>Ga0314772_1000409_pt1 | contig 23580 bp, 21 predicted proteins | sample MetaGCBIW2018_FD_204520 | JGI IMG/M metagenome (GOLD analysis project Ga0314772, IMG submission 204520) | Cryopeg brine microbial communities from Beaufort Sea near Barrow, Alaska, United States - CBIW 2018 | ecosystem: Environmental > Aquatic > Marine > Coastal | place: USA: Alaska | collected... | reverse complement strand
CGCTAGGGGGTTTTGGGCGGCCCAAGCGGTCGGTGGTGAGGCTAAATTACGCGTCCTTGGCCTGAGCGTCGAGAGCGCGGCGCACTCCGTCGCGGCCCTCGATGATCAGCCGCCTGAGGGCGTCGTGCGCGTCGCCGTTGGTCTCGAGCCATGCGTCGGCCTTGTCCTGCAGGTCGGGGACGCGTCCGGCGAGCTGTGTCGGGTAGAGACCCTCGATCAGGTTGGACGCCATCTCGTTGGTCTTGTCGTTGTAGATGCGACGCACCGACGCGAAGTATTCGTCCACGTACGGCTCCAACAATGCAGTGTCGTGTACATTGCTGAACCCGGAGGTGGCGGCGGACTGCAGCGCGTTGGGCAGGTCCTTCTCTGCGTTGACCAGCAGGTCCCACGCGGCTCGCTTCGCCCCGGGGGTCGGAATGGCGCCGCGGGCGCGGGCGGCACGGCGCTCTCCAGATGCGGTCGCATCCCGAGACAGTTGCAACTCGATCGCGACCTCTGCGCAGCGTCCGCCCGCCACGAGCGACGTCAGGAGGTCCCAACTGAGATCGGAGTCAATCGTCAGGTCGTCTAGGTGTAGCTTGTCGTCCAACAGGCCCTGGACACTGTCCAGCTGGCCTTCGGTCGACGCGAGGTTCGCGAATGCGCTGACGAACTGCAATTGATTGTCGCTGCCGGCCTCCGCGGAGATCGCTAGGTGCCACAGCGCATCTGCCGCCGCTTGAGTGGCCGCCTCGGAGGCGTGTGGCGCAACGAATAGCGCCAGAGTGCTCTTGAGCTGACGTAGCAGCATCATCGTCACAGTGGACTGGTCCTCGGTGCCGATGTTCTTTAGCACCAGGTCGATGAACTGGCGCGCGGGCATCTCGCCGTCGCGCGTCATGTCCCAGGCCGCCGCGAGCACCATGGAGCGTGGGAGCGGGTCCTGAAACCCGCTGAGATGCTCGACGGCGGTGGCGAGCGAGTCCTTGTCGAGGCGCACCTTGGCGTATGCCAGGTCGCCGTCGTTGACCAGGATCAGCGCGGGGCGGTGATTGCCGATGAGCTCGGTGACCTCGGTTGAGGGTCCGTCGATGTCGATTTCCACGGACATCACGCGCTCAAGGGTCACCTCGCCGTGCTCGTCCACCTTGACGTCGTAGCCACCGACGCCGATGCGATGCGGGCGCTGCGTGGGCCACTCGGCGGGGGCGTCCTGCTTGATGGTGAACGCGGCGATGTCATCGTGGGTATCCACCTCGATGACGGGGTACAGCGTGGTGACGCCCGCCTTTTGAAGCCACACGTCGCTCCACGCCTCGAGGTCACGGCCGGAGGCCTCCTCGAGTTCAACGAGCAAGTCGCTCAGGGTGGTGTTGCCGTGGTGGTGCTTGCGGAAGTACTCGGCTACGCCTTCGAAGAACTTGTCCTGGCCCACCCACGCGACCATCTGGCGGAGCACCGAGGCGCCCTTGGCGTAGGTAATCCCGTCAAAGTTCACCTCGACATCCTCGAGGTCGCGGATGTTTGCCATGATCGGGTGCGTGGACGGCAGTTGGTCCTGGCGGTAGGCCCAAGACTTCTCGAGGGAGTTAAAGGTCACCCACGCGTTGTCGTACTTGGTCTGAGCCGTCGCGAGAGTGGACACGAACTCCGCGAAGGATTCGTTGAGCCACAGGTCGTTCCACCACTTCATGGTGACCAGGTCGCCGAACCACATGTGCGCGAGCTCGTGAAGAATCGTGACGGTCCGGCGTTCGATCCGGGCCTGTGCGGTTTTGGACCGGAACACGTAGTCCTCGAGGAACGTGACGCAACCCGCGTTTTCCATCGCTCCCGCGTTGAACTCAGGCACAAATAGCTGGTCGTACTTCTCGAACGGGTAGTCCATCTGGAAGGCCTGCTCGTAGAAGTCAAAGCCCAGCTGGGCGTCGGCCACGATCACGTCGGCGTCCAAGAACGGCGCTAGCGCCTTGCGGCAGTACACGTCCGCGCTGATCTCGCCCTTGCGGGACTGGATGGTGCCCTCCACGCGGTGGTAAGGACCGGCCACGACGGCGGTGACGTAGCAGGGGATGCGCGTAGTGGGAGTGAATTCCCAACGCGCGACGTCGCGGGATGTGCCGGCGATGGTGACCGTGCCATCGGCCGCAGTCTTGGTGCCGGGGTTGTTAGAGATGACGTGCCAATGCGCGGGCGCGGTGACCGTGAACTGGAACGACGCCTTGAGGTCTGGCTGCTCAAATACGGCGTAGACGCGACGCGTGTCGGCGACCTCGAACTGGCTGTAGAGGTAGACTTCGCCGTCCTCGGGGTCAACGAACCGATGCAGGCCCTCGCCCGTGTTCATGTAGTCGCACGTGGCGACCACAGTGAGTTCGTTCTCAGCCGCAAGGCCGTCGAGTTGGATTCGGCTGTCGACGAATACCTCCGAGGGGTCCAGCGCGTCTCCATTGAGGACGATGCTGTGCACCTCGGACGCGATCAGGTCAACAAACGTGGCCTCGCCGGGGGTGGCGGAGAAGCGCACCGTGGAGGTCGAGCGGAAGGTTTCCTCAGAGGTGGTGAGGTCCAGCTCGACCTGGTAGCTGTCGGTAGTGATGACGGCGGCGCGGGCCTCAGCCTCTACGCGCGTGAGGTTAGTTCCTGGCATGTGACTATCTTGGCATCACCGGCTGACGAAGGCACGCCGATTTTCGCCTCAGGCGCAATATCCCGCTGCGTGGAGTCGGACCTGCTGAGGTTCATACTGCAACTATGGCCATTTTGGCGCGCATCACGAGGCAGTACCCGGTCGTCACCCTCACCATCGGAATCGGCTTAGCGGTCGCCGGCCTCTCGCTGGCGGGACAGCCGTCAGCCGGGCGTTGGGTGGCCACCGTGTACGTGGTCGCGTTCATCGCGTGGACGTCTTGGGGAATGCTTCGCGACATCCTGCGCGGACACTTTGGACTCGACATCCTCGCCGTGGTTGCGATGATCGCCACGCTCGCGGTGGGTGAGTACGTCGCATCCTTGATCGTGGTGCTGATGCTGTCCGGCGGGGAGGCGTTAGAGGACATCGCGGTCCAACGTGCCCGCCGCGACTTGAGTGCGCTGCTGGAGCACTCACCGCAGCGTGCGCACCTGGTGGTCGACGAGGGAAGCGGGGACAGCGGCGTGATCCGTGACGTCGCGGTCGACGAGGTCGAGGTGGGCGATACGGTACTGGTCCGTCCGTCAGAGATCATCCCGGTGGACGGCGAGTTGCTGTCCGATGAGGGTGCTTTCGACGAGTCCTCCATTACCGGCGAGAGCCTGCCGGTGACACGGGCAAAAGGCGATGAGGTCATGTCCGGGGTGGTCAACGGCGCCAGGGCTGTGCAAGTGCGGGCATTGAGAGTGAGCGCGGACAGCCAGTTCCAGCAGATTGTTGCGCTGGTCAAGGAAGCCGAGGCGTCCAAGGCGCCGATGGTCCGGTTGGCCGATCGATTTGCCGTTCCCTTCACCGCAGTCTCCCTGCTGATCGGTGGCGTGGCCTGGGCCGTGTCGGGGGATCCGGTGCGCTTCGCCGAGGTACTGGTTCTTGCCACCCCGTGCCCGCTGTTGATTGCCGCGCCCGTGGCCTTCCTGGGCGGAATATCGCGGACATCGAAGGCGGGCGTGGTGGTCAAGGGTGGCGCGGTGCTGGAGCGGCTCGCGCGCGTCCGATCCGTGGCGTTCGACAAGACCGGCACGCTCACGCAAGGCAAACCTCGCCTGGTAGCCGTCAGGCCCGAGCCCGGGTTTGATGAGGAATCGCTACTGGCCTGTGCGGCATCGGCTGAGCAGTACTCCAGCCATGTGCTCGCCGAGGGTATTCGCACTGCCGCACTGGAGCGGGGCATCGAGCTCACCTCCTCGGACGACGCAAGCGAGATCGCCACGATGGGAGTGACCGCCGTGCTCGACGGGCGCACCGTGGTAGTGGGCAAGCCCGGATACATCGCTGCCCTAGTGCCGACGTTGGCGCGCACGCCGCTGGATGCTGGGCAGGCTGCTGCGTATGTGGCGATTGATGGGCGCTACGCGGGGGCGCTGGTGGTCGCGGACCAGGTGCGCCCCGAGTCCGCCGAGGTCGTGGCTTGGCTGCGCGCCACAGGCGTGACGCGAGTGGTGATGCTCACGGGGGACGCGACTGCCACGGCATCGGCGGTCGCGCAATCAGTGGGTATCGCAGAGGTCCATGCGGAGCTCCTCCCCGCGGACAAGGTGCGAATCGCGACCGAGATGCAGCCCCGGCCAATCCTGATGGTGGGAGACGGTGTGAACGATGCGCCCGTGCTCGCTGCAGCTGACGTGGGCGTGGCACTGGGCGCAAAGGGGGCCACCGCAGCGGGAGAGGCGGCCGATGCTGTGGTCCTACGTGACTCGTTGGACGCCGTTGCGGACGCGATACACATCGGCCGTTACACGCGGCGGGTGGCGCTCGCGGCCATCTGGATCGGCATCACGCTTAGCCTCGGGCTCATGCTTATTGCGACGACTGGCGTGATTCCTGCTGTCGTTGGCGCCCTTACCCAGGAGGCGGTGGACCTGGCCGCGATTCTGTACGCGTTGCGTGCCCTGAGGCCGCCTGCGCGGTGAGGATTGGTGCCCTCGCGCTCGCGCCAAGCTATGCGACGACGAGCAGGGCGGCCGCGGTATCGCGACTCACGGGGAGCGCGCCTAGCATGAAATGAAATGGAAAGAGTGGTGCGCGCGTTGAATAACTCAGCGTCGCCCACCACTCTTCCCCCCGGCACCTCGAGAATATCTAGGAGTTTCCATGACTCAGCAGCAGTTCGTCATAGTCGGAGGCGGTCTCGCGGGAGCGACCGCCGCGGAGCAGTTGCGCGAGAGCGGCTTCGATGGACAGATCCATCTGTTCGCTGCGGAGGGTCACAACCCCTACATTCGTCCGCCGCTCTCCAAGGGCTACCTCGCGGGCGGCGAGGGACGCGACAGCATTTTTGTGCACCCCGAATCTTGGTACCGCGAGCACGAGATCGTGCTCGCCACCGGGCAGACCGCCACCGTGCTGGGCGACCACACCCTGACCCTCGATTCCGGCCGGGAGATTCCCTTTGATCGGCTGCTGCTCGCCACAGGAGCGACGCCGCGGCGCCTCGACTTGCCCGGCAGCGACGCTCGCGGCATCCACTACCTGCGCACCGTGGAGGACAGCGAGAGTCTGCGCGCGGAACTCGAGTTTGGTGGACGCAACATCGTCTTCGTGGGCGCGGGCTGGATAGGGCTGGAACTAGCCGCAGCCGCACGCACCTTTGGCAACACTGTCACCGTGGTGGGCCCCGAGGCAGTGCCCCTGGCCGGGCCACTGGGCGAGGAACTCGGGGCCATGTTCCAGCGCCTGCACGAGTCGCAAGGCGTCACGTTCCGGCTGAACACGAAGGTGACGGGGTTCGAGGAGGCGCAGGGACGAGTAGCCGCTGTAGTGACCGACGATGTCAACGCAATCGACGGTGCCATCCCAGCAGACCTGGTGGTGGTGGGCATCGGCGCCATTCCCAGTACCGCGCTGGCCGAGGCAGCTGGCCTAGAAGTCGACAACGGCATCCTCGTCGATGCGCACTTAGCTACCAGCGCCCCCGACGTGTTCGCGGCGGGTGATGTCGCCAATGCCTATCACCCTGTGGTGCGCCAGCGGATGCGCAACGAGCACTGGGCCAACGCGCTCGCCGGCGGCAAGGTCGCGGCCCGGACGATGCTAGGCGAGGACGCCGTCCTGGACGACATCCCGTACTTTTACACCGACCAATACGACCTGGGCATGGAGTATTCCGGGTATCCGCCGCTCACCAAGGATGCCCACATCGTGTATCGAGGGGACCGCGACAAGAGAGAGTTCGTGGCCTTCTGGGTGGCCAGCGGACGTGTGGTTGCGGGTATGAACGTCAACGTGTGGGACGTCAACGAGCAGGTGCAGGACCTGATCCGCTCAGGCCGCACAGTCGATGAGGCCCAATTGAGCGACACCTCCATAGCACTGGATGCCTTTTAATGTCGGTACACATCATCGGTGGCCGTACTTTCGATTTTGACCGGCAAGTGGCCGTCATGGCTATCGTGAACCGCACGCCCGACTCGTTCCACGACCGCGGGGCCACCTTCGCGTTGGACCGTGCCGTCGCCGCGTCTCTGCAGGCCGTGGAGGACGGCGCGGACTGGGTTGACGTGGGCGGAGTTCCCTTTGGGCGCGGCCCCGTGGTGAGCGTGCAGCAGGAAGTCGATCGCGTGATTCCGGTGGTCGAGGCCGTCGCCGCCGCATCCGACGTGGTCATTTCGGTTGACACCACCGTCGCCGAGGTCGCACGCCACGCGGTAGCCGCCGGTGCGTCCGTCATCAACGACACCAGTGGCTTGTGGGACGACCAGATGGTGGGGGTCATCGCCACCACGGGTGCCACGCTGGTACTCACCCACAGCATCGGCCCGCCGCGTAGCGAGAAGCCAAGACCGCAGTACGGCGATGTCGTGGACGACGTAGCGGCGTACCTGCGCAACCGCATCGACCGCGCTGTCGCTGGCGGGGTGGCGCTCGAACGGCTGATCATTGACCCGGGGCCCGACCTCAACAAGAACACGCTGCACACCCTCGAGCTCACCCGCCGCTTCGAGGAGATCGTGGCCATCGGCCCGCCCACGCTGGCCGCGGTGTCGAACAAGGATTTCATCGGCGAGTCCCTGGACCGCGAGCGGGGGCAGCGGCTGGAGGGTTCTCTAGTGGCGATGGTTGCCTGCATTTTGAAGGGCGCCCGGATTGTACGGATGCACGACATTCCCCAGACCGTGGAGGCCGTGCGAATGACGGAGGCGATCCTGGGCATGCGCGCGCCGGTCCGCTTGCTCCACAACATGCAGGACGCAGTCCCGTCGTGACGGCGCGCATCGATCGGATCTTTCCCAGTCCCGCCGAGAACTTGAGCGATGAGGACCTGACCGGGCAGCTAGGGCCGGGCTTGCGAGTCAACTTCGTGTCTTCGCTCGATGGCGCCGCGACCCACGACGGCCTATCGGGTGGGCTCTCCGGAGCTGGCGACAAACGCTACTTTGAACTTCTTCGCCGGGTGTGCGACGTGGTACTGGTGGGCGCAGGAACCGTTCGTGCGGAGGGGTATGGCCCCATGAGGGTCTCCGCGGCATCGGCGAAATGGCGAGTAGCGCGCGGCATGGCCGAACAGCCCGTCTTCGCGATCGTCAGCAGCCGACTGGAGCTCGACCCGAGCTCTCAGATCTTTGCGGACGCACCCGTCACGCCGGTCATCGTGACAACTCCCAATGCGACAGGTACGGACCGGTTTGACGCGATGGCTGACGTCCTGATCGCGGGCCACGGCGCTCACGTAGACGTCGGGAAGATGGTCGCGGGCCTGCACGACCGGGGCCTCGTCAACATCCTGTGCGAGGGGGGACCTACGCTGTTCGGCTCCTTGCTAGCGGCCGATGCGGTGGATGAGTTGAGCCTGACCGTTTCGCCAAGCCTAGAAGGCGGGGACGCTGCACGAATCACCGCCGGGCAGATGCCCGCGCGTTCCCTGACGCTCAAGCAGGTACTGAAGTCGGGCGACGACCTGCTGCTGAACTACGCCCGGTCAGGGGCAACTGGCTCTGCTTAGAGACCAGTAGAACGCGTGGGCGCCGGTGAGACTCTACTGCCCGTCAATCTCTAGCCGCTCCCACGATGCGCTCAGGATCTTCACGTTGCGTGTTGGATCAGCCACGGTGGCGATAGGAAGAACACCGCCAATCGCTTGGATGCCGTGAGTGTCGGCGCACGTGGTGGTGGGTTTCCCCCCGGCGCGTGTTTCGAGACCCGGGTCGGCAAGTCCACATTGCACACAGGCGAGTGCGCACTCGCAGCGTTTCATGTGCCGACGTGGTGTTTCGCATACCCGATTTGGTCCATCCGGCCAAGTTCTGCGTGTAGGGAGCCCTATGATTCTGGAGTGCCAGACGCCGATGCTCCCGACGAGTCCGCGGGTAAGCACAAGCAGCGCCGGCTCGTCGATTTAGCGCCCCTTAGGGCCTCACCCGCCTTCGCCCGGTTGTGGATCGGGGGCGTGATCTCCGGCATCGGTGCGCAGGTGTCCATCGTCGCGGTGGGCCTGCAGATCTACGACATTACCGGGTCAACCTTCATGGTCGGATTGGTGGGCGGAGTCGCACTCTTGCCGATGATCGCGGCCGGGCTGTGGGGCGGCATGTTGGCCGACGTGTTTGACCGGCGCCGGATCCTGATCGCGTCGTCTCTTGTGGGCTGGCTCTCCACTTTGGTGCTGGTAGCGCTGTCTACATGGGATGCCGTTCTCCTCTCGCAGGGCGAGCGCGTTGACGCATTGCCGTTCCTCGCCGTCACCACGCTCAACGCCGTCGCCGCGACCATCTCCAGCGCTACGCGAGCCGCAGTGGTGGGGCGCATCCTCCCCAGCGATATGATTTCCCGCGCCACGGCGTTGAACGGCATCGGTTTTGGGTTGTCACTCACGGTTGGACCCGCCATCGCGGGAATCCTCGCGGCCACGGTCGGCCTTCCCTGGACCTTCGCGGTCGATGCACTGCTCTTCACGGCGGGGTTCCTGGGCGTGTGGATGCTGCCGGCGCTCCCGAGAATCGGCGAGCCCGTCCGGGCCGGATGGGCGGTGATGCGCGAGGGATTCTCGTTCCTGGGTCGCGCGCCCAATATTCGCATGAGCTTCATTGTCGACATCATCGCTATGACATTCGGCCGCCCTTATGTGTTGTTCCCCGCGCTGGGCGCGACCGTGATCGGTGGGGGAGCGCTGACCGTAGGCGCACTCACCGCGGCGGGTGCCGTCGGCACGATTCTGACGAGTCTCTTTTCTGGTCCCGTCGCGCGCGTGCACCGCCACGGTGTAGCGATCGCACGGGCTATCACGGTCTTTGGGTTCTTCGGCCTAGCTTTTGGGGTGGTCGTCGCCGTCGTGGGCCTGGGCGAATTTACCGCTGCACCGGGCTGGTCAGGCATACATTGGGTCGCACTCGTGGCGCTCACGCTGACACTGGCAGGCATGGGGGCGTCGGACGAGGTCAGCGCAATCTTCCGCCAGACAATGCTGATCCAGGCCGTACCCGACCAGATGCGTGGGCGACTCCAGGGGGTCTTTATCGTCGTCGTCACGGGCGGCCCGCGCATCGGCGATATGTATGTCGGTATTCTTGCCACCGCCGTGGCGTTGTGGTTCCCGCCCCTGCTGGGCGGCATCGCCATCGTCGCCCTCATTGGCGTGCTGAGTCGCGTCCACCGCTCGCGCTCCGGTGCTACATTCCGCGATTACGACGCCCGCAACCCCATTCCTTAGCCGAGCGGGCGGCTGTGGGCGCTATTCGTCCAGGGGGGTGACGAGCGACTGGTCAAAGTCCCTGTAGTTCGATTCCCTGAATTCGTTGAGGTCGTCGTCGGAGTCGGCATATTGCGACTTAGGGTGCCAGACGGCAAAGGTGAACGCGGAGCCTTTGGACACCGCGAAAATGTCGCTATAGCCCACCGAGATCCTCATATCTTCTCCTTGCGCTCGCAGAGTGCGTGAGGAGCATCATCGGTGCCCTCCCACATGTCGCCGCCGCGAGTGGAGATGTCGGTACAGCCCGCGTTGACCATTGCTTGTTCAAGTTCCTTCTGCCCTGGCTTGGGCCCGGACATGGCCCCCTCGACTGGGTAGTTCAAGGTGGCCGAGTTGCCCTCGATGCCGCCACCAGACTCGGCGAAGCCATGAGCGCTGGTGATTGTCGCGCTTAGCTGGTCGGCGATCTCCGGCAAGCTGCTCTGGGCAGCATCGATGGCGGCGTCTGCAGTCTGCTGAATATTGCCGAGGTCGTGAGTCACCGGGGTGCATCCTGAGCTCAAGAGCGTGATCGCCAGGGATGAAAGCAAAGCAACCGGTCGGAGGTGCAGTCGCATGTCAGTCGGACAGAGGAGTCACGAGAGATTGGTCAAACTGCCGGTGATCCTCGTAGCGATACGTATCGCGGTCACTCGACGAGATCGTTAGCTCTTCCTCGCTGATCAAATAGACGTCGTAATCGACGTTATAGAGCGGATCGTCGCGGAAAGCTACACTGATGGTTGCGGTGCCGTCCGCTGCCGTCCCTTCGACTACGGGCCCACGCTCAGTAGGCGTTGAGGTCACATTGATGTATCCCGCACCGGTCAGAACGGAGGCCATGGCCTCGATAGTGGGTTCGGGCCCCATCATTTGTGCGGTGACCCGGTAGTTGAGGTTGACGTTGGCTCCCTCTAAACCGCCTCGGCTTTCGAACCCCCCGCCGGCGCGCACGATGGTGGCGCCTAACCCGTCCGCGATGGCGGGAAAATCTGCTTCTGCATGATCAAACATCAAGGTACTTACGCGATCGAGGTCGCTGAGGTCATCGGGTGCGGTCATCGAACATCCTGCGCACAGGGATAGTGCGATCACGGGCACGAAGGCCATTGCCCAGCGGCGTCGGCTCATGTGCGGCGCTCACGAATGCCGTACGGGCCATTCTCAGGCACGGTGGGAGTCGGGGTGCGGTCCACCTCCGGATCCTGAGGCGCGCCCCACCACGGGTCGTGCACAGGCTCTGCGGAAATTACCTCGTCGTAGTCGCCCACCATGATTTGCCCCATGTTGAAGATAGATTCGGTGCCACGGTTGTAGTACTTCACGTGGTCGTCAAAGTTTCTGTGCCAGCTGGCCCGCGTCTCGTCCTCGGCCTGAAAACGGTTGGCGCCAAAGTCGTTTTCGGCAACATCGTTGCCTAGGCCGGCACCAAATAGCGTGTGACTGCCCACCCAGCCGTCGTCCGCAAGCGCCGCCACGACGTCGCGACTCGAATTGCCTGCCCACACCTGCGGCACGTTGAGCCCTGCGGCCGCTTCCGGCTTGCGAGGTGCGGCATCGGGGAGTAGCACGAGCGTAACTTCCGGATGGTCGCGCCGGAACGTCGCCCACATCGGATCGTGAGGCAACTGCTGGTCCATGAGTAGAAGGTAGCAGGTCACTCTGGTCGATGATTGTCGCCATCCGCAGTTCCCGCGCCACGTTTGGCGCACGGCCCAAGGTCGCTGGGCCGTACCGGGATCTTAGTTACGGATGCTTGGTTGCGACATACACCGTGGCGGTGGCGTCCCTGCCCTGCAGGGGGTTGTCAAACGTGATGACCTCAGCTTCGACGTCGGTGAAGACTTGCCCGAGGATGGCCATGTACGCGGCCTCGGGTGGATCGTTCGACCACATCGCGTAGACCCCGCCCGCGCGCAACTGGGCGGCGACGGCGCTCATCCCGGCCACGCCGTAGAAGCCCTCGCTGCCGTCGGCGAGCAGATGTGTGGGGGAGTGGTCGATGTCGAGCAGTACCGCGTCGAAGAGCCTGCCTGGCGCCGATGCGTCGTAGCCTTCGCCGTAAGACATGGCAAAGAAGTCGCCGAGTTGGAAACCGCACCGGTTGTCTCCCGTGAGCGCCGCGCTTGCGGGCACGAGGTTGCGCTCGTGCCATTCGATGAGCGGTGCGACCAGCTCGACCACTACGAGGCCGCCCACGCTGTCGTGCTCGAGCGCTGCTGCCGCCGTGTAACCAAGCCCCAGGCCGCCCACGGCGACGTCAAAGCGGGGAGTGGCCACGGCATCGGCCGGGAGGGAAGTGTTTGCCTCGAGCCTGGCGAGCCCAAGGTGCGCGAGCTCGATCTCGGCGGCAGTGAACTGGCTGGACATCAGCCACTCGTCGTTCAGCTTGACCTCGAACACGTCCTGCTTAGTCACCAGGTCGTAGCGCCGGCGCAGCGTAATCTCACCGATAGGTGTGTCGGCAAAGCCGAGTTCTTCCATGCGTGAACTCACGTGATGTCCCATCCAGTCGTTCGGTATATCTCAGCAGTCGCTGAGTGCCGAAAATCCGAGCGAAACGGCACTAAGTGACGGCCAGCGCGCGTCACGCTAGCCGAGGTGGGCGGCCACGAGCTCGGCGATCGCATTGGTGCCGCCGCCCTGTTCCCCGTCGTAGGGGCCGTTGAATGTCACGGCTACGTAGTCGCCGTCCACCACCATGCCCATGGTGATGCCGGTGCGAACCGTGTACGCCTCGGAGGCGCCTGCCACGGAGATCGCCTTGGCGTCGTCTTTGCCATCCTCGTATGGAATGGGATAGCCGGGCGCGATAGCGACGGCAACAAACGAGTCGCCACTCGTCTGGTCCCACTGGCACAGGGCGGAGAAGCTGGTCTGGCGGTCCGCCTCCGCGAGGCCCTCGGCCACGGCCATGCCCGTGGCCGACTCGACCTCAGCTGGCGTCAGGAGCGCGCATACGTCGGGCAGCCCCGCCGCCACGGCTTCTTCGGCCGGCTCTGCCTCGAGCTCGGCGGGCGCTGGCGGGTCCGCGCTGACGGCAGTCTCCGCTGTCGCTTGCGGCTCAGCGGAAGCGGCTCCGGTGGTCTCGGCGCCGCCCGCGCAACCTGCGAGGAGAAGTGCGAATCCGGCGGCGGCGCCGCCTAGGGCTGTGCGTGTCAAAGTCGTCATGATGGTGCCTTCCTCAGCTGTAATCCTGCGTTGTTCGTGCGGTGATCATGCTGTGGTCCTCCGCGTTGTGGCGCGAGCGGGTGACCTGCCAGGCTAGCCGAGGTTGGCGACCGCCAGTTCGGTTAAGGCGACGGTGTCGCCATCGGGGTCGCCTTCGGTCCGTTGCAGGTTCTGAATCGTGAAGGAGTAGCCACCCTTTTGGGCAAGAACAGTCCATTCGTCGACCGAGTAGGCGGAGTCGGCTCCGGCGACCGTCACATCAGCGATGTTGTCGGTCACAGTTTCGTAGGTGCCGCGACGGTCCTCGATTGAGAAGCCGCGTGGCGGGACAGTGAGGACAACCACGAGTCCGACGACGCCCGTGTCGGCATTGGTGTACTCGCAATAGAAGTCAGGTTTGCTGGAGAATTCTGTGTTGAGCTGACCGTCGTCGAACGAGCCGCCCATCACGCTGTTTATCTCCGCTCCGGTCAGAACGCATGGGTCCTCGGTGTCGATGCTGCTCGTATCCGAGTTGGTGTCTGGAGCGGCATCCGTATCTGTGGCCGGTGCCGAGTTCGTGTCGGTGTTGTCGACCACCGCGGCGTCCTCTGTGACGGCGTCCGGCGGGGTTTCCTCGCCGCCGGAGCCGGAGCACGCCGCAAGGGGAAGCGCGAAGATGGCTGCAATGGCGAGTGCGTAGGTGCGGGTGTGCGACATGGCTAACTCCCTAGTACGCCAACGGAGAGTCGGCACGTTACCCCTGACGCTAGCGCCGAAGGGGAGAAACTGCGCGGCGAGATTGAAGCCTGCGACTAGGTCCGCGTGCTGCTGAGTCTGCCGGAGGGGTGCTGGGGGGGTAGACGTGCTCGGCCGCCGGGCTAGGCCCCTGCGGCGAACCCCAGCTGACGCCACGCCTCGTAGATCGCTATCGACGCGCTCGAGGTGATGTTGAGCGAACGCCGTCCAGGGAGCATAGGAATCCGCACTTGGTCGGTGATGCGGGGGTGAGCCAGCACGGCCGACTCTAAACCAGTTGGTTCCGGCCCGAACAGCAGCACGTCGTCGGGCTGGTACACCACATTCGAGTAGATCGTCGTCGCCTGCGTCGTGAACGCGAATACACGCGAGGTGGGCCGTGCGGTCATCAACGCCTCGAAGTCGGCATGGACCGTCACCGTAGCGAGGTCGTGATAGTCGAGCCCGGCGCGTCTGAGTCGCGGCTCGTCCATCTGGAAGCCAAGCGGCTCGACGAGGTCCAGGTGCGCGCCGGTGGCAGCAGACAGCCGGATAGCGTTGCCGGTGTTCTGCGGGATGCGCGGCTCGTGGAAAGCGATTGAGGGAACTAAAGACAAGGCGACCTAGGTAGCGATGGTGAGCGACGCCGTGATGTCGATGCACAGCACACCCGCTAGCAGCAGGACGATGGTGGCGACGGTTTGCATTACGTGTTCCTCGCGTAGGTGGTGACGACTCGTGTGACCAGTGTGACCTGTACCCGCGCGGCGGGCAAGAAAATGGTGCGTAGAGCTCTGCGGGTCAGTCGACGATCACGCCTACGTGCCCCGCGAACTGTGCCGCGAGCAGAGTCACCTGCGTCTCGCTCATCCGCGCTCCCCCCCAGCGAGCGGCGGTCAGGTTGCCTACCTCGACGGTTCGCACCTTAGGTGGTGTGGGCGACCGCTTGATCGTTACCAAGGCATGGGTGATTCGGGGTCGGGCTTGGCGTCGGTAGGGATGGCGGCGAGCTCGTTACCGCCCGCCCGGATGCACATCCACTTCAGCGAAGTGGGGCTGTCGGGAGTGCAGCGCCACGTGCGGCGCACATTCTGGCCGACCCGTACCGCGCTGCCCGCAGACACCTGAATAACCTGGTCGTCGAGCGCCATCTCGCCCTCCCCGTCTAGGAACATGAAGAGCTCCTCCATTTGGGAGTGCGCGTGCCAGTACCCGGCCTGCTCGCCGGGGGCTAGAGCGTTCGCCGTGACGCCGATGAACTGCATGCTCAGTTCGTGGTCGACTACCCTGCGGCCTTGGCGCTTGGTCTGCTCTGTGAAGCCGCCAAAGTGTGCACTCCATTGGTCCATCGCGCCGATGTTTGTGACCTCGAAGCCGCTCATGAGTTGCCTTTCGTAGGGATCTACTGGCGAGCATATGGTCCCGGCGAGCACGCGGCAAGCAATGCGCTTGTGAGACAGTGCGATTGTCAGACTGGGAGGTAGCGAGACAGGAGGTGCGCCGAACTTAGCCTGATGGCGCGGTGACCGCGCGCAGCACCGCGTCCTGCTGAAGCCAGCCGACGAGCGCGCCGGTCGCGTCCAGCACAGGGAGTCCGTCGCCCGCGTCCTCCTCGAGCATCGAGTCGAGCGTCGTATCCAGAGTCGAGTCGGGATTCAGGTACTTACGCCACTCGATCAGCTGCGCCACCGTCACCAAAGGCGCGTCGTCGTCTTGCGCCAGGGCGGAGACTGCGGCTCCCGCCCGGACCACCCCCACAAACTCGCCCTTGGCGGTGACCACGGGCAGGCATCGGCGCCGCGTACTAAGCAGAATTTTGGAGGCCTCATCGAGGCTGAGGTCCGTTGACAGCGTACGCCGGGGCGGTTCCATCACGGCGCGCACTGTGGTGGTGCTCAGCGCGTTCGTCTGCTTCCGGGAGTTGATGTCAATTCCGCGGCGCAGCAACTTCTTGGTGTAGATCGTGTCCTTGCTCAGCACGGATGCCGCGCCGGTCGCCACTACCACGGCGAGCATCAGCGGGAGGATGATCGAGTACTCGCCGGTGAGTTCGAAAAGGATGATGACGGCGGTGATGGGCGCGCGCGCGGCGCCGGCGAACACGGCCGCCATAGCGATGAGTGCGTAGGCGCCGGGGTTGATGCCGAGTTCAGGGAATAGGTAGTTCATGGTCTGGCCGAACGCGGCGCCTAGCATCGCTCCCAGGAACAACGACGGCGCAAAAACGCCTCCAGAGCCACCGATGCCGATGGTAAGGGAGGTGGCTAAAACCTTGGCTACCAGCAGGATCAGTAAGAAGCCGATCACGTATTTACCGCTGACGGCGTTTTCCAACACCGGGTAACCCACGCCGTACATCTGCGGCAGCGCCAGCAACACCAGGCCAAGGAGCAGGCCTCCCACGCCTGGCCGCAGCCACTCGGGGCCCTTCCAGATCCTGTCGGAAAGGTCCTCGATGCCGTACAACACCTTCACGAAGAGCAATGCGACGCCGGCCGCGAGCAGCCCCAGCACCACATAGAGCAGGTACTCCATGTGACTGTTCACGGAGAACTCGGGCAGACTCAGGAAGGGGTCGTCGCCCAGGAACCATCGGCCGATGACTGACGCGACCACGGACGACAACACCACGGCCCCGAACGAACTGACGGCAAACGAACCCAGCAATAGCTCGAGCGCGAAGAAGACGCCCGCGATGGGGGCATTAAATGTGGCGGCGATGCCGCCGGCCGCGCCGCACGCAACTAGCATGCGCACCCGCGATTCTGGTAAGCGGGCCAGGCGGGCGAGGGACGAACCCATGGCCGATCCGATTTGAACGATCGGTCCTTCGCGGCCCACGGATCCGCCGGACCCGATGGTGATGGCGGACGCAAGACCTTTGACGAGCGCTACTTTGGCCGGGATGCGTCCGCCACGCTTGTGAATCGCGTACATGACCTCGGGGACGCCGTGGCCGCGGGCCTCGCGCGCGAATCGGTGGACGAGTGGGCCGTAAATGAGCCCGCCGACCGCAGGGGCCAATACGATGAAGAAGGGGCCTAGCCACGGAACCCAGTGGTTGGCGGGGTTGCCGGTGGTGGCGGAATAGTCCGTGGCGCCGGAGAAAATAAGGCTGGCCTTGACGATCAGCCAGCGGAACGCGATGGCGCCGAATCCGGAACCTACTCCGACCAAGAGCGACAGGACGATGATCGTCGCGTACTCGGAACGTTGAGCGTTGGGGGTGATCCGCCATGCCAGCGCGTCGCTCAGGCCCGTTCGGATGGAGGCGAACACTTAATCTCCCGACATTTGTATGTGTGCAACTGTTGTATATTAGCAGGCGATCACCCCTAGAATGGACGAATGACCACCCCGCGCGACACCTCATCGGCCGCCATCAACGCCACCGTGACTTCCTCGCGCGCTCTGCTCGGGATAGTCGCCAGGTCCATGTCTGGCGCACTTGAGGAGGTTTCTCTTGTGCAGTTTCGGTTGCTGGTGGTGCTGGATACCACTGGGCCCTTACGCATGGGGGATCTCGCGGGGCGCGTCGGCGTGCATCCGTCGACGCTCAGCCGGACGGTGGACCGCCTGGAGGCGGGCGGGTGGATTTCGCGCGAAGTGAGCGCTGAGAGTCGCCGCGAGGTGATTGTCGCAGTCTCAGAGAAGGGGCACGGGATAGTCGCAGACGTCACGCGCTCGCGCAGGCGAGCGATTGCGGCGGTGTTGGGTGACCTTGAGCCCGGGGACCACGAGGCGGTGGCGCGCGGCATGGCGGCGTTTGCCGATGCGGCGGGCGAGCCGTCCGCGCCTGACATGCTGACGCTCGGCTTGTAGTCGTCGCGCCAGGCCGTGTTGACACGGGGCGACGCTAGTGCCAACATGTTAGTTGGCTAACGAATTAAAATCCGATGTGACATGGGGATGCTTTGCATCGCGCGTGTCGGATTTCGTGGGCCGGCCGATCCTTGGAAGGAGAAAAATCATGAGAGATCGCCGTGAAAATGAATGCGAACCACAGGCCGGGAGGCGCGACAACATAGTTCGTGCCCTGGGCGGCACCGCGCACGCGATGCGCCGTCACCTCGACCAGACCATGCAGGAAGTACCCGGACGCACGAGCGCGTGGGCGGTGATGCACCACCTGTCGCACCACGGACCCACTACCCAGGTGGAACTCGCGCGCGCCGTTGATGTTGCTGGCTCTACGCTTACCCGTCGCCTCGAGCAGATGGAGGACGACGGATTGATTGAGCGGACCGACGACCCAGACGACGGCCGCCGCATCATCGTCTCCCTCAGCGAGCGCGGAGAATTGCTACGCACCGAGCAGCGCGAGCGGACTAACGCCGAGATCGACCGGCTCACGGTTAGCGCTGAGCCCGCGGACGTCGAGGCGCTATGGCGAGTCATCGACGTCATCCGCACCAATCTTCGCGAATTACACCCCGAGGGGGACGGGACTGGTCGCCGTGGTGGACGTGGTGTACGCGGCGCGCGCGGTGGGCCGGGCGGTGGCGACGGTGGCGGTGGCGGTCGCGGTGGCGGTGGAGGTCGTCGAGTTGACGGGCGTGGCGGGCGTGGGCGTGGGCGCGGCGGTCCTGGCGGACACGGCGAGCAGGGCGAACCCGATCAACGTGACGGGCGCGGTTTTGGCGAGGTGGGCGTATGAGCACTCCTGCACCCGCGGGATCGCGCCGTGCCGCCATTGGAGGGACGTCAGGGGGCGGCCGAGGCGGCAGGCACCTCGACGAGGCGTCCCAGCGCAGGATGAACGCCGAAGCGCCAGTGATTCCCCACCTCTGGAACCGCGTCGGCAGGCTCTTCACGCCGTACAAACGGTCGCTCAGTACGACCGCAGTATTAGTGATCTTCACCGCCGGTGCGGCAGTCATACCGCCGTTGCTCGTCGCGCGTATCTTCGACGAGGCGCTGTTTCCTACCGACGGCGCGGGTGTGAACCTGCCGTTGCTCGGGGAACTCGTGGCGACCATGGTGGTTATCTATGTCGCGGTCGCGGGCCTCGGCGTGTGGCAGACGTTGTTGACCTCCACGGTGGGCAACCGTGTCACCGGAGACCTGCGAGTGCAGCTCTTCACGCGCTTGCAGTCGATGGACCTCGCGTTCTTCACCAGGACCAAGACGGGCGTGATCCAGTCTCGGCTGCAAAACGATGTAGGCGGCGTCGCCGGGGTGCTGACGACATTTGTCAGTTCGATCGTGGGCAATGTGGTGACGGTCACCGCCTCGCTCATCGCCATGATTCTGCTCGACTGGCGCCTGACGCTCATCGCTGTGGTGTTACTGCCTGCGCTGATCGTGGTGCAACGGCGAGTGGGCCAAATCCGGGCGCGCATCGCCGCTCAGACGCAGGAATCATTGTCGGAAATGACGGCCATCACCCAGGAGACGCTCAGTGTCTCGGGCATCCTGCTCAGCAAGGTTTACAACCGCCAGCGTGCGGAGACGGAGCGCTACTCCGCCGAGAACCGCAACCAGATTCGGCTGCAAGTTAAGCAGGCCATGAGCGGCCAGTGGTTCTTCGGAATCGTGACCGTCATCATGTCCTCCGTGCCCGCGGTGATCTACCTCTTCGCAGGCGTCCTGATCGCGCGCTCTGAGGGCGCGGATATGGTGCCCACCATCACGGCCGGTACTGTCGTCGCGTTCACCGCCATCCAGGCACGCCTACTCTTTCCGCTCATGGCGCTGATGCGCGTGGCACTCGAAGTGCAGACATCCAAGGCGCTCTTTGCCCGCATCTTTGAATACCTGGACTTGGTACCGGCGATTGAGGACGCTCCAAACGCGAGCCAGGTAGCCGACGCACCAGGACCCGTGGGGCGCGTCGAGTTTCGCGACGTCACCTTTCGGTACCCGGACGCGCAAGAGGACTCCCGTCCCACCCTGGACAGAGTTTCGTTCACGGTGGAGCCGGGCAGCACCCACGCCTTCGTGGGCCCCAGTGGGGCAGGCAAGACGACCATCGTCTACCTCGCCGCACGGCTGCACGAGGCATCGGGCGGCGCAGTGATGTTCGCGGGCCAGGACGTACGCGAACTCACGCACGAATCAGTGGTCGAGCGTGTGGGTGTCGTGACTCAAGAGACTTACTTGTTCCACGCGACTATCGCGGAGAACCTCCGCTACGCCAAGCCGGACGCCACCGACGCGGAACTCGAGGAGGCCTGCCGTGCCGCGAGTATTCACGAAGCTATCCAGGGGTTCGAGCATGGCTACGACACGATGGTGGGTGAGCGCGGATACCGGCTGTCCGGGGGAGAGAAGCAGCGCATCGCGATCGCACGAGTGCTGCTCAAGGATCCCCCGGTGTTGCTTCTCGACGAGGCGACGTCTGCGTTAGATACGGTCTCGGAGCGGGTGGTTCAGTCGGCGCTGGATCGCGCGGCCGAAGGTCGCACCACGTTGACGGTTGCGCACCGGTTGTCGACCGTAGCGGACGCGGATGTGATCCACGTGGTGGAGGCCGGCCAGATCGTGGAGACGGGTACGCACGCGGAACTCCTCGCATTGGGCGGCCTTTACGCGCGGCTCGCGGAGCAACAGCGAGACTAACGTGCTACGCCCACACAAAAAAGCGGCGGGACCGGGCTTTCGCCCCGTCCCACCGCCTCTCTAGAAGTGCGTGTCGACTAGCTGCAGCCGCATGAACCGCCACAGCATCCGCCGGTGTTGTCCTCGGCGGCAGGCTTCTCAGCCTTGATATCGATCAGGTCAATGTTCTTCACGTCAGCCATATGTGTCTCTCCTTCGCTCGAGGTCAGGCTCGTCTGGGAGCCTGACCTCACTGTAACCCCACGGGCCACGATTCTCATACCGCCCCGCGCCTGCGCGGACCTACCAGATTGTCACCCGCTGCTCTGGCGTCAGGTAGAGATCGGCTTCTGCGTCCACATCGAACGCGTCGTACCACGCATCCATGTTGCGCACTATGCCGTTGACGCGGAACTCGCTGGGGGAGTGCGGGTCCGTTGCGAGCCGTGTTTTGAGGGCTTCGTCGCGCACCTTGATCTGCTCGCAGAGCGCGTAGCCAAGGAAGTAACGCTGCAGGCCGGTGTGCTCGCCAATCACAGGCGCGTCCGCGATGTCGCCGCCGCACGCGATCTGGTAGGCGCGCAGAGCGATCATCACGCCTGCCAAGTCGCCAATGTTCTCGCCTATCGTGAGGGCACCGTTGACGGTGTGATCTCCCTCAGTGCCCTCGAGTTGCATGGGCGTGTAGCCGTTGAACTGCTCGATCAGCTCTGCGGCGCGGCTCATGAACGCGTCACGGTCCGCCTGCGTCCACCAGTCTGTGAGCTTACCGGTCCCGTCGAACTTGCTACCTTGGTCGTCGAATCCGTGACCGATCTCGTGCCCAATGACGGAACCGATCGCGCCGTAGTTCACGGCATCGTCAGCATCGGCGTCGAAGAATGGCGGCTGCAGTATGGCCGCGGGGAACACGATCTCGTTCGCGGTCGGTAGGTAGTACGCGTTGACCGTCTGCGGTGTCATGAGCCACTCGGTGCGGTCTACGGGCTCGCCTATCTTGGACCAGTCCCAATCCTCGTCAAAAGCGGCGCCGGCGCGAATGTTGCCCAGCAGGTCCAGCGCGCTGAGCGTCAGTTGGGAGTAATCGCGCCACTTCTCGGGGTAGCCGATCTTGGGCGTGAACTGCCCGAGCTTCACCAGCGCAAGGGCTTTGGTCTCATCCGTCATCCACTCGAGGCCCTCGATCGACACGCGGTATGCGGCCACCAGGTTCTCAACGAGCGCGTCCATGCGCGCCTTGTGGGAAGGCGGGAAGTGCTTCTCGACGTAGAGCTGGCCGACCTCCTCGCCTACCAAGCTCTCGACCAGGCTCACGCCACGCTTCCAGCGCTCGCGCTGCTCTGGGGCACCCGACAGAACCGTGCCGTAAAACTCAAAGTTCGCCTTGGAAATCTCTGCGGTCAGGCAGGCGGACCTGCCGAGCACTACCCGCCAGCGCAACCACGCCTTCCAGTCGTCGAGCGCCACCGTAGGCCATAGCTCGCCGAGCGCCTCGAGGTAGCTTGGCTCGGACGCGATAAGCAAGTCTTCCGCGGCGGCGGGCAGACGGATGGCCTCTGCCCAATCGCGCCACGGGAAGCCGCCCGAGGTCTGGATCAAGGTCGCGAGCGTAGTGGGGTTATGCGTGAGATCTGCCTCGCGCGTTTTGACGTTGTCCCAGTGGTGACTCGCGATGGCCTTCTCGAGCTCGAATACTCCCGCGCCGGTGAAAATGCCGCCAACGAACCCGGCCATGCGGTCGATGTGGGCGACGTACTTGTCGCGAGTCTCCGCGTGTGCGTCCTCACGGTAGTACGCCTCGTCTGGCAGCCCAATCCCGCCCTGCATCACGTAGACCACGTTCTCATCGGGAGAGTTGGCGTCGGCGTGCACGTAGTAGCCCACGGCACCCCCGACTCCGACGCGCTGAAGCGCGCCCATCGCATGCGCGAGTTCGCGGTGCGTGGTGGCCGCATCGATGAGCGCGAGGTCGGGTGCGAGGGGACCCACGCCTAGCTCATTCACCCGGGGTTCATCCATGAACGACGCGTAGAGTGCGCCGATTCGACTACCCGTAGGCGCCGTGTCGATGAGGTCGCGCACGTGCGTCTCGGCCTGGTCACGCAACTTGTAGAACGAGCCGTCCGCGCTACGGTCGGACGGAATGACGTGCGCGTCCTCCCAGGGGCCGGTCACATATCGGAAGAAGTCGTCGCCTGGGCGCACGGTGGGAGAGAAGGTGGACGCGTCGATGCCTGATTTGTGAGCCATGTCCTTACCCTAAGGGGAGAGGCCGATGCTACTTACGAGGTTTCGCGCCAGGCGGAGTGGCATGATGACAGGTATGCGCCTTCACATTGGATCTGACCACGCCGGTTTCGAGCTCAAGCAACACCTGATCGCGCACCTGACCGATGCGGGTCACGACGTACTCGACCACGGTGCGTTTGAGTACGACGCACAGGACGACTACCCCGCATTCTGCATCGCCGCAGCCGAAGCCGTCATCGCGGAGCCCGGCTCGCTGGGCATCGTCATTGGTGGCTCGGGTAACGGCGAGCAGTTGTCCGCCAATCGCGTGCCGGGAGTGCGCGCCGCGCTCGCTTGGAATGTGGAAATTGCTCAGCTTGCGCGCCAGCACAACGACGCCAACATGGTGAGCGTGGGTTCTCGCTTTCACTCAGTCGACGAGGCGACCGCGATTGTGGACGCGTTCGTCGCGACTCCGTTCAGCGAAGATGCGCGTCACCAGCGCCGTATCGACGCGATGATGTCTTACGTGCCCAAGAAGTAACTCAGAAATCCCAATTCGTCAGCGGCGCGACCGGTGACAGCATCGAGATTGCGAGTTCGCGTGCCTGGCCCCGGGTGTTCTCCTTGACGAGTCCAGCCGCGCTGAGTGCCTCGAGCGACGTGCCGCCCAAATAGACGGTGCCCAGATGGCGAATGTCCATCTCGAGGTCCGCAGGCGCGGGCGGCTGGTCGCCGGCGGTCGATAGACGAGTGATGGTGGCGTCGCCGTCCTTGACGGTGATCCGCCACACCCCGGCGTTGGCGGGCACGTGCTTGTCGGTGAGCGCAAAAGTAACGTCGCATTCGTGAAAATACTTGCGCGCCGCGAGCGCCTCGGGGACATTGAGCAAGCGCACCCAAATGTTGTCGATCACCTTGATGCGGGCGCCGCGTGCGTCTTTCAGCTGGAACAGTAGGGGGTCGTCGGTCGCCAGGTTTTCGGTGTGGGTGGTGCCCACTAGATCAAAGTCGGTCAGCACCTGCCACAGTTTCTGCGACGCAGCGGCCGTGAGAGAGCCGTGTTCGCGGACCTGTGCCACGCCGTCGTGGATGCCTATCTCGGAATCGGCCTTGCGGCGGAAGAATGCGTAAGCGACCGGATCTCCGGCATCCTCAATAATGCAGATGCGCCACTTCTCCATGCCATGACGGTTGCCCACGGGGTCAGTAAACCGGGCGTTGCGGCCCGAGCCCACCGGGTTCAGGATGGTGCCCGGTCGCTCGAGTTTGGCCTGCAGGTCTGCTATCAACTGGTCGTGCTGGTCGAAATTGGCGCGCTCAAGGCGCACGGTGAGGTGCTCGGTGCCGTCAACATGCCACATTCGCGGCCCGCGAGGGATCGAGGCCTTAACGGTTTGTGCGCCCATGCCGTAGCCAAATCGGGCGTAGATCTCCGACTCCATGGCGTACAGCACGCTGACGTGCTCGCCACGTGCAATGCAACGCGTGAAGTGGTCGTGAATCATGGTGGTCATGAGCCCGCGGCGCCTGTGCGCTGGATGCACTCCCAGCCAGGAAAGCCCGGCGGTCGGAACCTTGAGCC
>Ga0314772_1000406_pt1 | contig 23635 bp, 18 predicted proteins | sample MetaGCBIW2018_FD_204520 | JGI IMG/M metagenome (GOLD analysis project Ga0314772, IMG submission 204520) | Cryopeg brine microbial communities from Beaufort Sea near Barrow, Alaska, United States - CBIW 2018 | ecosystem: Environmental > Aquatic > Marine > Coastal | place: USA: Alaska | collected... | reverse complement strand
CGTAAAGTTGATGTAGCTTTATCGAATACATTCGGTTTTGGAGGGCACAATACCTCTGCAATCTTTAAAAAGTTAAAGTAAGCGTTTTGAGACGATTGTTTTTATTTCGATCAAGCCCGAAAAGCAAAAATGACCTTAAGTTAATTCGATTCATAATTAAGAAATTTGGGCATAGACCAAAAAAATTAGTTTTGTTTAAAATCGCGTTGACCCACAAGTCAATTTCTAACGCTTCTGATAAACTCATTTCAAATGAGCGGTTAGAATTTTTAGGAGATACTATTCTTGATGCAATAATTGCAGATTTTCTTTTCCATAAATTCCCCGAAGAAGACGAGGGTTATCTAACCAAGGTGAAATCAAAAATGGTGAGTCGAAAAACTTTGACAACCATAGCTCAATCTATGGGGATTGCGGATCACATTGTTTACCAAACGGGCAGAAGCATCAGGTTGGCAACACTTGAAGGAAACGCGTTTGAAGCATTAATTGGAGCAATTTATATCGACTCAGGTTACGAAGCCGCCAAAAAATCCATCTTCCATTCCGTTTTAAGAGCGCATCTAGATTTACCTACTTTATTAGAAAAAGAAATTGACTTCAAAAGTAGACTCTATATATGGACACAGAAAAGTCATTTGGACATAGAGTTTAAACTAATCACAGAAAAATTCGCTGACGGAAAATGGTTCTATGAAGTTGAAGTGTTCATCAACTCAAATCCTTATGGAAAAGGAACAGGAGATTCCAAAAAAGTAGCCGAACAAGCAGCTTCAAAAGAGACCTTACAATTGATGGGAGCAATTTAAAACTCCTCTATTTCTTTATTCGATTCCAATCTTTGCTCTTCTACTTGATTAAAAAAGACTTTTATTACCTAAAAGACCTTAATCTACCTCTCTTTTCTTAAATAATTATTAGTTTTATAAACTACTAACGATTATCACAATTATGAAATCCCAATATATTAGGTCCTTTTTTGTCGCGCTTTTTTTGTTTCCATTAATACTAAACGCTCAAGAGACAAGCCTTACACAATTTAAAACCTCTATATCTATAGGAAAGGCTCCTGTTATTTTCACAACTTCTTTTGATGATAAAGTAGCCGCCAAAATAGAAAGCACCAACAATATAAAAGATGATGATAAAGAAGAATATGCTAGATATACTAATTATGCATTAAATAGCCTTCTTCAATCGGGATTAGTTCTTTATGGCGATCCGATGACCGTTTTTGTTGAAAAAGTTGCTGCAAAACTCCTTGCAAACGAACCAAATTTAGAGAAAGAACTACAGTTTTATGTCATTAAATCTAATATTACCAATGCGCTTTGCACAGATCCGGGTGTCATATTTATAACCACTGGATTAATTTCACAGATTGAAAACGAAGCACAATTGGCCTATATCATCGCTCATGAAATTGTTCATTATCAAGAAAAGCACTTAGAGGAATCTTTCAATAAATCAAAGGAGACTAATCTCGAGATAACGACATCCTACGAAGATCTTGTTTTACTTTCAAAAGATCATGAATTTGAAGCGGATGCAAATGCTTTAAAACTTTATCATGCAGCGGGATATTCAGATAAAGAAATCAATACTGTTTTTGATGTTTTGATGTATTCTTATCTCACCTTTGACGAAGTTAAAATTGACAATTCTTTTTTTGGTAACCCGGAAGTCTATATTCCAGAATCATATTTTCCAGAAAAAGCAAATCCAATTTTAGCATTTGAAGAATATGATGACAGCAAGAGTACGCACCCTAATATCAGAAGAAGAAAAGATGCTATTGCTAATGAAATTGAGAAATACAGGGATTGGAAAAATAACAGCCATTTTATTGAAACTGAAGAATTTTCTTATGTCCAAAATATTGCAAGATTTGAATCGGTTAGAGAAAATTTAATGCGCTCGGACTACATAAAATCACTTTATGAAATTTACATCTTAGAAAAGGAATTCCCGAAAAACGAATTTTTACAAACGAGTAAAGCACTTGCTTGGTTATTTATGAGTCAAACAAATCTATCTGGAAAGAAAAGATCATTCATAAAAAAAATTGATGAAAAAGAAGGCTCTATTTCAATGGTTTACAGCTTCCTCTCAAAACTTTCTTCAGAGGAAATGGCTTTAATGGCAGTTAGACAAACCCATGATATTCATAAGGAATTTCCTTCTTCAAAAAGAATTAAAGAAATAAGAGATGAAGCAATTTCTGCTCTTGCACATGTTAGAAGATTCGACATTAATAAATTAGAGAAAATCAGTTACCTAGATGCAATTAAACTAAGAGAAGAATATTTGACTGACACAGTTCAAACGGATACTTTAGCAATTGAGGGAGAATCTAAATATGATAAAATTAAAAGAATTCGAGCAAAACAAAGTTCAACTAAAAGCACAACGGAACTTATTGATGAAAACTTTTCGGCTTTCCTTCTATATGATTTAGTTGGGAATCGTGAATTCAATGAAATTTACGAAAAGGAAATTGAAAAAATAAAGAATGAAAAAGGTTATACCTCACTTTCAAAAAAAGAGAGAAAGCAACTAAAAAAGGAAAGAAATAAAAAACTAGAAGGTGATATTATTTTAATTACTCCTCAACTAGAAGCAAATTACAAAGGGAATTTCGATTTAGATAAAACACTATTGTTTTATGATATAATGGTTAAAGAAATACCTAAATATGCTCCAACTGAAAGAGTGTATGATAACAGCATTGCCTTAGCCGAAGACTTTACCACTGAGAAATATAACGAAGCTTGTTTGATCAACTCTTACCTAGTTCAAAAGATAAATCTAAACAATGGAGAGTTTAAAGATCAAATAATTGATTATGAAGACATGCAAGGATTAATTAAAAAATTCAACAATCCTTATCTTGTTTTGATCTCTGGTGAAGCAAACAAATCATCAATATTCAGAAATTCTCTATCAGGAAAAGCCCAGTACATAGAAATTTCAACTGGAAATGTTTTAAAATCGAACTACTATTCTGTGAATTTGAAAATCCGAAAAGCTTCAGTAGGTGGTTTAGTATTTGAAGTATTCTCAAAATTTTAATTAAAGAAAATGAAAAATTTATATCTAATTATATTTGCCTGCTTATTGTTTTGTTTCTCGCAAAGCACATACGGACAAAGCACCAATTTCTTTAATCAGAAAAATATATTTTCAGTTCGCGCTAGCTTTAATCCCCGCTTAATCCCAATTGGACAAAACGGAAATTATACCGATGATGGAATGTACGCAAATGAAGGTGTTGGGAGAGGAACTTATTATCAATATTACGATCAGAACAATAAACTAGTTGGTGGAGATCAAAAGTTTAATTTAATGCTTAATGCTTCGTATAAAAGGATTTACAATTCAGACAAGGTAATAGGAGTAGAATTTAATTATCAAAAACACAATCTTACAATTAATGAAACTGCAAACATTGGATTTACTGAAGACGATTACGATATTTCAAAGCCATTTTTAATCTCAACACCTGTCTTTAACACCTATGATATTCAAATTCTACTGGGTAGCTTTTCTGATGCTGTCCTTGCGCCAAATCAACATTTGTTCACCTACGGATTAGGAGTGCGTATGTTCTCACTTGATCAAGATCAAAATTATCGAATAGATTCCGAAACGCCTATCACGGACTTGGATGATTTTTTGGACGATTATGAAAAGATATTTATTTATACACGATTCTCAATGAATTACACTTACCGAATGTTAATCACAAAAAACCTGAGTCTAGATTTAGGTTTGAATTTTAATATTGGCCTATATCAAGACATGGAAGCAGTTGATAATTTACCGATGGAATACGGCTATTTTACTGGAGAATCAGCAGCTTATTCAAGAAACTTTGTTAGGAACAAGCTCGGACACGAAACCTTTTTTAACATGCTGTATTTTAGAACAGGATTATCATTTGCTATTTAATAGCTTAAAAAATGAAAAATTATGAAGTTTATAACTTCATACTCAACAAAGGAAAAGATTCTTATATTTCAGTTGTTGATATTAAAGAATAAAAAAATATCTTGATATGGTTTACCAAAAACTTAAAACCCTTTGTGCAATTGCACTTCTTCTACCAATAGTATTAAACGCTCAAGAGACAAGCCTTACACAATTTAAAACCACATTATCCATAGGAACACCTCCAGCTATTTTCACGACTTCTTTTGATGATAAAGTTGCTGAGAGAATTAAAAGTTCGACAAAAGTGGATGAAGAAAACAGAGAAGATTATGCCAAATATTCCAATTACGCTTTAAATAATCTACTCAAATCAGGTTTTGTTCTCTATGGAGATCCAATGACAAAATATGTTGAAAAAGTTGCAGCAAATTTATTGAAAAACGAGCCAGGATTAAGACGAAGATTACAGTTTTATGTACTGAAAACGAATACAACAAATGCATTATGTACTGAACCCGGAATAATTTTCATTACAACAGGATTAATTTCTCAAATTGAAAATGAAGCACAGTTGGCTTATATTATTGCGCATGAAATAGTTCATTATCAAGAAAAACATCTTCAAAAGTCATTCACTAAATCAAAGGAAAGTGAATTGAATCCAACGACTTCGTATGACGATCTTGTTTTACTTTCCAAAGACCATGAATTTGAAGCGGATAAAGATGCTTTAAAACTTTATCATGCGGCAGGTTATTCTGACAAAGAAGTGAATACCGTTTTTGATGTTTTGATGTATTCTTATCTCACATTTGATGAAGTAGATGTTGACAGTACATTTTTTGGAAACCCTGAAATTTATATTCCACGATCATATTTCCCAGATAGACCTAATCCAATTTTGGCTTTTGAAGATTATGACGACAGCAAGAGTTCACACCCTAATATTCGAAAAAGAAAAGACGCCATCGCTGATGAAATTAAAAAATACAGTGATTGGAAAAACAATACAAGCTTTCTAAATGAAGAAGAATTTAAAACAATTCAAAACATTGCAAGATTTGAATCCGTAAGGGAAAATTTATTGGTATCAAATTACATTAAAGCGCTTTATGAAATTTATATTCTAGAAAAAGAATTTCCTAATAATGAATATTTACAAACAAGCAAGGCAGTCGCTTGGGCAACAATTAATCAACTTTCTTTAAATGGAAAAAAAAGAGGCCTTACTGAGGATATGGCAGAAAAAGAAGGAGCCATTTCAATATTATTTGGTCTTTTTAGTAACCTAAATCAAATAGAATTAGCACTTTTAAGTTTAAGACAAATTGAAGATGTTTACAAACAATTTCCAAGTTCTAAAAGAGTAGAGGAAATCAGAAATGAAGCCATTGGAAATCTAGCAGGTTTGCGAAATTTAAAAATTGATGACCTAGAAAGTGTAAGCTATCGAGCGGCTCAACGTTATAATAATAAAATTGATTCCGTTTCATCAACCCCAAAAATTGACAGTACCTTATTTAAAGATGAAACAAAATATGATAGAATTAGGAGAATTCGTGAACAACAAAGCTCAGAAAGAGGAACAACCACTGAACTCACTGATGATAACTTCTCTTTATTCTTTCTCTACGACTTAGCAAAGAGCGGTGAATTTCATGAAATTTATAATGCTGAAAAAGAAAAATATACCCGTTCAAAAGTTATTCGATACAGCTATAATGAAGTTAACGAAGAAGATAATAATTTAAGTAAAAGTGATTTAATTTTGATCACTCCAAGACTAGTTGCAGAAACCAAAGGTGAGTTTGATCTTGACGCAACTCTATTGTTTTATGAATATTTGAATGGAGGAATTGAAAAACACGCTCCAAAAGATAGACTAAAGAGCAAAGATATTTCATTGACAGCGGAATTCACAACAGAAAAATACAACGAGGCAGCATTAATTAATTCATTTTTAATTCAAACTGCGAATCTTAAAAACAACAACGTGAAAAATCTTTGGGTTGATTATGATGAGATGAATAGTTTGATGAGCCAATATAATGATCCTTACCTCCTATTGATTTCTGGAAAATATTACTTTGATAAGTTTTCAAGTAAGGCGGTTACCGGTGATGCTAAATACATTCATATTGCCACAGGTGAAATTTACAGTTCAAGAGCGTATGATTCAAGATACAAATTAAATAAATTATCAGTTGAGGGACTTACTCATTTGGTGTTTTCTAAATTCAACTAGAATCTAAATTTACAAGCATTGAAGAAGTAAAGTGTATCTTCAATGCACTTGAAAGTCAGCATAAAAATAAATAATATTGTATTTCGAATTATTTTAATTACATTTGCACTGTTTTATATACAAATTTAATAGAACGAGGGGACAATTTGTCCCCTCTTTTTGTAAGTATGCTGAAGAAGAAAATCATAGAAGAACTAGCAATAGAAAGAATAAACGAGCTGGATAAAGGCTTGTTCATTGTAGAGATAGCAATATCATCAAACAATGTCATTCAAGTAGAGTTAGACGTAGAAGACGGAAATGTAGCCATTAATGACTGCGTTTCTGTCTCAAGGAACATAGAGCACAATTTAGATAGGGAAGAACAAGATTTCGAACTGTCTGTGTCATCGGCGGGTTTAGATAAACCTTTTCGAGTTTTGAAACAGTACATTAAGAACATCGGAAACGAAATTAAGGTACAGCTGAAAGAAAAAAACAATACCATTGAAGGTGTGTTAAAGCACGTTGATGAAAATGGTATTAAACTGGAAACAACTTCGAAAGAGCGCGTTGAAGGGAAGAAGAAAAAAGAAATTGTTGTTCAAGAACATGAATACACTTTCGAAGAGATAAAGGAAACAAAAATTGTAATATCATTTAAATAGTGAACTAATGAATAGTATGAACTTAATAGAAGTTTTCACTGAATTCAAAGAATTTAAAAGTATTGACAGACAGACGATGATGCGTGTTTTAGAAGACGTATTTCGTACTATCTTAAAGAAAAAATATGGTACTGATGAGCATTGTGATGTTATTATCAATATCGACAAGGGTGATTTCGAAATTTGGGTAAACAAAGAAATTGTTCCTGATGGAGAGGTTGAAGACCCAAATATCGAGATAGCATATTCTCAAGCTGTAAAGATCGAACCAGATTTTGAAGTTGGAGAGGATGTTTCTGAAGAAATTAAATTTGAAGATTTCGGAAGAAGAAATATTCTTTCATTGCGTCAAAATTTAATTTCTAGAATTTTAGAATTAGAGAAAGACCAATTATACAAAGTATACAAAGACCGTATTGGAGATATCATCACTGGTGAGGTTTACCAAGTTTGGAAGAAAGAAATCCTTATTTTGGATGACGATGGAAATGAATTGATTTTACCAAAATCAGAGCAAATTCCTTCAGATTACTTCAAAAAAGGAGAACCTGTTCGTGCAGTTGTTGCGAAGGTAGATATGAGAAACAGTACTCCTGTGATTATATTATCTCGTTCGGCTCCTGAATTCTTGGAACGTTTGTTTGAATTGGAAGTACCAGAAGTTTTTGATGGTTTAATTACAATCAAGAAAATTGTGCGTGTTCCAGGTGAACGTGCTAAAGTTGCGGTTGAGTCATATGATGACAGAATTGACCCAGTTGGTGCTTGTGTTGGTATGAAAGGATCACGTATCCACGGTATTGTTCGTGAATTGCGCAATGAAAACATTGATGTAATTAACTACACAAACAATATGCAGTTGTATATTCAACGTGCGCTTTCACCAGCAAAAATTACGTCAGTAGAATTACTTGAAGAAGAAGAGCGTGCAAACGTTTATCTTAAAAATGATCAAGTTTCATTGGCAATTGGTAAAGGAGGATTTAATATCAAGTTGGCAAGTCGCTTAACGGGATACGAAATAGATGTTTACAGAGAAGGCGCTGAAGATGTAGAAGATGTTGACTTAGAAGAGTTTGCAGATGAAATCGACAGCTGGATTATAGATGAGTTGAAAGCAATTGGTTGCGATTCAGCAAAATCTGTACTTGAATTGGATGTAGCCGAGTTGATAAAAAGAACAGACCTAGAAGAGGAAACAATTCGTGAAGTCTTTAAGATTTTGGAGTCAGAGTTTGAATAGATTCAATACAAACCTTAACTTAGGCGTTTAATAAAGAATTATAGATTAATAGGAAGGACGTAATATATGGCCGGTAAAGTAAAAAGATTAAGCAAAGTTGCAAGAGAATTAAACGTAGGAATTTCCACGTTAGTAGAATTCTTGAAAACAAAAGAGATTGAGATAGACTCAAGTCCTAACACTAAGTTGGAGCCTGAGCACTATGATATTTTGAGTGTAAAATTTGCTGATGATCAAACGCTGAAAGAAGAAGCGGAGAAAACAGCGGTAAAACGCGAAAAAAGGAAAACTGTTTCTTTGAAAACAAAAGAAGAGGAAAGTTCTAAAGTAGAAGAAGATGATGACGAAGATGACTTCGTTGTTCCTGAAAAGGAAACTCCTTCTCCAAAAGCTCCTGCGAAAGAACCTGAGGTAGCTGAGACTCCTAAAGTGGAAGTCAAAGAAGTGAAAAAGGAAGAACCGGTCGAAGAAGTTAAGAAAGAGGAACCTGTAAAAGCTGAACCTGAAGTAAAGCAGGAAGAAAAGCCAGCTGAGCAAGAAGATAAAGCCCCAAAATTAATTAAGGAAGAGCCTAAGTCGAAAGACGAAAAAAGCGGTGGACTTAATGTGATTGGTAAAATAGATCTTTCTAACATCGACACAAGAACGCGTCCTGACAAAAAGAAAAAGGAGAAGAAGAAAGAGGAAAAGCCAGCTGCTAAGAAGTACGAAAAGCCAAAAACTCATACTCCAACTCCTACTCCTGAAAAGAAAGTAGAATCCAGAACTGTCGGAACTAGCAAGAAAGAAGAAGAGAAAAAACCAGCTGTTGAAACTCCTGCTCCTAAAAAAGAGGAAAGAAAAGTTGATTTAATTTCTGTTTCTAGAAAAAAATTGGCTGGTCCTGTTGTTGTTGGTAAAATTATTTTACCAGAAAAGAAGGAACCTAAGAAGAAGGAACACGATAATAAAAGAAAACGTAAACGCATCAAAAAGGTTGATGTTAAGAAAACCGGAACTAATGCTCCAGCAACAAAAGGTCCTAGGACTGATGTTGTTCGTGCAAAAGGGAGAGGTGGAGTTAAGAAGCATGAGCCTAGAAAAGAGGTTACAGCTAAGGATATTGAAAAAGAAATTAAGGATACATTAGCACGTTTGTCTGGAGGAGGAAAATCCAAAGGATCTAAAAACAGACGAGCGAAAAGAGATTCTTATGCTGAAAAGCGTGAAAAAGAATTACAACAAGAGGAACAAGAAAAATCTATCTTAAAGCTTACTGAATTCGTTTCGGTTTCAGAATTGGCTTCGATGATGGATGTTGGACCAACTGAGGTTGTTTCAGCTTGTATGTCATTGGGTATTTTCGCTTCTATTAACCAACGTTTGGATGCTGAGACCATTCAAATTGTTGCAGAAGAGTTTGGATTTGATGTAGAATTCGTTTCTGCTGATGTTCAAGATTCTATTAAAGTAGAAGAAGATAAACCAGAGGATTTACTTGATCGTCCGCCAATCATTACTGTAATGGGTCACGTTGACCACGGTAAAACATCTTTATTGGATTACATCCGTAAAGCGAAAATTGCTGATGGTGAGGCAGGAGGAATTACACAGCACATTGGTGCTTACTCTGTAAAACTGAAAGGAAAACGTTTAACTTTCCTTGATACTCCAGGTCACGAAGCCTTTACTGCGATGAGAGCCCGTGGTGCGCAAGTTACTGACGTTGCAATTATTATTGTAGCAGCGGATGATGACGTGATGCCACAAACAAAAGAGGCAATTTCTCACGCTCAAGCGGCAAACGTACCAATGGTATTTGCAATCAATAAGATTGACAAGGCAGGTGCAAACCCAGATAAAATTAAAGAGCAACTTTCTCAAATGAACATTCTTGTAGAAGAATGGGGAGGAAAATATCAATGTCAAGAAATTTCTGCTAAACACGGTAAGAATATCGAAGAGCTACTTGAAAAAGTAATCTTAGAAGCAGATTTACTTGAATTGAAAGCGAATCCAAACAAGAATGCAACAGGAACTGTATTAGAATCTTCTCTTGATAAAGGAAAAGGATATGTAACCAATATGCTTGTTGAAGCAGGTACGTTAAGAGTTGGAGACATCATCTTAGCCGGTAAACATACAGGAAGAGTTCGTGCAATGTTGAATGAGAAAGGTCAAAACTTGACGACTGCGCCACCATCAACTCCAATTTCAATTATTGGTATTAACGGTGCACCAAGTGCAGGTGACAAGTTCTATATTATGAATGACGAACGTGAAGCAAGAAATATTGCATCACGAAGAGAGCAACTATACAGAGAACAAGGGTTACGTACTCAGAAACACATTACACTTGATGAAATCGGTCGTCGTTTAGCGATTGGTGACTTTAAGGAATTAAACATCATTGTGAAAGGTGACGTTGATGGTTCTATTGAAGCATTATCTGACTCATTATTGAAATTGTCTACTGAAGAAATTCAAGTAAATATTGTTCACAAAGCTGTAGGTGCAATTACTGAGGCAGATGTGAATTTAGCTTCTGCATCTGATGCGATTATTATTGGTTTCCAAGTGAGACCAACAGTATCGGCTAAGAAATTAGCAGATGAAGAGCAAATTGACATCAGATTGTACTCTGTAATTTACAAAGCAATCGACGAATTGAAATCTGCAATGGAAGGAATGTTATCTCCAGACATTAAAGAAGAAATCGTTGGTACTGCCGAAGTAAGAGAAACTTTCGACATTACGAAAGTAGGTACAATTGCTGGTTGTTATGTTACTTCAGGAACTATCCAACGTAATTCTAAGATTCGTTTGATTAGAGATGGAATTGTAACTCACGAAGGTAAGTTGGGATCATTGAAACGATTCAAAGACGACGTAAAAGAGGTAAAAAACAACTACGAATGTGGATTGAACATTGATAAGTTCAACGACATTAAAGCAGGTGATATCATCGAAGCTTACGAAGAAAAAGAAGTAGCAAGAAAACTTAAATAAAAGTTTCTTCACTAAATATTTAAAAGCTGTTCCAATTGGAGCAGCTTTTTTTTTGCGGGGGATTTTACCGCCAAGGCGCATAGGTTTTCGCAAAGTTGCAAAGAAGAGAAAAAGAAGTATTAATTTGAGCTCTAATATCTTAAAATCACAATCCATTCACAACCCTTTTTTAATCCATGTTTTAAAAGCGAAACATGAAAATTGATTAGTAAACCCAGTTTATATTCGCCAAGTTTATAGAATAAACATTCTTGACAAGTACTTCCTAATAAGCCTGGATCAAGTGCTTTATGCACATCTATTGCCATCCAATAATTCTTTTTGCTATTTGATTTTCAGTCATGATATTTAGGTTTAAGGTGTTTTATTTCTCTAACCGTTATTGAAAACACAAAAATCTATCTCAAATAATCTAATTCTATGCATTTATTTCTTTTTCTTTGAGATCTCTGCGCATTCTTTGCGCCATTGCGGTTATTCATTTCTTCTTGTCAAAAGCAATGTTTTTTCGTAAGTTTGAATAAATTAAAATAAGAATAATATGAAATGGTATTTCGTTGTAGTTGCAGCATTTGGATTAGTAATAACAAGTTGTAAAAATGATAACAAAAAAGAACTCTTATCAGAAATAGATAAGATGGAAAATACTCTAGATAGTCTTGAAACAATTACTAATGATACAATAAGATACGACCCATCAGAAATCATAGCTTCTGTACGTGCTACAATCCTAAATGTGAAAAAACATTATATAGCAGACACAATTGATTATAAGTTGGCAAATCAAATGAATTCTTATAAAGAAATCAGAAAAGTTATTTCAAAAAACTCTGGTAATCTAGCCAAAGCGAAACAAACTATTCCTGAAGTTCAGCAGAAATTAGATGATTTGAAACACGATATTGAAAATGGTGTGAATGATAGAGATAAATATCAAGAATTTATCAATTTCGAAAAATCTAAAATTCACGAAATCGAAGAAGTGCTAAAATACTATATCCAAACTACAGATAAATACTATACCAGATACGATTCACTTCATCCAATTATTAAAAATCTTGGAGATTCTTTAGTTAAGATTTCAAATGACTAAATTTATTCTACATATCGTATTTATATTTTCACTGACTTTTCTATTCGGACAAAGTACAGATGAACAGTTGGCAAATTATTACTTCAATGAGGGCGATTGTGAAAAAGCATTGCCCTATTTTGAAAAAGTCTATGATGTAAACCCAAGTGAGTTTATTTTTAAACGTTATATATCTTGTTTAAAGGAATCAAATCAAGAAAAGGAAACGATTCAGTTAATAGAAAAGCAAATCGCAAATCATCCATACAATTTAGAATACCAAGTCGCTTTAGGAGCTGAATATGAGCAGCAAAACAACCAGAAGAAAGCGGATAAAGCCTTTTTAGATTTAATAGACAATCTTGCACCGAACCCAAGAACAATAATCGATTTGCAGAAAGCTTTTTCAAACCTTGGTAAATATGACCTGGCTTTGCAGACTTTAGAAAAAGGGAATCAAGTTCTGAAAGGAAATTATCCTTTAAATATCCAATTTGCAGAAGTTTATGGCGCTTTGAATCAAGATGAAAAAATGATTAAAGAATATATCGATCTTTTGGATTACAATCCGGGAATGATTTCTTCTTTAAAAATACTCATCCCTAGAATGATTGATTTTGATGAAGAAGACAATGCGCGTTTTAAAATGTTTCAGAACGAATTGATCCGTAAGATTCAGAAAAATCCTGATGATGCTATTTATTCCGAATTACTAGTTTGGGCATTAATTCAAAAAAGAAACTTTCCAGCGGCATTGGTTCAATCAAAAGCGCTAGATAAAAGAACGACTAACGATGGCCGAGAAGTTTATAAAATAGGAAATCAGGCAGCATTGAACAATGAGTTTTCGACTGCCAGATCTGCATTCAAATACATTATTGAGTTAGGTGAGGGTAAACCTTATTACTATTCAGCAGAACAATTATTGCTGAATACCCGTTATATGGAAATTACGACGTTGAGGAATTATTCATCATCACAGGTCGATGAAACGATTAATGAATATCAGAAAACTCTAGCGAGAATGCCTAAAAATGGTAAAGCTTTGCCAATCATTAGAGAGTTAGCATATATTCAAGCTTATTATGGCAATCAACCGGATTCAGCTATTCTCACCTTAGAAAATGCATTGAACCTTCCTAAATACAATGATGTTGAAGAAGCGAAAATAAAATTATTGATGGCCGATGTCTTGGTTCTGCGCAATAATGTTTGGGATGCTTCTTTACTTTATATGCAAGTAGAAAAACAATTCAAATATGAACCCATTGGCCAAGAAGCAAAATTTAAAAACGCTAGAATTTTTTATTATGATGGAGATTTCATTTTTGCACAATCCCAATTAGATGTTTTAAAAGAAGCCACTACCCGACTTATTGCCAACGATGCGATGAATTTATCAATCTTGATTACTGATAATTTAGGATTAGATTCAAACTTCGTAGCGATGGGACAATTTGCAAAAGCAGATTTATTATTAGAGCAACACAAATACGACGAAGCGTTTCAACTCTATGATTCTATCACAGATATTTTTCCAGATCATAAATTAAAAGATGATATTTTGATGAGAAAGTCGCAAGCTCATCAATTTAAAGGGGAATGGGAAACAGCAATTGATCTGCTCCTTGAAATTGTAGAAAAACATGGTGATGATATTTTAGCAGATGATGCATTATATCAGATTGCACAGATGTATGAGAATCATCTTTTCGATAATAAAAAAGCTGCAGAATACTATTTTCAATTGATGAGAGATTATCCTGGAAGTTTGTTTGTTACGGAGGCGAGGAAGGCATATAGGAAAATAAATTGATGTTTGTTTATAATGTCTAATATCGGCGTTGCTAAAATTTTTATAATCAGTCATTGACAAATGTCAACTCCTTGGATTATAAAAATCTCAGCGCCTTGTTATTAAACATTCTAATCCAAACACGACCTTGTATACTGTGATATCCAAAATCATGATTACATTTATTTAAAAGGTCGGTATTGTTAGGCAGATTAGAGCATGGTATTTTCAAATGTCAACTCCCTGGATTTCAAAAATAAGCATGCCTAGTTATTGGTCATTCTAGATCAGAAATTGTAAATATCAGATTATGAAATACATTCAGCTTTCAATTTTATTCTTCTCAATCAACATCAATGCGCAAATAGTTGTTGAAAAATATGATTTAAATATTGAAACAAATCTTTCTAATGACCTTCAAGAGATTTACGGTAAATTTCTAAATGAAAGCGTTTCAGAAATTTCAATAGTTCAGATTAAAAAGCAATATATTAATAGTAATTACTATAACTTTCTGAGGAACAAAAAATTCTTTCAAAGTAGAAAAAAATGGTTGAAAAAAAAATCTATTTATCAAGAGTTGATTATTGTTGAGGGTGAAATTGATAATCAATCTAGTCCTGCAAATAAGATTTTTCAAGGTCGTTTTTATAGGGTAGACTATGAATTTACTGAAAACGAAGTGTTTTTGGATAGTATTGAAACAAAGTTAGCATTGAAGGAAATGTTTAATGGAGAGGACAGTGATATTGTAAATATGTGTTACATTCCTCGGCACGCTGTCATTTTCTACGATTCTAATGGTAAATCAATCGGAATATATGAAATCTGTTTCGAGTGCTCAAATGTGAAAATCGGTATTGTTGGAACCAAGATGTTTTCAAGGAACTCACCTTACATTGAAAGTCTTTTCGCGAAATATGAAATGTTACTAAACTAAACAACTGTGTAAAATCATTTTAATTCCATGAATTAACAAATTCAATTGATATGATTTTTCAAATTAGTTGTTCTCTAATCACAACACACCAAGAATCTCTAAAAATTCTCACGTTTTTATTGTGCGTGCGTAATATTTTTCGTAGCTTTAACACCCATGAAGTATACGAAAGCAGAAGATTATGTAGATTTCCATCTACGCCATGCGTGGCACAAGGTTTCACGTATGTATAATCAAAAGGCAAAAGCCCACGATTTAACGATGTCAATAGGATTTATCTTATTGATTGTTGACAAAGAAGGCACGCCAAGTACACAGTTAGGTCCACGAATGGGAATGGAACCTACAAGTTTATCGCGTACGCTCAAAACAATGGAAACCAAAGGATATATTTATCGAGAAATTGATAAAGATGACAAAAGAAAAGTGCTTATCTTTCTAACTCCACAAGGAGTAGATTTAAGGAGGGAAGTTAAAACTAAAGTCGTAACTTTCAACGAGAAGCTTCTAAAATCAATTCCAGAAAAGAAATTACAAGCATTTTTTGAAGTTATGGAAATTGTTGACGAGCATGTAGAAGACGAATTAAAATCATTAATAGTATAATTTAAATCTCAATTAGATGGAAAGAAAAATAAATAAGGTAGCCGTATTGGGTTCAGGTGTTATGGGATCTCAGATTGCATGTCACTTTGCTAATATTGGTGTTGAAGTCCTATTACTGGATATCGTTCCTAGAGAACTTGATCCAAAAGAAGAGAAAAAAGGCTTAAAATTAACGAATAAAGTTGTTCGCAACAGGATTGTAGATACAGCACTTTTCTCAGCTTTAAAAATGAGCCCATCTCCTATTTACAAGAAAGAATTCGCTAGTCGAATTACAACGGGTAACATGGAAGATGATATGAAGAAAATCAGCGAAGTTGATTGGATAATTGAAGTGGTTATTGAACGTTTAGACATTAAGAAAATTGTTTTTGAAAATGTTGAAAAATTTAGAAAACCAGGTACTTTAATAACATCAAATACTTCTGGAATTCCAATTCACATGATGTTGGATGGTCGTTCTGATGATTTTAAAAAGCATTTCTGTGGAACGCACTTTTTTAATCCACCAAGGTATTTACAATTATTGGAAATTATTCCTACTATAGAAACTGACCAATCGGTTGTTGATTTCTTCATGGAATATGGAAGTCAATTCTTAGGTAAAAAAACTGTTCTTGCAAAAGATACTCCGGCATTTATTGCGAACAGAGTCGGAGTTTATTCGATTATGTCACTTTTCAATAGTGTTAAAGATTTAGGATTAACGGTTGAAGAAATTGATAAATTAACGGGAACTGTTTTAGGTCGCCAGAAATCAGCAACTTTCAGAACAGCAGATGTTGTTGGATTAGACACTTTGGTTTTGGTATCAAATGGTGTAAAAGACAATTGTCCAAATGATGAAGAAAATAAGTTATTTGAATTGCCAGATTTCATTAGTAAAATGGTGGAAAACAAATGGCTTGGTTCAAAAACAGGTCAAGGATTCTACAAGAAAACAAAAGATGAAAATGGGAAGACAGAAATTCTTTCATTGGATTTAGAAACCTTAGAATATAAATCACAAAAACGTGTAAGTTTCCCAACTTTAGACATGGCTAAGCCCATTGATGATCTAGAGAAAAGAACAGCAATGTTGATTCAAGGGCAAGATAAAGCTGCTGAATTTTACAAAATGATGTTCGGTGGATTATTTGCTTATGCAACGAATCGTGTTCCAGAAATTGCAGATGATTTATTTAAAATAGATGATGCAATTAAAGCAGGATTCGGTTGGGCATTAGGTCCTTTTGAAACTTGGGATATTCTAGGATTCGAAAAAGGATTAGAATTAATTGAAAAGCAAGGTAAGAAAGCAGCGCAATGGGTTCATGACATGAAAGCAAGCGGAGCGACTACTTTCTACAAAAAAGAAAATGGACAAAAGCTTTATTTCGATCTTTCAAGCAAAGAATACAAAGTTATTCCGGGAACAGAAGATTTGGTATTGTTAGATGCATTGCGTGACGACAATACAGTTTGGAAGAATACAGATGCTACAATTGTAGATTTAGGAGATGGAATCTTGAACTTAGAGTTCCACACGAAAATGAATACAATTGGAAGTGGGGTTATAGCTGGAATTCAAAAAGCATTAGATTTAGCAGAGACAGAATACAAAGGATTGGTAATTTCCAATACTGGTGGAAACTTTAGTGCAGGTGCAAACGTGGGAATGATTTTCATGATGGCAGCGGAACAAGATTTTGATGAGTTGAACTTCGCAGTGAAGACTTTCCAAGATACAATGATGCGTGTTCGTTATTCAAACACTCCAGTTATTGTTGCACCGCATAACTTAGCAATTGGAGGTGGTTGTGAATTAGCAATGCACGCCGATAAAGTTGTTGCACATGCAGAAACTTACATTGGATTAGTTGAATTTGGTGTTGGACTGATCCCTGGTGGAGGTGGAACAAAAGAATTCGCTAAGCGTTTTTCTGACGGATTAAAAGATGGAGACATTAGAATTAACCGTTTAAGAGATCGTTTCTTAACTATTGGTCAAGCCAAAGTAGCTACATCAGCTTACGAAGGATTTGATTTAGGTTATTTACGTGAAGGAATTGATGAAGTAATTGTGAGTCGCGAACGTCAATTGACAAGAGCAAAAGCAGCTTGTTTAGAATTCGCTAACAAAGGATATTCCGCACCACTAAGAGAGAAAAACATCACTATTTCTGGTCAAGAAGGATTGGGAATCGTTTATGTTGGAGCAAACTCAATGCTTTCAGGAAATTATATGTCCGAGCACGATAAGGTGATTTCAGAAAAATTAGGATTCGTACTTTGTGGTGGAGACATCTCAGAGCGTGTTCAAGTTTCTGAGCAGTATTTACTGGATTTAGAAAGAAAAGCTTTCCTAGAATTATGTGCTGAACGCAAGACATTAGAGCGTTTAGAAAGCATGGTGAAAAAGGGTAAAGTATTAAGAAACTAGTCTTTGAGACATTAGACTTGAAGACGTTAGATGTTAGACTTGGAGACATTAGATATTAGACTTGAAGAGTTTAGAGTTGGAGAAATAGAAATTAAACAATTAAGAAAATGCGGAATGGACATCATAATTTTAGGGAATTGAACATTTGGAAAAATGGGCTGAAGATTGTGAAGGCAACTTATAGCGTTGCTGCAACTCTTCCTAATGAAGAAAAATTTGGTCTTACTTCACAAATTCAGCGTTGTTCTGTTTCTATCCCATCTAACATTGCCGAAGGATCTGGCAGAGGTACTGTAAAGGATTTTACTAACTTCTTAAACACAAGTCTTTCCTCCTCTTATGAATTAGAAACTCAATTGATTCTAGTTTTCGACCTATTTAAAATTGAAACGGAGTTGTTAATTAAGGATATACAAGAACTTCAACGCATGATTATAGGATTCAAAAGGAGTTTAACATCTGAAACTTAATACGAATAAAGTGAATTTAAAAAAAACCAAAGATGCTGATTTTAACATTATACTTGACGTAACACGTCTAACATCTAATGTCTAAAAATCTAACATCTTAATAATCTTAAATAAAATGAATAATAAAAACGCATATATAGTTACAGGATACCGTACAGCAGTTGGAAAATCTGGTCGTGGTGGTTTCCGTTTTTATCGTCCAGATGATTTGGCAGCGAATGTGATCAAACGCATTATGCAGGATGTTCCGAATTTAGATCCAAAACGTATTGACGATGTTATCGTTGGTAACGCGAATCCAGAAGCTGAACAAGGATTAAACGTTGGGCGCTTGATTTCACTAATGGGATTAGATACTGACAAAGTTCCTGGGATGACTGTGAACCGTTATTGTGCATCAGGATTAGAAACTATTGCAATTGCAACGGCGAAAATCAACATGGGAATGGCGGAATGTATTATCGCTGGAGGTGTTGAATCAATGTCTGCAATTCCTATGGGAGGTTGGAGAATTGTTCCAAATCCTGTGGTGGGAAAAGAAAACCCAACTTGGTATTGGGGAATGGGATTAACTGCTGAAGCTGTTGCAAAGCAGTTTAAAGTTTCGCGTGAAGACCAAGACAGATTTGCTTTACAATCTCATGACCGTGCTTTAAAAGCAATTGAAAGTGGTCGTTTTAATGATGATATCGTTCCAATTGAAGTGGAACATATTTATTTAGACGAAAACGAAAAACGTCAAGTCAATAAATACACAATGGATACTGACGAAGGACCACGTAAAGGTTCAACTTACGAAGCATTAGCTGGTCTTAGACCAGTATTTGATGCTAGAGGTTCTGTAACGGCTGGTAACTCTTCACAAACGAGTGATGGAGCAGCATTTACTTTATTGATGTCTGAGAAAATGGTTAAAGAACTTGGCTTGGAACCAATCGCAAGATTAGCTTCATACAATGTTGTAGGTGTTGAGCCTAGAATTATGGGTATCGGACCAGTTGACGCTATTCCATTGGCAATTAAATCTGCAGGATTAAAGTTAAACGACATTAATTTATTTGAATTGAACGAAGCATTTGCTTCACAATCATTGGCTGTAATCCGCGAAGTTGGGTTAAATCCTGACATCGTGAACGTGAATGGAGGAGCAATTTCGATGGGTCACCCACTTGGGTGTACTGGAGCGAAATTGACAGTTCAAATGATGAATGAATTGAAAAAGAGAAATGAAAGATATGGAGTTGTGACGATGTGTGTTGGAACTGGGCAGGGAGCTGCTGGAGTTATTGAGAGATTGTGATATTTTATATTGGGTAAATGTGTAGGGGCGAATTGCAATTCGCCCCTACTACACATTTCAAAATTATCTCTATTTTCTGTTCCATTTTCTCCAAAAGAATCGTCTTTTAATGCTTTAACTTATAGTTTCTAACGCATCAAAGTTACATGACCTGAATAGACATTGAATTTGTCATTTCCTTTTTCCTTTATCTTGACTTGCCATAAATAAGTGTCACCTTTTGCTAATTTATAATTTCTTCTTCCATACGTACCGTCCCACCCAACATCCGTGTCATTAGATTCAAAAATTAACTCTCCCCATCTATTATAAATCAATAAAGTATAAGTTTGTGGATCAAAGCCAGAAGAGAAAACAGGTTGAAATATTTCATTAAAATTATCTCCATCTGGGGTGAACGAATTGGGTATATAAAAGATCAACTCTTCTTTTACCTGAATAACTAATCTGGCAGTATCACTGCAACCTGGTACACGAGAGGCAATCAGCGTAACAATGTAATCACCTTCTTCATTTTTGGGATAATCATGTGAAGAATTAAATGTGTTTGCATTTGGAGAACCATCGCCAAAATCCCAAACAAAGCTGGTTGCATTATAAGATTTATTGGTAAAAGTTATAAAAGGATCTTGTATTTCAGCAATCATAGGATTGGCGTAAAAACTAGCCACTGGATTTTGTATTACTTTTATGTAGTTATTCTTTGTTTCTGTTCCAACGCAACCATTAGCATCAGTAACATTAAATGATACATTATAGTCTCCACTCATTTGATAGGTTTGCAGCACATTATCACAAAGTGTACTGGTATTTCCATCACCAAAATCCCAAAAACAAGTTGAGCCAACAGAATTATTAAGGTTGGTAAATACCACATTAAACGGATTACATCCATAAAGTGTATCTGCTACAAATTGAGGTTCAGGAACTGCATTTACTGTTACCTCAACAACAGCAGTATCGGGACAATTCCCTGTAGTTGCGTGTTGCACCATATAAGTCGATCCTCCAACACCATTAGAAATTGATCCAGTCAATTGGTTAATCATTGCACCATCACTAACAGGAGGATTAAAAGTAAATTCCCCGGCTGGGGTAACAATATTTGTCGCTTCATTAGTTTCTCCTAAACAGAAATCCGAAAATGTGAATGATGGGTCAGAAACTATATCTGTCAATATTGTATCCATCTTACTAATACATCCATTATCATCGGTCACAAGAATATCATAAAAGCCTCCAAAAATATTCGAGAAAGTATTATTGGACTGATTATTAACTCCTCCATCAATTGAATAATCATAGGGAGCAGCACCAGGATTAGTATTTATGACAATTTCTCCATCATCTTGATCGCAATTTGGTTGTGTAACAACAATGGAAAAAGAAGGATTCGCATGAATAACAACTGTTATTTGAGCGGTATCTCTGCAACCATATTGGTTTTCAACCGCATATTTAATAATATGTGAACCTACACCTGCATCTTCCAAAATAAATTGGTCATTAGAAATTCCTGGTCCAAATAATAACCCTCCTAGTGGAGAAAGCAGCGGTTCGACAATAGAATCAGCAATACAATATTCAGGTTGAATATTAGAAATTTGAGCTTGTGGAGCTTCATGAACAATAACATTATCTATAATTGAATCAGTGCATCCATTTTCGTCAGTAAACGTATAAGTTATAGCAAATGTTCCTACACCCGATACTGAAACATCAAAATCATTTCCTATGGCTCCAACTCCAGAAAACACACCTGTCTGATTTAAATTAGGTTGGGGAGTATAGGTAGCAATATCAGGAAAAGAAACAGTTTGACCGTAATTACAAAGTTCTTCTTCAACAGTCAATTCTGCAACAACTACTACATCTTCAATATCTATAGTAAATATCTCAACATCGCCCGTGGTTTGATCCGTGACTATTACTGTGTATGTTCCAGCACATAACTCGATTGCGGTTTGCGTTAATTGCCCCTGAGAATCATCCCATAAATAAGAGTAATTCCCAGATCCATTGGTGATATTTATAGTTGCTTGTCCATCACAAGTTGAGGAAGAGGTATTATTACAAATACCATTACAATCACCCAATGTAGGAGTAGAACCTTGATTTATTTGCCATGGACCTCCATCTGGTATTCTTTGAACACTATTACCTGTAACTGGAACTGCTGAACTGTAAACAACTGTCTTTCTATTTGCGGGAATGTTAGCAAGATTTTGTAATGAAGTAACTGAGCTACTCGTGCAAGAAGAATGTACAGGAACACAAGGCGGTATAGTTGAACCACTTACTGAACCCCAACTCAAAGCGTCTTGTGCCACACCATTATCATCGTAAAAAGCAAACCATCCTCCCGCATTGGGAAACCAGAATCTTGTTGGACTAGCTCCTTCCATACAGATTCCATCTCCAGTTAATTCTCCAGGAACAACAATTTCTAAAGTATTCCCTCCATTAGCAATCAAAAATTGAGTAGGAACAGGGACGGCGTTAATCCCTCTAACAACACAAAATCCCCCAGGAGGTATGATAGATCCACTTGGTAGTTGGAATGCTTGGCCACCTACATAACCAGTTTGGGTAGCTGAACTTCCTAAATAATAACAAGAAATATCAACTGGTTCACATGTATTAGGATTGTATAATTCGATCCACTCACCTCTTTGATCCCCAGGCAATCCAGCAGCGGAACCTGATATGGAACCATCATTAGCAGTTGGCGAAATCATTATTTCATTAATCATAATGCTTGGTCCTGAATAGAAACAATCTACGCCATCACATTGGGTATTTAAACTCGTAACAAATGATGCGCTCATTTGGGAATAAGCAGAAATAGACGTGAAAACAACTAGTAGAAATAAGTGATAATTTTTCATAGTCCTATTTTTTCATACAAATTAAAAGTAACATAAATATCACAAAGTAGCTTTTGGATTTACAAATAGAATATGCTTAATAAACAATCAGAATATAGTATTGAATAGGCATAGCACAAAAGTTTTTCAAAAGTCCATCTTTAAATTAAAACATTCTATTTATAACAAACTGTAAGCCTTCTCTAGGGATAACGTTAACAACTAGCTTAGGTTGCTTAAACTAATCCGTCTTTTACTTTACACCTATATTTAAGAGCTCAACTAAAACTGAATTTCTGGTAATAATTAAATATACAAAAAAATCAGGATTAATTTTAATAGTATTTGTGTTTGGGTGATTTGCAAATCATCAGACCCGCTTCTCTAAATTCACGCAACAACCATTCTCTTCTGCTTTCTGGTTCATTCGTTATTTGGAAAATCACTTGCTTTACAACATGTCGTTTAAAATCTCGAATAACATCCTTGAGTTGAAATGGCGCATCACAATTAACTACAAGGTGTAAATGATTCAACATTAAACACCAGAAGAAAGTCCGCTAATGTCGATGATTTTCTGACCATTTACTTCTACTATCGGAATGTTTTTAAACAATATTCCGCTATAAGAAATAATTTTAATTTTATCATCATTTGCTGAATTCCAAACCACATTAATTTGATTTGTAGCAGGGTTTGGATAAACATTCAGTGTAGTTATCCCAGATAAATTCGAACTTGTTAATCCAATTTGGTCATAGGGAATTGCATCCCAAGAAAACATTGGTCTACCTTCATTTTGATTGGAAATAACTTGTGTCTTAAACTCTTTATTGATTCGAATTTTCATTCTTGCGTCTGAAGAATTTAATTGCTGTCCTGATTTCAAAATCGGCTGCATTACCCATGATAAATTCGCATAAACATCTCTGTATCCCTCTACTGTTTCTGCTGACAGTTCTTGCTGAATAAACGCTCCCTCATCATAAATTGGCATTCCTGATTCTTCTCTACCAAAAACATAAATCACATGCTGCCCTCCTAAAACATAATTTCGGCTCTATATGAAATACTGTGGGTAATCAATTTTAATCCTTCGAAAAATTA
>Ga0314772_1000398_pt1 | contig 23814 bp, 22 predicted proteins | sample MetaGCBIW2018_FD_204520 | JGI IMG/M metagenome (GOLD analysis project Ga0314772, IMG submission 204520) | Cryopeg brine microbial communities from Beaufort Sea near Barrow, Alaska, United States - CBIW 2018 | ecosystem: Environmental > Aquatic > Marine > Coastal | place: USA: Alaska | collected... | reverse complement strand
CCCTTGAACCAGCGCGGCCAACTGTTCGTCCGTTAATAGAAGTTGATCGCCGCGCCAGGCTTCGCCCCAATGGAACTTACCGCGATTCAATCGACGGGCACAGAGCCAGATGCCCAGGCCGTCATGGATCAACACTTTCATTCGGTTGCCCCGTTTGTTGGCGAACAGGTACGCACAATGGGGTCTGGCTGAGCCAAATACCTGAACGACACGCGCCAACGCCGTGTCTGGTCCGGCCCGCATATCTAGCGGTTCTGTGGCCAGCCAGATCTCGTCAATGCGGATCATGGTATCAGTTCGCGTAGAAACGCCGCGCACTGCTGACCTTGATCGGCGGGCCACTCCACGACAACCGAGCCGCCGGCTCGTGGAATCTCGATTCGGATGGCGCGATCCTTATCGGCAGCCTTCGTGTTATGCCCGTCCGTTGCCGGCAAACGAACCGGTACAAAGGCTGGGGGTAGACTTCTACCGTCTTGCTTCGACTCTCTGATCCAACGCCGAAGTTGGTTGGCGTTGAGGTCATTATCCAGGGCAATACGAGAAACAGACGCACCCGGGCTGTGGCACTCGGCCACCAGCCGAGCTTTAAATTCCGGAGCGTGCCGACGGCGCTTTCGGTAAGGGCGGGTTGCGCTTACGTTGTTCATAGATAGTGTCCACTAAAGAATAAGTGGACACTATCTTGAAGGCTTCGGAATCACGCTCAAGATGGGTTTGCCGGACGGTTACTTTGGAGTGGCCGTGAACTCTATGCAAGCAGAGGGATTGATCCGCTCATAAATTTCTTGGCTTAGCTGCGATCCGGCTTTATGTGCTTCGTCCATGAGAACCAGAGGCCGATGGAGGTGCATTAGATTGGCGAAGCTGAAACGAATATTGTCTTTATTAGGGCCGTCATCAATGCGCTCTAGCCCCGGTGCATTTGATGGACCCGAGGAAAAGTGCGGTTCCAACATTTCGTGATGAGCGTAGACTTTGCGCCCGTCTGTGTTAGTTACCCGCAGCGTTTGTATTGTCCCGACCACTACGCAGAGGTTTGATCGCAGGTCATGAGGCGTTATTTGAGTGAAGTCACCAATATCAAAGACTCGGACGCAGCCATCAAAAGTCTCATCTAAAACTTGCCAACAAGGGTGGCGAGGGTCAAAAGGATGTTGTACCAAGCTTTATTCATTGACCGAATTGTCGATTACCTCTTTGGCTGCGCGAAGAGCTTCCTGAGCTTCCTGAGCTGCCGGAGCGCCGCAGTAAACAGCACTATGCAGGATTACCGCACGAATCTGTTCAACGGTACAGCCATTTCGCAGTGCACCGCGAATATGCCCTTTTAGTTCCTGGGGCGCCTTGAGAGCGACTAACATTGCCACTGTCACCAAACTGCGTGTATCTCGTGATAGATCATCCCGTTGCCATGTCGATCCCCAACAATGTTCGTTTATGAGATCCTGCATCGGTTGAGTGAATGCGTCTCCCTGATTCATTGCTTGATCAACGAAGTCTTGCCCCATAACTTCGGTGCGGACCTTTAGGCCTCTCTGTTGATTGGGATTCATTGATAGCTCCTGTTTAGATTACAGCACCGATAACTTGACGGGGCCGGGCATGGGGGAAGCCACAGAATGCTTAGTGCTGATGCGCGCTAGCCAAACGCATCCGCCCTGAGACGTCAGGATTTGAAACTGCAGTCTTCGCCTCTGAAAGGCGCCTTCTTGCGTAAGTGTAACGTGATCCAAACTTCCTCATTAAAGATGAATCAGGGTCTTCACGCTGTGCAGGTTGGGCCCAGTTGCCGCAATACTGAGACGTCCAAGTACCATCCTGCTCACAACGTCTAAAGTGCATTCCTTGAGATTGCCAAGGCTACCATATAAAATATAACTTATATAATATAATATATCATTTTCACGTAAACGATAGTCAGTAAGGTTCAGCTCTTCCGAATCGTTCTGTTGAAGGTTTGGAGCTTACTTTTCATTCTGTTTTTTGGAGAACTGGAAAACTACAGATGAGCGATCAGTTCAATCCACTCAATATCGCCTTGCTTACGGTTTCCGACACCCGCGGACTTGAGGAAGATACATCTGGCCAGTATTTGGAAGATAGTGTGACCGGGGCCGGCCACCGGCTGGTATCGCGCCGCATCCTTCCGGATGACGTTTATCTCATGCGAGCGCTTGTGGCTACGTGGATTGCCGACCCGATGATTCATGTAGTGATTATCACCGGGGGTACGGGTTTCCACGAGCGCGATAGCACGCCGGAAGCGGTTGGTCCGTTGCTGGACAAGACAATCGACGGTTTTGGTTCTGAGTTCCGCAGGATGTCTGCGGCTGAAATCGGTACGTCCACCATACAATCCCGGGCCTTTGGTGGGCTTGCCAACCATACGGTTATTTTCTCTCTGCCTGGCTCCACTCGTGCCTGTCGCACGGCCTGGGAGGGTATTCTGGAAACTCAACTGGACAGCCGTCACGCTCCCTGCAACTTCTCTGGCTTGGTTCTTCGCAAACCGGATCGGCCGCTTCAACGGATACATGACGTTATCGGCACCCGAGCCAGCCATTAAAAAGGAGCCTTTATGGATGGTCCGAAATTGATCGGTGTTGATGAGGCCTTGAGCAATATTCTTAGCAGAGCTGTGCACGTCGACAGTTCCGAATCGGTAAGTCTTACTGACAGCTTGGGGCGGGTGTTAGCTGAGAACTACTACGTACTCAACGATGTTCCCCCAGCAGACAACAGTGCCGTAGACGGTTACGCCATACGAAAAGAAGATGTTCGTGCCGGTACACCACTGAGGGTATCCGACCGTGTTCCGGCCGGCACTCCACCGCGGCCTTTCCAATTGGGCACTGCTGTGCGGATATTCACTGGCTCGGAGATTCCTGAAGGCGTAGATGCAGTGGTGATGCAGGAGCGGGTTGAACGCTCTGGTAACAATATCTTTATTCATGCTGATGTAACTTCCGGCCAAAATATCCGTCGGCGAGGCCAAGATTTGGCGCGAGGCGACCTGGCGCTGGCCAAGGGTACACGCATCCGGCCTCAGGAAATAGGCTTGCTAGCTTCAATTGGTGTCAACAGAGTACTGGTTCAGAAGCGGCTGAAAGTAGCCGTTTTGACCACGGGCGATGAGCTGGTGGAACCGGGTCAACCGTTGGTTTCAGGACAGATCTACAATACCAATCGCTTCACACTGATGGGGCTCCTGGCTGAGGCGGGATGCGAGGTGGTGTTGTGTGAAACGTTGGAAGACGACCGCGATGCTAGCCGTCAGATTTTGCAAAAGGCCGCCGCAGAGTCGAATCTAGTCATCACCAGTGGTGGAGTGTCAGTGGGAGAAGAAGACCATATACGGACAGCGCTCGAAGAGTCCGGCAAGCTACTACTGTGGCGCTTGGCCATTAAGCCGGGTAAGCCCTTGGCTTTTGGTGAAGTTGCAGGTACGCCGGTCTTGGGCTTGCCAGGCAATCCGGCGGCGGTGTTGGTGACCTTCATGGTGTTGGCGATGCCTTACATCCGAAAACTTCAAGGCCGTCCTGAACTGTTTGCTGTGGGCGAGCGGCTGCCGGCGTTGTTCTCGAATGACTTGCCATCAATTCGCCGAGAGTTCGTCCGGGCCCGCAAGCAAGTCAACGGCGACGAGCCGGTAGTAGCTGCTTACCCTAATCAGAGTTCCGGTATGCTGAGTTCGGCCTGTTGGGCCTCTGGCCTTGCGGTGGTGCCCGAGAACACCGCAGTTAAATCCGGGGACTTTGTAACCTTTTATTCATTTTCTGAGCTCCTGAGTTGACCAAGATCGACACAACATTGACCGTCCGTTTTTTCGCTCGGTTCCGAGAGCAATTGAACACCGAAAGCCTGCAGCTGTCGGTCAGTCCAGGTCAGACGGTGGCTGACATTATGGTGGTACTGGCAACCCGTGGTGGTCCTTGGCAAGAGTTGCGGAGCGATCAGTCGGTGATGGTGGCAGTGAACCAAGCGATGGCAAAACCGTCGACACCGGTCAAGACTGGGGACGAGGTGGCTTTTTTCCCGCCGGTTACGGGAGGCTGAGATGATTTCTATCCAGGCCAACGGCTTTGATTCTGCGGCGGATTACCAGGCGCTGTTAGATAGTCGCGCTGGAACCGGAGCTTTTGCAACATTTGTTGAGCTTGTGCGGCGTATCGGAGCAGTTCTTTAAGAAGGAGATCACTTTTGAGGGCGAGCATTGAGTGAAGTAAAAGGCTTTTACCTCGGTCAACACCTTACGGGGAAACGGATACCTGCAAAAGGTAGATGTCGACCGAGGCGAAATATCCTTTCCTTACCGTTTTTGACAGGACTCCCGCCAGTTGTTTTATTCAAGGGCTTGAATGAACTCAGTTTTTTCTAGCCCCCTGTCATATTCATGAATCGCAAGATTTGAGGCTCATCATCCAAACTGAACTCGTGTTTTTCTGGTTTGATCGCCATGGAGTCTATTATTGCCTGGCGCAGCCGTTCATCATCGTTGGGGTAGTCACGTAGGATCCTTCTTAAGTCAACGGAGTGTTCATTACCCAAACATAGCAGTAGGCGCCCTTCGGCGGTAACTCTGACCCTATTGCAGTCTCCACAGAAGTTTTCACTGTGGGGAGATATGAACCCAATTCTGATGTCCGAGTCCTGCATTCGGAAATAACGGGAAGGACCTCCTGTTTTTTCTAGAGTGGGGTGCAGTTCGAAACGAGTAGAGATTAGTTCACGCAAACTGGCACTGGAGTAGTAACTTTCCGCTCGCCCATGCTCGGTAATCTGACCCAGAGGCATTTCTTCTATAAAACTTATGTCGAGTTCCGATTGTCGGGCGAACTCAATAAGGTCGAAGACTTCATCATCGTTACGTCCTCGGAGCACTACCGTATTGAGCTTAATCTTTCGAAAGCCTGCTACACGGGCGGATTCGATGCCGTCGAGTACCTGATCAAGTCGACCGGTTCTGGTTAGGGATCTAAAGCGGTCTTCTCTCAGAGAATCCAGGCTGATATTAAGGCGCTCGACACCACAACGAGCCAGGTCTTTTGCGAACCGGCCCAGTTGAGATCCGTTGGTGGTCAAAACAAGCTCTGCTGGAAGCTTTCCCAATCGCTCTAAGAGCGTGAGAATGTCTCTGCGTATCAGGGGTTCACCACCGGTAAGCCTGATTTTGTTTACTCCGAGCTGCACAAAATTGGCGGCAACTTTATACAGCTCCTCAAGTGATAAAACCTGTGGTTGGGGTAGAAACTGCATGTCCTCGGCCATGCAGTACACGCAACGGAAATCGCAGCGGTCGGTGACGGACAGTCTCAGATAATTGATATTCCTGCCAAAATTGTCTATGAGTTGGGAAGTCATAGGGTTCTCCCTGATGTTTAAGTTTTTGTTAATGGTGCATAGAAAATGGGCACTGATTAGATTTGAAAAACGATTCTCTCATCCGTTTTCTTGTTCCATTCCGATTCTACGGATGAGAGGGGATAGGCAGTTGCCTTGATCCGCAAGTCTTCTGGAACGACGGCTGCCATCAGGTTTTTGATCGAACGCATCAAAGCGGCGTTAGTAAGGCTGCCGAGACCGGCCCCTACCAATTCCAGGCCTGTACTTCGCAGTGCTCCTGCAGATAGTGATATCTCTGTGCCTGCCAAGGAGCCTAGATTAACGAAGCGCACGCGAGGCTGTGTCGCTCGTTTTGTTGTGCCCGCCACTGCTTTGATGATGGTTTCAGCGGGAGAGCCCCAAAGATAATCGAGGACAACATCAATGCCTATGTCAAACTGTTGCTGAAGCTCTTTGAGGAATCGGGAGTCAGAGGTGTCCGTTAAGAAGTATTGATCTGCCCCCAGTGCTAGCAAGTCTTCTTCGTGTTTGGGATTCCTACCAGCGGCTATTACCCGGGATGCTCCCAGATGCTTGGCGATTTGTATTGCCAGTCTGCCGGAGGCTCCTGTTGCTCCATTGATCAGGACAGACTCTCCTTCTTTAAAACCAACTCGTTCTGTAAGTGCTGCCCATGAAGACATACCAGGGTTGGCGATAGCCGCTGCAGTGACGTCATCAATTTCGTCCGGAAGTTGAACGATATTGTTTGAATCTACACAGACATAGTCGGCCATTGAGCCGACGGGAGCACGAGGGAAGGCGAAATAAACCCGGCTCCCGTCTTTCAGTTCGCCAACTCCGTCCACCCCAGGGATAAAAGGTGGAGGAGTCCGAATGTAGTGCTTGCCTGCAGCCTGAATGCGTACAAGCTGGCTCAAGGCCGCAGCTTTGACTTTTACCAGTATCTCTCCCTGTCGGGGGGTTGGTTTGTCGAAGTCACGAAAACGGGGCGGGTGATCGTAGCTTTCTACAATGGCTGCTTTCACAGTATCAACTCCTGTTCTGAAAAATTCGCTGTTGGTACTTCGGTTGCGTCTTTGTCTCGGGGTTACACTAGAACCAGCGGGAAAATTGTTTGTTATTGGGCGAGACAGTGTTGCCGGTAGAACTGGTTTGCGGTTCTGCCATTCCTCGCGCCTTTTTGAGTCGCGAACCGGATGGCACTCTGGTGTAGCGCTCGTCGGTCCTCTGTTTCGGGGAACAATTTGTCGATCATCTCAAGGTACGTTTGCTGGGAAATCACATAGAACGCCAGTTGCATTCCGAATCGATCTGCCAAAGAAACCTGTTCCTCTATTCCCTCTCCTGGATGGATGTCTCCATCTTTCAAATCTGTTGACAGATTGTCGGCCATATAGTCCGGCATGAGGTGGCGGCGGTTTGAAGTTGCGTAGAAGAGGACGTTTTCAGGTGGAAGCTCCAGGGAACCCTCTAAAACACTCTTTAACGGTTTGAAGGCGGTTTCTCCAGCCTCGAACGATAAGTCGTCGCAATAGATGATGAATCGGTAAGGCTCATCACAGATCGAATCTACGATTTCATTTAGATTGATGAGGTCATCTTTATCGACCTCGATGATTCGAAGGCCTTTGACAGAATATTTGGAAATCAATGCCTTAATTAGTGATGATTTGCCGGAGCCTCTTGAGCCCCAAAGCAAAACATTATTCGCTGGGTGTCCTGCCAAGAATCGTTCGGTATTTTCGGCAATATGCTTCTTCTGAGTATCAATTCCGTGCAGTGCGTCCCAGGCTACTTTATCGAGTCGCCTGATGGGTCGTAATCCACTCGCATGACGCCGCCAAACTGCGGCCTCAGCACTTTTCCAATGAATCATAAGTATGGCCTCTTCCAACTCTAGGCGCTGAATATTCAATACATTCAGTTTCTTTCCAAAATGATGAGGGTGGTTCTTCGCATATGTTCGGCTAGGGCTTGAACCGCTTTTTCGACGTTTCTTTCAAGAGAAGCTTCTAAGATTAGTTTGTGTTCCTCAGCTGTATTTCTCTCTTTCTGGGCTATAGGCACAGAGAGTCTTCGATAGCGCTCACTTTGGGCGTATAGATGTTCTCTTATTCTTAATAGCCATAAGCTGTCGCATGCTGAAACGAGAGCCGAGTGAAACTCTCGGTGAGCTTTTGTCCACTCATCACTAAGATAACTATTCTCCGTCGGAACTTGCTCGGAAACCCTGTTTAACGTGTATGAGGCGGCTACTAGCGCAGACTCCCAATCAATAGATGCGTTCAGAATGGAGCGCTGAAGGCACTGGGTCTCAATTTCAATCCGAACATTGGTTAGATCTTCCAGATCGATTTTGGATATTGGGCTAACTCGAAATCCTCTTGGAGTTTCAGCTAATACCAAGTTTTCCGAGGTTAGACGAGAGAGAGCTCCCCTGACGGCGCCGGGATTAACGCTGTGCCTTTCTGCAAGATCGGAGATTTTGAGTCTTTCATCTGGGGAAAGACGGCAGCTGATAATTTCATTGCGCAGCTTTTCGTAAATTCTCTGGGTGTGACTCGGGGTCTGACTAACTGGTTTTGATGTCATGCGGGATTTCCCAGCCATATTTTTGTAGTTCGTGGCGCAAAGATGGTCACGGGTGAGAAGTGACTTTTCCTTTCGACTGCGATCCTGACACCCCCAACTCTTGAAACGGTGACGGGTAAGAAGAGTAGAAAAGCGGGTTGAAAAGAAGGGACCGCTGCGTCATGTCGCAGATGGTTTGCGCACATCATTTGATGGATGGCTGAATAGAAAGAGCAAAAAAGCGCCTACACGAAAAAGGGGGGTGAGAGTGTGTGGGCGCAATGGTTTGAGCTTTCTGAGGTTCAGGGGTAGAGCTCATAAATCAAACCAACATAGGACAACTCAGATCGGCCTGGCTAAGCGCTTTTGACGCCAGCCAGCGCCAGTTGCAAGGCTTGCCTGGGTGTAGCTTCAAGATCCTTTACAAAAGCAATGAATATACTTTATATTAAAAAATATATTTTGTGCAACAATTTAAAAAACCAATTTTGGGACTCTGCACAGGCCGCTATTGGTAAGTGTTGCGGGCGGCCGTAAGTGGGAGGGCGGTTTTGTACCGCACCTGCTTGAGTGCAAAGCTTGAACGTATTTTCTCAATTTCTGGCATTGGCGAGAGGTGATCGACAATAAAACGTTCCAGTGCACCAACGTCTGGCATGGCGACTCGGATCAGGTAATCGGCATCACCGGTCATGAGGTAGCACTCCATCACTTCGTCGTGAGTGCAGATGCGATCCTCGAAATCCTGGAGAAAACTGCGGCTTTGCGCCTTGAGACTTATGAAGATAAATACGTTCAAGTGAAGCCCCAACGTCAGCGAATTGAGCAGAGCAACGTAGTTTTGGATGACTCCACAAGACTCCATTCGTTTCACGCGAGCCAGGCAGGGCGAGGGGGAGAGGTGAACCCGTTGGGCGAGTTCGGCGTTGGTAATTTTGCTGTTCGTTTGTAGCTCTTTCAGAATTTTGAGATCAATGCTATCGAGCTCCATTTAATTCTCCAAAAAGTTTATGTTGCAGCATTTTGTGCTGAAAAATAACAAAATATCAGAATTTAACGGCAATTAATATCGTGAGTCTCCAGCTAGAATGGCAGCAACTTAGGAGGTAAATAATGACTCAAGAAAATAATGTAAATGTCTCTGATAGAGCACAGTTAGCACCAACGGACAATGACTCTCAGGAGCTGTTGGAGTGGTGTGAAGCGCTGCAGGCTTTGGTGGCCAATGTCGGTCCGGAAAGGGCCCGTCAAGTTCTCGATACGGTAACTGCTCTTGCGAAGGATCCACGTATTGGATGGCAGCCCTCCTATGGTTCGCCTTATGTCAACACGGTTTCGGTCGAGGAGCAGCCGCCGTTTCCCGGGAATCTTGCGATTGAAGAGCGTTTGGCTTCGATTATGCGTTGGAATGCGCTCGCCATGGTGGTTCGAGCAAACAAGGCCTATGGTGAGCTGGGGGGGCATATTGCCAGCTATGCGAGTGCCGCTGATCTCTTCGAGGTTGGTTTTAATCACTTCTTCCGAGCGCAAGAAGCCGATTTTGTTGGTGATTTAGTATTTTACCAGCCGCACTCCGCCCCCGGCGTTTATGCTCGTGCGTTTATTGAGGGGCGATTGGGCGAGCGGGATCTAGAGCACTATCGGCAAGAAGTTACGGCTCAGAGAATTGGAGCGCAAGGGTTATCCAGCTACCCCCACCCTTGGCTAATGCCAAACTTTTGGCAGTTCCCCACCGGCTCGATGGGAATTGGGCCAATAAGTTCAATTTACCAAGCGCGATTCATGCGTTATCTGGAACATCGTGGGCTGGCAAACAACCTCGACAGAAAGGTATGGGGTGTTTTTGGCGACGGGGAAATGGACGAACCGGAGAGTATGTCAGCGCTGAGCCTTGCTGCGCGTGAGGGGTTAGATAATCTTGTTTGGGTAGTTAACTGTAACCTTCAGCGTCTTGACGGCCCGGTAAGAGGAAATGGACGAATAGTTGATGAGCTTGAAACCCAATTTAATGGCGCGGGCTGGAATGTAATCAAGCTCCTTTGGGGCTCGGACTGGGATGGCCTTTTTGCCCAGGATAGCGAGGGAGCTTTGGTAAGGGCATTTGCTGACACTGTGGATGGTCAGTTCCAGACTTTCGCAGCGAAGGACGGGGCTTATAACCGTGAAAACTTCTTTGGTCAAAACGAATTCCTGCGGAGACTTTGTCAAGGCCTCACAGACGAACAAATTGACCGCCTTAAACGCGGTGGACATGACTTAGTAAAGATTTACGCTGCCTACCATGCAGCCCTGAAACATGAGGGGCGCCCGACCGTTATCCTGGCGCAAACCAAAAAAGGTTACGGCATGGGAGAAGCGGGTCAAGGCAAGATGACCACGCACCAACAAAAGAAACTGGATCGAGAGGCTCTGCTTGGCTTCCGGGACTATTTTCAGTTGCCGCTTTCTGATGAGCAAGTCGAATCCTTGGCGTTTTATAAACCTGAGGATGACAGCCCTGAGATGCGCTATCTCCATGAGAGGCGTAAGGAGCTGGGGGGATATATGCCCTCTCGCATTTCCAAAGCGGAACCAGTCCCGGTACCTGATGTTCTGCAATATGCAAGGTTTGCGCTCGAAGCCGAGGGCAAGGAAATGTCTACCACCATGGCCTTTATACGAATGATGGGCGGCTTGCTCAAGGATAAGCAGCTTGGGCCTCGTGTGGTCCCGATTGTTGCAGATGAAGCACGGACCTTTGGTATGGCCAACTTGTTCAAGCAGGTTGGGATTTATTCAAGTGTCGGGCAAAGGTATGAGCCCGAGGACATAGGCTCGATCCTGAGTTACCGGGAAGCCAAGGACGGGCAAATTCTTGAAGAAGGGATTACCGAAGCGGGTGCAATTAGTTCCTGGATTGCAGCTGCAACCAGCTACTCGGTTCATGGCCTGACTATGCTGCCTTTCTATATTTATTATTCAATGTTTGGCTTCCAGAGAGTCGGTGATTTCATTTGGGCAGCTGGTGATCAGCGCGCACGTGGGTTTCTAATGGGTGCGACGGCGGGGAAGACTACTTTAGGCGGAGAAGGGTTGCAGCATCAGGATGGTAGCAGCCACTTGGTAGCATCTACTGTTCCCAACTGTCGTGCCTACGACCCTGCATTTGCAGGCGAGTTGGCGGTAATCCTTGATCGTGGCATGCGTGAAATGCTCGATGAGCAGAAGGATGTTTTTTACTACATAACCATCATGAACGAAAACTATGCTCAGCCCACTTTGCCCGAGGGTGTGGATGAGGCAATCGTCAAGGGGATGTATCTCTACGACTCCTGCTCTCCTGAGGAAACACGAGGTAAAGCTCGCCTGCTAGGTTCGGGCACGATTATGTTGGAGGTCATAGCGGCAGCAGAACTTCTGGCAAAAGACTGGGGGATTGAGACTGAAATTTGGAGCGTGACTAGTTACACCGAATTGGCACGGGAAGCGCGTGAAGTTGAACGATGGAATCGTTTGCATCCAGCTGAAGCACAAAGGCGCAGCCATGTAGTGGAATGTCTTGATGGATCCGTCCCGATTATAGCAGCCTCAGATTATGTTCGTGCTGTCCCCCAGCTTATTGCTTCCTACATACAGCCTAAATATACCGTGCTTGGCACAGACGGGTACGGTCGTAGTGATACGCGAACCGCTTTGCGCGACTTTTTTGAAGTTGATCGCAAACACATTGCTATCTCGGTATTGGCAGCGCTTGCGCAAGAAGGTGTTCTTGATTCCAGGGCATGCGATGAGGCGATAGATCAATACGGGCTTGATTGCGAAGCTGCGCCATCTTGGGAGGCATAATAATGACTGACATTATTGAAATCCGTGTTCCTGATATTGGTGGCGCTGAAAATGTTGAAGTCATCGAGCTGATGGTTCGGCCGGGCGATGCCGTGGAACGAGAGCAGGGCCTAATGTCAGTCGAAACTGATAAGGCAACGATGGAGATTCCTGCCCCACAAGCTGGTGTGGTTAAAGAACTTACAGTTGAAGAGGGCAGCAAGGTCAGCGAAGGCGACGTTATCGGCACGCTGGAGGTAAGCGGAACCATTGAGTCTGAAGCGACTACTGATGTGCCAGCAGTCGAGCCAGAAGACACTACCACCAGCGCAGACGAAGCCCCTTCGCTTGAAGCGCCGGGTAAGAAACCACCAATTCAAAAATCTGCGCAGGCTAGTGACATTGGTGCCACCGTGAATGAAAGCAATAAGATGCTGCCTTATGCATCCCCCGCTATTCGAAAGCTAGCTCGCGAGTTGGAAGTACCACTGACTTCAGTGACAGGAACCGGCGATAAGGGGCGAATAACGAAGAGTGATGTGTTTGCTTACGTCAAAGGCCTCGTTTTAGGGCAAACGTCTACACCGTCAATGGAGCAATCTGGCAGCAACTTTCCGGGGATGTTGCCGTGGCCGAAAGTGGATTTCGAGAAATTCGGTCCAATCGAGCGGGCTGAATTGCCTCGTATCCGTAAGATTAGTGGGGCGAATCTACATCGCAACTGGATGACAATTCCTCACGTCACGAATCATGAAGATGCCGATATTACTGATCTCGAAAGCTTTCGGATGCAGTTGAACGAAGAGCATCAAAAAGACGGCATTAAAGTCACTTTGTTGGCGCTCTTGATCAAAGCTTCCGTAGTGGCTTTGAAGAAATTTCCGGAATTCAACTCTAGCTTGGACGGAGATACAGTCATTCTCAAAGGTTACTACCATATTGGCTTCGCCGCTGATACTCCCCAAGGTCTTGTGGTTCCGGTGGTTAAGGATGCCGACAAAAAGGGCATTCTCGCCATAGCCATTGAGGTTCGTGACCTCGCTCGAAAGGCCCGAGAGGGCAAGTTGAGTTCTGCGGACATGAGCGGTGGTTGTTTTTCTGTCTCTTCTTTAGGCGGAATCGGTGGTACCTATTTCACTCCCATCATCAACGCGCCAGAAGTAGCGATACTGGGCGTGTCGAAAGCTCGACATCAAGTTATTTGGAACGGTGAAAGTGCGGAGCCAAGATTAATCCTCCCGATGAGCCTGAGCTGGGATCATCGTGTAGTGGACGGTGCCATGGCGGGACGCTTCAACGCTTATCTCGCCACTATTTTGTCGGATTTTAAACGTGCGCTGCTGTGAGGGATGACACCTTGAAAAAGATAAATATTACGGTGCCAGATCTTGGTGACCTGAAAAACGTCGAAATTATAGAAATCTTGGCGGAACCCGGTGCTTTCGTCACTGCTGATGCCGGGCTGATCAGTGTCGAAACGGACAAGGCCACAATGGAAATACCTTCACCAAATTCGGGAACCTTGCTCGAACTCCGGGTAAAGGTTGGTGACAAGGTTAGTGAAGGCGATGTCCTTGGTGTCTTGGCTCAGCAGGATATTAGGGATGAACAAGGCACTGAGCATGAGCCCACGGAGACGACTCCGGAGCAAGCAGATGTTGCCAGCGTTTCAGAGCTTGAGTGCGATTTGTTGGTTCTGGGCGCTGGCCCTGGAGGGTACTCTGCTGCCTTCCGCGCTGCAGACCTCGGACTGAGAGTTATCCTGGTAGAACGGTACTCCACGCTTGGTGGGGTCTGCTTGAATGTGGGCTGTATACCCTCCAAGGCGCTTCTCCATATTGCTACGGTGATGGAGGAGGCCAAACACTTTGATGTTTTTGGAGTAACGTTTGATGCGCCAGGCATTGATCTTGAGAAGCTCAGAAAGCATAAAAACAAAGTGGTTAGCAAGCTAACTGGCGGTCTGGCCTCTATGGCGGAAATGCGAAAAGTTAGATTCATCCAGGGCTCCGGGCGTTTTATTGATAACCAGGTTTTGCAGGTAGAAAGTGAAGGTAGATCCCAGCACGTTCGATTTAAGCGCGCCATTATTGCTGCAGGTTCTCGGCCAGTGGAATTGCCTTTTCTTCCGCAAGACGATCGCATAGTAGATTCCACCGGTGCTCTTGAGCTGAGGGACATACCCCCACGGATGCTCATCATAGGCGGTGGAGTTATTGGCCTGGAGATGGGAACTGTTTACTCCGCGCTTGGTGCCACAGTTGATGTGGTAGAGATGGGGGAGGACCTTTTCCCCGGAGCTGATCGCGACCTAATTAAATTGTGGAGGAGTATCAACAAAGACCGTTTTGGCGACTTCTTACTAAAGACTAAAACAGTGAGTGCTGAAAGCACCGATGATGGAATCCGGGTTAGCTTTGCCGGTGACAACGCACCAGAAGGCACCCGGACATACGATATGATTTTGCAGAGCGTGGGGCGCAGACCGAACACGGATAAAATTGGCGCGGAGCAGGCAGGGATTGATTTAGACTCGCGAGGCTTTATAGGCGTTGACCATCAACAGCGAACTAATAAAAGTCAAATTTTCGCCATCGGCGATATTGTCGGTCAACCCATGCTTGCTCACAAGGCAGTACACGAAGCTCATGTGGCGGCTGAAGTCATTGCCGGCGAGCTCCTGGGCGATCAGAAATTGCAGAAAACCGCTTTAGATGCTCGTGTCATTCCAAGCGTGGCTTACACAGATCCAGAAATTGCCTGGGTTGGACTGACAGAAGATCAAGCCAAATCAGAGGGTATCAATGTAAAAAAAGGCTTCTTCCCTTGGAGTGCATCTGGGCGCGCTATCGCTAATGGCTGTGATCAGGGTTTTACCAAATTACTCTTTGACACTGAATCCGGCCGAATTGTCGGGGGTGGCATTGTTGGTAAGTCCGCTGGTGACCTGATTGCTGAATTAGCGCTGGCAATTGAGATGTGCGCTGACGACATAGATATTAGCAAAACTATCCACCCTCATCCTACGCTCGCCGAAAGTATAGGTCTCGCCGCAGAAGCAGCCAAAGGTAAATGTACAGACTTACCTCCAGTACGGCATTAGGCTTTTGTGTCTTTAAGCTGAGTAAGTAAAACAATAGGTTTTATTTGAAGGATTTAAAAATGATCAAATTATATTACTTTTATCCAAGTTGTGCTCTGGCCTCACATGTGGCGCTGGAGGAGTCTGGGCTCGAATATGATGCTGTATCATTAGACCTATCGAGTCCACAGCAGAAGGAGTTTTTGCTCTCTATAAATGAAAAAGGTAAAGTTCCAACAGCTATATTTGATAACGAAGTATTAACAGAAAACCCCGCTATTTTGTGGCATATAGCAACGCTTTCCCCTGATTCTGGGCTTTTGCCTGACGATCCTGTTCTTAGAGCTAAGTGTTTGTCACTTCTCTGCTGGTATGCGAGTACAGTCCATGTGGCCTTCCGGGCTGGGTTTCGACCAGATAAAATTGCCGATAATCCTGATGCCCACGAAAGTATTCGAATGAAAGGACGCTCTGATTTTTGGAATGCGCTCAGGCATTTAGATGAACAGTATTGCGAAAAAGAATTTGCCTTGGGTGACAGCTTCACTGTTGCCGACACCTACCCAATCGTTTTTTATCTGTGGGCATTGATCGCTGAATACCCTGTTGAAGAACTCAAGAATTTAACTGCGTTTAAAAATCGAATCATCGAAAAGCCAAGTGTCAAACGAGTGCTTGAAATGGTAGGAGACAATAAACTCACTCAAAATAGCGATGAGGAGCTGCGACTGAATACTATTAAATAATAAGTGCTGTTTAATTTTATGTGACTTAGGTGCATTTTTAGAACAAGAATCAGCGAGGTATAGTGATGCCAAGTAAGCCAAAGTTTTCCCATATAGTCTTTCAAACTGCGCAAGGCGAGGCAATGCGGAACTGGTATAGTACCGTTTTGGATGGCTATGTTGTTTTTTCTGACGACGTCCTAAGTTTCATTACTTACGATGAAGAGCACCACAGGGTGGCCTTGATCCATCCGCCGATGGATATGGATCGTAAAACGGAAAAGACCGCAGCTTTTCACCATTCTGCCTATACCTTTGAAAATATAGATGACCTCCTTGAGCGTTACGTGATGTTGCGCGATAAAGGGATCCACCCCGCTGTCTGTATTTGCCATGGAATCACGACGTCAATGTACTACAAGGATCCCGATGGAAATTTTGCTGAATTGCAGGTAGATACTTTTGAGAACCCTGACGATGCAACAGCATATATGAAAGGACCTTACTACCACGAAGACTCCGTGGGCCCAGCGTTTGATCCGGAGGCACTTTTGAAAAAGCGGCGTGATGGTGTCTCGGAGCAAGAGCTCAGTGATCGCGAAACTTGGAGAGGTTTAGACCTTGGTAACCCGCTGGACGTCCTTATGGGTCCTCGATGACCTGAGGTTCCTGTAAGCCGCACCCGAGACAGGCCTCTTTTTGTGCGTTGAGAAGGTGTCCCCTTGCTATTGGGCACCTTACTCCAAATTAAGCGTAGCAAGCCGTTTCAAGAGAGGTCTTGGTCGTAAGTCTGAATGGGTTCAAATTTGAATGATTGACCAATAATTAAGAAATAATATACTATCCGGGGATCATCATATTTTTATGGAAGCATAACTGCCTCTCTCACTCTGTGGTCTGCAGGAAATCCCTTGGAAAAATTGGCGAACAAACAGACAGGCGATAGGTTTGCTGTAGCACAGAAGCGAACTCAAGCTTCTGTGCTAGAGGATCTAATTCGAAAGGATATAATCCAAGGCAGGCATATGCCTGGAGATAAACTGCGGCTCAAAGAGCTGTCATCAAAATATAATGCCGGGCAAATCCCTTTGCGTGAAGCCCTTTCCAGATTGGCTGCTAGTGGGTTTGTAATAGCCCAGGATCAGCGGGGGTTTCGAGTAGTTTCAATCTCTCCCGAAGAAATTGCCGACATCACGAGAGTCAAAGCTCTCATGGAATGCGAAGCGCTAACGGATTCCATTAAGAATGGTGATGTTAGCTGGGAGAGCCGTATTGTTGAGACGCATTACCGACTGGAGCACTTGCCCATGCTGGAAGAGGGGGGGGGAGAGCTCAATGTTGAATGGGGAAAGGCCCATGTTGATTTCCATAAAGCGCTCTTGGCAGGATGCTCCTCACCTTTATTGCTCGATTACTGCTCAAAGCTGCGAGATCAAACATCGAGGTATCGATCTCTCGCGTTAAAGCTGAATGACAACACGAAACGGGATATAGCCCTAGAACATCAACAGTTAATGCAAGCGGCTATCAATAGGAATTCCGGTGAAGCGTGTAAGTTGCTTACCGAGCACTTTGAGAAAACAACTAAAGACCTGCTTGTCAATTTGAAGGCAGAATAGTTGTGTTGTTTTTTAGCGGTTTTGGGAATAAGGATGTAGTTACCTGTTAGCCTATATCCAACCAGTATTTTAGCTGCCTACCACCAGTCACGCCGAATAGATTACTGTCAATCGCTAGACCAATAACCTATTTATGCGTGCTCGGCAGGTCAATGTTGTGCCTTTCTCAATTGTTACGTATCCCTCATTCGTTCGGCTACATCAACGGTAAGCTCTAAAAAATTATGTTGGGTCCAGGCTATAGTCTGAGGAATGACGTCCTTGAACTGGAGGGTAACGTTCGCAACTTCTTATCTATTTTAAGCGGACTGCGTATTCCGCGTCATCGTGTCCACCCGTTCCGTTTTATCGTGACCGATTTCGGGTAGTTTTCCGGAATCGCCGGTCACGATGCCGGAATCCTCGGTCACGTTCCCCCGGAATCACTGCCAAAGCGCTGGAATTCTTCAACTTTATCCGGCATACCCCTTCCTTTTTCATAACGAGGACGAGTGGATGCCGGCTGCGAGGATTTCCATGCGACAGATAATCGAGGTCTTGCGCCTCAAGTATTGTAAACATCCCTGTTTTAGTTGCACCGCTGATTAGAGTTTTCCGCCCGTTGGTGTTTCGCCAGATATTCCCATGGCGTCAGGTCTTCCAGTGAATCGTGGGGACGCTCATCGTTGTATTCGGTCATCCAGGATTCAGTTAGCTGCCGGACTTCAGTCAGATTCCGGAACACATACATGTTCAGAATTTCGTCTCGGTAAGTTCGATTGAAGCGCTCAACATAGGAGTTTTGAGTTGGTGTTCCCGGTTTGATGAACCCCAGCGTTATGCTGTTTTGCTCAGCCCAGTCGGCCAGAGCGATGGAGATAAACTCCGGTCCGTTGTCCATGCGCAGTTTGGCTGGATAGCCTCGCCAGGCGATGATGCGTTCCAAGACCCGAATAACTCTGGGCGCGGGAAGGTTCAGGTCGATCTCAATGGCAAGCGCCTCTCGGGTAAAATCATCCACCACGTTGAACGTTCTGAATCGACGCCCGCAGAACAGACTGTCGCTCATAAAATCAATGGACCAGCACTGATTGAATGTTGCTGGCACGCTCAACGGCTCGGGGTTTTGTGTTGGAAGCCGTTTTTTACCTCGTCGCCGTTTGTTCAGGTTCAGCGCGCAATACAACCGGTATACCCGCTTGTGGTTCCAGCTGTGACCCCAGCGCCGCAGAACCTTGAACAGCTTGCTGAAACCGTAGGCTGGGTAGCGCTCAGCCGCAGTCTGAAGGGCTGCAATCACCGGAGTATCTCGGGACCTATCCGGTCGGTAGCGGTACACAGAGTCACGGATGCCAGCGATTCGGCAGGCCCTGCGTGTACTGACACCGTGGGCCTGCTTGAGATAATCCACCAGTTCTCTTCGAACGGCTGGCTTTACAGCTTTTTTTCGATGACATCCTTCAGCAATTTGTGGTCTAGGCTCAGCTCAGCGTACATCTGCTTCAGACGCCGATTTTCCTCTTCAAGCTCCTTCAGGCGCTTCACATCAGAGGCTTCCATACCGCCGTATTTGGACTTCCAGTTGTAGTAGGTAGCGTCGGATATTCCGTACTCCCGACACACCTCTTTGACCAGGCGACCGCCCTCAACCTCTTTCAGGATCTTGACGATCCGCGACTCGCTGTAGCGCGATTTTTTCATGTCATTCTCCGTTTGCCTCATTGTAGGCGGGAGAATTCTAATTACGCATGCACCGATTTTAGGGGGGATTACCGCTGAACCTCAGCCGCCGCTACAGCCGTGACCGCCTTGAGCAGGCTTGCTCCCGGGCTCTGTCCATCAACACGACCAGTTCAGAGCATCAGTTCCATCCTGAAACAGGGTCTGGACCAACTGCCGCTACCGCTGACCGACGACGAGCCGGAACAGACCGACCTGCCTGTGCACACCAACGTTCGTGGCCCCCGCTACTACCACTGATCCCGGAGAGACCGATGCTGACTCAAAACACCCTCGACACCCTGCGCCAACTCAAACTGACCGGCATGTGCGATGCTCTGGAGCAACAGCGGGCACAGCCCGAGACCCACGACCTGGCGTTCGAGGAACGCCCGGCTCTGTTGGTGGACCGGGAGGTGCTGCACCGGGAAAACCGCCGGCTGGAGCGACTGCTTAAGGCCGCCCGATTACGGGTACCGGCCTGTGTTGAAGACATCGATTACCGCCACCCGCGAGGGCTGGAGCGCTCCCGCATGGCCGGACTCGCCAGCTGTGACTGGATCCGCCAGTCCCTGAACCTGTGCATCACCGGACCCACCGGTTGCGGCAAGACCTGGCTGGCGTGTGCCCTGGGAAATCAGGCCTGCCGGCAAGGCCTCTCGGTTCGCTATCTGCGGGTACCGCGTCTGTTCGAGCAGCTGCGTATTGCCCACGGCGATGGCAGCTACGCTCGACTGATGAATCAGTTCCTGAAAACCGATCTGCTGATCCTGGACTGGGGCATGCAGAAGGTGACGGCGCAACAACGGCAGGACCTAATGGAAGTGATCGAGGACCGGCACGGCCGGGGCTCAACGCTCATTGCCAGCCAGTTGCCGACCGAGCACTGGCACGACTACATCGGCTCTGCCACGTTGGCAGACGCCATCCTGGGCCGGCTCCTGCACGGCGCTCACCGACTCAATCTGAAGGGGGAATCACTGAGAAAAGCGAAAGCGCAAAAAACGGAATCGGTTGACCCATCGTGACCGCTCAGAGTACAAAGCTCACTCCAGCGTGATAGCCGTGTGCAAATCGGTCACGATCCCCGGAATGACCGGTCACGTTCGCCGGAATACGCACGGACCAACGCTCTCTATGAGCCAGCAATTATTGGTCTGTTAGTCGCCTCAAAATCAGCAAATTTCGAATACGTACGCCAATCGGCTTAGATTGTCTGTTTCTATACGCTTCCTACTATTTCAGGTTTCTCTTCCTCTATTTTCGCGCTAATCCACCAGATTCACGGTATTAACTGATCGTCGGACCTGGCCGTTGGCGACATCCGTAAGCCCTCGATAAAACTACAAAGCAACAAAAAATATATTTTTGTTTGAAAAATATCTTAGTAATAGGTATACATACACATGTGCTCCCGTATGGCCGTCCCAATCTTGGGGCTTTCTGCAGGTGCAATCGACAGAGAATTTCAACAAAATCAACAAGAGATTCGTCACATGACTACCCCAACGTGCACTCCCTTTGCGCTCACAAGCAGCATGTTGCTCTCTTTGGCAGTAGGGGCGACAACAGCGAATGCCGCAAACGTATACTCTTCAGAGGATTTCAACGTTAGGTTTGACAATACGATCAAATACAGCGCGGCATACCGTGTTGATGATCCAAGCGCAGACTTAGTCAACGCCCCTGTCAACGGGCTCAACCCGCTAGATGATGGCGATCGCAACTTTGATCGCGGAGTTGTTTCCAATCGAGTGGATCTTTTTTCAGAGTTTGATGTGGTTTATCAGGGCCGAATGGGCGCTCGGGTATCTGCCGCTGCGTGGTATGACGAGGTTTATAACAGCAGCAACGACAACAATAGCCCCGCCACCGTCAATACGACATCGGTTCCAGCTGGCGAATTCGCCGACGATACGCGAGACGAAATGGGGCGTGATGCAGAAATTCTTGATGCATTTGTTTTTATCAAGAACGACCCCTACGGGGAAATTCCATATACCGTCCGGCTTGGTCGCCACACAGTGATTTATGGGGAAAGTCTGTTCTTCGGGTCCAACAGCATCGCGAATGCTCAAGCGCCGACGGATTTAATAAAGCTCTTATCCGTTCCGGGGTCACAATTTAAGGAGATCATTCGGCCGGTTGGGCAGATATCAACTCAGGTTCAGCTGACCCCAAAAATATCTTTTGGTGCCTACTATCAGTATGAGTGGGAAGAAAACCGCTTGCCAGCTTCCGGAAGCTTTTTGAGTGATGTTGATGTAGTCGGAGCCGGAGCGGAGTGGTTTGTCCCAGGTGTGATCCCAGTGGAGGAAGGGAGTGCTAGCGATACTGGTCAGTTTGGAGCTCAGATGCGTTTTCGGCCAGGTGCCGGCGACGTTGAGTATGGCCTCTACGCAGCAAAATACCATGATAAAAATCCCCAACTTTATCTGGATGTAGGCGCTGGTCCTGCAGGGACCCTGAAACACCTCTATATAGAAGATATTAAAACAGCTGGTGCTAGCTTCAGCACGCTTCTGGGCGATGCCAACGTGGCAGGCGAAGTCTCCTATCGTTGGGATGTGCCACTCGTTAGCGCATTAACGGCAGCTCCGTCAGGCGCTAATGGAACCAGCAATCCAGTTCACGCGATCGGTGAGAGTCTCCACGCACAGCTATCAACTATCTATCTGATGCCCGAAAACGCTTTTTGGGACGGTGCAGGCCTTCTTGGCGAGGTGGCATGGAATACTCGGATGGATATCTCCGAAAATCCGGATGCTTTGGATGCCAACACGACCAAAAGCGCTGCAGCCTTCCGCTTTCTGCTGACTCCCCAATACTTTCAGGTGATGCCGGGAGTAGATCTGACTCTGCCAATCGGCGTGGGATATAACTTTTATGGCCGTTCTTCCACAGTCTTTAAATACAACGGCGGTCCCGAACACGGGGGTGATGCCTCTATTGGGCTGAACTTCGACTATCGGCGGAAAATCAAGGGAGGCATTTCTTATACCCATTATTTCGGAGATGAAGAACCCTTCCTCGATGAGTCGGGTACCCAGACCTTTGGTCAGTCACTCGCTGATCGCAACTTCGTTTCCCTCAACCTCCGCACTACATTCTAAGGGGCGCTGAAACCATGAATAACAAACTTAAGAATATTGTTACGGTCATAACTGTAGTCGCTAGCTGCAATGTTTTTGCGGCTGTGACCCCGCAAGAGGCGCAAGCTTTAAAAAATGACCTAACCCCGCTTGGAGCCGAGAGAGCCGGAAATGCAGATGGCTCCATTCCAGCCTGGGATGGCGGTTTGACTGCGGAAGACGTTGATAATCCGAATGTCCAGCCACGTGTAAATTACTTTTCTGGCGACGACGTTCAGTATGTCGTTAATAACGAGAACCTCAGCGACTACGAGAGTGTAGTTTCGGATGGCATTGCGGCGCTGATCAAAAAGTACCCAGATACTTTTTATCTGAACGTGTATGAAACCCGTCGGACCGCGGCAGCGCCTGAATGGGTGTACGAAAATACTTTCAAAAATGCGACGCGCACTATTGCGACCAACGATGGTAATTCAATTGAGAATGCTTTCGGGGGCACTCCGTTTCCTATTCCCCAGACCGGCGCGGAAGTGATGTGGAATCATTTGTTGCGGTGGCGTGGGGAGTCTGTGGAGTTGAATTTGAGAGTATGGGTAGGTTCGACTGACGGCAAAACCACCTTGGCCGTTGCGGCAAAGGATGACCACCAATTTCCTTATTACGACAGTGACGGCACCATCGATGATTTCAATGGTGTTGCGTTCATGTTGAGGCAGGTTCAGACAGAGCCTGCTTTTAAGTCTGGGGAGTCGCTCCTTATTCACGATCCGTTGGACCAGGTTGGCGAAGGGCGAAAGGCTTGGCAGTACCTCGCCGGTCAGCGGCGAGTTCGCCGTGCGCCGACCGTTGCTTTCGACACTCCTGATTTCGTTGCATCCGGTCAGAACTACTTCGATGAAGTTTTTCTTTTTTACGGATCTTTGGAACGTTACAACTGGGAATTGATTGGGAAGCAAGAAATGCTCATCCCTTACAACAACAATGAGTTCTTGACCAAAAGCACCGAGGAGGTCCTCGACGGGCACCATTTGAACTCTGAACACATGCGGTGGGAAAAGCATCGAGTTTGGGTGGTTGAAGCTACCCTCGCACCTGGTGAAAGGCATGTAGTTCCCAAGAAGCGCTTTTATATCGATGAAGATAGCTGGTCTGTTGTGTCAGTGAATGGATTCGACGCAAATGGTGAGTTGTGGCGTGTCCAACATGCCGTCCCTTTCGCTGCACCGGATATCCCCGCAGTGGTCTCCACCACCTTCGCCTTGTTTAACCTTCCAGCGAATACCTGGATCGTCAATAACCTTTATAACGATCAAAGCACGCAGTATATGCCGGTGCGTCCGCGTCCAAGCGTTTATTTCACTCCGGACGCACTAGCCGGATCGGGTATTCGATAAATCGAATGTGCCGGGGCGCCTGCCCCGGCCGAAGGTGGAACGCGCATGAATTTTTATAAAAGCTGTTTCTTCACAATTTGGTGTGCGGCATCGTCTGTAGCTTTTTCAGCGGAGAATTTTGATCCCCTAGAACACCTTAGCTATCAGACCAAAAGAGTTGATCAAACGGTGCTTCTCAGTACCGCTATCCAAGAAGGAACTCTGTTCATGGCTGGCGAGAGGGGTATCGTGATTCGCTCACAGCACGGTGATCGCTGGCAGCAAGATCAAGTGCCAGTGTCCACGACGATCACGCGGATTAAGGCCCTGCACGACGGTTTGCTGGCGCTCGCTCATTCGGGTGCATTGCTCGAATTGACTAACGTTGCTGAGCAGGAATGGAAGGTCATTCTGGACGGTCGCGAAATACCAGCGATTTACCGTCACTTTATCGAGAATTCCAATCTTTCGGAAAGTGATCGACAGATGTTGGAGCGCGAG
>Ga0314772_1000395_pt1 | contig 23940 bp, 20 predicted proteins | sample MetaGCBIW2018_FD_204520 | JGI IMG/M metagenome (GOLD analysis project Ga0314772, IMG submission 204520) | Cryopeg brine microbial communities from Beaufort Sea near Barrow, Alaska, United States - CBIW 2018 | ecosystem: Environmental > Aquatic > Marine > Coastal | place: USA: Alaska | collected... | reverse complement strand
TCTATTGTATTGAGTCATATTTTTACCGAATTTGACGTCGTATTAGGGGATTATTGCTTGGCTAGCCAAGCTTGAAACATCAAGATGCTACACAAATGATACTCAGGCATACTTCCCGCTTTGGTTCATTTGGGACAGATTCCACACCAAATCCCCAACACCACCATTAGGCGCAAAACCCGTCGGTGCCGCTTTAAGAATAGACAGCACTTCCTCACAATCAAACGCATGGCTCGCGTGTTGCAGTTGTTTCACCGTATCCGCCACCTCAGGCCAGGTCATACACATTTCCCGGGCCATCATAATGCGCGGGTGTGCAGTGCCCTGGGGGTCGTCACCAATCAACAGCTCTTCAAATAATTTTTCACCAGGGCGCAGGCCACTGAACACCAGCTCTATCTCTCCATCTGGCCGCTCGGCGGTTCTTTCGCGGCGGCCCATCAAATGCATCATCTTGCGAGCCAAATCGGCAATTTTGACCGGCTCGCCCATGTCCAGCACAAACACCTCGCCACCCTGCCCCATACTACCGGCCTGCAGCACCAGCTGGCTCGCTTCGGGAATGGTCATGAAATAGCGAATAATGTCCGGATGAGTGACCGTCACCGGGCCACCGCTGCTGATCTGGTCCCGGAACAAAGGCACCACAGACCCAGACGAGCCCAGCACGTTACCGAAACGCACCATAGAGAAAACCGTGTCGCTCTGGCGCTGCGCCAGCCCCTGCAACACCAACTCCGCCATGCGCTTACTGGCGCCCATCACGTTGGTGGGCCTTACCGCTTTATCAGTAGAAATCAGCACAAACAACTCAACGCCCGCTGCAACCGCAGCTTCGGCCGCGTGCAATGTGCCAAACACATTGTTCTGCACACCTTCAATCACATTGTGCTCTACCAGCGGCACGTGCTTGTACGCCGCCGCGTGATACACCGTTTGCACCCCAAACGAAAGCATTACCGCTTCACAACGGCGGCGGTGCACCACACTGCCCAACAGCGGGTGAACACACACATTCAAACCTTCCGCGAGATTAATCCGCTGAAGCTCGCGCTCAATCGCGTACAAAGCAAATTCTGACTGTTCAAACAGCACCAGACATTTTGGCTGATGGCGAATAATCTGCCGGCACAACTCAGAACCAATTGAACCACCCGCGCCGGTCACCATAACCGATCGTTCGAACAGCGACGATGCCACCTGAGCGTTGTCTGGTCGCACCGGATCACGCCCTAGCAGGTCTTCAATTTCCAGATCGCGAATATCGTTAATCCGCGCCTGGCCGGCGATTACTTCACTGAACGACGGAACGGTTTGTACCGGCAACTCCAGCTTTTCAAGCTGTGTCAGCAACTCGCGACGGTTCACATCCATGTCCGCATCCACAGCCAGCAGCAGGCGTTCAACACGGTGGCTGCTCACAGCCTCTTTCAAATGGCTCAACGCAAACGCCGGCAAACCCACAATTACGGTTTTGTGGTTGCCAGGTATCAGACTTATGAACATGACAGGGTGGTATTCGTCACCTTGCTGCAGGGCTTTCGCCAGCTGCACCGCGGTTTTACCAGTGCCCACAATGGCTACGCGCTCTTTGTCGCGCCCAGACGAGTATTGAACCAGCATCCGCATGCTCATGCGGCTACCACCGACAAAAATGAACGCCAGCGCGGCGTAAATCAGCGGAACGGAACGGGGGACAAACACATGCAAGCCGTAGCTAAGCACCACCAGCAACAAAGCAGAAGCGGCAACGCCGGTGATGATGGTTATGAAGGCCCGGTCACTCATGTAACGAATAACCGCGCGGTATAAGCCAAGGCGAACGAAAACGCCCAGCGTAAACACCACCGTAAGCAGCGAAATCAACGCCTGGTCCTTGTTTGGCTGCCACAGGCCCACGTCCAGGCGAAGGGCGAAAGAAGCCCAAAGCGCAAAAGAAAGTGCGACAAAATCTATGGTTAAGGAAATTACGCGCTTTTTAAAACGGGACAATTTAAGGAATGCGTTAAACATAGTGACCTCTGGCCTTCCTGGCCGATGAACCAAAATTACTCCCGACCCGCAACACGGTCGCCAGAGCCTTTGCCCGACACTGTCATAAAAATATATTTGAAGTAGGCTGCCACCGTCAGATTTGTCAGCATTTTGGCATCCGTTTCTGCGAGTAGCTTGGGCGTAGACATATCAATATCATTAACCTGCGCCAAACCGGTCACGCCTGGCCTGGCGGCTAACACCCCACGCTGTTCGCGCTCAGCGATCAGCTCTTCCTGATTAAACAGGCAAGGGCGCGGCCCCACAAGACTCATCTCACCTTTCAACACATTCCAAAGCTGCGGCAACTCATCCAGCTTGGTACGGCGCAAAAAATGCCCAAATTTGGTGATGGACGAACTGCTCGCCAGGTGGCTGGCAACCGACGCTGTGTTAACAGACATAGTGCGGAATTTCACCAACGTAAACGGCTTTTTATGCCGCCCTACCCGCTTCTGCCGGAAAACCGGGGAACCGGTGTCAAACAAGCCAATAACGTAAAGCGCTAGCAACACAGGAAAACCAAACACCAGGCCCAGTAATGAAAACAAAAAATCCAAAGTACGAATCACAAAATCAATCCTGCTGATTGGGAAAACAACGCTGAAGACCCTGCTTTACCGTAAACGGCGGAGTCCAGTTTAAACACTTTTGGGTGTGGCTGATATCAACCTGAAGAGAACCTAATAAACGTTGGGCGACGGCTTTTTTTCCCAATAAAGTCGCGGCAAATTGCAGCACACTTGCCGGAACGGGGATTAACCTTGATGGTTTGCCCATGGCTTGGGCGACGCCTTGCAGTAGCTTTGTTGTTGAAATGTCTTCGCCGTCGCTGACTAGAAAGGTCTGGTTCGCGGCACCTGGGTGGTCAATGCAGGTAGTGATCAGATCAACCAGATTATCCAAGGCAACTAGGGAGCGTTTGTTGTGAACTGCACCTAATGGCAATGGCAAGCCTTTGCCCACCAGTTTAATCATGCTGGCGAAGTTGCCCTTTACGCCGGGGCCGTACACCAGTGGCGAGCGAATAATGACTACTTCCATACCGGTTTCAGTGGACAGCTCTCGCAGGCCCTGCTCTGCTTCGTGCTTGGCAATACCGAAGCAATCTTCGGGTGATGCAGCATCGTGCGAGCTGAAGGGCTGGCCTTTTGACGTTCGCTCACCGTTCACTTTGATGGAACTGATAAAAATAAATCGCTTCACGCCAGCGGCGGCGGCTTGGCGAGCAAGGTTGAGTGTGCCTGCTACATTGACTCGACGATACTCAGCCAAAGGGTCGACCGCGTCATCTTTCATGATGTGAGCACGGGCGGCAGCGTGCACTATACACTCCACAGCATTAAAGCAACCGCGAAAATCTGTATCGGTTGATAACGTTCTAGAAATAAATTGTCCCACACCAGCAACTTCCCTGCGGCCTATTGCTACAACCTCATAAACCTCATACCCGTCTAAACGCTAACTAGATGTGATCCCAGAAAACCAGTTGCACCTGTCACTAGAATTTTCATCTGTTCACGCCTTTAGTCTCATAGCGGTCAATGATCTGACCCGCCGCGGCCCTAACACAAAATACCTGCTGTAGTAAGTTAGCCGCCTTCTCAGACATATCCCGTCGCATTTCGCCGGAACTAAAAATACTACGCGCATCTTGCTTAAATTTCGTAAAATCGCCATTAACAGAAGCTAGCCCCGCGCCAGACTTGTTTACAAGCTCAACAAGATCATTCCCAGCATTTACGCATCCAAGTATCGGAACTCCAGCAGCCAGGTACCCTAGTATCTTGCCCGGAAAATTATGCGCTTTGTGGCTTGAGGCTAATGTGAATACGCCACAATCAACACTAGTAAGTAATGAACGATATTCTTCCTGTGACACAGAGGGTGCGAGCGTAACGTTTGACAAACCCATTTCTTTAATCTTTTTTTCAATATTCAAATACTGATCGCCCTGACCAACAATTAAAAAATGTGCCTCAGCTTGTGCGGTCATAGCTTTTGCCAATCGTAAAATAACGGGAATATCCTGCGCGTGCCCAATATTGCCTCCGTAGAAAAAAATAAAATTGCTGCTCAGCTGATGATCATTAATGAACCGTTTTCCAAAACCCGCCGCCTCTTTGGAAGCCGAAGCTGTCCAATTGTAAAGAACCTCTACTGGATAGTGTCTCGGACCCGTAATCTTATTGAACACTTGAACATTTGCGGGGGATTGCACAGCGATAACGTCGGAGCACCTATAATTTAGATGCTCAAAAAAGCGAAAATAGCGTGCAGCCAAAGAGTTCTCCTTTATTAGACCCTCATCGATCACCCACTGCGGGAAAAAATCTCTCAACACCAAGTATACAAACGCACCACGACTCCTGAACCAACGTGCCAGTGGGCCAAAAAATATCGTCGGCGAATAATTTACACACAAATCGAAGTTTGGATCTAACCCAGCACTCCTAACCGCCCGAAAGCTATACCAAGAAAGCAGCGTCTCGTTTATCGCGCGATCACGATGAGAAACACCTCGCGTCGGGCGACACCTAAACCTTAAGACATCGACGCCATCAAGCGAGGATCTATCCACTAATACAGTTTGGCCGCTGAGCCCAGGAGTCAAGACAACCACTTCATGACCCCTTTTAACATATTCAACTGCCAGTTCATGAAGCATTTTGGCGTGAATAAGTGTGCTTTCCGGAAGGTAGTCATCCGATAATATAACAATACGCATTTTGGCTACCTCTTCCAAACGAACTTATTAACGTAATCCGTATAACTTTGTATAGTTCGTACTACTTTATCCGAGACATTAAGTACGGAGTAGTCAGTAACCAAGCGCAATAGGCGAGACTGACCACGCCCTTGATCCGCAACAATCTCGATAGCTTGCAGAACTCGCTCGCTGCTCATTCCTGTAAACATCACAGCCCCCTCTTCCATTCCCTCAGGTCTTTCGTGAGCATCACGAATGTTAATGGCGGGGAAATTCAGTATCGAAGATTCTTCTGAGATGGTGCCACTATCGCTTAAAACTGCCTTCGCATTGACCTGCAAAAAAATATAGTCAGTAAACCCGAGAGGCTTCTGTAGTTGTACAAGTGGATGGAAAGACAGATCGAGTTGCTCGATTTTTTTTCGTGTGCGAGGGTGCGTCGACACGATAATTGGCAGATTATATTGCAATGCTAAATCACCAAGCGTTTCGACAAACTGGTGGATATTAACGTGTGAGTCCACATTCTCCTCGCGATGAACGCTGACTACAAAATATCTTCCTGCCTCTAGACCTAGCTTCCCTAAGACTCTGGATTGAGCGATCTTCTCACCGTAGTGAGATAGCACCTCACCCATAGGGCTACCTGTTTTGACAATCATCTCAGGACGAATACCTTCACGCAAAAGATACTCTCTGGCAATATCGCTGTAAGGCATGTTGATATCAGAGATATGATCAACAATCTTACGGTTTATTTCCTCCGGAACGCGCAAATCAAAGCAACGATTTCCCGCCTCCATGTGGAAAATAGGAATTTTACGACGTTTAGCTGGTATCGCAGCCATTGCACTGTTCGTGTCACCTAAAATCAGAAGCGCTTCAGGCTGATATTCATTGAATGCTTTGTCAGCTTTGCTGATTACTTGCGAAATAGTTTCAGCTGCCGAAGTAGCCGCACACTCAAGAAAAACGTCCGGAGGCCTCACACCGAGATCTTCAAAAAAGATTTGATTCAACTCGTAATCGTAGTTTTGCCCAGTATGCACCAGCGTATGGTCGCAATAACAATCGAGCCGTTCAATCACTCGACAAAGTCGAATAATCTCGGGTCGAGTTCCAACGATTGTCATAACTTTTAATTTCTTCATGCTTTTCTCAATTAGTTGGCATGTTTGACACTACCAGTCGCCACAGACCGATAAAAAGAGCGAATACTCAAAAGGAATGCCCTTGTCAGTTACCTTATACCCAAAACCTCGCGATGATAATCATACATGTCTTTGACCAGCTCGCGCCAAGGCTTCGGCAAGAACCCAGTCCTCTCGCGAAAATAACCTGAATTAAGCGAGCGGTCGATGACTAATTCCTCATCCGCGATGATTTTGATATCTTTTTGGTAGACTTCAGCGACAAGATTTAATAAGTCGTACTTGCTGATTGGATCGACTGACAAGTGGTAGAGCCCCCGCAAATCCGAGTCAGGGATCACAAATTCGCGTATAACCCGAGCAACCTCGATCGTTGGAAGCCCTGAGAAAATCGCTCTTTTAAACCCTTTGATCGCGCCAGTTTGACCAAGAAACCAATCTATCAGACTCTTGTTACTACTCAACTCGTGCCCGATGATCGACGTTCTAAAGGTTAAGGTATTTTCGTAATCTACCTCGCCGAGGAATTTTGAACGACCATAAAGATCGTATGCGTCTGGGAAGTCGTCTTCCTTATAGTCGCCGTGCTCGCCGGAAAATACACAATCGGTACTGAAATGAACCAACCGGGCGTCGGCTACACTGCAGTATTTCGCTAGCCGATGCGGTAGGCTAGCATTGATTGCCAAGCATTCTAGGTGGTCGTTTGAGTTGGGTAGTTGCTTGATGATCCCGATGCAATTAATGACGATATCCGGTTGTGCGATCGAAAACGCAGTCAACAGGCCCGCCTCACCCTCGAGGTGGACGCTGGGAATCAGGGCACCATGAAGCTCCGGCGCGAAGTGCCGTGCTCCGCTGGCATCACGCAGTGTTCCGAAGGTGTCTAGGTTTTGATCAGCACTAAAGGCCCGGAATAAGGTCGAACCAAGCATCCCTGTAGCGCCTAACACTAGGACCCGTGTCTTTCGTTTTGTCATCGCACAGTCTCCTCCAAGATCCTTGATGCTGTTTGGGCGGATTAGATCATTCCTCAGGTTCAACGTGCTCCCCACGCACTGTCGCTTGCATGAACCCAAGCTTCATCAAAAGCGACTGCATGCCTATCACATCCAACCGAGTCGTGTTGTGCGAGTTATAATCAACTGCCTCAGAAATCTTCTTTTCGCCTTGTTCAACGTATTTACCATAATTGAGGTCTCGAAGATCGGGAGGAACCCTGTAGTAACCCTCAAGGTTTTCCGCCGCAACCATTTCTTCACGACTCAGCAGGGCCTCAAAAAGCTTCTCCCCATGGCGAGTGCCAATAACTCGAACCTCGTGTTCTGGAACACCCATCAACTCCGTGAGGGCATGGGCTAAAGTTTCAATAGTTGCCGCAGGCGCCTTCTGAACGAAAATATCACCAGATGACCCGTGCTCGAACGCATAGAGAACCAAGTCTACTGCGTCTTCTAAGGTCATCATGAAACGAGTCATATCCGGATCAGTAATGGTTATCGGCTGCCCGGCTTTAATTTGGTTGACAAACAATGGAATCACTGACCCACGGGACGCCATTACGTTGCCATATCGAGTCGCGCAAATAACTGTTTCGTTACTTGAACGAGACTTGGCGACGACCACTTTTTCCATCATTGCCTTGGATATCCCCATGGCATTGATGGGATAAACTGCTTTATCTGTGCTGAGGCAAACAACGCGTTTAACGCTGCACGATATGGCGGCTTCAAGAACATTATCGGTACCGAGTACGTTTGTCTTGACTGCTTCCATCGGGTGAAATTCACAGGATGGAACCTGCTTCAGTGCTGCGGCATGATAAATAAAATCGACACCGCGTACTGCACCCAATACGGACTGATAGTCTCGTACATCCCCGATATAAAACTTAAGTTTAGGGTTGTCGTACCGCTTACGCATGTCATCTTGTTTTTTCTCATCACGGCTAAAGATGCGAATCTCTTCGATGTCCGTGTGCAGAAAGCGCTTGAGGACGGCGTTACCGAACGAGCCGGTCCCGCCGGTGATGAGTAGAGTCTTCTGATTAAAAGGCATGGGTTTCCTTAGGGCTTTTTCTTGTAGGCGTAGCGGAACATGGCGATATTCGCCTCTATTGCACCCTGCTGCGAAAATTTATGCTTCGCCCAGGCTAATATATTTTCGCGTATTTTCAGGTGTTGTTCAGGCGGCATGATGGCCAACTCATCGAGTGCTGATGCAAAAGCCTCCGGATTTGCTAACGACAAATCCCAGCCAAGACCTTTGTCCTGAAGGTCACGCCAAGGAGTAGTGTCTGCAATCACCAAGGGCAACCCGGCACATAGCGCCTCCGCAATCACATGACCGTAATTCTCACCCTTGGTGGGCATAAAAAATACATCGTACCCAGCGATGGTGTTTGCCACTTTTTTTGGTGACAGCGCACCTTTGTAATTAACTTGAATGTGAGAAGGGAGAGTTTGTATTCTTGCTTGGCAGGTTTCCCAGTATTGCTCATCCTCTTTGGGGCCATAGATATCGTAAACGACTGGTTCCAGAACCTTAGCCAGCATTTCAATTGCACCAAGAAGGTTCTTCATAGGCGAGATTCTAGAAACGAATACTGCCTTCAGGATTCTCTCGTCTTTTGATAAAAAAACGCTGGCAAAATCTTGAGAACCAATATCCTCAGCAACCCAAATATCCACATCACCCAAGGTGCGGAAAATATCCTCGGCCTCGAACTCTGATGATGCTTGGAAAACGGTTCCCTTATGTAGTCGTAGCAATTTATAAAGCCGTATATATAAAAATTTCTTGTCTGCCTTAAGGCTTAAAGCACCTTCGGACAACTCGCCTCGCGGACCAAGAATAACCCTTCGACCCAAGAGCTTGGCAAGAAGCAAGGGGAAAAATGAGAAGCGGACGGAAAAAAAACTGTTTAGGTAAACTACATCGTAATTTCTGGCGACAAGTATCTTTAGAATCTGAACTAAACCTTTTATACCAGTTTTTGAGTAAAATACCGGTGTGCCTCTAACCTCATTCCACTCGCCTGGCTGGACAGTAGTGTAAGGCTCGGTGTCGCCGAGGTCACGATCTTTGGTGATCAACGAGTAGTTCACTTCCTTGCTTGTGTAGGCTAGCAAATTCGAAGTTGTTTTTATGGGGCCGCCGCCTTTGTAGCCGGGGAGGTAATGAGCCGAGAATACCAATACGCCAACCGTTTTATTATTCAAGCCCATGAACGCTATCCAACTTTAATATTACTGGTAAAGAAAGGTTTATTGACGCTCGATTTAGCGCTGAATTGCTTTTCAGCGCAAAAAGCGATCCCACCTAATCCGGCGGGCTCTAGTGTCCCGTCCGGTTAATTAATTTACTTATTATCAATAGCGCTGAGCTTTGCCCGCGTAACCGATGTCATAATGGATTTCGCGCTTTAATGCCATCGAAATGGCTTGGCCAGTTTTTCATTATGGACTTTTATGAATCGGCGAATGGCTGTTTTGAGCTCGCCAACACTGGTAAAAATACCTCGGTAAAGCGCCCGTCGTTCAAGTTGCCCAAACCAGCCTTCTATAGCATTCAGCCACGAGGTACTGGTCGGGATGAAGTGAAACTTAAGGCGCGGATGCTTCGCCAACCACGCCTTCACGCCAGGTGTTTTATGAGTCGAGCTGTTGTCCAGAATCAGATGAAGGTCTTGCTCGCTCGATGTTTTTAGGTCAATTTGGCGTAAAAAGTCGAGAAACTCCTTGGCGCGATGACGCTAGGTGATCCGTCCAATCACCCCACCGGCTAGGATGTTAAAGGCCGCGTACAGGCTGGTTGTGCCATGTCGTTTGTAATCGTGAGTGTGGCGTTCAATCTACCCGGGGCTCAATTGCAGTTTTGGCTGGGCACGATCCAAAGCCTGAATCTGCGTCTTTTCGTCAACAGACAGAACCAGGGCATTATCGGGCGGGTTCAGGTACAGGCCCACCACATCAAAAACCTTCTCGGCAAGGTCTGGATCGTTGCTGATCTTGAACACTTTCAAACGGTGAAGCTTCAGATCTGCGGCCTGCCAGCGGGTTACGCCATCAGTCGGATGCGCCCGTGGGTGGAGCCGCGCGAAACCTTGTGCACCGTGTCGTCGAGAATCGCTTTAACCTTTTTTTGTCGAGCTTTCGTGGCTATCCTAGTCTTGGAGCGTCTTGAAGACCTTCGAGCCCTGTCTTGACATATCGGTTCGCCACTTGAACACGCTAGGGCTACTGACCCCGAGCGACTCCATGACATCCTTTGGAGACTTCCCGACGTTTAATAACAATAGAATCCGCGCTCGTTACACCAAGTTTGGCACAGTGTACCCATTCGCAACCAGCTTTTCAGTTCCAGCTAATCGTTAACTGTCAGATTAAAAGGTGCAGGTTGCCGGGCCACAATAACTTCTCCATAGCTGCGCGAATATTAGGCAATTATAACAGAATTAGAATAGTGAATTATCCGGACGAGACACTAGGAAGCACCACCAGACTTTCATTAAACAGAGTGTTTCACTTGGAGGCCGCTTGGTGTCGATTTCAAAAAATATAGACTCACAATTCTTATTAAGCACGATTACCGAAAATCGATTTTACTACCTGCCTATTTCTTCAACCTAACCCAATGTTCTAAGCACGGATCTTGTGAGGTTACTTGTTCCTTATCGTACCAAGGAGTCGGCGCTATAACAATCTGATTAATATTTTTAGCAAGGTACGCACCCCACCAACTAAAACTACTATTCGCAATTATATTATTCTCGCATTGCGCCATTAGCCAAAGATCTTCTTCTTGAGAGAGGTTCTCTACCACATTGAATTCAAGCGCATCAAATAAACTAATAATATTTTCGTGGACCCATGCTGGATCATTGCTAAATACATAAAATTTTGGTGACTTAAGAGAGGCGCTAATATGAGAAATTGCCTTCTTGTAGTAATCAATAGAGCATATACCATGTTTTTCAAGAGCTCCTTCACTCAAATAATCACCTCGCCTGACATGGACAGCCACAGAGCAATGACCCCCAATTTTCCTACGCCACATGTTAGCCAAATGCGATACTTTTTCCGGAACCATCCATTGTTTGAGATCATTTTTTATACATTCAAAATATTCAGAATTTTGCCAGTAACCAAAAAAATAGGCATTTCCAGAATTTAAAAATTCATATTTAAAATATTTTTCGTGGACAATCGGGTTAAACTTTCGAGAAAGAACAGGGAACTTATTGACAAACCTAACTAGAAGCTCGAACCAAGTATTTTTGCATTCAAAACTCTCAAAATCTGGCAAAGATAAAAACTTTAAGCGGTATCCTCCATGATCATTAACGACATTATAAGCAGACAAGTCTACAGAAATTTTAAATCCATATTTTTTCGAGAAAGCTAGAAATGTAGCTATCTGAAAAAGCTGATTACCAAGACCGCCCATTAATCTCACTGTAATCATTTTCATGTCCTTTTTATCTACGACTGCACAACAGATTAAAGTATTTTCAATCTAATGAATTCACTAAATTTATCAATATCAAATTAAATTATAAGGTTAAATAAAAACTAGATCTAATATTATACTAGAAATTACTGATTACACTATAAAGCAAGTCAATTTTTTCACGAATATCAACCTGCTGGTTACCCACAAAGAGTCCGCAAGCATCAATGTATTCGGCGTTCTCAACTGTTCCGGCCACTTCATAATCAAAGAACTGTAATACATTTTCATTCTTCAAGAAGTTGCCGGTTACAATGGGCCGACACTCGATGTCATTTTCGCAGAATGCCGCGACCAGAGCCTTTCGGGTAAATGGCGCGATCTCACGGACGACCATAGAAAATCCAAACCAACTACTACTGCCTGTCTCTTTTTGGATTTGCAGGTAAGGATTGTTAGCGAACAACGATTGGAAGTACGCGGCATTCTCGCGACGGACCCGCACAAATTCTGGTAGCTTTTTCAGCTGTTCTTTGCCAATCGCACCGCTCATTTCCAAGGGCCGCACGTTGTAACCCGGTAACATAAACCTGAACGATTCTTCAAAAAAGTCTTCGCTTTTCACGCCTGAGACGTGGTTGATTTTAGGTAGGTTACGCGTCCAGCCATGGGCGCGAATGCAGAGCAAAACGTGGTATAGCTCTTCGTCGTCGGTAACGACGCAACCGCCTTCCATTGTTGCAATGTGGTGCGAAAAGAATGAACTGTATGAACCCATTAAACCAAAGGTACCCGCCTGCTTGTCCTGAAAGGTGGCGCCCATAGATTCACAATTGTCTTCCAGCACGGTGATGTTTTTACCCGCCACCATGGCCTGAATAGCCGCAAAATCATTAGGATTCCCCAACAGGTTGACCAGCAAAATGGCTTTGGTTTTGTCTGTTATGGCGGATTCTAATTTCTTTAGATCAATATTCAGTGTGTCGCGGTCGATGTCTACAAATTTGACCTTCAATCCGTACTGCTGCAGCGGGAAATAGGTGGTTGACCAGGACACGGCGGGTACAATGACCTCGTCACCACGTTTCAACAACGGGTTTTTGGTGAAGAACAGTGCGGCAATCATCAACAAGTTAGCGGTTGAGCCAGAGTTCACCATGACGGCGTACTTGGCACCAAATAACTTGGCAAAGTTCTGTTCGTATTCAGCCACATGGGGACCCATAGTGAACATGTTCGAGTCAACTACTTGCTGTATGGCTGCGAACTCTTTTTCATCCCATGTACTGCTAGCGAGTGAGTAGTTAGGCATTCTTGCCGTCCATATAAAATTGGTAAGTGTGTTTAATACCTTCGGCCAAGCTGGTGTGCGGCGCCCAACCAAGTGTGTGCAGCCGTGCTGTGTCAACGAGTTTCTGTTGCATACCGACGGGCTTGGTGAGGTCGTGCACGAACTCACCGTCGTAGCCCAACACGGCGGCTATGGTCTGATAATATTCATTGATGGTGTGATCTTTACCAAGGCCGACATTAACTAAATTGGGCAATGAATCAATCTGATCAATAACGAAGTAAATGAAATCCGCAAAGTCTCCTGCATACATAAACTCACGCCGCGCTTTTCCGTCACCCCAAATTTCAACACTGGGCGTCTGGTGGTATCGCGCGTCACTGATTTTCGCGATTACGGCCGGTATCATGTGCGAGTTGTCTGCACCAAATTTGTCGTACCGGCCATACAAATTACAGGGAATGAGTGTTTTATAGCTCAGCTCTGGTTGCTCTTGAGTTATGTAGTCGCATAATCTGGCGGCAGCGATCTTAGCCAGTGCATAGCCTTCATTTGTGGGTTCCAATTCTCCCGTCAGCACCAAGTCTTCTTTCAATGGGTTGACTGCTGTACGCGGGTACATGCAAGAACTACCGAGATTTAGTAATCGCTGGACACCAACTTCTCTGGCACCGCTGATAACATTCAGACTCATAAGCATATTGTCTGAAAAAAACTTCACCGGGGCGGCAATGTTGGCCTGAATACCACCTACGGTACCTGCGCAATGTATAACTAACTCCGGTTGATGCTCTTGCATATAAGCAAGCACTGCACCTTCTGACAACAGATTTAGTGCATTGCTGTTAGGAGTCAACAGCTGGTGTTGGGCGGCTGATGGGTGCTCTACAATGTTACTGCCAACCATGCCGGAAGCACCTGTTATCAAGATTTTCATAATGTTTTACTCTTGTGACACTGGAATGTCGTGCCCGTGTGCTTTTAATAAGGCGTGTTGCTGGGCAATTTTCAAGTCGTCTTGAATCATTTCAGCGCACATCTCCTGCGCGGTAATCACTGGCACCCAACCCAATTTTTCTTTCGCTTTGGTGGGATCGCCCAACAACGTTTCTACTTCGGCCGGTCGAAAGTAACGTGGGTCAATCTTCACGACAACGTCGCCTACGTTGATACGGGGGGCTTTACCGTCTTGAATAGTGTCCACTATCGCTACTTCATCAACGCCCCGCCCCTCAAACCGCAAGCCTATACCAAGCTCAATAGCGGACCAAGTAATAAAGTCTCGTACTGAGTATTGCACACCGGTGGCAATAACAAAGTCTTCCGCTACGTCTTGCTGCAACATCATCCATTGCATGCGCACGTAATCTTTGGCGTGGCCCCAATCCCGAAGGGCGTCCATGTTTCCCATATACAAGCATTCTTCTAGGCCTTGCGAAATATTACACAATCCTCGGGTTATCTTGCGAGTGACAAAGGTCTCGCCTCGGCGGGGTGATTCGTGGTTAAACAGAATACCGTTGCATGCATACATGCCATAGGCTTCACGGTAGTTCACGGTGATCCAATACGCGTACATCTTGGCCACCGCATAAGGCGAGCGCGGGTAAAACGGCGTAGTTTCTTTCTGTGGTGTTTCCTGCACCAAACCGTACAGTTCTGACGTTGAAGCTTGGTAGAATTTGGTTTTCTTTTCAAAACCTAGTAAGCGGATGGCTTCGAGTATGCGTAATGTGCCCATTGCGTCTACGTCGGCGGTGTATTCCGGTGATTCAAAACTGACTGCAACGTGGGATTGGGCCCCCAAATTGTATACTTCATCCGGCTGAACTTCTTGCAAAATCCGCGTGAGGTTGGATGAGTCAGTCAGATCACCGTAATGCAGTTTAAACCGCGCATTCTCAACATGCGGATCTTGAAAAATATGATCCACGCGTTGGGTGTTAAAAGATGATGCCCGGCGCTTAATGCCGTGAACTTCATAACCTTTTTCCAATAGAAACTCAGCTAAATAGGAGCCGTCTTGTCCTGTTACACCCGTTATTAGTGCTTTTTTCATCCTAAAAATAGTCCTGTTTAATTGCCCGTTCTCAGATTCTTAAACTCAATATCTAGACCGCAGCTGCTTTAGCTCGGCCTCCATCTTTGTTTCCGTAATGCAACAACCATAAATCTATTCAATAATTCATATTAAAAACGTTTTAAAACAACCATCTACCGCTCGAAGCTTCTGGCCATGCCTGCCAAAAAACCAAAAATTTCATTTGCACACCGCTACCAAGAAAAGACTTGAACACTTACAAACAAAGCTTCTGCTAACCGCACCAGACCGGAAAGCCTGAACCGCTGCCAAAATGCCGACAGGGCTGGCTTTTATTCAGCAGGGTCTGACACTGTTTTAACCAACTATGCAGAGTCACATCAGATATGCCTTCTTCTGCCGCCACCGACACAACACTTCGGTTCTGCGGAGGCAACAACTTGTTCAAAACGGCCGCTTTACGCTCTTCGGAATAACGTGGCATGACTGCTATCATACCGCCCAATCTGACATGAATTTAGGCAAAATCACCAACTCGACAACTAGGCTGACAGAGGGGGGTTATTGGAAGCGATTCCTACAAGACCGCACATGTATCATCCTTTTGTATCCATTCGTCGGCAAGACAGCGTGAAATTGATTCACCGAACAAGCGCATCCACAAAAACCTAATCAAAAATTTAGGTTCACTAACAATATTCCTTGTTACCGAAAGCAACGATAAGGGCGATTTGCGCATTCCGTTGATGCTCACCTTCACCCGCTCAATATAATCATAGAACTCAAAAAACCGCTCTTGATCCAACCTATCCACCAACCACGTGCGAAAAAATTCAAACACTTTTTCGTCCGCAGAAACCGGATCACAGGAACCGTGTTGACGAAGCAAGTAACTGACAATAGCGACCGTCGAATCTATTTTCTGCCGCCGACCAGATTCATCATGTGATATCTGACCTGAATGCTTGCGGATCCTCACAAGAGGTTCATCCAATGCTGTGAGTTGACCAACTTCCGACAACCGCAACCAAAGATCATGATCCTGGGATCTTCTTATACGAGTCCGATAACCACCTATTGAACAGACAACATCCGCTCGGTAGAAGGCTGATGAGTGCGCCGGAAACCTACGCGAGGTGTATAGATTTCTAACGAGTAGCCCGTGACTGACAGGATAGCGAAAAGCTCTCAAAGCCGTTCCACTCTCATCTATCAGCAGTAGGCCAGCACCGATAAAAACGAGATCAGGATTAGTTTTCGCCTTCGCGAGCTGAGTTTGCAGTCGTGCAAGTTCACAGATATCGTCCGCATCAAGCCGAGCAATCCATTTACCGCGCGCGTGCTGGAGCCCCACGTTCAATGAGTCCGCAAGCCCAGTATTACTCTTTGCAATAACAACAATACGAGCATCTTGCTCTGCATAATGCTTGATGATTTCAGGTGAACTATCCGTACTACCATCATCGACTATAATGAATTCAAAATCTTCAAAGGTCTGATTAATAACGCTATTAATCGCCTCATCAAGCCAGCGAGCGCCATTATAACAAGATAGCAGTACCGAAATCACCGGAGAGACACCAAACGTTTCATTCATCTTTTACGCTATTCCATTTGTAGTAGGCTTTCGACTATTCGCCAAATCTCTCACTTTAGAATCTCAAACCTCGGTGATATGGCGTGTCTCGCGGTACGCTCTGCGAACAATACACTCAACGACCTAAAAACGCTGTTAGTGATGACAGAGCATTAACAATATGTGATCAGCCAGCGGTCTGCGCCGATGCCCTGTAGTCTTAAATTATGGAAAACAAGAAACATACCATCCTGCGACTGGGGGATTTTTTCAAGGCCGAGTCGCTTCAAAGTAGCGCATTTCGAGAAAAGTAAGAGTTATCATGTTACTGGTCGCGCACGCGCGGCGCAGGCAAGGTGCTCATTTCCCGCTCTATTGCGACTTAAAAGCATCACTTAAAAATACCAGCCCGCGCGTCACTGTATCTTTAGCTTCAGAGCCGAATCGGATTCGAACACTAATATTTTTTTAACTCACTATTTTTCATTTTATTTCTATTTAATATTCGGAAGGCAGCCAAAAATACACCCAAAAAAATATAGATAGCCGAATGTCGATGTCCAAAGTATAAACCTATCAGCAAGAAAATAAGTAAAATCAATAGATCTTTCTGCTTTATTGCCAAGTTTTGCGTTTGATATTTGACTGGGTAATAAAAAGAAAAAACAAAAAGCAAAGTACCAATAATTCCTGTTTCATAGATTGTTCGAACGAACTGTGAATGGGGATTACTAACCCAATAATAACCCGCTATATAACTGTTATTTACAACAGACGCGGAGCCAAATCCAGAGCCGAAAAAAATGGGCCAAAAATTCAGATTACGAAATTTAACAGTCAACTCATAAACTGGATAGATGTTGTATCCTTGCACGGATATGGGAAATGGTAGTTCGCGGCCGGCCTCCAGTGCATTCCATACGCTTGACAGATTTTGCACGTAAAGCATTGTTCTATCAGAGCTAATAACAGAAAAATACAGAAAGCACGCAATGCCAAAAGTTAACGCAGTGACCTTGAAAATTTGCAAAACACGAAATCTGCTAAAAATATAACCGCTATATAATGCAAGAAAAATTAATATACCTATTAAGCCCGAAGAACTCTTAGTGAGAATCGCAGCTGCAATAACTGCCAGGAGCCACCATTTACTCAAAACAACGCCCCGGAAAATCGCCTGTAAATAAAGCGTGGCCAAACCAAGAAAGAGAAATACAAAAGCATCTCGAGGCTCGCCAGCCAACCCATGGAAGCGGTCTCCAACATTTCCCCCTCGGGCAATATCTGATGGCAATATAAAGTACCCTGAAGAAGAAAAGCCAAAGTCAATAAACCCGATTACCAGACACACAACAAAGATAAACTTAAAGCAGGAAAAAAAGTAATTTATATTTTCCTCAGATTCTAACAAAAACACAGATAAAATTGTAAAGTAAACAAAATAATACAAAGTAATAATATATTCAAGAATTGCATTTTCAATTGGACTCATCAACGTTCTTGCACTGGCCAATTCGTTTATATCACTTAAATTTTTATCAACGGAGTACGCCCCTAAAAATACGCCAATAAATCCAGAGAATATCGCTAGTAAAAAATATAGCGTGAAATACTTATAATTCGAATGAAAGATATTAACAACTTTTAATTTATACAACCTCGTAGATGAAAACCACTTTATCACTAAAGAGATAAGCACGAAAACTTGTATAAACCGGCTAACACTTGGCCTTTGTCCAAATACCGGTATTGTGAAAATCATCATTAATTCGAAAAGAACTGACCATACAAATATTCGGCTAAGCAAGGAAATTCCTACCGCGGACTGTTTCGAATTGAAAGATCAAGTATAGGTGGTGCAAAGAGGCAACCAAGCCGATTCACATCAATACTTGTTTGGGAGCCGTTTTCACCGCCACGCAATGCCACCCAAAACAGGCCAAATCTTCCGCGCGTTTATTGCTGCGAATTTTGAAATAAAGCATCCCTACAAGCGCGTAAGCATAGGCAAGCGGCCAAGCCCAATTGCTCTGCTGCCGTTCCATTCCTCCAAGACGGGTGATTTCTTGCCGAAGAAAGGCATACCAGTCGCCATTAGCGGTGAGCTCTTTTATTTCAAAGTCACGTGAAACTAAATGATGCTCGTACCAATACTTAGAAAATCCCGAGCAAAAGTGATACGGCGCCATATGGACATTGGAGGCAAATGGAGCAGTAAGGATGATCACGCCCCCCGGCTTGAGCAAGCGCGCAAATTCGTCGAGCGCGTGGGTGGGTTCAGGCACGTGTTCCAACACTTCGCTGCAAAGAATAGCATCAAAACTGGCATCACACTCCGGGACGGCAGTGATGTCGCTGACCAGATCGATCTTGCTTGTATCCCAGGATTTGTTATGTAGCCCCTCAGCCGGCGCACCCCCGCTGCTGCCTTCATACTGGCAAAAGTCCTGTGAGACATATTCCAAATGTCCACAATACTTGCGATTCTGAAGCTCACCAGCACCGGCATCAAGGATCCTTGTACCCGCAGGCAAATCTGCAAGTGTTTTTTCTAGCCATGCTTGGCGCTTGAGTTCGTTGATATTAGTGTTGAACATATCCCTTGGTCTCTTTTATGTATTAGTGGTTACGAATATTTCGAAGTTAAAATTTGCCTCGACAGCAAATTTTTTAAATTCTGAGGGGGATACTTATGTTTTTTATATCACCACATCGATTATAATTGATTTATAATCCACGGAATCTGGACACCCAGCTGGCTGGGTGCCACTGTCCAGGTTTGATCTGCTAAAAGTACCTAATCGCGCTCGCTCCTGTTAGATGGATGCAAAAAGATAGCTAGCTCCTTAAGCCTAATGAAATGGCGACATCATAGCCATTTCATGCAAAGACCGACCGGATCGCTGTAGCAACCTAGCCAGGAAAGTTTGATCGCACACATGCAGGGTAGAGGTTGGCAACGATAACTCATAGCATGAGTCGAGTTAACTCTTTGGATCATTCCGGCGCACTAAAATACTACGCTTGATGCCTAAGTGCGGAAGGGCCACGGGTAAGACGCCTCAATGTGGTAAAAGCTTAAAACTTGGATGGCCAGTCAATTCACCCGCAAAAATTATCAAGTTGCCGCCGTACCTGCACATCAAAAATTCAGCTCGCTACGAGCAAATACCAACAGACAAAATGTTTTTTGTCGCACCCATATCCTTCGACGCGGCAATGTAGTGAGGACATCCAATTTACGTAGCCTCGAATAACCAATGTTGGAACTCACACCGATCATTTGTGAAGGATTGCAGGACGGGCCGAGTCAAACGCACGCCAAGCATCAACAATCAGAGCCACGTTGGGTAGCGACTTTAAAGATGATTATCTATCAATGCCGGTGGTCGCTGAGCCAACCATCCCATCCAAAAAAGGTGAATAAAGGAAAAAGTTACGAGAGCCGCCACAACTCCTTGTAGCCCAAACTGCTTGGCTCCGTAGATATTTATGCTAACGCCTAAGATTCCCGTAACGATTTTAACTGCAATCATCTTAGTAGGTTTCATTTCCGACATCAACTTGAGGGAAAGTAATTGACCTGCGGCAAAAATACCACCCGCCAAAATCATCCAAGGGAGCAAGTAGGAAACCACTTGATACTTGGCAGCAACCAGAACCTGAAAGATCCATTCATGCAGCAAAATTGCGATAATAAAGGCAACAATTGTCATTAAAAGGCTCGCCAATGTGATTAGCCAAGCGGCACGGTGAACTGATGCATTGCGCGTCTCGTCTACTCCACTACCTGAGCGCTGGTAGAAAATTGGCCCCAGAAAATTCATAACCATAATCATCACTAGACCAATTGGAACATACCCCAATTGGAATACCACTGCATACAAGCCAACCTCCTGTGTGGAAGCAAAGGTCTGCAATGCCCACCGATCCGAGACCTGCTGGGCCCAAGTAAAGACACCCCACATTGAGAATGGCCACGAATACGCCCAGATCTGTCGCCCCCAGTTTGCAGAGACGTCAGTCTTGCCGCCTTCAGAACGAATCAGCCTACGTAGGAAGAAGAACTGTGACCCAGTCACTAGGAGCGAAGAAAGTGTATAACCCACCACCACCGTCGTGCTGGAACTCCCAAGCCAGAACATCACGCCGAGTGCGAATAAAATTTTTAACCAGGCGTCGAGGCCCCCATGAAAAGCTACGATAGCCCTCTGACGGGCAGCGTTCTGAATGCCGCTAAGCGATACATTGTAGCCACTTAGTACCGAGAACAATAAAGCCACGGCGGCCAGGCCCATCCAATGAGAATAACCGAACCAAAGCAAACCAGTCATAAGTGCCAAGGCAATGGCTATAGCAGCAGCAGTGGCATAGAACATCAAGCAGCGCGAGGCGAGCACATAGCCGGGCAGATCGTTCTGTTCGGCAGCGATGGAGTAGAAGCGGCCAATACCGCCTATTACTCCGCCCATTACAACCTGATTGATGAATCCTGCTGCGGTTAGGCCAAGCGTAAGCTGTCCGTATTGTGCGGGTTCAAGGTGTTCAGTGAGCACCCGAACTAACACAAGAGCTCCCAAAACGGAGGCAATCTGCCCCGCAACGATCCAACTGCCCTCTTTGGCTAAGCGCTGAAAACGAGATGTAGCGATAAAAGACCTCACATGACTGCGTTAACTTTCAAGTAGTCTCGACACGCCCTTATGATTCCTTGTTGCTTATAATACCAAACCGGAATTACTACGAAACTAAGCCACGTTGTAGTCGTACTGCCGCAGCGCAAAGAGCCATACGAAAGGCATTTTAATTCGGAAAAGTTGTCTCAAAACAGATTGGTACGTTTCGCCAGCCGTTTTGCTTATTAAATGAGATACGCGGGCAAGTTCGGCGCACGCCCACAGCTGATACTAATTTGCTCCCTAGTACGATTCCGCAGCCGATAGCCGAAAATCAGCGAACTCTTGCGGAGATTGGACACCATATTGATCAAGAGTCAGTAGGCTTTCTTAAGGCTAACCCAGTCGGGGTTTGGACCGTTCTATGCCAAGAATTCGGCGTGGAGAGCCTCTTTTCTCAGAACTGTGGCTCAGGCGGGTGTTTGAAATCATCACTGCAACTGTACTTGCTGAGTTCGCCAGCTAAGGCTAGAGCGTCCCACGCTTATTATTTGGTTGATGCAGCTTTAGCCGTAGCCTTAGCTAGAAATGAACGACTCTTCTTCAATGAATATAACCCGCGGGCTGCCACTGAACTCCAAAACATAGCGAAATTCTGAATCGGAAGCTTGGGAGCTATTGCTGAAGCGCTTTTCCGATCTTTCGCTGTTTCGCGGCGCTTTCAAAATTTTTTCTTACGCCCTATCGGCTTTAGATACTTTCACATTAACCGGCACGCGCTGTCATTGCGAATCGCCAAATGTTTGGTATTTTCTCAGCATCGCAGACTTTTAGTTAGTCAACACCATTATGTTGGGCAGATGACAGCTCCAAAAGGTCTTATTTTCTTTTAACACTAGCCAGTTGTTTTCTTACACTCACGCCAAACTCGACCATGAACGCCATGAAAATGCCCAGCATAAGACCTAGAACCAAGGCCGACGCGACAATAAGGCTTCGCTTCGGTCCGGTTTTTTCAATACTTTGACGGGCGCTAACAATGACTTCTAAGTTACCCAGGTTTTGCAATGCGCTCTCAAGTTCTGATTTTTTCTGAATTGCGCCAGAAAGCGCTGTGCCATCACCATCTATTGCCTTTCCCGCCATAGAATCTATAACAGTGCTTAATGAATTAATTTGCGCATTGATTCTAGCTTGTTCAATTCTTATAAGGTTTTCCTGATGCTGGCTCAGCTTTTCAATCAATGCAGCGTGAACCTCTTCAACTTGCTGTGTCTGTTTGACCGTCGCGCCGGTTGAAAAACGAATCAATGCGGTGTCTTTCGTATTTTGAAATGACACATCAAAGGGTAGCTTGCTTTCGTTTTTGGTGTAATACAGCATTTGCTGCTCGGGCAGCCAGCGCGCTTCAAGGGTCGCGATAACGGTTTCTGGTGTCTGAATTAACGTCTTGCTGTCTTTTTCCGCTAGCTGTACAAGGCTGACGTAATCGAACTTTTCGGGCGCGAGCAAAGCATAAGCCAGGCCGCCTAGCGTGCATAACAGAAACACGGCATAAAACACCCTGCGCCGGCGAATAAACGTTGCCGCCAAATCGACCAGGCTGATTTCGTCTGAGTACTTGTCTTGATCTTCCCTTGAATGGGAATAAGAGTTGTTCATTTTTTAAACCCGTGAAATTGGAATAAGTCAAAAAACACGCTACCGCCCCACCGACCCGCATTCAGTGTTATGGGCAACATTTATGTACGTACAAACGTAATTAAACTCGCGCAAAAGCGCACAGTTTGGAAAATATAATCGGAGCGGTAATTTTACGCAATTGGCGCGAGCTTACAAGTAGCTGCGCTTGGCGGAGGGTCTGATTGACAGGGGGTCAGACCCCAATTCAGTTGAGTGAGAATGGATTGAGGAATTGCCGGCGTCATGGGAGTTCGGCGTCTACCGGAGAGAGCTCCGCCTCTTCGCAAACCGTTGCCCAGTTGTTTGTGATCGCACTTGTGGTGTGGGCGAAAATTTCTTTCGCATCATTTTCTGAAAACAAGAAGTTATGAGCGGCTTGCAAGCAAGTGGATAACTGGCTGAGGTTATTTTGGCCGGCAATGAGCATGGCTTGGGAAACTTCCTGGCCGGTACGGCCCTGGGGACAAATGTCGTAGGCTGGAGTCAATTCGAGCTGGAAACCATTCCAGAAGGCAGCGTGATTGCGGGCGTGGTCGTCGGTGTTGCCGCAGAGGATGTTGAATACAAGTCGGCTGAAGAGTTCGCGCAAGGTTTGGCGGGGCTCGGCAAATCGGTGGCGGATGATTTCCGCCAGATCTTCGTAACTGGCATATCGGGCCATCATGTCATCCAAGCCGAGTATGGTGAGCGCTGAAACCAGCGGCTTTCTGAGCCATCCGCTCTGCGTGCGTTTGCGGTCGAACCTTTCGATGAGAAGCACGTCTTTGTTGGCTGACTTGGCAAGCCGGACTGTTGCCACGTAAAGCCCTGCGAGGCTAGCGAGACGCATGGCAATGTACTCGGCCTTGACCACGCTATAAAGGTCGGTGGTTGAGGAGAACTTGGCGATGTACTTAACACCATTGTCTTCAATCAATGCTTTGGGGCGGGCGCCTCCGATGGAGCTGCCATAGAACAGCGCCTGATCCAGTTCCGGCGTAAGCGGAATGCCTTTTTCCACACGCTCGGCTGAGGCTTGAAGCTCAGCCAGAGTTGCGTTTTTTGCCGCACGCGGCCGGTATTCAGTGGCTGAGCGCTGAAAATCTAATGCGCCAATCCTGTCCGACCCGGAGTCCAGCAGGTACGTGAGTTCGTTTAGGTAGGCGGGATCAACATCAGCACCCTTGAAACCCAGCTGTTTGTTGATGATCACCCGTCGGCCCCAAGCATCCGGCGCAGCATCACGAATACAGCCGGCCATTGCCAGGCCTTCTGGTGGCGATTGCAGACCTTTTATCAGCGGGAGTTCCGGCTCGAACAGTGAAATAGCTGACGGGGTTGCGCCGATTCGCTCCAGATAGCTTTTACCATAGTTGAACAGCAGCCTGTCGCCATCCGCTTCCAGCTT
>Ga0314772_1000384_pt1 | contig 24315 bp, 16 predicted proteins | sample MetaGCBIW2018_FD_204520 | JGI IMG/M metagenome (GOLD analysis project Ga0314772, IMG submission 204520) | Cryopeg brine microbial communities from Beaufort Sea near Barrow, Alaska, United States - CBIW 2018 | ecosystem: Environmental > Aquatic > Marine > Coastal | place: USA: Alaska | collected... | reverse complement strand
TACCGGCAATTCACACGACGGAAGTCTGCGGAGGACGTCAGACGCCGCGACGTAGAGCCTCGATAGCGATGCGCTCGCACAGCATGCCCAATTCGTCGCCCGATGCTTCCACGGCCTGGGGGAAAAGGGACGTCTCCGTCATGCCCGGCGCGATATTTACGTCAATGACGTTCGCGACCCCTTCGACAAGGATGATGTCTACTCGCGCGTAATCTCGCATGCCCAGTTCGCGGTGCGCGGCCAGCGCGGCGCCGACGACAGTATCTGTGTCCTCGACGCTGAGCCGCGCGGGGGAGAAGTATTCGACCCGACCTGCGTTGTATCGCGCGTCGTAGTCGTACGGTCCGTTGCTGACGATCTCCACAACGGGCAAAGCGCGAGCAGCTCCACCCGTGCCGACGATTGACACCGCGACCTCCGTACCCACTAGCGCATGCTCGACGAGCGCCGCGTCGCAGTAGGCGAAGCAATGCACCATGGCGCGGGCCAGCTCCGACCGTTGCGAAACTAACGAGACGCCTAGCGCCGAGCCGCCGCGTGCGGGTTTGACGACGAGGGGGAAAGAAAACCGGGACTCGACCGCGTCGAGGACGTGCTCCGCGCCCACGTCGCGGAAAAGCGTTTGTGGCAGGGTGACTCCCAACGCAGTGGCAATGCCCGCGCGCCCGAGTATCTCCTTAGAGACGGGCTTGCTCCACCCCACGCACGCGGCACTGGAAGGAGTGCCGACAAACGGCACCCCACTCAGCTCAAGCAGCGCCTGGAGCGAGCCGTCCTCCCCGGCGGCACCGTGAAGTAATGGCCACACCACTCCATCACCAAGCGCACGCAATGATTTCACTACGTTCGCGTCTACGTCGAGCATGGTGACCTTAACGCCTCTGGAGCGCAAAGCCTCCTGTACCCGTCGCCCTGAACGCACCGACACGTCACGTTCGTGCGACATGCCCCCTGCCAGGATGAGAACATCCATGAGTGACTCCTTAGGTAGCGCGCTTTGCTTAGGCGATGTTGGGTGACGGAAAGTCGACTTGACCGCTGGGCCCGCCGCCGCTCGTGCCGAAGATTTTGACCGTCTCAAGCTCGTCGTCTATGACGCCTGCGAGCCGGCGCACGCCCTCACGTATGGCCTCGGGGGTGGGATAGCAATAGGACAGTCGGAGGTATCCGGCACCTTGGCCGTCGTAGTAGAAGGCCGTGCCAGGGACGTACGCCACGCGGCCGGTGACGGCTCGAGGCAGCATGGCCTTGGAGTCGAGCCCTTCCGGTAGCTTGACCCAGACGTAAAAGCCGCCATCGGGAACGTTCCAGGAGGCGTACGGCATGTACTCCTCGAGTGCACTAATCATGGCGTCCCGCCGCTCGCGGTACTGCTCCTGAAACTTCTTAATTTGGCCCTGCCAGTCGGAGTGCGTCAGGTAGGAGGAGATGGCGAGCTGCGACGCGTTGGAAGGGCACAGAATCGCGGACTCAGACGCGAGGACGAGCTTCTCGCGCACCGCGTGGGGCGCCACCGCCCAGCCGACCCTGAATCCGGGGGCGAAAGTTTTTGAGAAAGACCCCAGGTAAATGACGCCTTCTTCCGACATCGAGCGCATGGCGGGGAGCGGCTCACGGTCAAAGCCGAGTAATCCGTACGGGTTGTCTTCGAGGACCAACACTTTGTATCGCGCGCAAATCTCCAGTACCTGTGGGCGTCGCTCGAGCGACAGTGTCACGCCGCCGGGATTGTGATAGTTGGGCACCGTGTAGAGCAATTTGACGCGACGACCGGCGGCCGCGAGGTCCGCAAGGGTCTTTTCGAGGGCCTGGGGGATGAGCCCGTCGGCGTCCATCGGGGTGTGGACGACGTCCGCCTCGTGAGCGCGGAAGACTCCTAGCGCCCCCACGTAGGACGGCGCCTCGGCGACCACGACGTCTCCGGGGTTAATAAATATCTTGGTGACCAGGTCCAGTGCCTGCTGCGAGCCCGTGGTGACTACCACATCGTCTGGGTGGGCGGAGATCCCCTCGAGGGCCATCACCTCGGTGATGTGCTCGCGGAGCTCCTCGTGACCCTGCCCGGAACCGTACTGCAGCGCGACCTCGCCCTGCTCGACGATCAGACGACGCATCATCTCGCCGATTTCCTCCAGGGGCAGGCCGCCGATATACGGCATGCCCCCCGCGAGCGACACCACTTCGGGGCGGCTTGCTACGGAAAACAGTGCCCGAATCTCCGAGGCGCGCATGTTGTGCGCTCGTTCGGCGTACGAATCAAACCAGGGGTCGAGTCGGTTGCCACGGGAGTCGGACGCGTTCATGCGTGCAAGTCTCCCACGCCGAGTGCCCAACGCACCGCAACTGCCTGGCAGACAGCACGGTGAGGCGCCAGCAGGGCACGGCGAGGCTCTGGGGAGCTAGGCAAGGACCTCGTCAATCAGCTTGGTCAGCGTGGGCTTTGGCTTGGCGCCAATCACAGACTTCACCACCTGGCCGTTCTTAAAGAAGTTAAGCGTTGGGATCGATGTCACCCCATACGCCATGGCGAGTTCGGGATTGGCGTCCGTGTCGACCTTCACGACCTTGACCTTGCCGGCGTACTCCGCGGCTAGCTCATCAAGAATGGGCGCCACCGCGCGGCACGGGCCGCACCAGGTGGCCCAGAAGTCCACGACCACGGGGATGTCGGACTTCAACACCTCTTCCTGGAACGTGTCTTCGGACGCCGCGACGGGAGTCGTAGGCGCGGCGGCCGCTGGGGCTACTGCCTCGGCGACGACGGCGGCACCCGATGCCACGTTGGCGTCCTCAAGCGCGTCCAGGTAGTGCTGGGCATCGAGGGCCGATGCGCAACCGGAGCCGGCGGCGGTAATCGCCTGACGGTAGCGGTTGTCGACCAAGTCTCCCGCAGCAAAAACACCGTCGACGTTGGTCGCCGTGGTGCGCCCTTGGACGAGTACGTAGCCCGCCTCGTCTGTATCGATCACCCCGGCAAGAAGCTCAGAGCGAGGCGTGTGTCCGATCGCCACGAATAGGCCGGTAGCAGGGATGGTGCGCTCAGTACCGGTTTCGACGTCGCGTACCCGTACGCCCGAGACTTTCGCGTCCCCATCGATTCCCACGACCTCGGAGTTCCACTCGAACTCAATTTTTGGGTCGTTCGCAGCGCGGTCCGCCATGATTTTGGATGCGCGCAGTTCGCCGCGGCGGTGCACCATCGTCACCTTGGAAGCGAACCGGGTCAGGAACGTCGCCTCCTCAACAGCCGAGTCGCCTCCACCCACCACCACGACCTCTTGGTCGCGGAAGAAGAAGCCGTCGCACGTCGCGCACCACGACACGCCCTTACCGCTCAAACGCTTCTCGTCGTCGAGCCCCAATTCGCGGTAAGCGGAGCCGGTGGACAGGATGATTGCCTTAGCCGAGAACGTTTTACCCATGCCGGTGGTCACCGTCTTTACGTCACCTTCAAGAGACATCTGGGTGACGTCATCGAAGTACACCTCAGCGCCAAAGCGCTCCGCTTGGGCCTGCAGGGTTTCCATGAGCTCAGGTCCCTGGATGCCCTCAACGAAGCCGGGGAAGTTCTCCACCTCGGTGGTATTCATGAGCGCGCCGCCCGCGGTCACGGAACCAGCGACTACGAGGGGCTCGAGGCCCGCTCGGGCGGCGTAGATCGCGGCGGTGTAGCCGGCGGGGCCGGATCCTACGATGATGACGTTGCGGGTGTCGCTCACGGTGACTTCCTTGATTGGTTGCTGACGGTGGGTCTCTAGACGTAGTTCGTAACAGCGGGCTCGGCGAATGTGTTCCCCCCACCAAGTGGATGACTAGCCGCCGGTGCTTGACGCCGATGGAGACGGCGCGGCTGATGGCGAGAGTGACGGTGACGGCGATGGGGAGTAGGTGAAGGCCGGATAGGGATTGGAGGGAAGGTCGTCGAAATTCGCGTCTTGGGAGAAGGGCGCCTTCAGGAGTGACACGGCCACGACGGTAGCGACAACCACACTTATGACCAGCAGAGGAATCAACACAGGCGCGGCCCAAATGGGCCCTGAGCGGTTGGCGCGCTTGTGAGCGCGCTTGAGGCGGCGGGTAATTGTCGCGGATCCGGGCCAGCGGCGTTGCATCCGCTGAAGTAGCGCCTCCCAGGTAGAGGTCGTGTTGTTGACGTCCTGGACCGCAACCATCTCTTCGAACTCGTAGAGGTCATGTAACTCGTTCGCGCCCAACAGCGCCTCGACATCGGGGTGGGCAACCAGCGCCTCGCGCAGGATGGGCGGCTGCGATGCTTCCGGCCGCTCCGCTAAGTCCGGTTGTGCTGCATCGTCGGCGCGGGTCGCCACCTCCTCGGGCAAGACGATTCCCGCATCCGCAGAAGCACTCACAGAGTCGTGATGTGGTTCGGGTACCAGCGGCATCGCACGGACGAGTGCCGGGAAGTCTCGCAGAATCCGCGTGTCGATGGGGGCAAACGTGCGCGCCACGGCGTCGAGGGTGGTGGGACCCGTGCCGCCAAGTACCTGACGGCACAGCTTACGCCCGCGTACCCCGAGCTCAGCGGGAAGGTTGCGCTCAGTCGCCTCAGCGGCGTCCTCACCCGTGATGGCCGCAAGAAAGATTCTGCCGAGCGCCATCGCGTCGGAGGACTCGGTGGCTCCCCGACCAACGCCCGCCTGCATTGCCAGCTCGCCATCGACTCCGAGCCCTGCGACGGTCACCCGGCCGTTGCTTGCGATGCTGATGGAGGACGCCCGCACATATCCGTGATGGACGTTCTCGGCGTTTGCTTTTTCCAGTGCTCGGGCGGCGTCTCCCACGATGGCGCCGGCGATGCGGGGCAGGACCAGACGCTGTTTGAGAACGTCGGACAGCGGGGTTCCCTCCGGGAGGTCGGTGACCACGTAGGTATAGGAGTCTTCGTTGACGCGTTCGCGGCCCGACGCGATCACACGCAAGAGCCGGGGATCGCGCACTCGGGCGGCCGCCGCGGCGGCCTGACGAACCGCAGAAGGTGCGAGTGCCGTGATGACATCGACACGCACGCTACGATCAAGTCGGCTGTCGTACGCGGAGAACCGTTCGAGGCCAGGGACGTCCGCTGCTTCGGTCGCCAGTAGCGAGAAGCGGCGCGCCAGCCTGGCCCCAATGTGCAGCACTGATGTCCCCTTAAGCCCTGTCCGTATAGGCGCTATCGTACGCGGCGAGAGATCCTTCGGGTAACTGGGGAGAGGAGTTCACTGAGCTCTGGCGTGCGCAGGAGGCGCAAGATAAGTCCGAAGATGAGGAGCATGATCGCGCCACTCGCTGCCACGTTGACCAGGCCGGCGACGAACCCCGAAAGGTTCATGTTCGCGACCGGGTCTGGCAGCACGAGTCCCAGGGCCCAGCCGGCAAGACCCGCGGGGAGGGCGGCAACTACCGCCTTGGAGTAGGTAAGCAAGACGCGGCGGCCATCGATCCCGCCCATGAGTTTGCGCAAGCCCACCGAGCGCAGCAGCACGCCAACCACGTTGGATGCGCTGAGCCCGACAGCGACACCGACCACCCACCAGCGCGGGTCCAGGACCGCGCGCGCCGCAAGCGAGACGCCGATCAGCACTACGGTCATCGGGATGTGGATAAAGAAGATCGACCGCGCGTCTTCCAGAATGAAGTAGACGTTCTTCATCAGTACCATCGCGCCGAGCGGCACCAACCCAAGTGCCAATCCAATCAGGATCTGCGAAACGGAGGTCACCTCCCCGGGTAGCGCCGTGGGGTTGACGATCCGCGTCAAGGACGGTGCGAGCACCATCAGCACCGTCATCGAGAAGACCGTGAAGACGCCGATGCTCCGGAGACCGCGCGAAATCTCACCTCGCAGACCCACGATGTCGTGCGCAACCCATAGGCGCGACATTGACGTGGTGAGCGCGACGACGATTGACACCGTGATCACCGAATGCGGCACCAAGTAGACAAGGAGGGCCTGGAAGTAGGCGCTATTTCCCGCGATCGAGGGATCGAGCACCTTGGGATGACCGGCCGCGATGGCCGCTGCGGTGGGAGCCGAGGCTGCTACGCGGGTGGCCCACAGCACGCCCAGTTGCTCGATGACGACAGCGCCCAGGGCCCACGAAATGACGGTGCGTACGCCGGAGAGCTCGCCCTTGGGCCCCCGCCACACCCAGTTGAACCGGTATCCGCCGCGAAGCATCGGCCAGATCAGGACGAGCGCCTGTCCGGCGATGCCCACCGTCGCTACCCCCGCCAGCAGCGCGATCCGCCCGGGGGTCCACGCAATGGTGAGAGACTCACCCGTTAGCTCTGCGACACCCGGCATCTGCTGCCCGAAGATCACGAGGTATGCTGCGAGTCCCGCTATCCCAATGACGTTGTTGACTGCTGGCGCCCACATGAACGGACCAAACTGCTCCTTCGCGTTCAGCACCTGGCCGAACAGCGTGTACATCCCGTAGAAAAATAGTTGCGGGATGCACCACAGCGCGAAGGCTATTGACAGTGCCATCAACTCGGGCGGCCAGTTGGATGGCGCGTATAGGAGCACTAGCACCGGGGCCGCCACGGTGAGCACGACGGTGAGTCCGAGCGAGATTACGGTTCCTACAGTCAGAATCCGATCGACGGTGCGGGTTCCACCGGGCCGCTGGAAAGCCTTGACAATCTGTGGGACCAATGCCGCGTTGATGACGCCCGCCGCAACCACCGCGTAGAGAGCATTGGGCAACTTATTGGCAATGTCGTAGGCGTTCGCCACGCCAAAGTTCACGCCTATCGCGGCGACCAGCATTCCGTTGCGGATAAAGCCGAGCAGACGCGACACCAACGTGCCTGAAGCCATGATCGCGGTGTTCTTGCCCAGTGACCGGGCGCGAGGGACCGGTGCGTCCGGAGGGCCCACGTCGGGCGTCGGTTGTTCGGCCGATGCGTCAGACATGGCCCTCACTGTCCACAATTTTCGCGCCCTCCGCGCCAGCTCCGGGTCCGGTGCGCGTGTCCTTACGGCCGCGACGGATGGTGCGAATGATTCCGCCGATCAGGACCAAAACCAACAGCCCGGTAAACGCCGCGGTGGCGGCGCTTCCCCAATCGGCACGCACGCGCATCGTGAACGCCTGTGGTTCCGACACGGGGTCTCCATCAGAATTGATCAGCCAGACGCTTAAGTTCACGTTCGCGCTAGACACCGCCTCGACGGGAATCATTGCCGTGGCCTCGCCGCCCGCGGGCACCGCCACCGACGGCCGGTCGCGCACCTGCAGGTTGGGAGAAGTCGACCTCATCACCACCGTCACCGTGGAGTCGACCGCGAGGCCATTGCGAACGGTGATCGGAACCTCCCCGCTGGTTGCGATCAGATTGACGTCCGAGTTGCGCACGATGTCCACTCCGTTCAGCGCGGCATCCACGGTAGCGGCGGCGGCGCGGTAGGCCGCTTCTTGGAGATCGTGATTGCCGCGTGCGGTCGATGAGACTGCACTGAGCAACGACAGGCCACCGGGCACTAGGACCGAGTTGGGATCCTCGGCCGTCTGGGCCAGCCTGGTCAGCTCAAACAACTGCCCGGAAAGTGCGTTGACCTGATCGACGGGAAGATCTTGGGTAACGCCGTCGGCCGCGGGCGTCTCACTCTCGCCCGGTTGCGCGTCTGCGATGGTTTGTGCAAGCGTGCGCGGCGTCACCCACGGCGCCGCCATAAGTGCGGCGAGGTTTGCGGAAGAAGTGCCGTCGGCCACGATCCAGTCGAGCCCCGGTGACACCACGACAGACCGCGTGCCATCGCCTTCTATCGCAATCAGGGCGGACTCGGCCACGATGCGCGACGGCCCCGTGGGATCGCCGGGTCTGAAGGTCGCCACGAGGTCGCTGAGGGTCGCATCGGGCGTGATGAGGGGAGCTTTCTTGCTGTCCGCGAGTGCGACGCGTGTCACCGCGGGAGGGTGACCGTTCTCGCCCACTGTGTCCGGCGAGGTGGCCGCGCGGTGATCCTCGAAAAGCGTCGCGACCGCGCCGGACTTGTCCGCCCAACCCACGACGGACTGGTCTGACACCGCGCTCAGTGCCAACCACGGCTGATCCGCGATGGCGGTCCACTTTCGCGACCGCGACTCTGCGAGTGCGAACTCTATGAGGGCGGTGTCGCCGGCATGCGCAAGCGACGCCACGTCGGGGTTGGTCGCGGGTAGCATGTAGACCTCGCGGCCGTCCAGTGCGTTGGGTGAGGCAGCCGCCGTGAGCGCCGTGGGGTCCACGAGCAGTGCGACGCCGTTGATGTCCGCGCCCGCGAGAATGGCGGTTGCCCGCGACGGCGGGCCCGCGACCGTGGCGATCGCGGTGACGGGCAGCGACGCGATGTCCCTGTCTTGCCACGTGAGGGCCATTGAGTCGACGAAAACCCTGGACGTGCCCACTTCGAACGCTACGGTGATGCCGTATACCCCCGCGGTGCCGGCTGGCAGGGATAGGTCTTTGGCCGATGCTGCAATGCGTACCTGCTCGGAGGAACGCCCTGATAAAGTCCCTGTTTCGAGTGGCTCGCCGTCTTTGTCCACGTCCGGCTGACCGGCGGGGGCGGACGCCAACAGGCGCATCGGCGCCGAGTTGGGCTTGTCGAAGAATGCTGCTAGATCGGTGCGTGAATCGAAGGGCTGCTTGGTGATGAATAGCGAGGCAGACGCCTCTGGAACCGGCAGCCCGGAGGCGTTGGTGAGAGTGAGGCTGGCCGCCACTGACTGGCCGTCTACTATCACGGAGGGACCGTAGCTGTCTAGGCTCGCTGACACATCGTCGACGGAGCCAGCGGGTGGTGGCGTGCTCGCAGTCGGAGCGGGAGTCGGGTCCGGATCCTTGGGCGTCGGGGCGGCCACAGCTGCCGATGCTCCCCCAAGCACGAGGATTGCTACGACGGCGATCGTCAATAGGCGAGGGGTCCGGCGCGCGCGGCCGCGCCCGCTTGGCGTATTGGTCATCACACCGCTACGTCGAGCAGGGCGGCGGCAGCCTCCGCCATCTTTCGCTCGTTGGGGAAGGCGAGCTCGCTCGCGAGGGAGTGCATCGGAATCCACTTCGCGACCTCGGCCTCGTGGTCGGGATCATTTTCCACGGAGATGGTGCCGCCGCGGGCTTCGAGCAGGAAGTGATGCACCACTTTGTGCACCCGGCGGTCGTCGCCCGTAAACCAATAGTCGATGGTCCCGAGTGGTTGGATGATCTCTGCGTCGATGCCGGTCTCTTCAGCGATCTCGCGGACGGCCGCGATTTCCGGAGTCTCTCCGGCTTCGATGTGGCCCTTGGGTAGGCACCACTCCAGGCGCCCCGCCCGGTTACGGCGTCCGATGCAGGCTGCCTCGGCGACGCCGTCTTCGATGCGCACGGCGATTCCACCCGACGAGGTTTCGTTGCTCACGGGAAGGTGCGAGGCACGTCCGACTGTGTCGTCGCGGCGGCGACGGAGGGATGCGCCCCCGGGCGGCATGGGTGTCCCGCTGGGGCGCGGGACCGGGCGCATCGACATGGCCCTACTCTAACTAGCGTGAGCAGTTGGACATGGCAGACGTGCCCGATGCCGGTGCCGGCGGCGGCTTTCTGGGAGACTTGTCTCGTGACAACGCCCCCACTTCAACCCTCCGGCTTCCGCGCGCCGCGCGTGAGCCTTGACGTCTTGCGCCAACGCGCGGCGAGCCTGTGGGCTGCGCTGCCCGCGGAGGTGCTCGAACTCGCGCGGCTGTTCGATGCCGATGGTCACGAGTTGGCGCTCGTTGGCGGCCCGGTCCGCGACGCGTTTCTGGGCCGGTCGAGCGCGGACCTCGACTTCGCCACGTCGGCACGGCCGGACCAGACCGAGGCCATCCTCAAAAAGTGGACGCGCGCGACGTGGGATATGGGACGCGAGTTTGGGACCATAGGGGGGCGCCGCGACGACACCGACGTAGAGGTCACCACCTACCGGGCTGACACCTACGACGGAGAGACGCGAAAGCCCGTGGTGGCGTTCGGCGACTCCCTCGCCGGTGACCTCGCGCGCCGTGACTTCACGGTCAACGCCATGGCGGTGCGGGTTCCGAGCCTCGAATTCGTGGACCTGCACGGGGGGCTTGAGGACCTCGCGGGTGGCCTGTTGCGCACACCCATCGACCCTGCCGTGTCCTTTGGCGATGACCCCCTGCGCATGATGCGGGGCGCGCGTTTCGTGTCGCAACTCGGGTTCGACATCGAGCCCGCGACGTTTGCCGCAATGAGTGCGATGGCCGACCGCATCGCAATCGTGTCCGCTGAACGCGTGCGCGACGAGCTGTGCAAGCTCATGTTGGGCGCCCACCCCAGTGAGGGGTTGGCTGCGCTCACGGACTGCGGACTCGCCGCGATAGTGCTGCCAGAGTTGCCCGCGCTCAAGCTCGAAATCGACGAGCACCACCATCACAAGGACGTATACGAACACACCCTCACGGTGGTGGCCCAGGCGATCGACCTGGAAACAGATGGAGCAGGCCCGGTGCCCGCGCCCGACCTAATCCTGCGCCTGGCCGCCTTGCTCCACGACATCGGCAAGCCAGCGACCCGGCGCCACGAGCCTGCCGGTGGAGTGAGTTTCCACCACCACGAGGTGGTGGGCGCCAAGCTGGCCGCGAAGCGCATGAAGGCGCTGAGGTTCGACAAGGACACCATGAAGGCCGTCACCCGTCTAGTGGAGTTGCACCTGCGGTTTCATGGCTACGGCGAGGCGCGCTGGTCAGACTCGGCGGTACGCCGGTACGTGACCGATGCCGGGGGTCAGCTCGAGCGGCTGCATCGCCTCACCCGCGCCGACGTCACCACGCGCAACCGCCGCAAAGCAGACCGGCTGTCGTTCGCGTACGACGATCTGGAGGCGCGCATCGCGGATCTGCGCGAGCGCGAGGAAGTCGACGCCATCCGTCCCGACCTGGACGGAACTCAGATCATGGAGATACTGGGGATTGTGCCCGGCCGCGAGGTGGGGCAGGCTTACCAGCACATGCTGGAGTTGCGGATGGAGCACGGTCCGCTCGGCGAAGTTCGAGCCGAAGCCGCATTGCTCGAGTGGTGGGCCGGAAGGGGCTGAGTGATGTTCGAGGCTTCGTCCGCATTGTTCTTCCTCATCGCGGGCTTGGCCTGCCTCACCGCACTTGGGTTCGGCATCGCGGCGCTGAACATTGCCCGCTGGGATGCCGTGCTTGCTCGGTACCCGTTGCAGATCCTCACCTGGATCATCGCGACGCCGTTCTTTGGCCTCAGCGCGTTTGGCGCGTTCCTCGGTCTCTTCGCAGTGGTGGACGGCGAGGGACTCGGATTCCTCGGCCTAGGTCTGGTGACCTTGTTGTTGGCGGCGCTTTGTATTTTGCCGGTGGTCATGTGCTCTCGTGCGGCGCGTGGAAAATTCGCACATGGGCCCGTCACCCCCGCGATCCTGGGCTTTGGAGTTCCAGCCCTCGCGAGCGTGTACGCAGGCCTCGTTGGCGGCACTGGGGTTGCGATGGTGTTATTCGGAGTGCTCGTGGCAGCTGGCGCTGGCGTCAACGGCCTGTTAGCCATTCCCATCAACGAACGCCGTCGCGCTGGTCAGCTCCCTGGAAACGCCAACGCACCGTGGCCGTCCCCCAGCGCAGTCCCGGCCGATGCTCAGGCATTGACCTCATTGTCCCCGTTGCCTCCCGCGCTTCCTTTACCCTCCGCGTAACCCTCGCGCTGGGTGGGAACCCTTGCCGGCATCGGCTCTGTGGGCGCTCGCGAGTAGACAGCGGCCACTACGACATACGCCACCACCAGCACGGCCATCGCGGCGCGCGAATAGCCGGAGTCGGGGAGAACCAGTGCGCCCACCACCGCGCTGAGGATGAACGCGACGTTGAACGCCATGTCGTACAGAGTGAACGCCCGGCCGCGCACGGCATCGTCCGTGTCGCGTTGCACGATCGTGTCGACCGCAATCTTTGCTGCCTGCACCGCGTAGCTGACCACGATCGCGGCCGTGAACAGCGCCCAGGCCTGCGACGATGCCGCGAGAACTGCCTGGCCGGCAGCGCCGATCAGTAGCGACAGCACGATCCAGTTCTTTGGCGGGATGCGGTCCACGATTGCGGGCGTGATGACCGCGGCCAGCCCAAAGCCGACCGCGGCGAATCCCAGCACGATCGTGAACTTCTGGATCGCCTGCTCCGGATGAGCGGGGTCCCCCAGGACGTTGCGCGCGATCAGGATGGCCGCGACGAACATCACTCCGTACAGCAGTCGCTGCGCGGCCATCACGCCGAGCGCCTGAAACGGGGTGACGCGAGCGCGCAGGTAGACGATCCCGTCGCGCAGTTCGTGGCCCAGGCTGCGCAGTTGCTGGGCAAAGTGCAGCGACTCCAGCGGTTGCTCGGGTCCTAGTTTGCGACGCCCAAGCCCAGTGGTGGCCCATGCCGCCGTTCCGAAGCCGATGCTGGAGCCGACCAGTGCGGTCAGGGCAAGGCTGGCATCGGACGTGGTGGGCGCGAGAAAGGTGGCGATTCCCCCGACCGCACCACCCATGGCGGCGGCGATGGTGCCGAGCGTGGGCATGATCGCGTTGGCGGCGAGCAGTTGATGTGGCTCGACGACCTTGGGGATTCCCGCGGTCATGGCCGCGTTGAGGAAGCGATTCACAGACAGGGCGAGGAGGGCGAGCGTGTACAGCGCCCACTTGGCGGTACCCGAGTCCACCACCAGTACAGCGCAGATCGCGGCGACCATCACCACCCGAATGAGGTTCCCCACAACGAGGATCCGTTGCCGCTGCCACCGGTCGATGAGTGGGCCGACGAACGGGCCCACGAGAGTGAATGGCGCTAGCAGAATGACGAAGCCAATCGCGATGTCCCGCGCGGTTCCCGCCTGGGTGGGATCAAAGAAAAACGCGGTGGCGATGCCCACTTGGAACATGCCATCGCCGCTTTGCGAAAGCACGCGCGTATAGGTCAGCCGACGGAAGCCGCGCGAGTGCCAAAGCGCGCGCAGGTCCCGTGACAATGACATGGCTCACAGACTAGGCGTGATTCCCTGTCGCGAACACATGTGTGCCATATATTGGAACGGATGGGGTGCGCCCAAGGAGTACTGGTGGCCGCATCCATTGTGTCTGGCAGGCGCACGCGGTACGTTCTGTCTCGACGCGTGCCTACGAGTGGAGCCTAAGCAATGACTATCGGTTGGTTTATGAAGTCCCTGACGCAGTACTCGGATTTTCATAGTCGTGCGCGGCGCCGGGAGTTCTGGTGGTTTGTGTTTATCGAGTGGTTCGTGATCGCGTTCCTCTTCGCCATGTCCGCGGTGATGGCGGTGCAGGAAGGCGCGTTCGTGGACGGCAAGTTTGACGTTAGCCAAATGAACCTGTCGGCATGGATCTTTTACGGCGCAGCCATCGTCGCGTCGCTAGCGCTGCTGGTACCCCGCTTCGCAGTCGCGGTACGCCGGCTTCACGACACGGGTCACTCTGGTTGGTGGTCCCTGTTCCTGCTGTTCCTGCCCATCGTGGTGTGGATCTTCGCAGTGCTCGATGGTGACGCGCAGCCGAACAAATACGGTCCGGACCCCAAGGAACTCGAACGATAGCCTGACCGCTTTTACACCACACTTCGCGAACGACAAAGAGATAGGAATCAGGATGGGCTTCGGCGCAGCAGTGAGGTCAGGCTTTAGTAACTACGCCACGTTTAGCGGGCGAGCACGACGCAGCGAGTTCTGGTGGTGGTACTTGTTCTCGGTCTTGGTGCTCCTACCCTTCGGCATCATCTTCATAGTCACCTACTTCATCTCATTCGCGGCTGTTTTTTCTTCCGCCGACGCGGCCGGGAACGTGGACACCTCGCTCATTAACTGGGCGCCGATGGCCGTGGGCGCCATCATTTACGTAATCGCCTCGCTGGCACTCGTGCTCCCCACCTACGCAGTATGGGCACGTCGGCTCCACGATATGGGCCAGTCAGGCTGGTGGCTGCTGCTGAGCCTCATTTCGCTCGGAATCGTGCCGTTGATCATGGCGTTCCTCGATAGCCAGCGCTTTACCAATCAGTGGGGCGCGGACCCGAAGGCTAACGATGCCGGGCAATTCCCGTCGTCGCCTGGTGGGCCGGGCTACCAGCAACTGGCCTATCCCGCACAGGGGTATGCGGCGGCCCCGCCACCCGTTGCGCCCTCTCCTCAAGCGCCGCCACCCCCCGCTCCTCCGGGCGCGCAGCCGCCCGCACCGCCCGCGCAGCCGCCCGCACCGCCCGCGCCGCCCGCGCCGCCCGCGCCGCCCGCGCCGCCCGCGCCGTAACGTAGCGCGGTAAAGACTCGTCAAGGCGGCCGGACCCCCCACGGTTCGGCCGCTTTTGCGTGCGGGGAAAAATCCGGAGGTGGTCTCCGGGAAGGGACTTGGCGCCAGCCTTGTTGTAGCCAACATGACCATTACACCAGAACGCATCGCCATCGTGGGCGCGCACGGCAAGATAGCGCGCCTGCTCATTCCCGACCTGATCAGCCAGGGCCACGAGGTAGTTGCGCTCGCGCGCCGCGACGAGCAGCTCGAGTACCTCGCGACGCTGGGAGCCATTCCCCGCCGCCTGGACATCGAAAAGGCCGGCGAGGACGACTTCGCCGCGGCCTTTGGACGCAGCGACGCGGTGGTGTTTGCCGCCGGCGGCGGCCCCGATGGCGACATCGAGCGCAAGCGCACTGTCGACCTGGAGGGATCTCTCAAGTCGATCGCGGGAGCACACACGTCCGGCGCGCACCGGTTCGTGCAGATCTCCGCGATGGGCGTCGACAACCCCGTCCCCGAGGACGCCGGCGAGGTGTGGTCCGCGTACGTGGCGGCCAAGCGCGACGCCGATGCCGCGTTGCGGGCAAGCAACCTGGCGTGGACCATCATTCGGCCGGGCGGGCTGACCGACGAGGATGGAACCGGCCTGGTAAGGCTGGACTCCACCGTTGATCGAGGAACCGTGCCGCGCGCGGACGTCGCAGCGGTCATCGGCGCCGTGCTGCGCTTGCCGCAGAGCGCGGGACACCAGTGGGAACTCGTCTCGGGCGCCTCACCCGTGGACGAAGCAGTTCGCGACGCGACTCAGGGCTAGGTCCGATATCGCGGTTGCCGAGAGGCCTGTGGTTACGCCACCAGTAACTGACCCTTGCACCTGGTATTCCCTCTAAAAGGAACAAAGCGGGCGCACGGTGAGGGGTAAAGGAGCAAGACCTAACCAAGTTAGTGTGAAAGGCACCTGCGCGTGTTTGAGCGTGCGGCGTAGCGACTGAGGGGTCGACGCATGCACCGGTTCAATGACGAACTTTCCGCTTTTGGCAAAGAAATCAAGGCCTTCGCCCGCACGTACTTGCTCGCCTTCCCGCGCGCAGCGGCGTTTCTTGGCGCCACCATTCTGGTTGTCCTGTTCGCCCTCTGGGCGTACGCGCAGGGCGCGGGTCCCGCCGCCTACCGGCTCGTCGAGCCGCTGAGCAGCGGCGGCGCCACCGACATGGTGGTTGCGGGCGTGACGATGCTGCCCCTTGTGCTTCTCGCCGCGGCCCTGTCGCTCGTCTGGGCGGGCGTGGTCTCCTTTCTCGCCGGCGGGGCGCTGTCGGACGGCGAAGTCTCGACCGCGCGCGCCGCGCGACGCTCCGCTGCGCGGCTTTGGCCTGCGACCCTCGTCGTCCTCGCTTGGGTTCTCGCCGTGGCGCTCGCGCTGGTATTGACCCCGGTGACGGTCGTCCTCGGGATCCTCGGCCTGGTCGCCTGGCTACTCGTGGGACACGAACGCTGGAACGACCGTCGGCCGTCCCGCGGGGTGCTGATCGCACTCGCGATTCCGCTTGCTTTACCCGCGATCATCGCGGTGCGATGGGCGCTAGCCCTACCGGCCGTGTGGCTCGATTCCCTCGGCGCAAAGGCGGCGCTCGCGCGCAGCTGGGATGCCAGTGCGGGGCGCGCGTTGCGCATCGGCGCGGTGCTTGTCTCGATGTACGGACTAGTGGCGCTGCTCACAGCCTCCACCGGTGTCATCGGCAACCGGCTCGATCCCACTGGCGTCGGGTCGGCAGTGGCCCAGGTCATGGTGCAACTCCTGCTTGGTGCGGCGCCGATGGTCGCTTGCACTGTGCTGTATCTGCGTGCCCGCACCGGGAGTTCGACGGCCGCAAGCGCGCTCGTCGCGCCGCGCCGAGGCGCCCGAGTAGCCAAGGTTGCAGGCGCCATGGCCGTAGTGCTGGTCGCGCAGGCCGTGCTCATTCCGGGAGCCGCGACCCCGGCGGCAGCGGCCGATCTCGAGACCCCAAGAATCACCTTTGTCACCAATCCGAGCGAACCGCTGACGCCAGACTCCGCCTTTACCTTGTACGTGCAGGTGGCGCACCCATTCCAGGCCGAGGGTATCGATCAGCCTTCCGGGGACATCACGATCTCCGTCGACGGCACCCCGCTGACAGGGCCGTTCACGATCGACATGGTTCCGTTTAGCGCCGCCATCGATGTGGAAGTCCCGTTCGCCGACGGGCTACCTGAGGGTTCTCACTCAGTGGAGCTTGAGTACCCGGGAGACGCGAACTACACCGCCCAGACGGGCGTCACCTCCCTTGAGGTGGGTGCTCCCGCGAGCGTGACGCTGACGGGCTCGGACGCGACCCGGGTCTTCGGCGAGACGCTCACCCTGGTGGCCAATGTGACGGCGGACAGCGCTACCGCGGGCGGCACCGTCGAGTTCTTCGCCACGCGTTCTGGCGGAGCAAAGACATCGCTGGGAACCGCCACCATCGACGGCTCGGGGGACGCGACGCTAGGGACGTCGACACTGGTGCCGGGCGACTACTCGCTGTCCGCCTCGTACCTGGGCGATGCGGGGGGTACCGCAGCTGACTCTTCCTCGACGGCCGTCAGCATCAGTGCCGTGTTCACCGAAATGACCATCGCCGTGACGCCAGAGCCCTACCCCACCACGCCGGTGGCGGCCGGTTCCGAGAGTGTCGTGCTGGTGACGGTCGGCGCCTCCAGTGGCGACGTGACTCCCACGGGCACTGTTGCCCTCTACATGGACGTCTCGGACATCGAGCTCGGTAGCCAAGCCCTCGTGGATGGCACGGCGGAGTTCACGGTCGTGCTTCCCCCGGGGGCTCCCGTCGTGCGTGCGTCGTTTAATGGCACCGCCGGCTTCTACGGCAGCGTCATGACTGCCCAGCAGTACGTGGCCGCGTGGCCGTCGACGATGGTCCTCACCACGCCTTCCGCGAGTTCCGCCTACGGCACGGCCTTCGACCTTACTGCCACCGTGACGTCCACTTCGAGCGCCCCCGGTGACGTCGAGTTCTTCGCGACGCCTAGCGGCGGCGCGGCTGTCTCGCTCGGCACGGCCACCCTCGCCGGTGGCGCTGCGACCCTGTCGGTCGTGGGCCTTTCCGCCGGCGACTACTCGCTGACCGCCAGCTACGCGGGTAGCGTCAACGTGGCATCGGCCGATGCGCCGGCAATTGCCCACGGCGTTGGCAAGGGTGCGGCTATCGTCACCGTCACTCCCGACGCGGACGTGCCCTACTTCGGTACCTCCATTCTTGCTCTCGTCGACGTCTCCGCGGCCGTCTCCGGCCTTGGTCCGGTGACGGGGACCGTCACCCTGTTCCGTGACGACGTCGAGTTGGAGACCATTGGCCTCGTCGGCACCACCGGCGCGGTGAACACGTCATTCGCCGTCGGCGACGCGGGCGCTCAAACGTTGCGCGCGCAGTACAACGGCAACGCGAACTACGCGGTCAGCGAGGGTACTGCGGGCGTGACCGCGCGGCAGCGCGACGTGACCGTCCACACCACCAGCGCCCCTTTCCTGAATGGCGAGTACGGGGACTCCTTCGTCTTTGAGGGAGGCGTGGCCCCGGTCGGCGGCTCCTCCGTGCCCACCGGCGACGTCGAGCTCTGGGCCGACGGCTATCTCCTTGGCACCGACACCTTGGATGGGTTCGGCCGCTACTCGATGACCACAGACGCCATCCCGGTCCGAGTCAACAGCATTACGCCCCGCGTCATGGTCATCAAGTACCTGGGCGACGTCAATCACGCGGCTGCGCAATCGGACGGTGGCGTGCTCGCCGAGATCGTCAAGAAGGGCTCGGTGCCGCTCATCGGGATCGGCCCCGCGCCCGTCGGACTCGGCGGCACCTACACGCTGAGCGCCACGCTTGACGTGGTGGCTGACGGACCTGGCGGGACGGTCACGTTCTCGACCCTCGCGGATGGGGTGATCGGCACCGTGCCCGTGGTCGATGGCGTAGCCCAGATGGACTACAAGGTCACGGATCTGACGACGTGGTTCGATGCGTCTTACTCGGGCGACGCGAACTACGAGGCGACTGACGCGGTCCAGCTCCGCCTCGACGCCGACCGTGCCGTGGCCCTCGTGGAGATGACGGTGCAGCCGGCCGACCTCGACCCGTTCGTGTACGGCAAGAGCGTCGAACTCGTCGTCAAGGTGGAATTGGGCGACGCTTCTGAGCCGCTGGGCACCGTCGACCTGAGGACCGCCAGCAACGTTGTTGTCGCCGAGGACCTCCCGGTGACGTACTTCCCCACTCTCGGCTACGGCCTCGCGCGGATCACAGTGTGTAGTGGCGACCTCGCGGGTTGCCCCATGGGTGTGGCGGTCATCGGCTACGCAGATCAGGACCTGATTGCCTACTATCCGGAGGGCGCGGAATCTTTCGCCGGCCAGTCGGAGCCGATGGCCTACTCCATGTCACGCGCCTCGACCGCTCTCAGCCTCGAGGTCGTCCCCGAGCCGGTGTCCCCCGGCGGCGGCATGTACTTTGTCGCGACCGTCACGAACACCGGGTCTGACGCTGTGCCTAGGGGCCAGGTCAGTTTCTACGGGCTGACGCCCAACTCGAGTGGCGGAGTGACGGAGGCGTTCATCGCCAACGCGGTAGTCGGGGCCGATGGCGTGGCCCGGCTGACGACGTCAGCCGGCTCGGGTTCGGGAGAGCTCCGCTGGCCCGCCGACGGAGTCATCGCCAGGTACTTCGGCGGATCCTACTTCGAGGCCAGCTTTGAGTCCGTGCCGGTCACGATCAATCGCATCAGCACGGATCTGACGGTGTGGACGTCGGCGCCCAAGGTGGGCGATGCGGCAACTGTTCAGGTGTCGTTGCACGGCGGCCCGGGCGTCGCGGATCCGTTCACCGGGCAGGTCACGGTCACCTCCGACGAGGGCGCCACGTGCAGCGCGTGGGTGCCCGAGGGTGTCTACGTAGTCACGTGCCCCATCCGCTGGAGCACGGCCGGGGATCACTCGGTGTGGGCGGAATACTCCGACACCGACCCCATCTACTTGCCGGCCACCAGCGACGTGTTCGATGTCGCCGTGGCTCGCCGCGTGACGCATTTGAACGCAGTCGTGTCGGTCTCCCAGGTGGCAGGCGTTCCCACGGAGGTCACGTGGGACATCGGTGAGCCGGAGGCGACCGGCACCGTCACCGTGTGGGCGGACGGGGTGCAGTGGTGCGTGGTCGACATTCAGGTTGGCGAGTGCGCCGGGACATTCCAGAACGCCTCCGCGGACGGAGAGCAGGTTGAGGTGCGGTTGCAGTACCGCGCCGATGCCCCCTGGGTCAACCTCGAGGAGCTCCTCTCCGTGCGGGTGAAGGCGTGCGCCGCCATCGCGGTTGATTCCAGCGCCCCGAAGCTCGGTTCTGTCACGGTAGAGACGCCTAGCAACTGCGGCGACGGTGGTTACGTCGAGGGCACGAAAGTCGCCCTGACCGCGCACCCGATCGCGCCGGCGGAGTTCGCAGGCTGGCGGCGCTTCGACGTGTCCAGCCCCGGGCTGATTGCCGGCGTGGACACGCTGGCGACGACGATGACCGTCACCCACGAGTCGTGGACCTGGGTCCACGTGGCGGACTTCCGCATCCCCTGCTACCCAGTGACCACCTCGTTGACCGGCTACGGCTACCTTTACGCCTCCGTTGATCCCAACTGTGAGGTGCCGGGCGGCGGGGCCGGATACGCCTGGGGCACGGCGGTCACCCTCACGCCCAGCGGGCTCAACAACCCGGCCTACGGGGTGGCGGACAGGTTCTACTCCCTGGGAACGCTGCCCGCGGGCGCGGTCGTCGACAAGGATTTCCGTGGGCAGACCACCATCTCCCTGGTCGTGAAGAGCGCCAAGGTCATCCCGGTGGAGTTTGGCCCGCGTTGCCTCACCGTCACGGTCGATACCGATCCCTCGTCCGAGGGCGACACCGGCGGCGCCCTCAGCTCGCCCAACTGTTTCTCTCCGTTCGGCGAGGGATACCTACCGCTCAGCTCCGTGGTCGTCGAGTCGTCCTCGGGTAATCCCAACATGGTGCTCGCCGCATGGAAGGTGAACGGAGTCAACGATGCGACGCTCGGCAATACTGCGAGCCCGACCATCGAGCTCGGCACGGCTAACGTCGAGGTCACCGGCGTCTATCTTGGCTGTTACACGGTCGACCTGGTGGTCGACGGCGCCCTCCAATGGATCTACCAGGTGGGCTCCGCGGCTCTTAGCCCCGCGGCCAACTGCCCGGACGGCTCCGACCGTTACGTCGCGGGGACCGAGGTCACCGCCACCCCTAGCGTGGATGTGGAGGGTGCGGTGTTCCGCGGTTGGGACGATAACCTGGCGGTAGGAACCGGAGGTGTCGCCGAGGTCGGCGAGCTCCCCGAGAGCGCGAAGACGTTTGTTGTGACCGGCAGCACCACGCTCACCGCCGTGTTCTTCCTCGGCGAGTCGTGCTCACGACTCAATGTGTCGGACCGCGACAATCTGGTGACGTTCGGACCCACGGGCTGTGGCCCCGGTTACTACGACGACACGCAAAAGCGGATGGCCCTACAGACCGGGGAGAAGGCGAGCGACCTGTACCAACAGAGGTATAGGTCCATGCTTAGCGTCACCAAGAATCCCGGTACCAACCTTGACGTCTACGCCAGCGTGCGGGGCGACACCCGTGGATGCTTCGGTGTCCCCGTTCAAGGGGCGGGGCCCACCGTCGCGACCACGGGGTGGACGAGCCTCGGCAAGCTTGGCTCCGGTCAGGAGGACTGCTGGGTTGCCGGCGACGTCCTGTTCCGGTTCGAGCAGTGCCAAACGCTCAATCCTGATATTGCTATCACCCGAGCCGGCGACGACTCGGGTGCCGTCTACTCCAAGCGCGACCTGCCCAGCACCTTGTTCTTGCCGACGGATGCGGGCAACTTCGCGCCGATGCAGATGTCGAACTACGAGTGGGTTGCCACGCAGCCGCTTTCGCTGCTGGGAGGCGAGTTCGTGTTCGACGGCCAGGCGCCGGGCCCATGTGCCGACGCGGGCAACGCGTACCAACCCGGAATGACCCTGATGCTGGGCGGCGACACCCCCACCTCGGGAATCGAGTTCCAGGGGTGGACGAGCGATGAACTCGAGCCGCTGATCGAGGACAACCCCGTAGTGATGGAGACGGACGACAGCCGTGCCGTCATGGCGGTCTCCGCCGCCTACGAGATGACCTGCTTCCACGTGGCCTTCGGCGAGGGCATCAGCATCGAGGGCGAGGCACCTCGTTGCCCGGGATACACCGACGAAGAGAATATGTTCATCGCCGGCACCGGAATGCAGGTGCGCGCCCAGCAGCACCTCGGTAGCCGAAACTTCGCCGCATGGGAAAGCGGCGTGATTACGTCGACGTCCGTGAAGTTGCCGGTGACGGGGCACCGCCTCGCAATTGCGTACGTCACCGGGAACATGACGGTGGCAGTCGACTACCCGACGGAGGGGGAGCGCCTCGAGGCGGGGGCCGCCAACGCCGGCAAGGTCCTGCTGGCCGTCGCGGCGGTTGCGGCGCCTATCGCGGTTAGCATCGCGTGCCCACCATGTGGCGTCTTCATTGCGGTGGTTGGGGTAGTGGCGGCGGCGACCAGCTTCATTCCGGGCGCTGAGAAGGTCACGGCGTTCTTTGACCTGGTGAACCCGACGGCCTACCTCGAGTGCGCGACTAATTGGGGTCTCGGAAACGGCAAGGACGCCTCCGGGACCGATGCGGACATCGAGAGCGTGAAGGAGATCAAGTCCGCGGCGAAGAAGTCAATCAAGATTCTGAAACCCCCGCCCACGGCCGCTCAACTCGCGGCCAAGACAGCGAAGACGCTCACCAAGTCGTCGAAGTCGGTCGCGACTAAGGCCGTGGTGAAGGCGGCAGGCAAGGATGCGTTCCAGTTGGCAGCGTTCGGCTACTCGCTCTACGACGCCGGACTTTTCTCGGCGGATCTCGGCTACCAGACCGTGGATCAATTGCGCGACACCGCAACCTTCACCAACTGCGTCGACGAAACCACTCGCCTCAAGGACTAACGGGCGGGTGCGAGGAGTTACCGTCCCCTGTCACAAACGAAAGGCCGGGCCGCCCTCAGGGCGACCCGGCCTTTCGTTTTATCCGTGTGCTAAAGCTTTAGCGCTCGACTTCGCCGGCGATGAAAGCCTCGACATTCTTGGCCGCCTGCGTGTCCTCAACCTGAATGGGGGGCGACTTCATGAAGTACGACGCTGCCGACAAGATGGGCCCGCCAATTCCGCGGTCCTTGGCAATTTTTGCGGCGCGCACGGCGTCGATGATAATGCCAGCCGAGTTGGGCGAGTCCCAGACTTCGAGCTTGTATTCGAGGTTCAGGGGCACCTCGCCGAACGCGGAGCCCTCGAGGCGGACGTAGGCCCACTTGCGGTCATCGAGCCACGCGACGTAGTCCGACGGGCCGATGTGCACGTTCTTGGAGTCCTTGAGGCCAGCCAGCGGGCCCGCGAGGTTCGAGGTCACGGCCTGTGTCTTGGAGATCTTCTTGGACAAGAGGCGATCGCGCTCCAGCATGTTCTTGAAGTCCATGTTTCCACCGACGTTCAACTGATACGTCCGGTCGAGGCGCACGCCGCGGTCTTCGAACAGCTTGGCCATCACGCGGTGCGTAATGGTCGCGCCCACCTGGGACTTGATGTCGTCACCGATGATGGGGACGCCGGCGTCCTCGAACTTCTGCGCCCACACGGGGTCAGAAGCGATGAACACGGGCAGGGCGTTCACGAACGCGACTTTGGCGTCAATCGCGCACTGTGCGTAGAACTTGGCGGCCTGCTCGGAACCGACGGGCAGGTAGCAGACGAGCACGTCAGCCTTGGTGTCCTTGAGGACCTGGACGACGTCTACCGGGGTCTCGTCCGACTCGGTGATGGTCTCGCGGTAGTACTTGCCTAGACCGTCGAGCGTCGTGCCGCGCAGCACCTGAATGTCGGTCTTGGGGACGTCGGCGATCTTGATCGTGTTGTTCTCGGAGCACCCAGTCGCTTCGACGAGCTCCTTACCAACCTTGAGAGAGTCAACGTCGAATGCGGCGACGAACTCGATGTCCGAGACGTGGTAATCGCCGAACTGGACGTGCATCAGGCCGGGGACTGTCTCGCCCGCCTTCGCATCCTTGTAGAACTCAACGCCCTGAATGAGTGACGTGGCACAGTTGCCAACGCCCACAACGGCGACGCGCAATGAAGGCATGGTGGTCTCCTTAGTTAGTTTCCCCGCCGGCGGCGGCTTGAGTGTTCCCGCCGGGGGCGGTCCGTTCGTTTTCAATAAGTTGATCTAGCCACTGAACCTCGCGTTCGACCCTTTCGAGACCGTGGCGCTGCAGTTCCGTGGTGTAAGCATCGGCGCGCTCGCGGCGCTGTTGCATTCCGTCTGAGACCTCTTCGAGCCTCTCGGCGAGCCGAGAACGACGGCCCTCCAAGATGCGCAGGCGCGTGGCCGAATCCGTCCTGTCGAACATCGAGAAGCGCACATCAAATGCGTCGTCGCCCCATGAGGAGGCGCCCGCAGAGGCAAGCTCCTGGTCCAACCGCGCCTTGCCGTCATCTGTAAGGCGGTAGGCGATACGCGATCGGCGCGACGATGCAACGGAGGCATCGTCAGCATCGTCGCCTTCCGCTGCGATCAGGCCGCTAGCGACCATTCGTTTGAGACAGGGGTAAAGCGAGCCGTAACTCAGTGCACGAAATGGCCCAAGTTCAGAGCCGAGCTGCTTGCGTAGCTGGTAACCGTGGAGGGGTCGCTCGCTGAGAATGCCCAATATTGCGAGGGTGAGCACCTCTGTCTTGGCCATCATCCCCCCTTTTGGTTGAGTCCTCATGCGAGCTAGGAATTGCCCGCCGTGATCATTAGCATAGCAAGACGTTGTATCGGCGCGATACATCGAGTAGCCTAACGCACGTCGACGGGGTGGGTCGCCGGGGCACAAATACTGCGGCTCATTCGTTGAAAAAACTGGCGTCGCAGCCACCGCCACCACCTAGCACGAGCCCA
>Ga0314772_1000383_pt1 | contig 24315 bp, 18 predicted proteins | sample MetaGCBIW2018_FD_204520 | JGI IMG/M metagenome (GOLD analysis project Ga0314772, IMG submission 204520) | Cryopeg brine microbial communities from Beaufort Sea near Barrow, Alaska, United States - CBIW 2018 | ecosystem: Environmental > Aquatic > Marine > Coastal | place: USA: Alaska | collected... | reverse complement strand
GGACGCCGAGGAACCAGTCGGCCCGGAGACCGCGCCTGAGGCCGAGGCGGCGCCCCAGGCTGACACGCTGTTGCTGTTCGACCTAGAGCCCAGCAGCATCACGAGCGAAGCCCCTGCGCCAGAGACAACACCAAAGCCAGCATCAGAACCGACACCAGAGCAGGGTTGAACTCCGGTACAGTGAACACGTAATTTGACGTCCGCGGGCAACACTTCCGCGGGCCGATAGACATCCTTTAAGTACCGTCCAGTGAGGCGGGGAAGGAGGTCTCCAGATGACTGGGACCATTCTGGGCGCGTCCGATATCTCGAGGGCACTCACGCGCATCGCACACGAGATCCTGGAACGCAACGGCGGCGCAGACAACCTCATCCTGCTGGGCATCCCCACCCGCGGACTGCCACTCGCACACCGCCTCGCCGCCCGAATCGCGGACGTCGAACCCTCCTTCGATGCCGCCGCGCGCTGCGGCTCGCTCGACATCACCATGTACCGCGACGACCTCGCCAAGCACCCCACCCGTAACATTGGCACCACTACGCTTCCCAGTTCGGGAATCGACGGCGCCGTCGTGGTCTTGGTGGATGACGTATTCCACACCGGCCGCACCATTCGCGCCGCGCTCGACGCGGTCAAGGACGAGGGCCGCCCCCGAGGAGTGCAACTGGCGGTCTTAGTGGACCGTGGGCACCGTGAACTCCCAATCCGCGCCGACTTTGTGGGGAAAAACATCCCCACGGCTCGGTCCGAACGCGTGCACGTGCTCCTGACTGAGACCGATGGCGAGGACGCCGTCATCTTGAGCGACGGTAAGTCCAGCGATGGCAAGCCCGCCGACGGCGCGACGTCACGACAGGGGAGTGCCGAGTGAAGCATCTGCTGAGCACCGCCGACCTCTCGCGCGAGGACGCCATCCGCATCCTCGACACCTCCGAACAAATGGCCGCCACCCAGGACCGGGAGATCCGCAAGCTCCCCACCCTGCGCGGCAAAACCGTGGTCAACCTATTCTTCGAGGACTCGACCCGCACCCGCATTAGCTTCGAGGCCGCCGCCAAGCGACTCAGCGCGGACGTCATCAATTTCTCGGCTAAGGGCTCCAGCGTCTCCAAGGGTGAGTCCCTCAAGGACACCGCATTGACACTCCAGGCCATGGGCGCCGATGCCGTGGTAATCCGCCATTGGGCGTCCGGCGCGGCCGATCGCCTCGCCGAGTCCAGCTGGATGCGCGGCGCGGTGCTCAACGCTGGCGACGGCACGCACCAGCACCCGACCCAAGCCCTGCTGGACGCGTACACGATGCGTAAGCACCTCATCGGCGCCGAATCGGGCCCCGGCGCGGGAATCGATGGCCCCACGGGCAACGACCTGACCGGCCTGACGGTAGGGCTGGTGGGCGACGTCCTTCACTCCCGCGTGGCCCGCTCGAACATCTTTCTGCTCCACACCCTGGGGGCCAAGGTGGTGCTGGTCTCGCCGCCCACCCTGGTGCCCGTCGGGATCGGCGCGTGGCCCGTCGAGGTGGTCCACGGCCTAGACGCCGCCCTCGAGACCTACGACCTCGACGCCATCATGATGCTGCGCGTACAGCGCGAGCGCATGTCCGGGGGAGGCAACTCATTCTTCCCCAGCCCGCAGGAGTACACGCGGCTGTTCGGGCTCGATGGTGACCGCATGCGGCGCTTGCCCGACCACGCGATCGTCATGCACCCCGGGCCCATGAACCGCGGACTCGAAATCACCGCCGAGGCCGCCGACAGCCCGCGCTCGGTGATCGTCGAACAGGTCAGCAACGGCGTTGCCGTGCGCATGGCCGCCCTGTACTTGTTGCTAGCCGGAGAGGAGGGCGGCGAATGAGCCCGTCCGCTGAATCACCACAGGACTCAACCCCCGTTCGCTCAACTCCCGCTGGGTCAACGCCTGGCGCCGCGCGCGCTCTGGTCATCGAGAACGTTTCGCTGCTGGGCGAGAGCCTGGCCCACATCGTGGTGCAGGATGGAAAGATCAAGCTGGTTCGCGTTGCCGATGCTGCACAGGGCTCGGACTCTGCACATAGCTCGGACTCTGCGCAGGGCTCGGCCGATGTGCTCAGGGCCGACGAGGTTCCCGAAGGCGCCGCCCGGATCGACGGCACTGGACTGATCGCGCTGCCCGGCCTGGTGGACCTGCACACGCACCTGCGTGAGCCCGGACGCGAGGACGCCGAGACGATCGAGTCCGGCTCCCGCTCCGCCGCGCGCGGGGGGTTCGCGGCAATCTTCGCCATGGCTAACACCACCCCGACCGCGGACACGGCCGGCGTCGTCGAGCAGGTCTGGAGCCGAGGCCAGGAAGTCGGCCTGGTTGACGTGTACCCCGTGGGCGCCGTCACTGTGGGTTTGGGTGGCGAGCAGCTGTCCGAGATGGGCGCCATGGCGATGTCCCGCGCCCGCGTCCGCGTCTTCAGCGACGACGGTAAGTGCGTGCATGACCCGGTGGTGATGCGCCGCGCCCTGGAATACGTCAAGACGTTCGATGGTGTCGTCGCTCAGCATGCACAGGATCCCCGCCTGACGGAGGGCTCTCAGATGCACGAAGGGGTCGTCTCCGCCGAGCTGGGCCTGACCGGCTGGCCGGCCGTCGCCGAGGAGAGCATCATCGCCCGCGACGTCCTGCTCGCCAAGCACGTGAACTCGCGCGTACACATCTGTCATGTGTCGACCGCGGGGTCCGTGAACATCCTTCGGTGGGCCAAGGCCGAGGGCATCAACGTCACCGCTGAGGTCATGCCGCACCACCTGCTGCTCACGGACGAGTCGGTGCGGGGCTACGACCCCCGGTTCAAGGTCAACCCGCCGCTGCGCACACAGGAGGACGTCGACGCGGTCCGCGCCGGCCTCGCGGACGGCACGATTGATATTGTCGCCACCGACCACGCGCCACATCCGGACGAGGACAAGGACTGCGAGTGGGGCGCCGCCGCGATGGGCATGATCGGGCTCGAAACCGCGCTCGGCATCGTCCAAAAGACCATGGTCGACACGGGGCTGATGTCCTGGGCCGACGTGGCGCACCGGATGTCCCAACTGCCCGCCCGCATCGGCCGCGTAGAAGCCACCCACGGCCTGCCGCTGAGTCAGGGCGAGCCCGCGAACATCACGCTGGTGGATCCGCGCGCCGCGTGGACCGTCGACCCCAACGCCACCTCAAGCCGTAGCAACAACTCGCCCTTTGGCGGCATCGTCCTGCCGGGGCGCGCCGTCGCGACGTTCCTGCGCGGCAAGCCGACGTATCTCGATTCACGTTTCGAAGGAAGTTTCGCATGAGTAGTGCACCAGAAGCCGTATCGGGGTCAGTGAGCGCCGCCGACACCTTCCCGAGTGGCCGCGCCCGCGCCGAGAACCGTGCGGTGCTGGTCCTGGAGGACGGCCAAACTTTCGAGGGGCGCGTGTACGGTGCCACGGGACAGACGCTCGGCGAGATCGTGTTTAACACCGGCATGACCGGGTACCAGGAGACGCTGACCGACCCCAGCTATCACCGCCAGATCGTCACCATGACCGCGCCCCACATCGGCAACACGGGTATGAACGACGAGGACAACGAGTCCCGCAAGATCTGGGTGGCCGGGTACGTCGTGCGTGACCCCGCGCGAAAGCCGTCCAACTGGCGCGCTCAGCGAACCCTCAACGAGGACCTCGAGGCGCAGGGAATCGTGGGCATCTGCGCCATCGACACGCGCCAACTGACGCGTATCCTGCGCACCGCCGGAGTGATGCGTGCTGGGATCTTCTCTGGTGCCGCGCTACAGACCGGCTACGACGCCGATGCGGCAGTCACGTCCCCGCGCAAGTACACCGCTACCGCTACGCACGATGACAGCGCGAACAGCGACGCCAGCCAGACCAAGTCCCGGGCTGCAGTCCGCAGCGCAGACTCCGCAAGTAGCTCGCATCCGCCCATTTCGGCCGACGCCGCGAGCGCCGCCGAGCTCCTCGCGCGGGTAAAGTCCGCCGAGTCCATGGCGGGCGCCCACCTCGCCGACGCCGTCTCCGTCCCCGACGAGTACGTCGTTGAACCGCCACCGGGCACCGAGCGCATCGCCGACGTGGTCGCCGTGGACCTTGGCATCAAGGCCATGACCCCAGACATGATGGCCAAGCGGGGCATCCGCGTCACCGTGGTGCCGTCCACCATGACAGCCGCACAGATTCTGGCGAAGAAGCCCGACGGGGTGTTCTACTCCAACGGGCCCGGCGACCCGAGCGCAGCCGAACGCGCGGTCGCCACCCTGCGCGAGATCCTCGACGCCGACGTTCCGTTCTTTGGGATCTGCTTTGGGAACCAAATCCTGGGCCGCGCGCTCGGGTACGGCACCTATAAGTTGCAGTTTGGCCACCGCGGCATCAACCAGCCAGTGATGGACCGCACCACCCGCAAAGTGGAGATCACCGCGCACAACCACGGCTTCGCCGTCGACGCGCCGATAGACCGCGACTCCCAGTCGCCGGCCGGCTATGGCCGCGTGCGCGTGAGCCACGTGTGCCTCAACGACGACGTGGTCGAGGGCCTCGAATGCCTCGACATCCCTGCCTTCTCCGTGCAGTACCACCCCGAGGCCGCGGCCGGTCCGCACGATGCCGCCTACCTCTTTGATCGTTTTGTCGACCTGATGGCTACGGCCAAGAACGGAGCGCGCAAGTAATGCCTCGCCGCGAAGATATTAAGTCCGTCCTGGTCATCGGCTCCGGCCCCATCGTGATTGGCCAAGCCTGCGAGTTCGACTACTCGGGCACCCAGGCGTGCCGCGTGCTCAAGGCCGAAGGCCTGCGCGTGATCCTGGTGAACTCCAACCCGGCCACCATCATGACCGACCCCGAGTTCGCCGACGCCACCTACGTGGAGCCCATCACCACCGAGGTGATCGAGACCATCATCGCCAAGGAGCGTCCCGACGCGATCCTGCCGACCCTTGGCGGCCAGACCGCGTTGAACGCGGCTATCGCGCTCGACGAGGCCGGCATCCTGGAGAAGTACGACGTCGAACTCATCGGCGCGAACATCGCCAGCATCAACCTGGGCGAGGACCGCGAACTGTTTAAGGGTGTGGTGTCACGTTGCGGCGCCGAGAGTGCCCTGTCGCGCATCTGCCACACCATGGAGGAGTGCCTCGCGGCGGCCGAGTACCTGAACTACCCGGTGGTGGTGCGCCCCTCCTTCACCATGGGCGGCCTGGGATCAGGCTTCGCTTACGACGAGCGGGACCTGCGCAGAATCGCGGGAGCAGGGCTGCACTATTCGCCGACCACCGAGGTGCTCCTGGAGGAGTCGATCCTGGGCTGGAAGGAGTACGAGCTCGAGCTCATGCGGGACCACCACGATAACGTGGTGGTGGTCTGCTCAATCGAGAACGTGGACCCCGTGGGAGTGCACACCGGTGACTCCATCACGGTCGCACCCGCGCTGACCCTGACGGACCGCGAGTACCAACGCATGCGCGACGTGGGCATCGCGATCATCCGCGAGGTGGGCGTCGACACCGGCGGCTGCAACGTGCAGTTCGCCGTGGAGCCAGACACGGGTCGCCTGATCGTGATCGAGATGAATCCGCGGGTGTCGCGTTCCTCCGCACTAGCGTCCAAGGCCACCGGCTTCCCGATCGCCAAGATTGCCGCACGCCTCGCTATCGGCTACACACTCGACGAGATTCCCAACGACATCACCGGCTCGACCCCCGCGAGCTTTGAACCCGCGCTCGACTACGTCGTGGTGAAGGTGCCACGCTTCGCGTTCGAGAAATTCCCCGCAGCGGACCCCGTCCTGACCACCACCATGAAGTCCGTGGGGGAGGCCATGAGCATCGGCCGCAATTTCACCGAGGCACTGGGTAAGGCGCTGCGGTCCATAGACAAAAAGGGCATGAACTTTCACTGGCAGGGCGACGTGTTGACCGGTGCGGACTTTGACGTACTGCTCGCGGAGATCGCGGTTCCCACCGAGTCGCGCATGGTCCAGACCCAGCAGGCGCTACGCACAGTGAATGCCGGTCACGCCACGCTCGAGCAGGTCTTCGACGCCACCCGCATCGACCCATGGTTCCTGGACCAAATTCTGCTGATGAACGAAGTGGCCGTCGAGACCGCATCGGCGCCCGTCCTGAATGCGGCCGTGCTGCGGCGCGCCAAGGAAAATGGCCTGGCGGACGAGCAGATCGCCCAGTTGCGGGGCCTGAAGGTCGAGGACGTTTACGCGGCCCGCGCGGACCTAGGCGTCCAGCCCGTCTACAAGACCGTCGACACGTGTGCGGCCGAATTTGACGCCTCCACCCCGTACTACTACTCGACGTATGACTCGGAAAACGAGGTGGCGCCGCGCGAGCGCGAGGCGGTAATCATCCTCGGCTCGGGCCCCAACCGCATCGGCCAGGGAATCGAGTTCGACTACTCGTGCGTGCACGCCGCGTTGGCGCTCAAGGACCGCTACGAGACCGTCATGATCAATTGCAACCCTGAGACAGTCTCGACGGACTACGACACCGCCAACCGGCTGTACTTTGAGCCCCTCACGTTCGAGGATGTGATGGCGGTGTACCAGGCGGAACTCGCCGCCGGCCCCGTCAAGGGCATGTTCGTGCAGCTCGGCGGGCAGACCCCACTGAGCCTCGCCCAACGACTAGCCGATGCTGGGGTTGCGATCCTGGGAACCTCGCCCGAGGCGATCGACAACGCCGAGGACCGGGCCGCCTTCGGCCGCGTGCTCGAGGCCGCGGAGCTCCCCGCACCCGCTTACGGCACCGCGCATGGAATCGACGAGGCGATCGAGATTGCCGAGCGCATCTCGTACCCCGTGCTCGTGCGCCCCTCGTACGTGCTCGGTGGCCGCGGCATGGAGATCGTGTTCGACCGCGCCCAGCTCGAGGACTACGGCACGCGCATGGCGGACGTGGGGGACCACGCCACGGACGCGCCCCTACTGATTGACCGGTTCCTAGACGACGCGATCGAGATCGACGTGGACGCGTTGTATGACGGAACGGAACTGTTTCTTGGCGGCGTGATGGAGCACATCGAGGAGGCCGGGATCCACTCGGGCGACTCGGCGTGCGTGTTGCCGCCCGTGACCCTGTCGCGCGACGAGTTGGTCCGAATCCGCCGCTCCACCGAACTGCTGGCCAAGGGCATCGGCGTACATGGGCTGATAAATGTGCAGTTCGCGCTGGCGTCCGACGTCCTGTACGTGCTCGAGGCAAACCCGCGCGCATCCCGGACGGTGCCGTTCGTCGCGAAGGCCACCGGCGTGCCGCTGGCCAGGGCCGCCGCGCTGCTCATGGCGGGCACCTCCATCGCCCAGCTCAAGGCCGACGGGGTATTGCCAGAGCTCGACGCCACGCACCTCGACATGAATCAGCGCATCGCCGTCAAGGAGGCCGTGCTCCCGTTCAGGCGCTTCCGCACGCACGAGGGCCTCGTGGTCGACTCCGTGCTGGGTCCGGAGATGCGCTCCACAGGGGAGGTCATGGGCTTCGACTCGACCTTCCCGCTGGCGTTCGCCAAGTCCCAGGCCGCGGCCATCGGCGGGCTGCCTACTGGCGGAACCGCGTTCGTCTCGGTCGCGGACCGGGACAAGCGTTCCATTACGTTCCCGATCGCGCGGCTGCACCAGTTGGGCTTCGAGATTCTGGCGACGGCGGGTACCGCGCAGGTCTTGGGCCGCAACGGAATCCCGGCCACGTTGGTGCGCAAGAACTCCGAGGGTCGAGGCCCGAACGACGAGCCGACCATCGTGGACCTGATCAATGACGGCAAGGTGAACCTGGTGGTCAACACGCCGTCGGGTCAGGGCGCACGCGCCGACGGCTACGAGATCAGAGCGGCGGCCACTGCGGCCGATGCGGCGATCATCACCACCACGCAGCAACTGTCCGCCGCCGTGCAGGCTATCGAGGTCATTCAGCACGGGACGTTCGAGGTGATGAGCCTGCAGGAGGCGCAGCTCGCCGCAGCGGCCTCCGCGGCTTCGGCGGCCTCCGTGGCCACGGAATAGACGACCGCGGCGCCCCGTCCGATGAGGTCGTGGCGTCGTTGGGATGTCCGAGTGCCGTTGTCGTCCGGGTGTCGTCGTTGTCCGGGTGCCGATGTTGTCTAAGTGTCGTGGTTATCTCAATCGCTGGGTGAGTACTCCGCGGCCTGCGCCGAGGAACTCTACTACTCCGTCCCGTGCGCCCAGGAGCGCGAGAAGTGCTCCGCAACCACTGCGGCTCCGCGCTTCCCGAACATGCAATAGTCGCCGTCTGTGGGGGCCTCGCTCAGCGCATACAGCGCGGGCGGCCAGTCCCACAGCGCCACCCCCAACACCCAGTCCGCTGCGTCGATCGCGGACAGCATCTCCTCCAAGTAGTCGGCCTGCGCGCCCTCGTCGGGCTCGCCCGCAAGACCCCAGTCGTTGGGGCGTGCCGGCGAGGTGTCGCGGCTCGGGCATCCCGCCTCGAGAAACAGGAATTCCTGGCCGTGCGCATCGACGACGGCCTTGATGCGCGCCAGATGCTCGTCCCAGGTTCCCGTGGGGTAATAGCCCGAGGAACTCATGATGTCGACGGCGTCCCACCACGTCACCCGGTCCTCTTGGTATTTGTCACAGTTGTACGTCACGGGACCGGAGTAGACCTCACGCACGCGCGCCGCGAGGCTGCGCCACCGGTCCTCGCGCGCGTCGGCTCGAACCATCTCGCAGCCGATTGCGAACATGTCCGCGCCTAGTTCCTCGGCGAGAGCGGCGTGATGGAGGATGTATTCGTCGTAGTTGTCGAACCATTCGTCCCAGGTGGGCTCGCCAGGCACGTCCGCATCAAAGAACCCGATGTGCGCGCGCCAGGTCCCATCGGCGACGTTCACGGTGGGCTTGAGACACACTAGTAAGCCGCGCTCGCGCGCCGCGGCGACTCCGGCGCGGATCTCGTGGTCCTCGAGCGACGGCGCCTCGCGCCAGCGGATCACGGTAGCTTGCGCTGTGTCCTGCAGTGCGGCGTACGCGAGCACCACCCAGTTGGGTTTGATGTCCATCATCGCGTCCATCGAGGCGGCTGCCTGCGGAGTCGTCCACGTGCCTCGGACCCCGGTCCAGCCCCACGTCATAGCGTTGAACTTCCCATGGGGGAGGGGACGTCTTGCCGGGGTGGTGGAGGCGGATGTTGACATTGGCGTGACCTTTCTGCGACTTAATCGATTGAGTAGTGCCACAATATAGGCGATACGAGTATCGGCGCGAGTGCTGGGCCAATACTCGCGGCAACCAGAGCGCATAAGGCGCTCTAGAGGGAAGTGAGACTGAATGGCGATCCGCAAGCCGCCCGCGCGACCGACGATTGCTGAGATCGCAAAACTAGCGGGAGTCTCCGCGGGAGCGGTCTCCTACGCACTCAACGGGCGTCCAGGCGTGTCAGACGAGACCCGCCAACGCATCGTCGACGTGGCGCACGAGGTCGGCTGGGTACCGAGCACCGCGGCGAGGGCGCTGCGGGGCGGCGGCACGGCGACCTTGGGACTTGTCATCACCCGCGAACCCGACATTCTGGGCATCGAGCCCTTCTTCATGTCCTTTGTTGCGGGCATCGAGAAGGTCATCTCGGAGCGCGGTTACGCGCTGCTGCTGCAGGTCACGCCGGATCCCGAACGCGCGCTCCAGACGTACCGCGAGTGGTGGTCGGCACGCAGGGTGGATGGAATTTTTGTCACGGACCTCGCCGTCAACGATCCCCGACTTCCAATGATTGACGAGATCGGCGTGCCAGTCGTAGTCGTCGGCGATCCCGAATACGCACATGGTCTACCGGCCGTAGGAAGCGACGATGCTGCCGCGGCTAATGCGGCAATGGAGCGGTTGGCCGAACTGGGTCATCGGCGAGTGGCACACGTCGCTGGTCCCGAACGCTACGTCCACACATTGGTGCGTAGCCGGGCGATGGCGCGCGCTGGTGAGCGTCTCGGTCTTGAGGTGATCGCGGAAGTGAACACCGACTACTCGCTCGCCGCTGGTGCGACCGCTTGCGAGCAGCTGCTCGACGCAACCAACCCACCCACGGCGATGGTGTTCGACAACGACCTAACCGCGGTGGGCGCCGTGCGCGCCGCCACTACTCGAGGGGTAGACATTCCGGGGCAGCTGTCGATTCTCGCATGGGACGACTCGCCGCTATGTGAGTTGACCATGCCGGCGCTGAGCGCGCTCAGCCGCGATGTTTCTGCGTACGGCGCGGACGCCGCAAAGATGCTTCTGGACGTCGTCAACGGTGCGACCGAGGTGGAGTCGGTGCGCTCCTCGGTCGCGCGGCTGGTGGACCGAGGCACGCTCGGCCCCGCGCCGCGTTAACCTCTGCCTGGCGGTGGCAGTGTGCGCGGCAGGCGGTGGCAGTGTGCGCGGCAGGCGGTGGCAGTGTGCGCGGCAGGCGGTGGCAGTGTGCGCGGCAGGCAGTGGCAGTGTGCCCGGCAGGCGGTGGCAGTGTGCCGGGCAGGAAGTCGCCTGGTGTTCATCGAGCGCACATGTTACCCGCGACCCGCCCCATCGGACGAGCGAACTATAACGATTAAGTAACACGCCATCAAAACCGCAATGCAGGGGTTGCCTTACGTTTACTTAAACGTTAAAGTCAGTTTTAGTCGCGTTGGCGGCACCCCGGTAAAGATGCCGTGGATCGAGCAAGGAAAACCTGAAGGGGTACATCAATGAGGATGCGCACAGCCGCGATGGTTGCGGCCACAACTAGCCTGGCGTTGGCACTTGGCGCGTGCAGCAGCAGCGATAACGGCGACGGCGGAACCTCGACCGAGCCAACCTCCGGAGCAACAGCCGGAGCATCGGAACAGGCCGTCGCGGGAGACATCACGGTGTTGACCAACCGTACGGACCTAGTCGATACGGTTTTTGCCGACTACAAGACGCAGTTCGAGACAATGTACCCGGACGTGAATGTGACGTTCGAGGCCATCACGGATTACGAGGGTGAAGTCGCAACCCGGATGAGCACCGACGACTATGGCGACGTACTCCTGATCCCGAACTCGATCTCACCGAACGACCTCCCCGACTTCTTCGAGCCCCTGGGCAGCGTCGAGGACCTATCCAAGACCTACCGCTTCGTGGGCTCCGAGATGACCTTCGACGGCACCTCGTACGGCATCGCGATCACCGGCAACGCCAACGGCTTGGTCTACAACAAGAAGTTGTGGGCGGACGCGGGCGTGACGGACATGCCGACCACCTCCGAGGAGTTCCAGACTGACCTGCAAATGATTGCGGACAACTCTGACGCGATTCCGCTGTACACGAACTACGCGGACGGATGGCCGCTCACCCAGTGGGAGACCAACCGTGGTGGAGTCACCGCGAACGCCAATGCGGTCAACGAGCTCGCAGACACGGACACTCCGTGGGTTGAGGGAAGCGATCACTACGTGATCGACTCGCTCATCTTCGACGCGGTCGCGGCGGGCAACACCGAGCCCGACCCGACCACCACCAACTGGGAGCAGTCCAAGGCTGACCTCGGATCCGGCAAGATCGCCACCATGGCGCTCGGCTCGTGGGCAATCGTGCAGATGCAGGAAGCTGCCGACGACGCCGCGAACATCGGTTACATGCCCTTCCCGGCTCAGGTGGATGGCAAGTTCCACTCGGTGATCAGCGGTGACTACAAGAACGCGGTGAACATCCACTCGAAGAACAAAGCTGCCGCCAAGGCCTGGGTCATGTGGTTTGCCGATGAGTCCGGATACGCCGCCGATCAGGGCGGTATCTCGCCCCGCATCGACGGTCCGACGCCAGCCACGCTCGCTGACTTCGACACTGCCGGCGTTGAATACATCGAGCTCACCCCTGCGCCAGCAGGCAAGGAAAGCCTGGTCAGTGACATCGACTCGGAGTCAGAGATTGGCCTCCTGAACCCGGAGTACCGTCAGAAGCTCGTGGATGCCGCGCGAGGCGCCCGCGACGAGTCGAAGCAGCAGCTCTTCGATGACCTGAACTCTCGTTGGGCCGCGGCGCGCGCCAGCGTCGAAGGCTAGGAAAGTTCCCGTTCGCCCCGGTAGTTCAACACCGGGGCGAACGGGATTCCTGTACCCCCACCACACGTCGGAGACGTCATGTCACTCTTCAGTACCTCGGTGCGCGCCAATGCGGTCCGCCCTTCAAGCGCAAAGGGCCCGTTGCGAGACCGTTTCTTTAAGGGCTCCACGCCGTGGCTGTTCCTCGCGGTACCGCTCCTTTTACTGGCAACCTTTACGCTCCTGCCGGTGATCAACATGATGTGGTACTCGTTCACCGAGTGGAACGGGATCAGCAAGGACAAGGAGTGGCTCGGGCTAGGCAACTACCTCGAGTTCTTTACTCGACCCGAGCTATTCCGGGTGTTCCTCGTCAGCCTCTACTATTTTTTCGCGTCGTTCATTCAGATGGGCCTCGCGCTCTACTTCGCGACCATTCTGTCTTTTAACACCCGGTTCAAGAACCTCTTTAAGGGCATCATCTTCTTCCCCTACCTGATCAACGGGGTCGCGATCGGGTTCACCTTCCTCTACTTCTTCCGCCCGGGCGGGACGCTGGACGCAAGCCTCGCTGCGTTGGGCCTCGAGCAGTTTCAGCAGCAATGGCTAGGCAACCCAGACATCATCAACGTGTCCCTCGCGGGCACCTCGGTGTGGCGCTACATGGGCCTTAACTTTGTACTATTCCTAGGCGCTATTCAGTCAGTCAACCCGTCGCTCTATGAGGCGTCCTCCCTCGACGGTGCGGGCAAGTGGCAGCAGTTTCGCTACATCATTCTGCCCAGCATCCGGCCCATCGTCGGACTGTCCGTGATCCTCGCGATATCCGGATCGCTCGCGGTATTCGAGATTCCGTATGTGATGACTGGCGGCGCGAATGGCTCCATGACTTTCGTCATTCAAACCATCAATATGGCGTTTAAGTCGCACAAGTTTGGCCTCGCATCTGCCATGGCAGTCATCCTGCTGCTGATCGTCATCGTGGTGACCGCGTTGCAACGAAAACTCGTGCCTGACGAGAAGGTGGACCTGACATGAAAAGTGCAACCTTTGGAGGCCTAAAGTACCTCACCCTCGTCGTAGCTTCCCTCGTGACGCTGCTCCCGCTGGTCACCATCGTGATGGCGTCGTTTAAGACCTCAAGCGAGTTCCAGAACACGGGGCCGTTTGAATTGCCTCAGAGTTTTGACTTTGAAAACTACGTCACCGCGTTTACGCAGGGGCGCATGCTTCAGGGATTCTTCAACACCGGGATCATCCTGCTCGTGTCGATTACAGGTACCGTCATCATCGGCGCAATGACTGCGTACGCGATCGACCGGTTCGAGTTCCGGTTCCGCCGGGTAGTGGTGGGCGCGTTCCTTTTCGCGGTGCTGGTACCGGCCGTCACCACCCAGGTGGCAACGTTCCAGATCGTCAATAACCTAGGCCTCTACAACACGCGGTGGGCGGCCATCGTGCTGTTCATGGGCACGGACATCGTGTCCATCTACATTTTTCTACAGTTCATCCGGGCCATCCCCAAGGACCTGGACGAGGCCGCCAAGCTGGAAGGCGCGGGCGCGTTTCGAATCTTTTGGCAGATTATCTTCCCGCTCCTCAAGCCCGCCATCGCGACGGTGGTGATCATCAAGGGGTTCGCCGCCTACAACGAGTTCTATATTCCATTCCTGTATATGCCCTCCCGAGACCTGGGGGTGATCTCTACGTCGTTGTTCCGGTTCACGGGCCCCTTCGGAGCGCACTGGGAGGTGATCGCCGCGGGCGTGATGATTGTCATCATCCCCACCCTGGTGATCTTCCTCGTGATGCAGCGGTTTATTTATAGCGGATTCACTCAGGGAGCGACCAAGTGACGCAGGTAACGATGCGTGCCCCAAGCCCGACGGTGCGCGAAGAATTGGCCACCTGGCAACTCTTCCTGGGGCCCGAGGCATCGGCCGCTCCTGAGCAGGTCTTGACAGCGCTGGAGGGTGGGATCCCCATTCGCGTGCCTGGTAGCGTCCTTGGAACCCTGATCGAGGCGGGACTTGCCTCCGACGTCACCATCGACGGCGTCGAGGAGGACGTCGCGTGGGCATCGGACTGTTCGTGGATCTACCGGACCACCGTCCCGCGACTGGGCGACGGCGCCCGCGTGAGCCTGGCGTTCGACGGGATCGACACCCTTGCGACTGTCCGCGTCGACGGCGAGGATGTCCTTCACGCCGACGACATGTTCCACGCGTGGAGCGTGGATCTCGCGGACGATGCTGGAGTGGGTGAGTGGCTCCTCGAGGTCGAGTTCCACCCCGTGCTCCCCGTCGCGAAGGCGCTCGAGGCCGCGAACCCGCTTCCTCGTGCCGATATGTACGACATCCCGTTCAATCAGGTGCGCAAGATGGCGTGCTCGTTTGGCTGGGACTGGGGTCCCGTTACTGTGACCGCGGGGATATGGCGCATCGCTAACGTGACTCGTGTCCACCAAGCGGCAATCGGGACTGCGCTGCTCACGGGCGACTGGCGCGACGGCGCACGCCTGCGCGGACGCGTCAACATCCACGGAGCGGCCGATGCCGTGGTTGCCACAGTGCAGCCCGCGGGGAAAGGCGCGCCCCTGGCGACCGCGCGCGCGCTCATCGTCGACGGTCTCGCAGAGTTCGACTTTGCTGTGCCTGACGCCGAGCAGTGGAACGTCATCCACCGCGGCGAGCAGCCGCTGTATGACGTCGAGCTGTCGCTCGTGGACGCCGATGACCGCGAACTCGACTCAAGCCGACGTCGCGTGGGGTTCCGCTCGGTCGTGCTCGTGCAGGAACCCGACTCGACCGGTCGCTCTTTCGAAGTCCGCGTCAACGGCGCCCGGGTGTGGGCCAGGGGTTTCAATTGGATTCCCGCGGACGTGCTCCCGGAGCGAGTGACGCGTGAGCGCACCCGCGCACTGGTGCAGGACGCGGTAGATACCGGGGCCAACATGCTGCGCGTGTGGGGCGGCGGGGTCGTGGAGACTGCCGACTTCTTCGACGCGTGCGACGAGGCCGGCGTGCTGGTGTGGCAGGACTTTGCCTTTGCCTGCGCGGCCTACGCGGAGGACGATGCGCAGGTGGCCCGGGTGGAGCGTGAGGTCGCCGACGCGGTCCGGCGGGTAGGCAGTCATCCGTCCCTCGCCTTGTGGTGCGGGTGTAACGAAAACCTCTGGGGCTACGAGGACTGGGGCTGGAAAGAGACGCTCGGCGAGGACGGCGCGTGGGGCGCTCGGTTGTATTACGACGTGATCCCGGGCGTTCTCGCAGACCTCGACCCGCATCGGCCATACATCCCTGGCTCGCCGTTCTCTCCCGACCTCGGCTCGCTTAGGGATGAAGCCGTCCACCCCAACGATCAGACCCAGGGCACCACCCACCACTGGGACACGTGGAACGAACTTGACTACACCGCCTTCGAGCAGAAGCACTCTCGGTTCGCATCCGAGTTTGGGTGGCAGGCACCGGCCGCGTGGCACACCATTGCGCGCGCCATGGGTTCGGAACCGACCAGCGGCGCTGATTCACGTCTGCAACGGCTGCAAAAGCACCCGCAAGGAGCCGCGAGCCTGGAACGCGGCATCGCAGATCACGTGCCGCACCTCCCCACGGACGGGCGTGGCTGGTACTTCGCGACGCAACTGATGCAGGCGCGGGCCATCTTCGCGTCGATTGGACGCTTCCGTAGCCTGCACGATACGTGCTCCGGCGCGTTGTGGTGGCAGCTAAATGACTGCTGGCCCGCACTGTCGTGGGCGGTCGTCGACGTGACGGGCGCGCGCAAGTTAGCCTGGCATGCGGCGGCCACCATCATGGCGCCACGCGCCGTGATTGCCACCGCGCCCGATGCTCCACAGGGCCTGACCATCGTCAACGACGTCCCCTCCCCGTGGGACGCATCGGTGCGGATACGCTGCGTGACGGAGGCGGGCGACGTCCTGCTCGACGAGCGTCACGACACCCACGTACCCGCCGATGCGAGCGCCGTTATCGCCCCATCAAACGTGCCCGAGAGTGCCGTCGCGGTGGTCGTCGATGTCGACGGACTGCGGGCGATGCGATGGTTGGTGCCGGACGGTGAACTCAAGCACCCTGTCGCACGGATCTACGGGCTCAAAATGGCGGCCGATTCTGCAACGGGCGGGGTGAGGTTGACAGTGGTGGCGCGCGACCTCGTGCGCGATCTCACGCTGTTGGCCGACACGCACCCCGCTCTTGCAGGCGTACGCGTCGACCACCAAATGGTGACGCTGCTACCCGGTGAAGCGACCACCTTCTCCGTGACCCAAACCGGGGGCGCATCCCTATCGCTCGACGAGTGGAGCGACCTCCTGGTCGCTGGTACCGGGCTGGTGGTGCAACGGTGACCGCACCGGGCGACTTCCCGGGCGCCTCCCCGGGCAGCGCAACGGATACCGCGCCGGGCAGCGCCGTGGCGCGTGCCCACCAGCGCGCGGAGCTCCTCAAGTTCGCTGAGGGTTCCGTCACTGATCGCGGATTCGGCTGGCTTGACGACCGCGGGGGAGTGACGCCGGGCACGGCCACCGAACTCTGGATCACGTGCCGCATGACTCACTCGTTCGCACTCGGAGTCCTCGCGCACGAGCCTGCCGCCGTGGGCGGCCCCAGCGTCGAGCGACTCCGCTCGCTGGTGGACCACGGGGTGCGATCGCTGAGCGGCGGCCCGCTGGAGGACCCTCACCACGGCGGCTGGTTCGCCGCGGTCAACGACGACGGCAGTCTCAACTCCGCGAAGCAAGCGTATGGGCACGCCTTTGTAGTGCTGGCAGCATCGTCCGCCGTCCTTGCTGGGGCGGAAGGGGCGCCCGCACTACTTGAGCGCGCCCTCAGCGTGAGCGAGCAACATTTCTGGGACGAGGAGCCGGGCTTGTCCGTGGAGGAGTGGAACCGGGAGTGGATGTCGTTGTCCGAGTACCGCGGCCTCAATGCGAACATGCACACGGTGGAGGCCTACTTGGCAGCCAGCGACGCAACCGGAAACGCCACGTGGCACCTGCGGGCGGGCAGGATCGCCGCGCGAGTGCTGGGGTGGGCCAGCGCCAACGACTGGCGCATCCCCGAGCACTTCGACACTGACTGGGCGCCCGTGCTCCAGCACAACCAACACATTCCCGCGGATCCGTTCCGGCCCTTTGGCGCAACGGTGGGGCACGGGCTCGAATGGGCGCGACTTTTTCTGGCCGTAGAAGCGGCCCTAGGCGAGGATGCCCCGACGGGCCTGGGCGCGGGCGCCGTGTCGCTGTATGCGCGCGCGATTAGTGACGGGTGGAACGTCGATGGCACGCCCGGGTTCGTTTACACGACCGACTGGGACGGCGAGCCCGTGGTGCGGGAGCGCATGCACTGGGTTCTCGCGGAGGCGATTGGTGCCGCGCATGCGCTGGCGTCGGCTACTGGGGAGAGCCATTACTCGGCTGCACTGTGGCCCGATGTGCCCCTGATCCCGTCCTTCGCGGCGGCGCTTGGAGCGGGTGTAGATCTAGCGCCCCATGTCTCGCGCGTCGCCTAGATTTAATGGCAGGCGCCTGCTCAATTCTCGATATGGCGCGTGGCGGGATCCGAGTCGGCGCTATCGCAGCGTCATGTAGGGCGGAGTTACCACCCGAACGCGACACCCGGCGGGCGGCGGTGCATTCACCAATAATCCCAGGTAGGATCGCCACATAGGCAACTATTCGCGACTTTTGTGAAGGAGGCTGCGGTGACTTTTGGCTCTCGTCTCAGTTCCTCCATGGAGGAGTACGGCCCATTGTGCGTGGGAATCGACCCTCACCCGGGACTGCTCGAAGCCTGGCATCTGCCCGACAATGCCGACTCTCTCCAGCTTTTCTCCGACGCCGTCATCGACGCCTCCATCGGGCGCGCCGCAGCGGTTAAGCCTAATGCCGCGTTCTTTGAGCGATATGGCTCACGGGGCATGGCCGTACTTGAGAACCTGCTGGGTCGGTGCCGAGAAGTGGGGTTGCTGACGGTTCTCGACGCCAAGCGTGGCGACATCGGCAGCACCATGCAGGCGTATGCCGAAGCGTTCCTGATGCCGGGTGCCCCGTTCGAGGCGGACTCGCTTACCGTGTCCCCGTACCTAGGCGTCGGGTCGCTGCAGCCCGCCTTCGACCTGGCCTCCGGGTATCGCAAGGGGATCTTCGTGCTCGCCCTCACCTCGAACGCAGAGGGCCCCTCCGTACAACACGCGATCTCCCCAGGCGGGAAGTCAGTGGCTGCCGACGTGGCTAGCGCCGCGACCCAACTGAACCTGGGCGCCAAACCAATGGGCAGCATCGGCCTCGTGGTCGGCGCCACAGTGGGAAGCGCGGTGCGTGACCTGGGCATTGATCTGGCTGCACTGAATGGGCCGATCCTGGCGCCCGGAGTCGGAGCACAGGGAGCGGGGCCTGCCGAAGTCGAGCAGGTGTTCGGGAACGCGAGAGGGCGCGTGCTCGTCAATCAATCACGGGGAGTGTTGCGGGCCGGTCCGTCGGTTGAAGGGTTGGCTGAGGCTATTTCCTTGGCATCGACCGAAGCACGATCAGTCCTGCAAAACCCATAGGTATAGCATCGGAACCATCGATTTTCTTAGAAGGAGAAACAGTGGCTACTCCAGAGCTCAGTGATGAACAGCGTGCCGCCGCGCTCGTGAAGGCAACGGCAGTGCGGTCCGCGCGACGGGTGTTTAAGGAAGAGCTTTCGCGCGGGGAGATGACACTTTCCAAAGCGATCTCGCACGCCAAGGCGGACGATGCTCTCGCGGGCATTCGCGTCCACGACCTGCTGCAGTGCCTGCCAGGTATCGGACCAAAACGGGCCGCTGCCACCATGGAGGCAATCGGCATCTCGTCCGCCCGCCGCGTCCGCGGCCTGGGCACCCACCAGGTCGCAGCGTTGCTCGAGCGCGAGAGCCGGTGAATCGACTCATCGTTCTCGCCGGCCCCAGCGGCGTAGGCAAGGGAACGGTGGTGCGCGCCCTACGAGAGCGCCATCCCGAAGTCTGGCTATCGGTATCTGCCACCACGCGCAACCCACGTCCCGGCGAGGTGGACGGCGAGCACTACTTCTTTGTGAGCGATGCGGAGTTCACGCGCATGATCGAGGAGGGTGAGTTGCTGGAGTGGGCCACGGTGTTCGGTGGCAACCGCTACGGCACCCCCCGCGGCCCCGTCCTGGACCGGCTTACGACGGACACGCCGTGCATCCTTGAGATCGACCTCCAGGGTGCGCGCCAGGTCCGCGAGTCCATGCCCGATGCGCTTCAGGTGTTCCTTGCGCCCCCTTCTTACGACGCCCTAGTTGATCGGCTGACGGGCCGAGGGACCGAGGATGAGCGCGAGAGAGATAGCCGATTGACGACCGCTAGGGAAGAACTGGCCGCCCAGGGCGAGTTCGATGAAGTCATCACTAATGACTCTGTAGCCGACGCGGCGCTCGCCCTGGAGCGTCTGGTGCTCCCGTCACGGTAAGATAGTGGGAGTTTGAGCGCATCCGCTCACCCAACCAACCCCTCGCATTGGAGTAACTGTGGCTGGAACGATTGCAAATCCCATCGGAATTACCAACCCGCCCATCGACGAACTGCTCGCAAAGGTGGACTCCAAGTACGCCCTGGTGATCTACAGTTCCAAGCGCGCCCGCCAGATCAACTCGTACTACGAGGCACTGGGCGAGGGTCACTTTGAGAACGTGGGCCCGCTCGTCGAGGCTGACTCCACCGACAAGCCTTTGTCAGTAGCCCTGCGCGAGATCAACAAGGGCGACCTGCTGGTGCTGGGTGACGACGCCTAAGCCGCGTTAGTCTCACCCACTCCGATAGATTATGCGCGTCCTGCTGGGCGTGACGGGCGGCATCGCCGCCTATAAAGTGGCGCTCGTTTTACGCCGCCTACGCGAGGACGGGCACTCCGTGCGCGTGATCCCGACCGCCGCGTCGCTCAACTTTGTGGGCCGTGCCACGTGGGAAGCGCTATCAGGACACGCAGCGCCCACCGAGACTTTCGAAGACGTCCCGTCCGTCGCGCACATACGCCTTGGACAGCGAGCCGACATCGTGTTGGTTGCCCCAGCGACAGCCGATTTTCTCGCATCGATGGCGCATGGCACCGCCAAGGGTCTGTTGGGCAACGCTCTGCTGGCGACTCAGGCACCTATAGTGGTGGCTCCCGCGATGCACACTGAAATGTGGCTGAACGCTGCAACCCAGGCGAACGTGCAGACTCTGCGCGAGCGAGGCGTACACGTGATTGAGCCGGCAGTGGGACGCCTGACGGGCTCCGACTCTGGCCCCGGCCGCCTTCCCGAGCCCGATGACCTGGTCGCCACGTTGTATGCCGTCGCCCATGGGCACGGGCTGAGTGTTGCGCCGGTTCTGGGTGACGGTGCGGGAAGCGCCGCCGATGCGGCCGTGAGCGACGGCTCGGGCACTCTGGGTGTGGGCACGTTGGGCGTTGCAGGCACCGCGAGTGACGCCGACTCCGCAGCCGGATGGGGCGATCTGGAGAACGTCACCGTCGTGGTGACCGCCGGTGGCACGCACGAACCAGTCGACGCCGTCAGATTCCTGGGAAACAGGTCCAGTGGGCACCAAGGCTTCGCCCTCGCGCAGGCCGCGGCTGACCGCGGCGCGAAAGTGACCCTCATTGCAGCCAACGTGGTGCTCCCAGCTGGCGAGGGCATCGTCCGCGTGGACGTGGAGACCACCGCTCAGCTGTCCGCTGCTGTGCAGACAGTTGCAGACTCAACGGACGTGGTGATCATGGCGGCGGCCGTGGCGGACTTTCGCCCGCGTCGGGCGAGCGAGACCAAGATCAAGAAAGATGGCGGCGCGGGGCTCACGCTCCACCTGGAGCCCACGGAAGACATTCTGGCGGAGTTGGTGAACGCGCATCGCAAGGGCCAGACCGTGGTGGGGTTCGCCGCGGAGACCGGAGACGCCACCGCGACGGTGGCAGAACACGGTGCGGCCAAGGCCCGGCGTAAAGGTGCGAGCCTACTGGTGGTGAATCCGGTCGGCGGCGGACGGGGGTTTGGCGACGTGCCCAACTCCGTGACGATGCTCGACGTAAACGGCGAGGCAGTAGCGGAGGCGAGCGGTTCCAAATTGGCCGTCGCGCACGCGATCCTCGACCGCATCGTCGCGATGCGTGCCTAAGGCTGTCCGCCGGCGACGTCAGGCGCCATGGTTATGCTTACTGACATGACAAATTTGCGCTTGTTCACCTCCGAGTCAGTGACCGAGGGTCACCCCGATAAAGTCTGTGACCAGGTGTCTGACGCGATCCTTGACGAGATGCTTCGCCAAGACCCGCTCTCTCGCGTCGCCGTGGAGACGATGGTGACGACCGGACTGGTGCACGTGGCCGGCGAGGTCACCACGGAGGCCTACGTCGACATTCCAGGAACAATCCGCGGCGTGGTCAACGACATCGGCTACACCTCTTCCAAGGTGGGGTTTGACGGCGACTCGTGCGGAATCTCCGTGTCTATAGGCGAGCAATCGCCCGACATTTGGCGGGGCGTCGGGTCCGCCACCGACGTGGACGACAAGCAGCTAGGCGCGGGGGACCAGGGCCTCATGTTCGGGTACGCGTGCCAAGACACCCCCGAACTCATGCCGCTGCCGATTGCGATGGCTCACCGCCTCACGCAACGACTCGCGCAGGTGCGCCGGGAAGGCACTATCGAGGGCCTGCGTCCTGACGGAAAGGCACAGGTGACCATCGGATACGACGGAGACACCGCCGTGTCGGTGAACACCGTAGTGGTCTCGAGTCAGCACGCCGAGGGGATGAGCATGGTGGCGCTTCGAGGCGCGATCGAGGAAGTTGTCATCGCGCCCGTACTGGCGAGTTATGCACTTGATTCCTCCGGCCACCGGTCGCTCATTAACCCCACGGGGATCTTTGAAATCGGTGGGCCTAAGGGCGACGCGGGCCTCACCGGACGCAAGATCATCGTCGACACCTACGGCGGCATGGCGCGGCACGGGGGAGGAGCCTTTTCCGGCAAGGACCCTTCGAAGGTGGATCGTTCCGCCACCTACGCCATGCGATGGGTCGCCAAAAATGTCGTATTCGCTGGCCTTGCTGCCCGATGCGAGGTTCAGGTCGCGTACGCGATCGGCACCGCACACCCAGTGGGGCTGTACGTCGAGACCTTTGGCACGGCGACGGTGAGCGAGGCAGCGATCGAGCACGCCATTCGCGAGGTGTTCGACTTGCGACCACAAGCGATCATCGCGGACCTCGACCTGCAGCGACCTATATACCGCCAGACCGCCACGTACGGTCACTTTGGCCGCGAGCTCCCGGACTTCACCTGGGAGCGGACCGACCGCGCCGCCGCCCTGGTGAGCGCCGCGGGTTAGGAGCGAGGCACAATAGGGAACATGGCAGCTGAGGGGTCGGACGGCCAAGGCGCGGCGATAGATGCCGCGGATGATGGCGCGCTGTTCGCGGCGCCTACCATAGTTGCCGCCCGTCCTGCAGCAAACAAAGGTAAAGCTCGTGCCGCTGCGCCGGTCGCGGGAACTGACACTGGCACCGCCGCGCGCGCCCCCGGAACTGGCACCGCCGCACCATTGGCCGGCACTGCCACCGCCTCCACCGCCGCCGTGCCCGCTGTCCCCGCGCTCAAGGTCGCGAGTGTGTGCATCGATAGCGCGCTACCTCACCTCGATCGCCCCTTCGACTACGCAATACCGCACAAGCTGGATGAAATCGTGGCGATCGGCACGCGGGTGCGAGTGCGCTTCGCCGGGCGGCTCATCAACGCGGTCGTGGTCGGAATCGGCGAGTCTTCCACATTCGCTGGCAAGCTCGCGCCCATCAACTCCTCGGCGGCATCGCCCTCCTACACGGCTGACTCGCTCGAATTTGCCCGTGGCGTGGCGCGCCGCTACGGGGGTTCGCTGTGGGACGTGCTGCGCCTCATCGCACCCCCGCGGGTCGCAAGCATCGAGTCCCGCGACTGGAGCAATCAGCCGTTCGGCACCACCCCCTACGCCGCAGCCGCGGCCACCCTGCGCGAGGCCGCGCAGGCCGCGGGTATTAATTCCCTCGAGATAGCGCACGGCGAGCGCGTCGTTTGGGAGGCATTGCCAAATCCCGACTCACCGTCCGGCATTCCAGCTGCGGCGCTCATCGCTCCGTCGGTTGAAGTTGCCGCCAAGGGTTTGAGCGCGATCGTGGTGGTGCCCGACGCTCGTGCAGTGCGGCGGGTTGAGGCGGCGCTCGGTCGTGCGGGCCTGACCCGCTGGAGCACACGCTCCGGCGGTCATTACGCAGTACTCGAGTCAGATGACGGTGCCACGACCCGGTACAGCGCCTATCTTGCGGCGATGCATGGGCAGGTGGGGATAGTGGTGGGGACTCGGACCGCCGTAGCGCAGCCCGTGCCAGATCTTGGTCTGGTCACGATCTGGGACGACTCGTCCTCCGTGTTCGACGACCCGCATGCGCCGTACCCCCACGCGCGCACGCTCGCTGCCATGCGCGCCGAATTTAACGGGGCCGGTGCGCTGTTTGGCGCGTATGTTCCAGGGGTCGACTCGCTGGCACTGGTGGCGCACGGGTGGGCCACGCTGCGCCGCTTTGATCGCAGCGTGGTGCGCGCCGGTACGCCCACAATCGACGTGCTGACCGCCGCACGCCGCGACGCCGAGGGTGGCTCTGGATGGCATTGGATGCCAGGAAGTGCTTGGCGTTCGCTCGTCAAGGCGATGGCGCACGGTCCCGTGGGGATCGTGGTCCCTCGCACCGGATATGTCCGTGCGGTGACGTGTGCTGCGTGTGGGACATGGGCGCAGTGCCGCGCGTGCAGAGGATCCCTCAGCCAAGCACACGTTGGAGCGCCGTTGGTGTGTGGCGACTGCGGTGCCGAGCAGGTCGATTGGCACTGCGCTGAATGCCAGTCCAACACCGTCAAGCAGGTGCGACAGGGCGTAGAAAGGATCGCGGAACAGGTTCGCATGATGGCTAAGTCGACCCCGGTCCACGTTTCCGCCGCAGCGGTGGGGACTATTGCCGACGATGCGATCACCGAGGGAATCGTGGTGGCTACACCCGGGGCGCTACCTGCCGTCCAGGGAGGCTACGCGCACGTGGTCGTGGTGGGTGCGGACGCGCCCGCCGCGGGTGGCCTAGGCGCTGAGCTACAGGCTATCCGCTGGTGGCTCAACACCTCCGCACTCGTGCGCTCACGCGAACGGGGAGGCGGCGTCACCCTCGTGGGCGATCTGCCAGATTCGGTCCGGCAGGCCATCGTTTCGTGGACCCCGGCAGAGGCCTCG
>Ga0314772_1000382_pt1 | contig 24380 bp, 20 predicted proteins | sample MetaGCBIW2018_FD_204520 | JGI IMG/M metagenome (GOLD analysis project Ga0314772, IMG submission 204520) | Cryopeg brine microbial communities from Beaufort Sea near Barrow, Alaska, United States - CBIW 2018 | ecosystem: Environmental > Aquatic > Marine > Coastal | place: USA: Alaska | collected... | reverse complement strand
TGTCGAAGAAGGGGTTTGTTCGTATTTTTAGTGCGCCTGAAGAGTCCCATAAAAATTATTTTTTGTCTGCAAAACAAAAATAAGGGATCCTCAGGCTTTTTTAAATTTCAACTTTCGGATAGTTGTGACTATAAAACTAATAATGCAATATTCTATAAGTATTTATAAAACACATAAGTAGTTTAATTTAGTTGGATATGGTAGGTGCAAAGTTAAAGAAAATGAGGACGGCGGCAGGATTAAGCCAAACGGAACTGGGGAAAAGGGCCGGGGTCTCCTATGTTCAAATAGGGCGGTACGAAAATAACATAAACAGGCCGTCCTCCAAGGTCATCAAAAAGCTCGCCGATGCCCTGGAGGTGGAAACAGATATCTTCTTTGGAAGCACAAGTGAGGATGATCTTGATCCTGGAGAGGTAAATAAAAAATTTGAAAAATTGATGGATCTTGTTCAGGGGGACTCAGAGGAACTGAATTTCTTGGGTAAGCTTCTGGATGATCTAACCTATAAAAAAGAGGTAAGGAGCCTGGGATGACATTGAGTTTTTTTTTAAATGATGTTTTGTGTTCAGATTCGGATCAATTCTGATTTTAAAAGAAATTTTATATTTTATAATATGTTGATAGTCATTATTTTATTTTATAAATCGTGAAATATTTTTCTTTTACTAAATGAAGGGCTACATGCAGGTCGACGCCCTGCTCAAGGCAGGGGTAAACCCCAAGAACATTTATTCGGACACTGCCTCGGGAGCAAAGTCCGAAAGGAAGGGACTGGATGAACTCCAAACCAAGTTGAGGGAAGGGGATACCGTTATGGTCTGGAAGATGGACCGCATAGCCAGGAGCCTATCCCATCTTGTAAAACTTCTTGAGGAATTTGATAAAAAAGGGGTTCACTTCAAAAGTATCCAAGAGGCCTTCATCGACACCACTTCGGCCCATGGCAGGTTCGTTTTCAACCTTTTCGGGGCGGTTGCCCAACTGGAACGCGATATCATTATAGAAAGGACCCGGGCCGGTCTGGAGAGCTCAAAAAGGAGAGGGGTTAGGCTGGGCAGAAAGCCGGGCCTGGATACAAAGGCAGAGCACAAGGCGATCCTGTCCGAGCGCTATTACCGTGACAATAACCTGCCTATAGCGGAAATCATGAAACTGCTGGATATCCGATCCAAGCGCACACTCTATAAATATCTGGCATACAGGGGGCGCAGGAACTGCAGGGAGTGCAATGTTGTATTCTGGGACCGCGGACAGGAGCTGTATGAAGCGTATTGTCCCAAACATATGAAAACAAAGGGTCTGAAAAAATAAAAAAAAATTGGTTATAGAACATTAATGCTTAAGTGCCTAAGTCAAACAATTTATTACTGAAAAATCGCATATAATCTCATGCTTTAAACAAAGCTACCCTTAATTGAACTTGTTTTATTTTCTGGAATGCTTGAAATCTCCATATTTCGAATCCCACTTCTCGTCAGGGTCTTAAGCTTAATAACTTAAAAACTCGAAACTTTGATATTTTAGAATCTAATCCCCGAGGATGGTCTCGAAGTATAAAAAACTTTAAATTAAATTACCTCGTGGGCTTGCCCCCGAGGTAATTTACTAGATCGGGGTAAAAATCGAAAATACTAATGTAAAGACCCAATGAAAAGATTAGACAGAGCCAATATGGCACTCTATAAGGAACGACTGCCCATAAAAGTAGTCCAGTTCGGCGGGGGCAATTTCCTGCGCACCTTCGCAGATTACCTTATCGACGAAATGAACCAAAAGACTGATTTTAATGCTGGCATCGCTGTGGTGAAGCCCACGCCGGGTCGAGGAATCGAGCCCCTCAACGAGCAGGACGGCTTGTATCACTTGTTCATCAAAGGCCTGGAAAATGGACGCGAGATTGAGGAAGTGCGCGTTATATCATGTATCCAGAAGGGGATCAATCCCTATACCGATCAAGCTGATTTTTTAGCTCTAGCAAAAGGAAAAGAACTGGAACTCCTAATATCCAATACCACCGAGTCCGGGATCGCTTTTGACGAGAGCGATACCCTAGAAGGCCCTTACAAAAGCTTTCCCGCCAAGGTGACCGCGCTGCTCCACACGCGCTATGAATATTTTGAGGGCGCTACTGACAAGGGTCTGACCATTATGCCCTGCGAGCTTACCGACCGCAATGCGGATGCCTTAAAAGAGATTGTACTATGGTATGCCGAACTTTGGAAGCTGGAAGTTGGTTTTGTGGAATGGTTGGAAGCGCATAACAGCTTTCTCAATACCTTAGTTGACCGCATCGTGTCTGGCTATCCCGAAGATGATATCAATGCATACCAAAGCGAGTTGGAATATGAGGACAGATTGATCGTTACTTCCGAGGTATACCTGCTTTGGGTGATCGAGGGCGGTGAAGAATTAAGGTCAAAGATCCCTTTTGATGCAATAGATGAAAATATCCTGATCGTCGACGACCTCCAGCCCTACAGGACGAGAAAGGTGCGCATCTTGAATGGAGCGCATACAAGCATGGTCCCGTTTTCCATACTTTTTGGCAATGAGACGGTAAAAGAAACGATGGACGATAAATTTACGGGAACCTTCATTAAAAAGACCGTTTTTGAGGAGATCAACCCCACACTTGGGTTCCCTTCGGGGGAACTGGAAGCATTTGCCGAAGCTATCTTTGACCGTTTTAAAAACCCCTTTATTAGGCACCGGCTCTCAAACATTGCCCTGAACAGCATATCAAAGTTCAGGGTCAGGGTACTGCCGAGCCTTTTGACGTTCCAAAAGAGATACGGCCGCTTACCTTCGAGGCTTACCTTTGCCTTTGCCTGTCTAATACGGTTTTACGGTGGACAATGGAAAGGGAAACAACTACCGGTAAATGATGAAGAGCAACTAGTTTCAGAAATGAAGAATATATGGGCTTGTAAGAATTACGAAACAATAGCTGAAAAAACCCTAAAGAAATTAGATCTGACAAAAATCTCCGAATTGAAACGGCAGATGGCCTTTGTCCTGAAAGCGATCGACACAAAAGGGATCCAGAAAGGATATGAGACCTTTTCGTTAGAATTCCCACCATTGCAAAACAAAGAAAATCATGAGGAGTAAATTGATAAAAGTACATCGGGACGATAATGTCGCCATTGCCTTGGTTGATCTATGGCAGGGTAATAGGATTGGTTTTGAAGGTGGGGAGGTGATTGTTCTTGACGATGTGAGCGCCAAACACAAGATCGCCATGCTGGATCTGGCCGTAGGGGATAAGATATATATGTACGGCGTACTTGTAGGCAAAGCTATGAGAGCGATTAATAAAGGAGGCGTTCTTACAACCGAAAATGTGAGGCACGAGGCGGCTCAGACTTTTACAAGAACTGAAACTACCTCTTTGAAAGCCCCCGACATATCGAAGTGGAAATACCGTACTTTTATGGGGTATCACCGCGAAGATGGCCAAGTGGGAACGGCCAATATATGGTTGTTCTTTCCGCTGGTTTTCTGTGAGAACAGGAATGTGGAACTGCTTAAGGATGTTTTTGAAAAGGAGTTTACCTTTCATAGATCGCCCAAACAGCGCCAGTTGCTCCGCAACTTGATCAATGGTAAAGAGGAGGATGCCGCGGTGGATTTCGAAGAAGTGAAAACAAGCGTTTTTGATAATATTGAGGCGAAATTCATTACCCATCAGGGGGGCTGTGGTGGTATCCGTCAGGATTCCGTTATGCTTTCCAAGTTGTTGGCGGGTTATGTTAATAATCCCAATGTGGCAGGGGCGACTGTACTAAGCCTAGGCTGTCAGAATCTTCAGATAGATATTTTTAAGAATAGCCTGAAAAAGATCAATGCAGCAGTCAAAAAACCCATTCTGATCTACGAGCAGCAACAGATTGGCACTGTTGATGATATGCTGAACACGATCATCAGAGAATCCTTTGAGGGAATAAAGAGAGCCAACGAAACAAAAAGGGAGCCGGCGCCATTGTCCAAGCTGAAACTTGGTCTTGAGTGCGGCGGTTCCGACGGTTTTTCGGGGATTTCGGCAAACCCCGCCCTGGGCTATGCCTCCGATCTGCTGTCCGCTCTGGGCGGCTCCCCGATCCTCTCTGAGTTCCCTGAACTGTGCGGGGTAGAGCAGGAACTGGTAAACCGTTGCGTAGATGATGCTACAGCGGAAAAATTCATGCATCTGATGAAGGCCTATGAAAATGCAGCGGTGGATTCAGGTTCGGGTTTTGATATGAACCCCTCCCCAGGAAATATCAAGGATGGCCTTATCACCGATGCAATGAAATCTGCGGGTGCGGCCAAGAAAGGCGGCACCTCGCCCATCCAGGCCGTGTTGGATTACGGAGAATATGTCACCAAACCGGGTCTGAATTTGTTGTGTACGCCCGGAAATGACGTTGAAAGTACCACGGGCATGGTGGGTTCTGGGGCAAATGTGGTTGTTTTCACCACAGGTCTGGGCACACCTACGGGAAACCCCATTACACCGGTGGTAAAGGTGGCCTCAAACTCCACGCTAGCTCGCTTCATGCCCGACATCATCGATATTGATGCCGGTGCGGTGGTCAAGGGGGAAAAAACGATACCAGAAATGGGTGAGGAGATTTTGGAATATATCATTCAGATCGCCAGTAGAACGGTCCGTACAAAGGCCGATATCTTAGGACAGGATGATTTTATTCCATGGAAACGAGGTGTGTCCCTATAAAGAAATTGCAATATGATAAAGAAAATAATAGCTCACTCAGGGATGTTCGGTTCCGGTTTTGCCGCTCAGTTTCATTTGGACGCGTCAAGGTAAATGACGGCCGCACAGGTAGAGATAGTCGGGGTCTATTTAAGAAACCATGAAAATTCGGGAAAGTTAGCTGCAACAAATGATATTGAACCCTTTGATTCTCATGAAAAACTCATTGCGGCCGCTGATATGCTGTACCTGTATACCCTGTCTTCATCTCATAAGGCTCTTGCGGCTCAGATTTTGGGAAAGGATAAGGATTGATATAGCGCTGCCGCTAGGGCGCATTTCAAAACGTAATCGAATAAAATATTCGCTGAGTTTTGAAACGTTATATTGCTTTCCTAAAGTTTAAATAAAGGATTACATATGTAAATTTTCTATTTTGCTTCCCGTACTCTGGCCGATCCCAATGTACGGCACATGGTTATTGCCGATCCCCACACGAATGAAAATTTATAATCTTCCATACAAACTTGCTGGATTTATAATATTTTTGGATATTGTTAACAAGCCATAAACCCATTGATGAAGAAGATCTACATTTTATCTGCATTATTATTGGCGTCCGCCCCGCTATCTGCCCAAGAGGTCTCTGAGGATCAGGGAAAGGCGATGAACGGGAAAAATGAAATACGCCTGGATGCCCTAGAGCTTATTGTTGCCGGTAACCTTGAAGTGGACTACGAGTATATCATCAACCAATATTCCGGTGCAGGTATCGCTGTCGCCGTGAATTTAGAGGATGGTTATCAATCGGACGACCTCAGATGGGCGGTGACCCCTTTTTACCGACAGTACATTTTCAATAAAAATGGATTTCCGGCACGGGGGCTTTTTGCTGAGGGAAGTTTGAGCCTGGGGCAGTACCATCATTACAATTATGATTATAATGCGGAGACAATGACCTACTATGATCTGGACCGGAACACTACACGTTTCGGGGCGGGCATTGCCCTGGGGTATAAATTCGTAAGCCGGTCGAGATTCCTACTGGAGCTCAGCATTGCTGCGGGCAGGTTTTTGGGAGGCGACCAATATGCCGATGACATCTACTTTAGGGGCGGGTTACTTATCGGTTACCGGTTTTGATGGGTATCCATCGGCCACATTGAAAAAATCATGCCGGTCAACGAACCGTCATGGAAGGTTTTGAACATATAAAATTTGAAAAATGAAATCAGGAACCGTACCTATCCTATCTCTATTGTTTTTATCCATTTGCTGCGTATCGTGCAGCAGCGATGATCCCGTATCGCTCATACAGCCATCGACAACCTTGATCCAAATGGAGGGGGAAGGGGGGAGCACCGGAGTTTCCTTTACGGGTGGCGATTGGAAGATCACCGGGGTAACCAATACGAATGGAAATGTCAAAATAAGCGGGGATAGTTACTCCGTTGATGATGAACTTATCAGGGAAAATTATACCCTATCCCTGGAAGGGCTCGGAAGAATGGAGGCTTTTGGAGGAATCAAGGGTTTTGTTATCACCAGGAATACCCCCACTTCCCTCAATATTGCATTGAAGGAGAACAGTTCGGGTGAGGACCTTAATTTTACAATAGACCTTCAATCCGGGAATGAATCGAAGGAGATCACCGTTGAACAGAAAAAATCACAGGGCTATAAGTTTGAAAGTATCGAATACGCCCTACGGGAAATCGATGGCGATTCGCTTTTTACAAAAAAGGGCACAACATACGAATTTAATATCCAGTCCCCATCCCCCCAGGAGTTTTCCTTTTCCCCTTTCGAAGGAATAGAGATAAACAGGAAAGCCTATTTTAAGAGCAATGAAAAGGATGCGTTCGTCTGGCTTAAAAATGACCCTGTCAGGGTCAAGGTACCATCCTTGATCGATAATTCGAAGATTGATACCGCTGAGCAAAAAGAGGTCTATACCAACCTGACAACGGTATACCCCCATGGATTTGAGCAAATGGAAACGGTCACCGTACCTTCTGGAAAGTCGGTGTTCTTTACCCAGATCCAATTTCGCAGACGCACGGTCTCCTATACCTTACATCTGACCAATAAGAGGACGGGAGATAAAAAAGCCATTGATGGCAAATGGATCGAGATTGCCCCAACAGGTATATATGATATCAAAGGGATGGATTAGGTCGGACAGTAATAACAGAACCGTTTACGTGGGGGTAAATGAATTGCCGTGGAGTTTAAAAAATAGGGCCTTGGGCGGGGAGCCGGGCATAAATCCCGGGAGGACAATCTTGTCAGTAAGCAATTCTTAATTTAACAATGGAAAACCCAAATGAGCAAAAATATTTATTCACTTTATGAAGAGAACAATTACAGGTATGGTTTTTTTATCAAAGAAGGTACTTGGGAAAATTCTATCGGCGAGGTGCTGTTCTTTACCGGTGTCAAGGAAGGGGATAAATTAAAAGGAGACCCTCCTTATTTTATTAATCCCAGAACTTATGTAAAATTGTATTTTATATCAGATCTTAAAGAATTGAAAAACAACACCAAATATAAAATCATTAAGATCGGCGATGGTGGTTCTTCCAGATATAAACTGGTTACACCGGAATATAGTTGAACAATTGACCTTACCTTAAGTTTGATCTGCTCCGAGGGCTCTTAGCGGCTTCTTTCAGGTTGTGCCCCACGGTACACCCCCAGCTGAGGGTGCGAACTGGTTCGTCCATTTGGGGGTTTAGACCTGAGCAGTACCTATACTTTGATGAACGGCAGACCAACGCCCGAAAACCGTTCGGGCCCTGGGTCAGGAAATCCTAAACCTCCAGGGTCTCCCTATAGGAAAGAATAGCCCACAGCAATGGAGAACACGCCGTTCTTACCACCTGTTTGATCGGAAATATCCGTCAGCCCAAAATTGTAACGTGCGTCAACGCTCAGGCCAAATGGCAGATTGAGGCCCGCTCCAACTGCTGCGGCGAAATCAAAGTTATTCGATCCGATCTGCCCCCCAACATCATTGACCGATGGAAAATCATCGTTTACCACGAAACCAAATTGCGGGCCGCCCTGAATGTTTAGGAGATTACCGATAATATAATATTTGAACATTACGGGGATATTGATATAATCTAGATCAAACCCGCCAAAATCGGAATCCCCTCCCTGTTGGGAGTATAAAAGTTCAGGTTGGATGGCGAATTTTCCAAATCCCAGACCCAAAAACACCCCCGCGGTGAGTCCGGTCCTGCTGCTCAGGTCAACATTTTTGGCATCTTTGATGTTCGCAAAGTTGGCACCGACTTTAATTCCCAAATCGAGCTCCTGGGCCTTGGCCCCAAATGCGAAACAGAGCAGGAGCGAAGCAATAATAAGTTTTTTCATAAGTAGGAAAATTTACTGTTGAGCAACAAATGTAAGAAAGAATTTCATTGGTCGTCACGATAATGATAGGCTTAGATAAAGGTGGTCAAGTTCCCCCGTGAACCGGGCGGATCTCCCCGAGTACATAGCAGGGTCATAACCTAGTTTGTCCACCGACCCAGGGAACGGTTTCGAACGGTCTCCCGGTATAAAAAAATGATCGGAAGACCTTCTGGAAAGTTCAAACAAATGATTCATATAGCGCTGCCGTTAGCGTACATTTTAAAAACCGCTAGAATACAATTTCCGTTAAATTTTGAAAAGTTATTTTTACGAACTAAAATTATAAGTAAATGAAAAACAAATTAATGTTATCCGTTTGCGCCTTTCTTCTATTGGCATGCTCAAATGACAATGATTGCTGTGTCAATATAGACACCTCCGTATCAATAAAATTTCTGAACGAGGCTGGCGAAAATTTGTTAGGACGGGCAGGAGGCCTTAATGAGTCAGATATCACCATTTACTATCGTATCGACAACGAATGGATCGAATATTTTGAAGGAAATTTGGATTATCCCAAAGGTATCAGCACAGTTGAGGGTCAAGATGGGCCATACTTAATAGTTTTCCCAAGTAATGTAATTGTTGCAGATAATTATTCCGAAACGAAAATTGAATTTTTTGAAGCCGGTTCAGATATTCTCAAAACAGAGATAGATAAAAGCACTTCCAACCAAATGGTAACCAAAGTCTGGTATAATGGGGAGTTGAAATGGGAAGGGTCTGAATCCAAAAGAGTAATTGAGATAGTAAAATAAAGTCGGCAAACTTTGGATAAAGGATTGAAATAGCGCTGCCGCTAGGGCGCATTTCAAAAACAGTCAAATAAAATATTCGCCCGGTTTTGAAGCGTGATTTTTTTATGGCCAAAGTTCAATTGAACGATAATAAATGAATCAACATATAGCCCATATTGCTCTAGTGGTCAAGGACTATGATCAGGCAATCCGATTTTACACTGAAATGTTAGATTTTGTGCTTTTGGAGGACAGCAAAATTGATGACCTTAAGAGATGGGTTGTGATTGCACCACCTGGAGCAAAAGAGTGTTGTCTTTTACAGGCTAAGGCAGCAAATGAAGAACAATTGGCAAGTGTAGGAAATCAAACTGGGGGTAGAGTATTTCTTTTCCTTTTTACCGATAATTTTTGGCGGGACTACAATAAAATGGTTGAAAGAAAAATCTGTATCGTACGACCCCCAAAAAAAGAGCCTTACGGAATGGTCGCGGTCTTTGAAGATTTATATGGAAATATGTGGGATTTATTGGAGCCAAATGATAACAACAAAGGCGTCATCAGGAATAATTGAAGTTTAAATAAAGGATAGTACGAAACTAGAAAAACAGTACCACTCATGTTAGCATACGTTAGTCACACCTATGAAAAAAATAATACCAATATTCATCCTCGGATTACTTTTTTGGGTTTTATCCTGTAAAGATGCTGCTAAGGAGAATAAAAGTGAAAACTCCGAAATCGAATTTATCAACCGCATCGAAAAATTATCGGATAGCATAAAGATTAACGATATAGTGATCAAAAACCTTTTTAAAAGTCAAATTTTGGCGCATCGCGGAGCGGACTTCGACAGTTTGATGATAATTGAAAAAGTTTACCGACCTCACCAAGAGTTGTGGGACAACTGTTATGCAATGATATTCGGTCAAGAGAATAGTTCCAAGTTCAATACTACTCATGGGATGGTAGAATGGAACAGAACGCTTTATCCCGAGAATAGAGCTTTTTTCAACCAGCGTGCAAAGGAACTTTTGAATATAAACATTGATTCAACCCTGAATGTAAATCTTAAGCGTTTTGGAAAGTTAGTGCCATATAGTCCTAAAGCTCAAATAAGCATTCTTTTTACACCATTTCAAGGAATTGGTTTTGGCGGATGTAGCAACCAAGAATTTTGTTTTGAATTAAATAATAAAGATTATGATGTAGCATATTCAATGGAAAAGGGCATTCCTCACGAATTGAACCACCTAACCAATGAACCACTGATATCAAACAAACAATCTTTCGGGACTGCATTGTATTTAACAACCGAAGAGGGTTTTGCTTGTTATTTCACTTGGGCGTTTTTCAATGGGAATATAACAAAATGGGAGGCAGTCGAGAATATGACCGAAAAGGATTGGGATTGGTATTTGCAAAGAGAAAAGGACATTTACAAAAGCGTCAAACCCTATTTTGACGATAAATCCGGCGACAATCCATTATTACGTAATGACACGAGCCAACTCTATCCGAACGCACCTAAAACACTTTACTATTGGTTGGGGTTTAGAATTGTCGAAAATTATGTTAAGCAGCACGGACAGGATTCGTGGAAAGAATTGTACGGAATGGACGCAAAGGAGATTTTGAAAAAAAGCGGATATGAAGATTATATCAACGGCAGCGGGAAATAGCTGTGGTTAATAATGGCCGTAAGTAATGCGGGCGGTTGGTTCTAAAACAAAGGAATGCGCGTGTCCACTGTATCGCGTAATTTTTTAATTTGGCATTTGCCAGGCGGAAAAGTCATTCTTTACTGCCTTGTACTAATCAAAGCTCGAATTCAATCGGTTTGCATTTGTCAAACTAGTTGACTAAAACACAACTAAGCTTATACCAACATTTTGAAAGTTCAAATAAAGGATAATTTTCTACACTAAATCAAAGCTTTATCCAATCGAGATCAGATAAGTATCCATCAAAACCCATTTCAATTGTTTACAATCATATAACCTTTGAGATATTAAAAATACCGATCATTTGCACGAAATTGCCGTTCAAACTCAAAATCTGAACCAAATGATCAAAGAACTACGCTTTTTACTGTTGATGCTGCTGCCCTTTCTGGGGTTTTCGCAGGGCATTTTTATCAACGAGATCCATTATGACAATGAAGGTGCGGATACCGGTGAGGCCATTGAGGTCGCCGCACCCGCGGGAACAAACCTTGACGGTTGGCAGCTGCTGCTCTACAACGGCTCCAATGGATCTACCTATAATGCGCTTGACCTCTCTGGCACAGTGCCGGATCAAGTGGGCGGTTACGGCACACAGGCCGTTTCCCTGCCTTCCAACGGCCTTCAGAACGGCAGTCCCGACGGTATCGCCCTTTTGGATGCTACCGGGAACGTGGTCCAGTTTTTATCGTATGAGGGGACGATGACCGCAAATAATGGCCCTGCGGCCGGTCTGACCAGTGAGGACATCGGTACAGAAGAAACAAACTCCACCCTCGTGGGCGCTTCACTTTCATTAGTTGGCGATGGTAGTTCCTACCCGGATTTCACGTGGCAGGTGACCTCAATGAATTCTTTTGGCACTATCAATGAGCGACAGACCTTTAACGGCGAAGCACCTGCTCCCAAGATCAACGAATTTGTATTTAACCATACCGGTACGGATACCGATGAATTTGTGGAGATCATAGGCGTTCCAAATGCTGATCTTTCCGCCTACAGTCTTGTTGTTATCGAGGGAGATGAAAATGCCCCCGGAACAGTGGATGGCGTTTTCCCCTTGTCGGCAACCGATGAAAACGGTTATTTTGTGACCGGTTTCGGCTCAAATACCTTTGAAAACGGCTCACAGACGTTGCTTTTAGTTGTGGATTTTACCGGTGCCGCCGGTGATGATCTGGATGCCGATGATGATGGTGCACTTGACATTGAGCCTTGGTCTGCCCTTGTGGATGGTCTTACCGTCCTGGATGGCGGTGTTAACGATCTGGCCTATTCTGAAACGATCCTGAACCCTGATTTTGACAGTGGTACCTTTACAGTGGGAGGTGCGTCCAGGATCCCGGATGGATCGGACACCGATAGCGCGACGGACTGGGTGCGCAACAGTTTCAACGGTGCGGGGCTCCCAAGTTTTCCCGATGCAGGTGCTGAAAGCGGAACGGCCGTAAATACGCCGGGAACGCAAAACCGATTGGCAACCGCGGTCAACGATGCGGAAGTGGTCATCAACGAACTTGATGCCGATACTCAGGGAACCGATACGCAGGAGTTCCTGGAAATTTTTGACGGTGGGCAGGGCAATACCGCTTTGGCAGGTCTCGTCGTTGTGCTATATAACGGAAACAATGACGCCAGCTATGCAGCCTTTGATCTTGATGAATATACGACCAATGCCGAAGGTTATTTTGTGCTCGGTAATACCGATGTTCCTAATGTGGATTTTGTGGTGGCCAGCAATACGTTCCAAAATGGTGCCGATGCGGTGGTGATTTACCGTGGCGACGCTACCGATTTTCCCAACGGAACTTCGGTCGTCCTGGATAATATCGTTGACGCGATCGTTTATGGCACCGGCGATGCAACCGATGAAGAACTGCTCCCTTTGCTCAATGACGGTCAGGCGCAATTGGACGAGGATGCCAATGGCGACAAAGATGGCGAATCTTTACAGCGCGTACCCAATGGTTCTGGAGGCGTTCGCAATACCGCTTCTTATGTGGCAGATCTTCCCACTCCGGGCGCTGAAAATGGCGTGGAGATTGAGCCTACCACACCTGTGAGCATTGCGCAGGCACGTACTGCCGCAGAGGGCGAGACCGTGACCATCAGCGGTGTGCTTACCGTGAGCGACCAGTTCGCCGGCCCTGCCTATATTCAGGACCGTACGGCCGGGATCGCCGTTTTTGATGATGCGGTAAAGGGCAACGGTGTTTTTGCCATTGGCGATTCACTGACCATTACCGGTACGCGCACTTCCTTTAATGGCCTGGTGCAGATCAGTCCGGTGAATGTGGTGGTTAAAAATTCCGCCCCTGCGGAAGAAATCGTCCCCAAAATGATCAATTTATCACAGTTGGGCGATTATCCCGGCGAACTGGTGCGTATGGAAAACGTCTCTTTTCCAGCACCCGGTGATCTTTTCTTCGGGAATTCAAACTACATGGTAACCGATGCAAGCGGCAAGGCCGAACTTCGTATCGATGCAGATTCCGGCGAACTGGTGGGCAAGGCACAGCCCGACACCTGTGGATATGTCGTGGGCGTAGTGGGCCGTTTTAATGAAACCTTCCAGCTTTTGCCCAGACTTGGTGCCGATATTCCCTGTGCTCAGCCTTACGTTAACCCCGGCTCTGGTTCTGATATTTCAAAGGAGGACACCTTTGATGTGGCGGCATGGAACATAGAATGGTTTGGTGACGAGGGCAATTCCCCGGCTGCGGGCAATCCGCTTTCAGATCCCATTCAGCGGGATAGTGTGCTTACCGTTCTAAAAGGAATCGATGCCGACGTATTTGTGGTGGAGGAGATTTCCGATGATGTGCTTTTTGCCGAACTGGTTTCCCTTTTGCCCGGCTATGATTACGTGCTTTCCGATGCCGTTTCCTATCCTGACGGAACGCCACCGTTCCAGAAAGTGGGCTTCATTTACAAGACCGAAACCGTCACGCCCATTAAAACGCAAGCACTTTTGGCCACCGTTCACCCGTATTATAACGGTGGTGATGCCAGTGCACTTGTCAATTATCCTGCTGAAGCGGACCGTTTTTATGCCAGCGGGCGCCTGCCATTTTTGATGACCGCAAAGGTTACCATAAATGGCGCTTCCGAAGAAATTGACCTTATCGCCCTACATGCGCGTGCCAACAGTGGCAATGGTGCTCAGAACCGCTACGATATGCGAAAATACGATGTGGAAGTGCTCAAGGACAGCCTTGATGTACAGTTCGCCGACAGAAACGTGATCGTGATGGGCGACTACAATGACGATGTGGATGAAACGGTTGCCGATGGCATCAATACGACGGTTTCATCCTATGTGGAGTATGTAAACGATCCTGAAAATTATGAGGTGGTTACCGGGATTTTAAGTGCCGAGGGTAAACGCTCTTATGTGTTCCGTGAGAACATGATCGATCATATTCTGATGACCAATGAACTTTACGATAATTATCTGGACGCAAGTGCGACCGTAAACTATGAATATTACGACGCCGATTATACCCGGACCACGTCAGACCACTTTCCGGTATCGGCACGTTTTCAATTGAGTTCACCGTTGGTTTTTGAAGGCATTGACACCGTTGCGGCTTCCTGTTACGGTGCCGAGGATGGAATGGCGAGCGTTTATGCCTCTGGCGGTGTGCAACCCTATTCCTACTTATGGAGCGATGGCCAGACAGAAGCTACCGCGACAGATCTTGCCGCCGGGACCTACACTGTTGCGATCACAGATGCCGCCGGGTCTTCCCTTGAAGTAGGCGATATTGTGATCACCGCTCCCAGTGCCATTCGGTTCGACCTTCCCGAAACGGTAGATGTTTTCAAGGGATATGAAGATTGTGCCAAGTTGAGCGTTACAAATATAGAGGTCGAAGGTGGATTCAGCATTGTTTGGAGCACCGGGGAAACGGGTGAGAGCATCAGCGTCTGCCCCGAAGAAACCACAACCTACACCGCCACGGTGACCGATGACAATGGGTGCGGTACAACAAAGGAAATCGTTGTGGAAGTTACCGATGTCTCTTGTGGTGGAAACCGCTGGAACCCAAAAGTGCAGGTCTGCTACAAGGGCAAAACACTTTGCGTGAGCAAATATGCGGTAGATGTGCTCTTGCGCAATGGTGCCACTTTGGGCAGTTGTGATCAGAACGAGAACATAATCTTGAGTTACCTTACACTGTACCCCAATCCCGTGCGCCATACGGCCTATATTTCGGTGGAAAGCACGGTGGATGCTAGGGTACGTTTTGAGGTGTACGATCTTTTTGGAAGGAAGGTCTTTTCTAAAGAGCAAGCCGTGTCAATGGGCCGTATAGAATTGAGCCTTGACATCGGTCGTTTATGGGGAGGGATCTATATCCTGAAACCTGTGTACAACGGAACTGTACAGGATTCGAAGATCTTTGTAAAAAGGTAGATCAGGTCAAAACGGATCAAGTGGAACTTTTGAAGGGGGCTGTCATGGGACAGCCCTTTTTTTGTGCACTAGTATATAATGGACCTTCTGAAAATCTCTGATTGGTTTGGGCTTTCTGAACAATTCAATGGGGCATAATAGAGGATCGCCTACACCCCTGTTCCAGAATGCCCCTAAGATCAAAGAATATTGCGATCCATATTATTTTCGAACAGCCTTTAAAAGGCCAATCAACGGATTGCCAACGCCCTTGCTCCGGAAATATTTGAAAATCCAGGTATTCTCATAAAGCTGCCGCTAGGGCGCGTTTCAAAACCGGTCGAATAAAATATTCGCCCGGTTTTGAAACGTTATTTTTATGGACAAGGTTCAATTAAAAAACCGATCGTACTTATTCACAGAGATCCTCCAGAATTTTCCCTTTTGCGCCAGTGATGATTGATATATATTGTAATTGCAGTAGATAACGATAAAAACACGTTTCGCCAAGACTCTTTTATATGGCGTTGTACTGATTAAAATATAAATAAAATACCTTGAGGGGACCTAAAATTCAGGTAGCCCCAAACTTTTGATAAAGTTCCAAAGCGAAAGTTTGCCTTTTTATCCAATCATTTTAGGGAATAGCCTTTACATTTAAAATGTGACCCGCCGAACGGTGGGCCATCCGAATGGAGGTCAGACCTTCAACCTTCCGATTTCAGTCCTGCCGCGCATGTTCGTCAGGTCACAGGCACCACAGACCCTGACCTGATTGAAAATGAGCCCTGCCTGAGCTATGGCCCCTTCCATATCGTCCGCTATCAGTTTTTCGGCGTGCAGGGAATCAGCGGGAAGCAGTTCACAATCCACATTGTGGATCATGTGCAATCCGAACAGCCTCGGCTTTTTTTCCACAAAAAAGATCATAATCCCATTTTACCGTAAAGTTAGGGAATTCCAATAGCGGTTATATTTTAATTGTTATTTTTTTTGGCTCGGAGATACAAACTGTGTTTTTTTTAGGGCTCAAAACGGATCGCGGGTGCTCTCCGTAACCGATCGAAGGTCGCGTCTAACTATCTACACAACATCAACCCTATGAGACCAGACATATTCTCCAGGATATGATCCGGCTCTACGTCCTTGAGCTGCTGAAAGGTCTGAGCACCTGTGGTAATGCCTATAGATAGTCCACAGCCGGCATTTTTTCCCTGCTCAATGGCCGCCATGGAGCCCCCGACCCGAACCACCTGTCCGGCCACCGAAACCTGGAGCTGTTCCATAGCAAAGGATATAGGGTCAGGGAACCGATCCCCAAGGTCCGCCGGGGTGACAAGAAGATCAAAGTCCCCAGAAAGGTGCCAGCCCATTTTTCTTATGAGCCTTAGAGCCGTTGCCCGTTCATCTACGGTGTTCAGTACGATCTGCACGTCGTTTGCCCTTAGGATCGCCAGCACTTCACCTACACTGTCAAAGGCACACGGTCTTGAACCGGCATACTCGGTAAACAGGCTGGCCCTGTAATGCTCATATATCCGCCGCGCGCAGATGGTTCCGTCCATCCTGCATAGGTTCAGGATATCTTTTATTGCCTCGAGGGCGTCCTTTCCGGCATGTTGCAGCACCTCTCCAAGTTCTATCTGAAGGCCGAGCTCCCGGAATGCCTTTTGCAGCGTCCTATGACTCAGGTTATAGTCGTTTATGGTGGTGCCGGCCATATCAAAAATGACCATTCTATAGTTCCGCATTTTTATTCATCGTCAATGGACCATAAAAAAACCGATGGATCACCACCGGTTCTTCGCGGCCAATTCAAAATATTCAAGATCACTTAGCACTGCAAAGATATTCCTACAGGGTATTTTGTGGGTTAAGTCATTTTTACCTTTATGTCAAGTCTGTTGTTTTCCCTATCCGTTTCAGAAACCATAAAAACGTTCAACAGTTGCGATGGCAGTAGATTAATGGTTTGATAAAACTGGGATAACCTTATCAAGGGATTTGTTTTGAAGCTTTGCATAAAAGCCCAACCATGAAAGATCAAAAGCCCGGAAGAAGAAAATTCATTTTCAATTCCCTTCTGGCCACGGGGGGAATTATTTTGGCCAGCAACTTTATAAGCTGTGCGGATGACGATTTTGGGGGACGGGATATCCCAGGGGATCTCAGTGAGTCGAATTTTGACCATGGCGTGGCCAGTTTTGACCCTACCCCCTCTCAGGTCATCATATGGTCGCGCTATTCCACGGGCCTTCCCAGTGCCGAAATTCTCAGGCAGATTTCCACCGAAAAGGGCACGCTGACCCGAAGGATGGATATCCGATTGCCCAAGTGCATGTTCCAGGATTCACCAAAAACCCAAGCCTAATGAGATGGGGCCTGCCGGAATTTATTTTCCAAGGGGCAATTAACCGATCTCATAAGATCTTTGGCAGGCTTGGTATGAAAAAAGGCAATCTTTAGTGCAAAGTCATTTAACCATTCAATACAATTGCCATGAAAGAAAAGGAACACCATTGGAGCAAGGACGAACTGAAGACCTACATCCTGCTGCTCTGTGCAGGGGCAGATGTCGTAGAGGCCAAGGAAGAACTTGACCTGATCAGGTCGATGGCCCCCCCGGGTACCTTTCAAAGGATATACGCGGAGTTCCGCGGGGACGACCGGGACCGATCCCTTGAAAAGATCCGCAATTCCATGCAGGGCCATGATTACTCTTATTGGGAGCTTGCCAAGTTAAGGAGTGGGATAGAGGAAGTCTTTGCCTCGGATGGCAGTATGGTGATGAAAGAGCGCAACCTAGGAAAGATTTTGGACGGCATCCTGTACTGATGTAATTTGAGACATCGAATTTGGATAGGGGAGAAAAAACCCATATCGAGCAAAATATGGTCCAACCCAAAAGGAGAATTGTAAAACAGCAATATTTATAGCTCACTTAGCATTATAAATCTTTGCTATATAAACCACAGAAATTGAAAATAAAAAATCTTTGTGGTTGTGGAGAATACCGGTATGTTGCCAGAACGGTATTCATAAAGACCATTGCATACGCTCATGTTCCAAAATGCTCCGAAAATATTAGCATAAGATGTTCAAGTCTGCGTGTGACCTCATTTTCGGAAGTATGATGAGAGGATTGATTATGCCCTTGATCCCCAATGCCACAAAAAAAATCCAATCGGACCATTCAATATAAATTATGGAACTCACTAAAAACGAATCAGGGATTATTGACGAACTCCTACAGGGTATAGATCATCGCTCTGGAAATATAGGACAAACTGAAAAAGCAGTTCGAATTAAACGATTATTTATTCCATTCTTTTACAATCATGCAAAAAATATGAAAATAATTGCTTGCATACTTCTGTTATAAAATCAGCAATGGTCCCAACCAGATAAGATACAGATTACCCATCGGCTATATGCCCAAAACTGCCAATACGGGAAGGTGATCCGAGGCATAGGCCTGCTCAATGACCCGATGTTCCATAACCAAAATTTCGCTATCTGATCTAAAGGCTATGAAATCAATCGCTTTTTCTGGGGCTTTGGCTGGGATCGTTGGTGGGCAGTTTTCGCAAGTCCTTTTTAAGCTGTTATCCAGGATGTCAATCACCGCACTCCCTGGAGTTGCATTGAAATCACCAGCGACAACAAAGGGCATTTTTACCTTTTCAGCTATTTCCACTATCTTTTGAATTTGTAAGAGTCGATTAGTATCTGCTTTCTGAGCGTCCAGATGTGTACTTCCAAAACGTACTGGTCGGCCATCAGGCAATTCAATATCTATCGTAGCCAGGACCCTTGGTTCCCCATTGGTTTCCTCCACGGTGGGAAGCCTGTATACTTTAGAATCCAAAATCGGAAATTTTGATAAGATGGCCACGCCATATTCCCCTTTTTCAAAGTTGATGGCTTTGCCAAAAAATACGTGCATACCCAGCGCATCACCTATGAGCTGCGCCTGGTTTCCCTTTCCAGAACGCTGGGTGTTTACATCAACCTCCTGTAATGCCACAAGATCGGGATCTTCCGCTTTTATAGTTTCAATTATTGCTTCCAGATCAATAATGCCTTCCTTGGAAGGTGGATTGGCGTGGTGAATATTATAAGTCATGACACGCAGTTTTTGCTTTGCAGAAATATCCATTTTTTGTGTTTTGGCTTCGCCGAAATTTTTAAATCCTAAAAAAGAGATCGCCGCCAGGGTGATTCCCACTGAAAAAAGAAGAGGGATATTTTTCATTTTTAAACTGTTTTATAAATTCTAAATACAGGATCAATTATCTAAAAGACCGAACTCCACGATAACAGGAAAATGATCTGAAATAAAGCGTTTCCCGCGTTGCCCGTCAAGAACTTGATAGCTTATTGGCCTTACAGCGTTCTTGTAAAAAATATAATCAATTCTATTTTCAATGCCTCTGCCTTCCGCATCCCAGCCATTTGCGGTATAATCTGGACCGTATCGCTTTTGGCCATCCAGTTGTAGAAAGGTATCCTTTAATCCGTTTTCTAAAAGTATTCCATGTGGATCGCTATCTGGGGAGCTGTTAAAATCACCTGTGAGCACTAAAAGATTTTTCTCTGCGATACGTTTGATCTCCTTTGCAATCAGCTTCGCGCTATTGATCCTTGCCCCTTTTCCGCGGTGGTCAAAATGCGTGTTAAAGTGATAGAAAACAATACCCGTTTTTTTATCTCTAAATTTGGCCCAGGTTAAAATTCGGGGCAAAGCGGCATCCCAACCCTTTGATGATACTTTCTCAGGATTTTCCGAAAGCCAAAAAGTATTACTTTCAAGGAGCTCAAAACGGTCCTTTTTGTAAAAAATAGGTGTGAATTCTCCTTTTTTTCCACCCTCGCGGCCTATTCCTACATAACTGTAATTAGGCAGTAATTTTTCCATATCGGTGAGCTGCCCATAAGTTACCTCCTGAGCGCCCACAAGGTCCATATCAAAAAACCGGATGCTCTTAGTGAGCCAATCCTTTCTATTTTCCCATTTATTGATTCCGTCATCAGGATTGTTGTACCTAATGTTAAAGGTCATTATTTTAACAGTCTTCTTATCTTCTTGAGCATTCATGGCAAAGAAGCTCAAAATAAGCATTATAGTTATTAATTTTCTCATTTCCATCCTGGGTTTTGTTCTAAGTTGGGATTGAGCTGTAATTCTATACGTGGTATGGGATACAGATAATCTTTGTTCTCATCAAAGCTCCTGCCGTTATAATCAGGGTGTGGATCAATAAGGCCATTGGCATCCAGATAAAAATCAGAATTCAATTTATAATATTGGATGCCACTTATAGGGTTTGCAGGGCGGTCGCCATTGTAGAGCACCACATTGATCTCGCCATCACCGGTAAGATCATATTCACCTGCACCAGGAAAATAGAGACCACGCAAAGGCCGGGTCAAAGTCTGCCCAGCTTTCCAGCGTACGATATCATCCCAACGGAAATTCTCCATATAAAGCTCGATGCGTCTTTCCCTTCTGATTTCAAGAATAATCCCTTGATTATTGCCTGTAACTCCAAGATATTGATCAGTCATAAATTGGTCCGGTTTTGCATTTGCTTCTTCCAGTGATAACGCTGGCATATCGACCCTTTTACGCAGTAAATTGATCGATTTGTCAAGATCCTGTTGCGTTAGGGTTCCCAGTTCCGCCTTGGCTTCGGCAAAATTCAGGACAACTTCTCCAAAGCGGAAAAGGGGAAGATCCGTGATCGATTGCCCGTTTGTGTCGTAAACCGGTTCGGTCACATATTTTATAATTTGATATCCTGTAACGGTCGCGCCCAGATTTGGTGCAAGCGGTATGGATTGTCCTTTTCTGGTATAGCCCGGCGTACGTATGGTCTGTGCCAATCGGGGATCGCGATTTTGAACTTCTTCGGTAAATGACAACGTGTTATAATTTCGAATGTCCGTAAAACGCGAACCATCTTTATTGAGGTAACTGTTCACAAGATCTTTGGTCATTCCCGGCCTGCCGTATGAACTTGTCGTTGTGTAATAATTAACGTTATGGCCAATATTTAGCTCTTCGGAATAGGCGCGCGCCAAAATAAACTCGCTTTGGTTGGCGTCATGTGCATTGAAAAGTTCTAAATAATCCTCTTGCGAATTTCCCGTGGTGTAGATTTCGTAGGGAGAATTATCGATCAGTTCCTCTGAAGCGCCCACAGCGGCAGCTAGATATTTCTCATAACCATCTATGCCCCTGTACTTTTCAAAAGTTCCCTCATAAAGCCCTATCCGCGCCTTTAGCGCCAGTGCGGTATATTTTGTGACTTTATAAACGTCCTGTTCTTCTTTCATGTTTGCAATGGCCCAATCCAGATCTTCCAGAATCTTATCGACAATATATTGGCGCGAGTCGCGTGGTTTGGTAAGCGCCTCGGTGTCGGTAGGGTCGATGGGCGTATCATACCAGGGCAATGGCCCGAAACGCTGAAATTTATCAAAATAGAAGCGTGCCCTAAAAAAACGTGCCACGCCACCATAATGGGCCTTGGCATTTTCATCATCCGCTTTTTCATACTCCTGCAAAAAGAAATTGATATCGCGCAGGTAATCCCAGTCCCAGCCACCGCCGGAGGTGGGTACCAGTCTTGTCCCCCGCATCTCATCGCTCAGCTCGGTCTGGATGATGTTATCGGTCATTGATTCGCCGTTATAAATAGACGTGCTGGGCCACATACGGTAAAAACCATTGGTGTAAAGCTCCAGATCGCTGGCGGTGTTAAAGAAATTTTCTGCCGTTATTTCAGAAAGTGGCTGCTTGTCCAGAAAATCGTCGCTGCAGGAATATGAACCGGCTGCAACTGCAATTACAATGCATATATGTTTAAAATTCATAATGGGATTTTTTTAAAATTGAAAGGAAACTCCTAAAGAATATGTTTTTGAAAATGGAACAACCTGCGCCGTTCCTCTATTTGCAGAAGTAGAAGGGTTATTGAGGTTTACGGAAGCACTTGCAGCCTCGGGGTCTATATAATCTGTCAAGGGCGAAAAAGTGAGCAGGTTTTCACCACTCAGGTATATGCGCAGTTTAGTAGATGGCGACTGCGAGATGATACCTCCAGGAATGGTATAACCCAAGGTGAGGTTCTTTAGCCTTAAATAAGCCACGCTCTGCAAATACCTATCATTTACCTTTTCAAGGGAACCTCCCAGCGCGATATACCCATAATTTCTGGGGAAATAGGCATCGGTGTTTTCTGGGGTCCAGATTTCCTCTACCAGATCCTTGCGTATATAGGAGTTGTATGGCCTGTTGTACTGCGCCCAGAACATGCGCGAATCTGAATTGGGGTACCAATCCTGTTTGCCCACACCCTGAAAGAAGAAGGAAACATCAAAATTGTTCCATTTGGCGTTGGCCAGAAAGCTGTACAGGTACTGCGGGGCGGAATTCCCTATAATTTCCCGGTCCCCGGGATCATTGACCGTATTCTCGCCCTCACCCACAAAACCGTCCCCATTCAGGTCAATATATTTCACATCCCCGGGCTGTAGGCCACCTCCGGAAGATATACGGTTAGAAACAAAACTTTGATCGGCATGGCCGGCTATTTCCTCTTTAGATTGAAAAAGACCGTCGATTCGATAGCCCCATAGCTCGCCAATAGTCATTCCCTCATAAAAATCAAAGAGGCTTAGGTTGGGATTTTGAAAGCGTGTGATCTCGGTTTTGGTATTGGAAAGGTTTGCCGTTACGGAATATGAAAAGGGACCCTTGCCCAGTTCAAAGGAATCCCGATAACTTAGGGAAAGTTCAAAGCCCCTGGCCCTTAGATCTGCCGCGTTCTCGAGTGGGGAACCGGTTCCCAGAACGCTGGGCAATGTAGCGCCAGGTGAAAGCATACCATCGGTATCCCGCTGAAACCAATCAAAAGTGGCCGATAATCGGTTATTTAGAAGGATAAAATCAACTCCAAAATTCAAAGTGCTTACCTCTTCCCATGTGATCTGGGTGGGATTTAATGCGGGCGATTCTATATAATTCAGTTGGCTCCCATCAAGTACATAATCGTAAAGTCCGTTCGACAAGGTAGGAAAATAGGCATAGTCGTCTATATTTTGATTTCCCAGCGAACCGTAAGATGCCCTGAATTTCAAGAGGTCAAAGGTATCGCCGGTAAGGTTCTCAAAAAATTGTTCTTTGTTGATCAACCATGCCGCAGAAGCGGAAGGGAAAAACCCCCAGCGATAGTCTGAAGGAAACCTTGATGTAGCGTCGTACCTACCATTAAGTTCCAGTATATATTTATCCAGATAATCGTAAGAAAGCCTGTAAAACAGTCCTTGGATGGCCCATTCTGAAGCGCTCCCAGTTGTTGAAGGATTTGCTGTTGCCAGCCTCAGTGAATTCAAATCATTGGAAATCAAGTTCTGCTTGCTGGCCATAATGCTTTTGGTAATAAAGGTCTCTTGGTTGAAACCAGCGGTCGCCTTAAGGGTGTGGTCCCCAAAATATCCGTTATATTCAGTGTATAAATTCAAGGCATCGTACCTACTTTCGGTTCGATATTCATTTAAATAGTCATTACCAAAAAGATCAAGTTGTTCAGGATAAATAGAGTAGGGGATACGCGTGGAACGTTGAAACCTACTGAAGTTATTTCGCCGGATGGCATAATTGCCATTGAGGGTAAGGCCGGGAAGCGGTTTGATCTCTACCGACGCGATATTTGAAAACTCATTGTCACTGGTCTCTTGTTTGGAAGTGCCCTGTAGCAGAGCGGCATAAACCCCGTCACCGATGGTATAGTTGTTCAATTCTGTGCGCCAAAGCGCGCCGCCATCTGGATTGATGGGAACGTAAGAAGGCAGCGCGTGTACCCACATAAGACTGCTCCATACGTCTCTGTAAGATCCATACTGGTTCCCACTGTGCTCTACATCTTCAGAACTGTTGTACTGCATATTGTTTGAAAAAGTCAGCCAGTCCGCGGCCTCTATATCTACTTTCCCGCGCAGGTTGTATTTTTCATAGGTGTCTTCCTGGACCTTTAAAATTCCTTTAGATTGAAAATTCCGATAAGAGAAATAGGCCTTTATCTTCTCAGAACCTCCAGAAACGGAAGCGGTATAAATTTGGGATGGATAGGTTTTTCTGAAAAATGTGTTCCACCAGTCGGTATGGCCATAGTGTACATATTGATCGCGGCCATTGCGCTGGTCTATAATTACCCTGGCCAGGGAAGGATCTTCCGAAACCTTGCGCAACTCTTCCATATCCTCGGCGGTGTAACCGGTATAGGATGCGCCACTGTTGTTTCTAAAAGCTTCATCTACGATGGAAACCGCTTTAAAAGGATCTGTCAAGAAATCTGTGTTCATCGTTGGGCTATTAATGGCCGAAGTCATCC
>Ga0314772_1000379_pt1 | contig 24415 bp, 26 predicted proteins | sample MetaGCBIW2018_FD_204520 | JGI IMG/M metagenome (GOLD analysis project Ga0314772, IMG submission 204520) | Cryopeg brine microbial communities from Beaufort Sea near Barrow, Alaska, United States - CBIW 2018 | ecosystem: Environmental > Aquatic > Marine > Coastal | place: USA: Alaska | collected... | reverse complement strand
CTGCCATTCCCGACTCCGCTCCGGCGGACGCCCTGGCCACTATCTATAAGGCCAGCGGTGATCCTTTGCGCCTTGAAATTATGCGGGTATTACGGCGGGACACGTTTGGCGTGCTGGAGTTGAGCCAACTGTTTGATATGCGCCAATCGGGCATGAGCCATCACTTGAAGGTGATGCACAAGGCCGGCCTGGTGGAGCCACAGCGCGAAGGCAATTCTATTTTTTACCGCCGCCCGTTAAACCTGACCGTGAACACCCTGACCGGACAGACCATTCGCCAGGTGTTTTCCACCGTTGATCAGGTGCCGCTGCCCTTACATTTGCAGGAGAAAATTGACGTGATTCGCGGCCAGCGGGCCGATCAGTCCCAAGTGTTTTTCTCCCGCCACGCGGCGCAATTCCGCGAGCAGCAGGAGCTGATTGCGCCGTTCGAGCTTTACGCCAAGCCCGCGGCAAGGCTGATACGCCAACGTGCGCCTAAAAAGAGCTGGCCAACCGCGTTGGAAATCGGCCCCGGAGATGGCAGCTTTTTACCGGTGTTGTCGCCACTGTGCCATCACTTGGTGGCTCTGGATAACAGCCGTGACATGCTGGCCAAAGCGCAGCAGACCTGTATTGATGAAAAGCTAAATAATGTGGATTTGATTGAAGGCGTAACCGACACCCTGCTGGCCCGCGGCGACGGTTTTGATCTGGTAGTGGCCAATATGGTGCTGCACCACGTACCTAGCCCTGCGGATATTTTTCTAGACGCTGCAGCTCTTATGAATAACGGCGCCTGCCTGATTGTCAGCGAGCTGTGCCGCCACGATCAGGTTTGGGCGCGGGAGAATTGCGGTGACCTGTGGCTGGGTTTTGAGCCTGAAGAGTTAACCGCCTGGGCCGCCGATGCGGGCCTGCAATCCCGCGAATGCATATTTATTGGCCTGCGCAACGGCTTTCAGGTGCAGGTTCGGGAGTTTTGGAAGACCACTGCAAAGCGGTGAACACCGGCCTTGCAGGGCATTGAAGATGAATATCAAAAAACTTTGATATAGGTGTAAGTGTTATTACGTATACCTATTCAGAAGTACAATTTTGGACCGCTCACATAATTTTAGATCGCTCATAGATCGCTCATAAAAGGAGCCACCGTTAATGTCTGACTACAGTGTTTTCACCTCCGAATCCGTTTCGGAAGGCCATCCGGACAAACTGGCAGACCAGATTTCGGATGCCGTACTAGACGCCATCCTTACCGAAGACCGGCACGCCCGTGTTGCCTGCGAAACCATGGTGAAAACCGGTGTGGCTATTATTGGTGGTGAAGTAACCACCAGCGCCTGGGTAGACCTGGAAGATCTGGTGCGAGGCGTGATTAAGGACATTGGCTATACCTCGTCTGACGTCGGTTTTGACGGCGACACCTGCGGCATTATCAATATCATCGGCAAACAGTCGGTGGACATTGCCCAAGGTGTAGACCGCCAGAAACCAGAAGACCAAGGCGCCGGCGATCAGGGCCTGATGTTTGGCTACGCCAGCAACGAAACCGACGTGTTGATGCCCGCCCCCATTACTTTCGCTCACCGTTTGGTAGAGCGCCAGGCCGAAGCCCGCAAAAACGGCGTATTGTCGTGGTTGCGCCCAGACGCAAAAAGCCAGGTGACCTGCCGCTATGAAAACGGCCAGGTTGTGGGCATTGATGCGGTAGTACTGTCTACCCAGCACGACCCAGACGTCAGCCAGGCTGATCTGAAAGAAGCCGTAATGGAAATGATTGTGAAGAACGTGTTGCCGGCAGAATTGCTGCACAAGGGCACCCAGTTTCACATCAACCCCACCGGCAAATTCGTGATTGGTGGCCCGGTAGGCGACTGTGGCCTGACTGGCCGTAAAATCATCGTAGACACCTACGGCGGCATGGCACGCCACGGCGGCGGTGCCTTTTCTGGCAAAGACCCGTCAAAAGTTGACCGCTCCGCCGCTTACGCTTGCCGCTATGTGGCGAAGAACCTGGTGGCTGCCGGTTTGGCCGAGAAATGCGAAATTCAGGTTTCTTACGCGATTGGTGTGGCACAACCCACGTCTATCTCGGTAAACACCTTCGGCACTGGCAAAATCAGCGATGACAAGATCATTGAACTGATACGCCAGAACTTTGACCTTCGCCCTTACGCTATTACCAACATGCTGGACCTACTGCACCCGATGTATCGGAACACAGCAGCCTACGGTCACTTCGGCCGCGAGCCGCAGCAAGTCACCATAAATGGCGAAACATTTACCACATTCCCATGGGAAAAAACCGATCGCGCGGCAACTCTGAAAGACGCAGCCGGCATTTAATCGATAATGAACTGGAGAACACCCGAATGAGCACTCCCGCAGAAAAAATGAACACCGTTGAAGACTTTAAAGTACGTGACATCTCGCTGGCGGCTTGGGGCCGCAAGGAAATCAACATCGCCGAAGGCGAAATGCCTGCACTGATGGCGCTGCGCCAAAAGTACAAAGCTGAAAAGCCCCTGGCTGGCGCTAACGTGCTTGGCTGCATTCACATGACCATTCAAACAGCCGTGCTGATTGAAACCCTGATTGAACTGGGTGCCAACGTGCGCTGGTCATCATGCAACATCTTCTCTACCCAGGATCAGGCCGCAGCTGCCGTTGCCGCAGTGGGCGTTCCGGTGTTTGCCTGGAAAGGCGAAACCGACGAAGAATACGAGTGGTGCCTGCATCAAACCGTAGGCGCAAACGTGGAAGGCTGGGCGCCCAACATGATTCTGGACGACGGCGGTGATTTGACCGAACTGCTGCACAAAGAATACCCGGCGATTCTGGCCAACTGCCACGGCGTGACCGAAGAAACCACCACCGGTGTACACCGTCTTCAGGAAATGCTGCGCGACGGCACCCTGAAGATTCCGGCCATCAACGTGAATGATTCCGTCACCAAGGCCAAGAACGACAACAAATACGGTTGCCGTCACAGCCTGAACGACGCCATCAAGCGCGCCACCGACCACCTGCTGTCGGGTAAGAAAGCACTGGTTATCGGTTACGGCGATGTGGGTAAGGGTTCTGCTGCTTCCTTGAACCAGGAAGGCATGATTGTAAAAGTTACCGAAGCCGACCCCATTTGTGCCATGCAAGCCTGCATGGACGGTTTTGAAGTGGTTTCTCCGTACATTAACGGCGAAAACGACGGCACCGAAGCCAGCATCGACAAAGCCATGCTGTCTAAAATCGACATTCTGGTGACCACTACCGGTAACTACGACGTGTGCGATTCCAACATGCTGAAGGCTCTGCGCTCTGGTGCGGTGGTGTGCAACATCGGTCACTTCGATAACGAAATTGACACCGCGTTCATGCGCAAGAACTGGGAATGGGACGAGGTTAAGCCGCAGGTTCACATTGTGTACCGCAACAAAGCGGCCAACGACCACTTGCTTCTGCTGTCTGAAGGCCGCCTGGTGAACCTGGGTAACGCAACCGGTCACCCATCGCGCATTATGGACGGCTCTTTCGCCAACCAGGTGCTGGCTCAGATGTACCTGTTTGAGCGCAAGTTTGCTGACCTGCCAGAAGAAGCCCGCGCTAAAGGCGTGTACGTTCAGGTTCTGCCCAAGCACCTGGATGAAGAAGTGGCCCGTGCCATGGTCGAAGGTTTTGGTGGTGTGATTACCAAAATGACCCAAAAGCAGGCCAACTACATCGGTGTTCCGGTGGAAGGCCCGTACAAGCCGGAAAGCTACAAGTACTAGTCATAAAGGCTATCTACAGGTACTTGCTTAAGCACTAAACCGCCACGGCGGATGTGATCACGGGCCAGCTTCGGCTGGCCCGGTTCCAACCCTACATTCTGGACAGCAACATGGAATCCCAAAAACAATTCAAGCGGCGGTTCAGTTTTGAGTTCTTCCCGCCCAAGACCGAACAGGGCAAAATAAAACTGCAAGGCGTTCGCGACGAACTCGCGGCCGTAAACCCGGATTTCTTTTCAGTGACGTTTGGTGCCGGTGGCTCTACCCGCGAACGCACACTGGAAACCGTTTTCAGCCTGCACCAACAGGGCATTTCTGCCGCCCCGCACCTGTCTTGCGTCGGTGGCACCCGGGCAGAAATCAGTGAGCTGCTCGACACCTATAAAGAAAAAGGCATTAACCGCATTGTGGCGCTTCGCGGCGACCTGCCCTCAGGCATGGGTGCAGCCGGTGAATTGCGCTACGCCAACGAGTTGGTGAGCTTTATTCGCGAGCACAGCGGCGATTATTTCAATCTGGAAGTGGCCGCCTACCCGGAGTTTCATCCTCAGGCCCGCAGCGCCGAGGAAGACCTGAAGAACTTCACACGCAAGGTAGAAGCCGGCGCCAACAGCGCTATTACCCAATATTTCTTCAACGCCGACAGCTATTTGTACTTTATTGACCGGCTTGAAAAAGCAGGCGTTACCATTCCTGTCGTTCCCGGCATTATGCCCATTGTTAATTTCTCCAGCCTGGTGCGTTTTTCCGACATGTGCGGCGCCGAAATTCCACGCTGGATACGCAAGCAGTTGGAAGCCTACGGTGACGACAGTGTGAGCATTCGCCAGTTCGGCGAGGAAGTGGTTACCCGCATGTGTGAAAAACTGTTGAAAGCCGGTGCGCCCGGTTTGCACTTTTACACGTTGAACCAAGTTGAACCCAGCCTCGGCATCTGGAAAAATCTTGGATTGGGCGAACGCGAAAAAATATCGTTTTAACCGACACAAACACCCTTAAAAGCTTATAACCATTTGCTAACACGGGTATTTTTTTGCTCTGAAAAAGCTGTAACACGTTTCACGTGTTTGATTTTGCACCACAGTCTGAGTAATAGTCTAAAGTGTACTGAGTGCAGTTCTAAACATGGCTCTTAGCATGGTTTTGAACACAGCTCTTAAACGTAGCTCTTAAAATAGCCCCGACAATTCGCTCCGGTTATCCCCTGCCCTTACCGGCTCGGAAAACTGTTCATATTGCGACAGCCGGGGTCCTATAAAAACCAAGGAGAAAGCATGAGCACAAAATGGCTGAAAACACTGACGGCTGGTCTGGTTCTGACCGCAGCAGCTGGCACCGTGAGCGCAGAAAAACTGAAAATTGCGACCGACCCTAGCTTCGTACCCTTCGAAATGCTGGACACGGAAACCGGTGAAATGATCGGTTTTGACATGGAAATCATTGCCGAAGTCGCCAAACGTGCCGGTTTCGAATATGAAATGAATACCATGGACTTCAACGGTATTATCCCGGCCCTGCAAACTGGCAGTATCGATATTGCTGTTGCTGGCATCACCATCACGGAAGCTCGCGGAAAAATCGTCGACTTTTCTGACCCGTACTACGATTCAGGCCTGCGCCTTCTGGTACGCGTTGATAACGACGACATTCTGGAATTCAAAGATCTTGAAGGCAAAAAGATCGGCTCCAAAATCGGCAGCACCAGCTACGATTACCTGACCAACAATCTGGAAGATAGCGCTGGCGTAACGCCCTATCCGGGCAGCGCAGATATGTATCTGGCGCTGATGTCCCGCTCTGTTGATGCGGTGTTCTACGACTCCCCCAACGTGGCCTATTTCGCCCGTACCAAAGGTGAAGGCAAAGTAAAAACCGTTGGCGCCCTGTATGAAGGTCAGCAGTACGGTATTGCCCTGAAGGCCGGTAGCGAATGGGTAGACGAAGTGAACACTGCCCTGACAGAAATTCGTGAAGACGGCACCTATAAAACCATTTATGAAAAATGGTTTGGCCCTCTGCCCGAAGCTAAGTAAGCTCGGGGTTTAACGATCTGTTCTACTGCACCGGGGCCACGAGCCCCGGTGTTTTATCTCGCTAACTCCCGCGGAGACATTCACTGTGGAATCACAGTTCCAATTTGACTGGCAAGCCGCCATAGATTCCATACCCTTCCTGGCGAAGGGTATTCCTTACACGTTGATGATTTCGTTCGGCGGCCTTGTTATTGGTTTTCTGCTGGGCATTTTGTTTGGCTTGTTAAGCATTAACAAACACTGGTATTTGCGCTGGCCGGCAACGGCTTATATTGAAATATTCCGCGGCACGCCCATTCTGGTGCAAGTGCTGTTCATATTTTACGGTTTGCCCGACCTTGTCGGCGGCCCGATTGACCCGCTTGTCGCCGGTATTGCGGCCATCGCCCTGAATTCGGGTGCCTATATTTCCGAAGTGGTTCGTGGTGGCGTGCAGTCTATTGACCGCGGCCAAACCGAGGCTGGCCTGTCACTGGGTTTGTCCCGTACCCAGAGCTTTTGGTCGATTGTGTGGCCCCAGGCGTTTCGCCGGATGATTCCACCCCTCGGTAACCAGGCCATCGTCAGCATTAAAGACACCTCGCTGTTTTCTGTTATCGGCGTGGGTGAACTGGTTCGCCAGGGCCAGGTGTACATTGCCAATACCTTCACCGCCTTTGAGGTGTACTTTGTAGTGGCCCTTATGTATCTCGCTATAACCCTGTCGCTATCTATAGTTCTGCGCTACATGGAAAAGCGCGGTTTGGCCTCTGTGTGAAGGAAACTGACTGATGACCCATATTGTGCAGCTCAAACGCATGAACAAGTACTTCGGCAAGCTTCACGTGCTGAAAGATATCGATCTGGCCGTAGAAGCTGGTGAAGTGGTGGTGATTATCGGCGCCAGCGGCTCCGGCAAATCCACCTTGATCCGCTGCGTGAACGGTCTGGAAGAATTCGAATCTGGCCACCTGGAAGTCGACGGCCATAAACTGGCGCCCAAAGGCGGCAACCAGGAATCCCTGGCTGAGATCCGCAAAGAAGTGGGCATGGTGTTCCAGCAGTTCAACCTGTTCCCTCACCTGTCGGTGAAGAAGAACATCATGCTGGCGCCTATGAAAGTTAAAAGTGCCGATAAAACCGTTGCTAATGCCACTGCAGATCGTTTGCTTGAGCGCGTTGGCATCAGCGATCAGGCCGACAAGTTCCCCAGCCAACTGTCTGGCGGCCAGCAGCAACGGGTGGCCATTGCTCGCGCCCTGGCGATGGAGCCGCGGGTAATGCTGTTTGACGAGCCCACCTCGGCGCTAGACCCGGAAATGGTTGGCGAAGTGCTGGACGTTATGCGCGAACTGGCCAAAGAAGGCATGACCATGATGGTGGTGACCCACGAAATGGGCTTCGCCCGCGAAGTGGCCGACCGGGTGATTTACATCCACGAAGGCCAGATTGTGGAAGAAGGCAAACCCCACGACGTGTTCGACAACCCCCAGAACGAACGTACCCAGGCGTTTCTGTCACGGGTGCTGGCGCACTGATGGGTTGTTGGCGTTGAGTGACAGCGTTAATTAAAGAGTAACAACAAAGCCCCCGTATTCGGGGGCTTTGTCGTTTTAAGTCGCGCTCACTGGCCTGGTCGACGTAGCCAACAGGAACTTTGGGCAAACCTTACTTGAACACGCCATCTGTTGATGCTAATTTTGATGCATGTAGTCATCAAATAAAAGATCAGGAGACGTCATGCGAACAACCGTAACCATCGACGACGAACTCTACCAGCAGGCGCTCAGCATGGCTGACCCCGGCATGGACAAGGCGGAACTGTTTCGGGAAGCAATAAAAGTGTTTATAAGAACTCGCGCAGCGAAACGCCTGGCGGCGCTGGGTGGTACTGCACCCGAAATGCAAGACATCCCTCGCCGCCATGAAGACGCTCCGGCGTCATAAATGTACTGGTTGATACATCAGTCTGGGCGGGGCACTTTCGTAATCGCAGTACAACGCTCACCAAGCTGTTGCTCTCAGACCGAGTTCTGACACACCCCATGGTGGTTGCCGAACTGGCTTGCGGCACGCCGCCCTCACCGCGCGCACAAACCCTCTCTGATATCGGTCTACTGGAACCCGCGGACCAGGCAAGTATTGCCGAAGTGAGGATTCTGATTGAACAGGAAAAGCTCTACGGTTTAGGTTGTGGACTAGTGGATATTGTTCTCCTGGCGTCCACATTGATTACACCGAGCGCCCGACTGTGGACCTTCGACAAGCGACTGGAAAGGTTGGCGGAGCGTTTCGATATCCATTATTCAGGGCTCAAGCAATAGCTCTCAGCTGTGCCAGCAAACGTCGGATCTGCGGAGCATGATTGCCTATGCTCTTCGGTGTGCTCCAAATAATAGACATACAGACCCCACCACACATGCACGGAATTCAGGCCCCCGCTTTGGTCTTCTCAACCTGTATATTCATCAAATAACGGCGAGCAGCCCAGCCAAACACCAGCAAACAGAACACAGTCTGCAACAAAAGAACCCCTCCAACGCTAACAACGAACACTACAATGGAAAGATAAGAAAACACCATCATAAATTCCTCAAGCGCTAGATGCCTCCAGTGAAGTAGAGCGTTGCCGCTAACAACACCCACGATATGATCAGAGCACACAGATTAACAGCGATTGATAACACCCAACTTTCCGAACGGTTCGGCGCTCGCCCTAACCCGGGTTTACATTAGCGGAACCCTCTCAATTTTCTCGGCCACTATAACGCTAACTCTTTTCTCTATTGATCATGTGGGCACCTAGCCACTCTCCGTTTTTAATCATCTCATCGACAATATTAAAGAAAAGTTCTCTGACGAAGCGCGCAGCCTCGGTGAAAGGTAGCGAATCAGCCGTGCATAATGAAAGCTCGCGTACAGTGGGTGATGCCAATCGTACAGATGACAGGGCGCCGGAATTTACTTCCTCGCGCACGGCTGACCAAGGTAATACGGTGGCAGCTAAGCCCGCTTTGACAGCAGGAATTAGTATGGCTGAGGTGCTAGCTTCTGCGACTAACACATAGCTCAACTGCTTCTCTAGGAAAAGCTGGTCAACGCTTGCGCGCAGGGTGTTCGGTTTGCTCGGGAGAATAAGAGGAATATTTGCGAGTTCTTCCACGGAAACTGGAATAGAGGATATCTGCATGTCGGGGCTAATGATGAGGAATAACTCTTCAGTCAGCACTGGCTGCATGGAAATTCCCCGGCGAGGTTGCTCGTTGGGAGTGATGGCCATATCTACACGCCCCTGAGCCACAAGCGCTGTTAAATCAGCGCTTGGGACATCAACGATCTCGATAGTTATACCAGGATATAGACGCATGGTTCGCTGCAGCAAGGGTAACGCAATAGCTCTACCTGTGCTTGAGGGCATACCAATGGAAACCTTCCCGTTTATCGGACCGTCTTTCTTCACTAGGAGAGCGTGGGTGTTGTCTATTTGGCGCAAAATAGACCGGGCATGGCGATACAGTAACTCGCCTTCCCTAGTTGGCGAAACCCCGTGCACATTTCTGTGCAGGAGCTTAACGTTCAGCTCAGACTCCAGAAGCCTAACTTGTTGACTGAGGGCTGGCTGCGCTACGTGGAGCTTTTCTGAGGCCCTAGTCATATTTTTGAATTCGACGATTGTTGTAAAATAGTTAAGTTGTTTTAGGTTCATACTGCACCGAGGGCATCGTAAGCCCTTCCTGATTAGTGTTCACACAAAATTGAAACTAAATGGTGTGGAGGCGCTGCTAAGGTTTTCTGCATTTTTCAAATACACGTTTCCGACGACTAAAAAATAACAGCTCAATTATTCTGAATGGGCACGACTTGCTTTGTTGAGCACCCGACCATTGATCAACCTGTGATTCTCCCAAATCTTGCATGACACGCCGCCAGCCACTACCCATTAATAGATCCTAAAGTTTTCAAAGCAAAACTACAGATAGGTATAAGAAAATCTTATCGACAAATAATTATATAGTATTTTTCAAGCTCGCTACCATTGGCTATCTTTATTAAACACAACATTTGGAAATTTTTTAAAAATACTTAGGGAAAGTTATGAATCCGGAATTAGATTCTGAGGAAATGAAATGTCTCTTCCACTGAGCGGAATGCGGGTTTTAGATCTTACCCGAGCTTTGTCAGGCCCATTTTGCACCATGATTCTTGCTGATCTAGGTGCTGAGGTAATCAAAGTTGAACCATGCCCTAGCGGTGACATGATCCGTCAATGGGGGCCATTTGACCGGGGAAATAGTGCGTACTATCTAAGCAGCAACCGCAATAAAAAGGGAATTGGCATTGATTTCCGGAGTCCGGAAGGGCTTGCTCTAATTCGTGAGATGGTACTGAAATCAGATGTAATTGTTGAGAATTTCAAGCCAGGAAGGATGGCCGAGATGGGCTTAGGGTACCCCGAGCTAGCCGATGAAAAGCCCAGTTTAATTTACGCATCTATTACTGGTTTCGGCAGTTCTGGCCCGGCAGGAAACTGGCCGGGATTTGATCAAATTGCACAAGGCTACGCCGGCCTAATGAGCATTACAGGCATGCCAGACACGGGCCCAACCCGAGTTGGTGTAGCAGTTAGCGATCTTACGACCGGCATGTGGGTGGCAATGGGGGTATTGGCTGCTTGGATTGAAAAGCTACAGACTGGCCGGGGCCAGTTGGTCGAAAGTTCATTGCTGGCCAGTTTAGTGGGCCTGCTCAGCGTTCAGGGTCAGCGCTATTTAAGCTTGGGAGAAGTGCCGGAACCTACTGGTAATACACACCCCGTTATCGCTCCATATGGTGTCTTTGAGACGGCTGATGGGCCGATGAACTTAGCCCCCGCCACCCACGACATGTGGCTGAATCTGTGCAAGTTACTCGAACTTGAACATCTTACGACAGACCCTCGATTTTTGACTAACGCAGAGAGAATGCAAAACAGAAATGTATTGAAAAATATTATCGAAGAAAAGTTATTACTGCGTAAACGTAAAGAATGGACGGAGCAGATGATCGACCTTGGGATTCCTGCAGGCCCAATCAACAATTTGGCCGATGTATTTAATGACCCTCAAGTCAAACATTGCCGTATGGTCGAAACGGTCGAACATCCTCAATTAGGCACGCTTAAGCAATTGGCGCTACCTATATCGATGCCCGGGCTCGCTAATGGTTCTGTGCGTACAGCACCACCGACCTTTGGCCAGCATACATTAGAAGTGATGGAGGATTATGGTATTGATGTCGATCGGGTAAAAAGGCTGCACGCTGAGGGAACTATCCACCAAGGAAAGTGATTCAGTAAAAAACATACTTTAAATAATATCGGAGAGCAAAATGATTAATTTAACAAAAACAATTGTTCTTACAACCTTAGTTTTATTGATAAGTATCTCGAATGTACAAGCTGAACCTTTAAAGCTCTCCCATCAGTGGCCCAGAGGTGATGGTAGAGACGTTGGAGCTCGCGCGTTCGCTGAAGAAGTAAATCGCTTGGACTCGTCTTTGAAATTTCGTATATATCCTGGTGCATCGTTGATCAGTAGTCCTGTTGGCCAGCTTGACGCGCTACAGAAAGGCAGTATTCAGCTGTCGGTTTTTCCTCTTATTTATGGTGTTGGAAAAATACCAGAGCTATCAGTAACGATACTACCAGGTGCCGTTAATGGTGTAGAGGCCGCAATGGACCTGGAAAAAAGTGAATATCGGGACCAGCTCCAAACTCTAGCAGAAAGGAATGGCTTCCACATCCTTACATGGTGGTGGACTGAAGGCGGTATCGCCAACCAAGAGCGCGCAATCACAGGGCCAGACTCAGTAAACGGACTGAAGATGCGCGGGGCCGATCGAACGATCGACACAGTCTTGAGCTCTGCAGGCGCCTCAGTTATATCGATGCCCTCAACAGAGTTGTACAGCGCGCTTCAAACAGGAGTGCTTGATGGGCTAATGACCTCCTATGAAAGCTTGCTAAGCATGAGGTTATACGAACAGACTAAATACGCAACATTAGGCGGAGACTACACGATATTTGTGCTCCTTCAACCTTTAGTAGTTTCGATGCAAACCTGGAACAAATTGACACCTAAACAAAAAGAGATATTTGAAAAGGCAGCAGACAACACTAACGCCCCATTCCTTAAAGAACAATTGTTGATTAAAAAGGAAGCCGTTGATAAGTTTAAAAATGCTGGCGTTGAGGTCAGGGAGATGAAAAAAGACGAATTCAACGAGTGGCTTGATTTGGCAAAACAGACGTCTTGGGTTGAGTTTTACAATATAAGTCCTGATGCGAAAATGCTAATCGATGCATTAGATAAGTCTCAGAGTAAATGACGGAATATACGGCTCAAACGGGAGGGCACCCACCCCTCGTTTCACTGAGCCCACTCACTAATTTTTTTAATATTTTTGTAACTCGTATGAGTATTGCCAGCGCAATGATTTCGGCATTACTTTTGTTTGCTGGAGTTCTAATTGTTACTTGGATGGTGCTAGCACGTAACATTGGCCTGCAGACGTCTTGGGAGTTGGAGGCCAGTATTGAAATAATGGTTATCGCCATATTTCTGGCCTGTCCTTACACTTTGCATACAAATGGTCATGTCCGAATGGAGGTTCTTGAAGGAGTCCTCCCCATCAGGATCGGGAATGTGCTTTCAATAATAGCTAAGCTGATCGGTCTATTCGCGTGTCTGTATCTGGCCTGGGTAGGTTGGCAGATAACAGTCGATGCTTATAGTTCGGGAGAACGAGGGCTTGGCGCGTGGGCGCCTTTGGTCTGGCCAAAATACGCTTCAATGGCTTTTGGAATGGCCCTCACGGCGCTGCAGTATATTGTCATAATATGCCAACAGCCCTTCAGAGCCCATGGGGGAAGTGAGAATGTCTGAACTTGAAATCGGTGCTTTGCTGTTCATAGTCACATTCGTGGTATTATTCGCCGGTGTTCCGATCGCGTTTAGCCTGGTTGCGATCGCTGTCGGTTTTCTTGCGACTTTTGGTGGCGCGGGAGCCTTGTCTTCTGTCGCCCACTCGTTTGTTAATGAACTCTCAAGTTTCGCTTTGTTGGCGCTGCCTATGTTTGTGTTGGTAGGGGCTGCGATTGGTATGTCTCCGGCTGGCAAAGATTTATATGAGTCATTACATCGCTGGTTCTGCGGATTACCCGGTGGTTTGGTGATCGCAAACATATTTGGTTGTGGTTTATTTTCTGCAATGTCGGGATCGAGCCCAGCTACGGCCGCAACCATAGGAAAAGTGGGCATTCCGGAAATGGTTAAGCGCGGCGTGCCAGCACGCTTGGCTGCCGGCTCTATCGCGTCCGGGGGAACATTGGGCATCCTTATTCCTCCGTCGATCACTCTCATCGTTTATGGAATAGTTACGCAAACGTCTATCGGCCGCCTTTTTCTTGCGGGGGTAGTGCCTGGGTTACTTCTGGTTTTCATTTTTGCTTTTTACGCTTGGCTGGTGACTGTACTTAGGTTAAGGGCAACAAAAGCTATAGATTCAGGCCCCCCGGAAGTCTATTCATTGAAAGAAAAAGTGTCGGGATTTTCTCGAACCATGCCCTTTCTTTTAGTAATTGCAGCGATTACTTTTTTTATGTATGGCGGGTACGCAACGCCATCTGAGGTGGCAGCTGTAGCGGCATTTATGGTAATCGTATTGGTCGCCCTAATTTACAGGATTTATAGACTATCTGAAGTTTGGCCAATTATGGCAAGTGCAACTCGCGACTCGACAATGATTCTAATGATCGTCGCTGGGGCTGCGCTTTATGCTTATATGATGTCCTATCTTTATCTGACTCAAAGCGTCGCCGACTGGATGTTCGGTTTGAATATGAGCAAATGGGAGCTTCTAATAGCTCTAAATGTGTTTTTGCTTATAGCGGGGCTTTTCCTTCCGGCTGTATCAATAATACTTATGAGTATGCCGATAATCTATCCTGTTCTTGATCTTTACAATATCGACCTTATATGGTTTGCGATAGTAATGACTATCAACCTGGAGATAGGAATGATTACGCCTCCTTTAGGTCTTAATTTATTTATTATCCGGGGTATTGCACCTGACATTACGATGAAAGATATAATGTTGGGATCGTTGCCTTTTGTTTTTTTGATGTTAGCTTACATAGTTTTTCTTGTGATTTTTCCAGAGATAATTACATGGCTTCCTGACATGCTGATGGGCCCAGGCTAATATACAAAAGAGGAGTTTTTATGTCTAAAAATATTGACAATATTCCAAGCTTGACAATATCAGGACCTATAGCAAAAATAACTCTATGCCGTCCTAAACAACATAATCGTATAGATCCTTCCGATCTTTCGGTTCTACTTGATCATTTTTCGGCTATCACCAGTAGCGACAGTATTCGAGTGCTAATTATAACAGGAGAGGGATCTAGTACGTTTAGTTCTGGTTATACGTTGAGCGCTATAAAGGAAGAGTTGGATGATCGCTTTGAGTGCGTGCTAGACACCTTGGAAAGCCTTCCAATACCAGTTATTTGTGCGATGAACGGCAGCGCTTATGGCGGCGCCACGGATCTCGCTCTATGTTGTGATTTCCGCATCGGTATTGAGGGAACTCGCATGTTTATGCCTGCAGCTAAGTTCGGGCTGCATTACTACCCTGGGGGAATCAGGCGGTATGTTACAACACTGGGACTCACTGCGGCCAAAAAGCTATTTTTAACTGCGCAACCAATAAATGCAAAAGAAATGCTTCGAATCAACTTTTTGACGGAGCTCGTTAAGCCTGAAGAGCTCAACGATACTGTCCAGCATTATGTGACAGAGTTGCTTAAATGCGCGCCTAGGGTGATCGCTTCAATGAAGAGTGATCTGAATCAAACTGCGGCCGGCTCTCCCGACCTAGTAGTTCAGCGCGCTAATTATGAAGCCTCGCTGAAATCTGAAGAGCTGACTAAGCGTGTAGCAGGTCTGGCTTAATGACTGGCGCTGAGTTTTTATAAGGAGATTGAACGGAAGCCTCTTGAAATTGACAGATTACTATGGACGGGGGCTGTGGTGGGATAGCGGTGATACGCACTTGAGCGCCGCAGGAGTGCGAAATAGTATTGCAAATAGAGTGATAGATCGGTGGGTAATACACCCCTATGACTCAATCTTCTTGTTAATATGCTTGCCCTAACGTAACCGATTTGAAACTAATTTCAAGGGGAAACTATGGCCGATAATCATTCAATCGACTGGCTCGCTACACCGGCGGCTGTTTGGCGTCGCCACCACGCTGGCCTGCGCGCGATCCGCCGCCTGGATCCGGTTGGCTGGGGCACACTGACTGGCGTCAATCGGCAACAGCAGGAGCTGGCGCTAAACACCGAACGGTTTATTCAGGGCGAGCCGTCCAATAACGTGCTTTTGTGGGGCTCACGCGGCACCGGTAAGTCGTCGTTGATGAAAGCGCTGCTGAACCGCTATAAAGATGAAGGCCTGCGCATGGTCGAAGTCGATAAAGACGATCTTGTGTATCTACCTGAAATTGTGGATGAACTGTGGGATGAACCTTATCGCTTTATTGTTTTCTGTGATGATCTTTCGTTCGAAGCTGGAGAGACGGGATACAAGGCTCTGAAAAGCATATTGGAAGGTTCACTGGAACTGCCACCGGAGAATGTTAGGGTATATGCCACATCAAATCGACGCCACCTGATGCCGGAATTCATGGCCGACAATTTAGGTACCCAAAGCCGCGGCGGCGAAATCCATCCTGCAGAAGCGATTGAAGAACAGGTTTCCTTGGCGGATCGCTTTGGCTTGCAGCTATCATTTTACGCGTTTTCTCAGGAACTCTATCTTAAAGCGGTGGATGCGCTGTTCCCAGAGGTGGAGGATCGAGCTGAGTTGCATCAGCAGGCTCTGCGCTTTGCTACCGCCCGAGGTGTGCGTAATGGCCGCACTGCGCAGCAGTTTTACCGGCATACTGTAGTGGTTCAATGATTCCGGGTTGGCAGAAATCTAGCCTTAGTACTCTCAGGATTAATCCAGTCCACTTTTGACACAGGGGTGTTAAGTATCTTTTCGATGTGGCAAATCAGACCTGGTATCGGGATGGCTACTCCTCCGTCGACCAGCATCCTGTTTTCTCTCGCAGTGAGTGGTCCTTGGTCCAATGTCTGAGATTCATCGCGCGCAGATGGCTCTTCTTCACTCATGAATTCTGTCGTAACGTTCTCCTGATTAGCTCTGTCCCTATCTCCAGAAAACACATATCCCGGTATTGGCGGTACGCCGATTCGGCTACAGGTGGACGTAATTTGCTTTACTTAGGATAAAAAAGGCGAGGTCAATATTCTCATCTGTCTGCTCCTTGTCCCGTAACCAGCGGACTTGGATCCCCAAGTAATTTGCCCACTCTACGCCTTTTTTGAACTTTCTTTTCTGGTTGTTTTTAGCGCAAATCTCTAAGTATTGATTGACCAGTTTGTACTGGGATTTTCCGGCACGATATTTTGCCTGTTCAAACGCTTGCTCAAATAGATCCATAGCTGCAGAGAAGTCTTCTGCCCTGTATGTGCGAGCCGCGTCGACCCAGGAAGCTAGCCAGCACAGCTGATCTGCCAAGCCTGAGGTACGCAGATTTTCTTTGAAATCGTCTGCATTGGATTGAAGGGTACTGCTGTTCTTGAGGTCGAACCCTCTTTGGAGCAAGCGCTGGAACTCTGGGTTTACACCCCATCTGTTCGCATGTGTGATTGGATAAAGTGCTGCTATAACAGGATAGCGTATAGCGCGACAATTAACTTGGCCGGTCCGGACAAGATAGTTGACGCTGCATACAAGGGCTACTTTCAGATACTTGAGCTTTAGTTCCTCATTCATGAGATGCCTCCTCCTGCTCCACGTGCCAGAGCGTCTTCACATCGGTCCCTCCACGAAGGGTCTGCAATACTACACAGCAGGCTTCTGCGTGCTTCATCAATGCTTTTAGCCTGCTGTCATCGGTTTGCGTAGCGAGCTGCAGAAATACATTGCAATCCATGCGCTGAAAACCCACCTGAACGGTTGAGTCCACCATGAGAGAGCCCCGCACATCGCATTCCGCCCCGACTGCCACCTCGATATCAGCGAGTTCGATATCGAGCCACTGCGCGATCATGCGAGTGGTGGAGTGTAGACAAGCGGCGAGTGATGCCGAGAGCAGATCCCCCGGATTTGGCGCATCGTGATCGCCCCCAACCGCCCGGTGGATCCCGAAAGACCAGCGCTTTCCTGCGTTGTTCGGTGGCCCTATCTCACCATGAAAAGGGTCACACCGCTCCCAACGACTGCCCGGGCTTCATCTCGAATCCATGCGGCATCAGGCTCTTTACGATAACGTTGCTGCAACGGCTTCTGGCGGGTTGGAACCAACCGTGTCTCGATGTTCGTAGTAGTTGCGTTCATGATCTGACTCCTTTTGTTTGAAGCTTGCGACTTCAAACTACTTCACAACAGGAGCTCCGAGCATGGGGCAATTGTCCCGGTTGGATGGAAAGTATTGCGTTCATACGGGACAAAGGTCCCTGATGAAGTTCAGTCTGCGCCAAACCCCTTCTCCCGTGCCTGCACAATCAATTGTGCACGGGTCGGGAGATCGAGATTGCCACATATTGCACAGACATGATTACGCACGGTTTTTGTCGCGATAAACAGGGCCTGGGCAATTTCGGTATTTGACTGCCCCCGGGCCACGAGGTTGAGCACCACCCGCTGGGAGGCAAGCCATGACAGGACGGTATGAGCTTTCTGAGCAGAACTGTTAAATAAGCCAGACACCCATCCGTAAACTATTGATGGGTATCCATGTGAACCCACTGCGTCCACCTATTTTGCCTTCGCGTTAGGCGCTGCATCCGTTCGCCATGGCGTCCCATTACAAGTCGGGTAATTGCTGCAACTAGGTAGACAGCCAGGACAAGGTAGTCGATGTGATGCCGCTGGAGTATTCGGGGTCGTAGAACCGCTAATCTGGACACCCATCTATAAAAGCTAATTTAATCAATCGTCAAGGCTCATCATGGACATGGGTGTCCTCTTTAAATTGCCCGAGGCCTGATCGACGGCGTCGCAGTCTCCGAGCCCAACGTTAACCCGACGGTGAAAATGACCTGAGCATTCAGCAGGTGAGGCCCCGCCGATCACCGGCCATAGCCGAAGTCTCTATGACTACACCACCGCCCTCGCGCTCTACCAGGGCTGCGCCAACCTCGCGCCGGCTAACGCCGGCGTGAGGTTGAGCGGATTGAACAATTTCGATATCAACGAAACTATCTGTAGCGCGCTCTCGGCTAAGGGGCTCGTGGCAGGCTCCACCGCCGAGGAGCGGGCGACTGATGCCCAGCGGATTCTCAACGAGGAGTTTGCGATCCAGCCTGAGCAGAATCCGCAGGGGAAAGAAGACCTTCTAACTTAGATAGGTTGCTATGAGTTTACCATGGTAGCTATCAGCATGACGGTAGTGGTTCAATTATTCTGGACACCAACGTAGATGGTAATATCGCCACCATAAGCTAGGTGTCTGATGACCAGGAAACCACTGTTTGTTGGCGGCTGAATTACCGCCAACAAACAGTGGTTTTATTTCTAGCTGCGTTCACGATCTGACGTAGGTGTGTTCGCGCGCAGCGTCGTGGTTCGTCAGTGGCCATGTTCGGCGCGTTTCAGAACATTAATCCCGGAAGCCAGGTCGAAAGCATCGGCACGAATGCCAGCAGCATCAAACAAACGATCAATGTCACCAGGAATGGGAAGACCATGCGCGACAGTTCGCCGATCGAGACGCCAGAGATACTGCAAGTGGCAAACAGCGTGATGCCAACCGGCGGTGTCGCCATGCCGATGGCCAGTGCCACGACGGTAATGACACCGAAGTGCACCATGTCGATGCCCAACTGATGAGCGATAGGCGTGAATATTGGCACCACCAGCAGAATGATCGCGCCGGTTTCCATGAAGGTGCCGAGTATCAGATATATCAGAATAATCAGCATCAGGACCAGGTAAAGATTGGTCGAAAGCCCGAGAATGGTATCAGAAACCATCTGTGGCACCTGCTCTATCGTCATGATCCAGCCGAACGGGCTCGCAACGGCGATGAGCAAAATGATCATTGCCGAGTTCAATGCCGCTTTGTAGAAGATGGGGAAGACATCCTTCCAGCCCAGTTCCCGGTAGATGAAGGCGCTGACGATCAGCCCGTAAATAACCGCGATACCAGCCGACTCGGTTGGCGTGAATGCACCGGTCATGATGCCGCCGAGTATGATGACAGGCATCAGGATGCCCCAGAAGGAGTCTATGAGCTTCTTCCAGCGCTGTTTCCAGTTCTGCCTCGCCTCTGCCGGGTAGCCGAGGCGGTGCGAACGCGCGATGCTGACCACGATCAGCGCACCAGCCAGCAGCGCTCCCGGAATGATACCGGCAATGAACAGCTTGCCGATGGACACATCGGCGACAATGCCGAACAGGATGAAGGTAATGCTGGGAGGAATGACGACGCCTAGGCACGAAGCCGAGGCGACGACAGAAGAAGCGAAGGACTTCGAGTAACCACGCTTCACCATTTCAGGAATGGTCAACTCCCCCACGGCCGCCGCGGTACCGGGCGCAGAACCCGAAATCGAAGCGAAAAATGTACAGGCCATTACCGAAACGGCCGCCAGACCGCCTTTGAAATGACCCACTAGGGCGCTAGCAAGCTCGATGATTCTCCTCGAGATGCCGCCACGCTCCATGATGGAGCCCGCCATCATGAACAGCGGGATTGCAAGCAAGGGAAAGGAGTTGATGCCGGCAACCATGCGCTGTGGCAACATTTCGACGGGCATCATGCCACTGGCGATCAGGCTGGCCAGGGCAGCAAGCCCCATCGTGAAACCAATGGGCACGTTAATGATGAACCCTGCCACCAAAACGATTAGAAGAACGGCCAGCATATCATGCCCCTTTACGGATCAAACGTAGTCTGTTGTTGGAGTTGAATATTTCGATCATGCAGTAAAGAAATATCAGTGCACCCATGATGGGTACTGAGGCATATATCCAACTCATGGGTATTCCTAACGCGGGAGATGTTTGAAACCGTGTTGCTATGGCCACCTTGTATCCATAAAAGATTAGATACCCCGAGAATGACATAATGCAGAGATTTCCAACTATCTCGATCATGACCCGTAGCTTCTCGTTAAAGAAGTTGACGATGATATCGATGCCAATGTGTATCTTATCTCGGACGCCCATCGCAATGGATAGAAAACTGCACCAGATAAAGATGAAGCGAATGGCTTCCTCGCTCCAGGAGCTTGACTGATTGAACCCGTATCGCATCACTACCTGGTAAAATGTCAATGCTGCAATGGAAATCATCATTGCAACGATGCATGTTTTGAGAAACAGGTCGAGATAGCGAACTGGGCTCTTATTTTTTTTTTGATCCACCATTTCATCCTCGAAATAACGATGTTGGAAAGGAATGCTGGGGCGCTATGGCATGGTGTAGCGCCCCAGCATGAACGTTACTCCGTTTTCAAGATAGTTGAGATGAGTTCCTTTCCTCGTTCCGCATCTCCACTGCCAAGCACTTCATAGTAATTGGGGTAGATCTTCTCCAGGGCCGTCTCGATAAAGGCATCCTTCTCCACTTTATTGATCTCCATTCCCTCGCCCTCGAGAGCCTTGCGCATCTCAGTTTCGTAATCGGCCAGTGCCTCGCGCTGGATGGTGGCCGCCTCCAGTGCCGCCTTAGAAATGATCCCCTGATTCTTTTCATCTAGGGTGTTCCACCAAACCGCACTAGCAATGTACTGGCGAGGATAATAGAAGTGCCCGCTCAAGGAGAGGTAATGCTGTACCTCGTAGAAGCGCTGGCTTTTGATCAGGTTCATCGGGTTCTCTTGACCATCAACCACACCTTGCTGCAAGCCTGTATAGAGTTCGCCGAAGGACATCGGTACGGCAGAGGCTCCAAACGCATTCAAAGCGTCAATCATGACTTTACTTTCCATCACACGTATCTTGAGACCTTGCAGATCATCCATGGTGCGAATGGGACGCTTGTCATTGGTGAAGTGCCTGAACCCCCCATCGTTATAAGCTAAGTGTTTAATGCCCACATCCAGGTACTTTTCTTGTATCTGACTCCCAATTTCACCGTCCAAGACTTTGTGAGCATGGTTGAGGTCCCGGAATAGAAAGGGAAGATCCCACAGCATTGCTTCGGGTACGAACCCACCCATGGGCCCGTTTTCGACATCTCCCATCTCGATCATGCCCAGCTGAATCCCTTCCACGATTGCACGTGCGTCTCCAAGTTGACCTGCCGGATATATCTCGACATTGATCTCACCATTGGATCGATCTTCCACCATTTTCTTGAAGGCGTTGACCCCAATATTCTGTGGGTCTTCAGGGTTCGTGTTGCTGTTGTGCGCGAGTTTTATATCCACGGTTGCTTGGGCAATCATGCTGACAGACAGCGCAGCCACGAAAGTGCCGGAAACAATGGTGCGCAGGAGAGAGGTTCGTGTTGATGCTTTAGTCATTTTGTTTTCCTAATGAAATATTTTTGTTTTTTGACTATGGGTCAATTTACCGGGTGGGCTGGCGTGCCGCTGTGTAGAGTTCTCGCGATTTCCAGTGAGGCTTTTCTTCTCAGCTCCAACACGGAATCCTGAGATAGGAAAGCGGTATGGGGGGTGATTACGACATTATCCAGTTTGGATAGCTCTGGCGCTCCATCCGGAGGCTCCCGCTCGAGAACATCCATGGCGGCGCCGGCGATGCGATTTTCTATCAATGCGTTATGCAGGTCATCTTCCTCTATAAGTCCTCCTCTTGATGTGTTGATGATAAGTGCACTCTTCTTCATCCTGCCTAACGCAGACTTATCAATTATATGAGTGGTCTTCTCGTTCAGGGGAAGGTGAAGTGATAAAAAATCGACCTCCCCTAGGAATTCATTGAGGTCATCGATCTTGCGTATATTCTGTTGGGACAGCGTCTCGGCTGAGCTGTAGGGGTCATGGCCCACCACATTCAAACCAAAGGCCATGGCGCGTTTCGCGACTTGCTGGCCGATCGCGCCACAACCAAGCAAGCCGAACGTCTTACCTCTCAGTCGTGGAGCGTTTTTGCCATCATTTGCATTCCATGTTCCATTCTTGACTTGATTGTTCAGGTGACAGATTTTCCTGGCCAGAGCTAGAAAAATACCAAAAGTATGATCCGCGACTTCGTCCTGGCAATAGTCGGGAACATTGGCTACGATAATGCCTTTCCTGGATGCCGCTTCCATGTCGATGTTGTTGTATCCAATGCCCGCTTTGACAATGACCTTGCAGCGGTTCAGGTTTTCGATAACGTCTGCACCTATTTGCGCGTATATCACAAGAAGCGCATCCGCCTCCTTGCCGAGTTCCGAGAGCGTTGCGGCGTCATGAGAAGGGCTTAATTCGAAGTCGATACCATTTTCCTTGAACACACTCTGCTCGAGTGATGTGTCAGGAAAAATGGTATCCGTCATCAATACTGATGCATTCATGATTTTGTCTCTTGTTGTTGATATCTTTTTGGGCACAGAAAGATTATGCATCGATTTCCGGGAAGCAATACTTTGCGCGTTTGTTTATAACGGTGATGGTATTATTCGATGGTCAACGTATTAGTCAGAGTGCCAATTCCATCAATGGTGACTGACATCTCATCTCCTGATTTGACTGGCCCGACACCATGGGGAGTTCCAGTGAGAATGACGTCCCCAGGCATCAGCGTCATGTACTGAGAGATGTAACTAACTACCTCATTGACTTTGAAGATGAACATTTTGATGTTCGAGCTTTGTTTGACTTCACCGTTGACGGTAAGTTGTATCTTGGCATCGTCCTGATTTATCTCCCTGACGATACCAGGGCCCAGTGGGCAGAAAGTGTCAAAGGACTTTCCGCGAGTCCATTGCTGGTCGCTGAACTGAATGTCCCTTGCCGTGAAATCATTCGCACAGGTGAAGCCAAAAATCACATTGGCCGCGTCTTCAACAGAGACGTTTTTTGCCTGCTTGCCAATGACGATTGCCAGCTCCCCCTCATAGTCGAGGCGACCCACGTTGCCGGGAGCTTTGATCTCGTTCTGATGCGCTATGACGGTTGTCGGTGGCTTCAAAAACAGCAATGGTGCCTTGGGAAGCTCTAGGTCCATCTCCTTGGCATGATCCAGGTAGTTTAGGCCTACGCAAACCACCTTGGACGGCTCGCAAGGCGCGAGTAGTTTGACGGCGGACGCAGAGATCGTTTCATCGCTTGGTTCGATGCTGTCGAACATGTTGCCTTCGAGCCTGGTAATGACCCCTTTGGCTAAATGGCCATAGTGTGTCTGGTTATTATAGATATATCGCACGTACATGAATCACAGTCCTCCTATTATTGTTTCTTTCTTGATCAGGTGATTGAGCCTTTTCTGGACATCCATCAAGTGCATCTGCATCTCCTTTTCTGCCTGCTCTGCATTTTTATTCTTTAATGCCTCCAGAATTTTCCCATGAAATTTTATGGACTCTTTCATGACTGGGTTGTCTTCCTTTACACTCTTCTGAGCCCTGAATACCAAGGTGATGATGGCGTTGTAGAGGCTCGCCAGTACCTCGCTTTTCGACGCCTTGGCGATCTGTTGGTGGAAGGCGATATCAGCGAGAACAAAGTCGTCACTGTTACCTTCACGCTCAGCCTTGATCATCGACTCAAGTTGCAACGACATGATGCTGATATTCTGCGTTTCGATACGACTCGCCGCTAGGCGAACCATGGTGCGTTCAAGAAACATCCTCGCTTCCATCACATCCTCGTAGCTGTAGTCGTTCAGCAGAATTTTTAGTGCCAGTGTCTCTTCTAGAATGGAGGCGAAGTTGGTGGTGATAACGGTTCCGGCATTGGTCCTACTTATCAGCCCTTGCAAGGAAAGAATCTTGAGGCCTTCTCGAACCGAGGCCCGACTGACGCAAAATTGCTCGCACAGTTCACGCTCGCTGGAAATGCGATCGCCTTCCTTGAGGTCACCACTAACGATCATGGACTTGATCTTGGCAACTACCTCGTCACTCAGACTCTTCTTCTCCAGCGGCTCAATTTTCATGTGGTTGTTGATCTCGGCTCATGCTTTTCATGGTTCTATAATCTGATGGTCAGACCACGCGATAGTTTAAATAACTTAGTCCCTCATACAAACTGGGTCAAGTTTTTTTCGGGCGGCGTAGGGCGAGAATCGCATGTCCGCATTCACCCACCCCGGTAAGCCTCATAATGGAAGCAGTGGAGGTGTTCATAACCGAGAAGACAAGACGTTGGTATTTCGACAAACTAAAGGCCGAGGCGGTAAACATGGTTTGGGCCGAGGGCTATGCCATCGCGGAGGCTGCCAGGTGGCTAGATATCGATCGCAGCCTGCTGGATCGCTGAGGGTCACCGCCGTCCATAGTCCTGCAAGAACCGACCTGATTACCCATAAACCTCAGCCAGTTTCAAAAGCCTTATTGGCATAGGCGGTGTTCTAACGGCAATGAAACAAAATCGCGGCAACATCCTGTCCAGCTCAAAACGCCGGTTGAAGCGATAACAGA
>Ga0314772_1000377_pt1 | contig 24425 bp, 21 predicted proteins | sample MetaGCBIW2018_FD_204520 | JGI IMG/M metagenome (GOLD analysis project Ga0314772, IMG submission 204520) | Cryopeg brine microbial communities from Beaufort Sea near Barrow, Alaska, United States - CBIW 2018 | ecosystem: Environmental > Aquatic > Marine > Coastal | place: USA: Alaska | collected... | reverse complement strand
CGGTAACTGCTCAGCGAACGTTGGACCCGTCTCGAGAGACACCTGCTCGACGCCGTATTGGGGCGCCTGCGGCGCAGCGTCATCCTGCGGCGCAGCGTCATACTGCGGTGCCGCGTCATACTGCGGTGCCGCGTCAAACTGCGGCGCAGGTTCTGCCACTTCGGGCATCGCAGCTTCCGGAGCGACGGGCGCCGCGCCCCAGGTGTGAGCGGGTGTGGGTTCGTCGTCCTCTTCGAGCAATGGCACCACCATCGGCTCCTCGACCTCAGGTGTGGCATCGCCAGCATCTTCTCGTCCACTCGCATTGTCGCCCAAGTCGAACTTGGGCATTGAGAAGGAAGGAATGGCGTCTGCCGTCTCCTGGGGCTCGGCATTTTCAAGCATGGGAACCGGGAGCGCTTCGTCCACCGGCGCTACCAGCTCGGCATCTGCTACTGGTATGTCATTGAAAGCGCCACGGCGGGCAGCCTGGCCCATCGACTCTGCCTCTGGGTCAACATCCGCAGTCGCTTCGTGCGCGATGTCCTTACGCGCACGGAAACCACGGAACATAGATGCCCGCTCTTCCGCTGTCTGAGGCGCAATTTCCTCCGGCGAGATGGAAGGCTTAAAGCCGCTTGGTTCCTCGGCATCAAGCGCGCTCAGTTGGTCTGCGGTTGCACGAGCGGGCAGGCCAATGATCTTGGCGCGCTCCTCATCACTCGTCACACTCGGTCCAGCATTTGCCCTGCGGCGGCGCGCCGGCAGACCGGAGGCGGTCACGCCCCCCGCCAACGCGGCGGTATCGACTGGCGTGGCCGACGGGGCTCCTGCTGCATCGGCGGCAATGAGGTCGTCAACTGACGGCTCGGCAGGCCCGCGTGGGGGAAGAGGCGCGGAAGGTTGCGGCGCGGGAGAATCAGCGCTGCGGCCGGCCAGGCTCGTACCCGACTCCACCGCTGCCGGCTGGTACGCAGGCGCCCCAGGCCGCTTGGTAGCGTCGGGCTCGGCGTTGGTGTCGATGATCTCGTCGGCGACACTGTGGGTGACAAGCGCGGATGGTGCTTGCACGGAAGCATTGGATGCGGAGCTGGACATGTGAGACACCGGCTCCTGAGCGCGAGCATCGAATAGTGACGCGGGCATAGTGACCGTCGCGGTCGTGCCTGCGCCTTCCTGGGACGTGATCAGGACGCGGGCGCCCACTCGGCGAGCAATACGGCCGACCACGAACAGGCCTAGTCGCTGAGCCCCGAGGATCTCCGATGCCGCGGTCGAAGCTACGCGGTTATTGGCGTCGCGGAGCTCATCGACCGTCATGCCAATACCGGAGTCGACGACCTCCACCACGAATTCGCCCCCACGCTCAAAGGTGCGCACCACGACAGAGGAACCCGGGTCGGAGAACACCGTCGCGTTCTCCAGCAACTCGGCGAACAGGTGCGCGGCAGTCAACGCGGAGTGGCCCACCATGGCGGGGTCGGCATCGAGCTCGAGCTGAACTCGCTCGTAGAGCTCGATCTCGGACGATGCCGTACGGATGACGTCCGCGAGCGGCATAGCGCGGCGCAGACGGCGACCGGTGTCGATGCCTGCGAGAACGAGCAGCGACTCGGAGTTACGACGCATTCGCGTTGCCAAGTGGTCCAGCGCGAAGAGTCGCGTCAGCGTTTCCGGGTCGTCCTCCGTGCGCTCCATGTCGTCGATGGAGGACAGCTGGCGGTTGAGGAGCACCTGGTCACGGCGGGCAACGTTAACGAACATCTCGGAGATGGAGCCACGCAGCGCGGCCTGCTCACTAGCGATGGCCAGCGTCGTCGCGTTAACGCCATTAAACGCCTCGGCCAGGCGGCCAATCTCGTCAGAGGACTCCACCGGAATCTGCACCTCCGACACGTCCACCGTCTCGCCTGGTATCGCGGCTCGCTCCACCATGCGTGGTAGCTCCTGACGGACTGCGGTAGCCGTCGTAGTCAGTCGGCGCAGCGGGCCGATAATGCGTCGTGCAATCAAGAGTGCGATGGCAATCGTCGCAATCACCACGAGCACGGCGCCAACGATCGTGACGATGGTCTGCAGAACGGTGGACTGAAGCGAGGCCGCCGAAGTCGCCTGCGCGTCATCCCACAGTGCATCGCGGATGGGGATCTGCGCGTCGAGCTCCTGGGACACCTGAAGTGGCCAGTCGTTGCCGCGCTCGGTCACGAGCGATGCGTCAAGGCCGGACGCGATGTTGGTACGGATCGACTGGAACGAGGAGGTATCCCCCTCGTTAGCGTTCGTGGACGCCCCGAACGGAGGCACCTCGGCAACCGCGCCGAGCGGGTCGACCGTATCTTGCGCACTCGTCAGCGCGATGTCTGACAACGCCACCAGCGAACGCTGGAAGTTGGTGTCGCCGGGGAGGAAGAAACCCTGACGCAGCAGGTGATCGGTGTACACCTCCTCCGAACGGACGCGTTCCACCAGGATGTCCATTGAGTTGTATGCCCGGAGCTGACCGGCGAGGGTGCGGTCAGAGGCGACGCTTGCCACGTCGGACGACAGCTTAACGATCGGCTCATTGGTGTCGCGGTAATAGCTGCTGAGCACAGATACCGAGATACTGCGGTTCACTACCTGGTTGCGGACATTAGCAAACTGCGCGAACTGCTTGTCGGCATCGGTGATCGTGACCTGGACGGCCTGGTTCTCGCTACGGTCCCCGACAGCGCCGGCCGCTGCTGAATACGCGGCTTCAGACGCATTGGTCGCTGGCCGCAGGGCAATCAGATCGGTTTGGATCGCGGCGGGTTCTGTTAGGTACGTCTGAGTGGTGACGCCCTCAAAGTTGACCGCGAATGACACTCTCGCGAGGGTGCTCCTGAGGCCTGCGCTCGAAGGCGTTGACGCGGTAATATCTTCTATCTCCGCGCCGATGGCAGCGTAACTATCCGCGGCCGCCTGGACGTCGTCGGTGCTGGGGAACGACAACCATTCACCGATGCCGTTGTCTGTCGCGTCGATCGCGCGCAGGTCTGTCAGCGAGGGGTTGGATTGCGACCCGTCGATGGCTTTGGTGATCCGAGCCGCAGCGTCTTCGCCATCCGAAGTCGGATTATCAGCCACCTGGGCGGCGAGGCCAGCAATAGCGTCATCGGTCACGCTCTCAGCATCGGTGCGCTTCTTGAGTCCACCGGAGTAAGCGTCGACGTAGCTCACGGAGAGGTTACGCTCGGCCTGGAGGTCCGCCTCAAAGCTGCGGCTGGCGCCGAGCACGTCGAGCAACTGCTCCACGTTTCGAGTGCTGCTCAGGGTCTGGGTTGCGTTCAGGGTCACCACGCCGACGGCGAGCAGGAGCACAAGAATAGGCACTGCTACTACCGCGAGGATCTTTCCTCGAATATTCAGCCTTTGGAGCATGGAACCTCTCCCTTACGGACGTCCGCCAGTACGGTCGCCACTTGCATTGCACACACCGATGCTTTCGATCTTCACTGTTATCGGCCTTTGGCCAACAAACATGAGTACCGCGTCTCACTGTGTTTAGTGAGACGCTTAAGGCAAGACACTATGACGCGAAGAACGTGGGTGATTTTTGGTGAAGGTGGCAAGTTTGCCCCATTTTGGGCCTCCTGAGGTATTCGCCCTGGTTGATACTCCGCCTCCAGTGGCGGGCACGCACGAAATAGTGATAAATGTCACTGCCGCGGGCGTCAACAGAGCGGACATACTCCAGCGTCAAGGCCACTACCCGGCCCCCGCCGATGCGCCCAGTTGGCCCGGTCTAGAGGTGTCAGGTCGAGTGGAATCCGTAGGAGCAGCCGTATCGCGTTGGGTACGAGGCGACGAAGTGTGCGCGCTACTCGGCGGCGGCGGATACGCCGAGGCAGTGGCCGTGCACGAGGACCTGGTCATGCGTGCCCCCGCAGGGGTGGACCTGGTGGACGTCGCGGGCCTGGTCGAGTCCGCGTGCACCGTGTGGTCCAACCTCGACATCGCCAGAGCCTTGCCCGGCGAGACCCTACTAGTGCACGGCGGCGCGGGGGGAATCGGCGCCATGGCCATCCAGTACGCCCGCAGCCTCGGAATGCGCGTCATCGCCACCGCCGGCAACCGCGAGCGCGTTCAAGCGTGCCTCGACCTCGGTGCTCATCACGCGATCGACTACCACGCACAAGACTTTGAGAGCGTGGTGAGCGAATTGGGCGGCGCCGATGTGATTCTTGACGTGGTGGGCGCGGCATACCTCGAGAGAAATCTGGCGGCATTGCGTTCGGGTGGCCGGCTAGTAGTGATCGGTCTCCAGCAGGGAGCTACCGGGCAGATTGACCTCGGGGCACTACTGACGAGGCGTCTCAGCGTGATCGGCACCTCCCTGAGGTCGCGGCCTCACGCGCAGAAAGTGGCAATCGTGCGCGGGGTGGAGCGCGACCTCTGGCCTCACATTCCTGAGGAGATTCGACCGATCACCCACGCGCACTATCAGCTAGCGGACGTGTCTACGGCTCACCGCGATCTGGAGGCCGGAGGCATCGTCGGCAAACTGCTACTTATCCCCTAGTGAGCGGCCTGCGCAACCCTGCTCCGGCATCGGTCGAGTGACGGGGCGGCTCACTTCTCAGTCAGCGGGTGCGCGAGCCCCCGCTTAGTCGAGGTTGCCCGCGGCCAGTGACGCGGCAATGGCAGGGGAAATCGGCAGCCGCGGATACAGGGTCGCTTGGAACGCATGATAAACGTCCACCTTGCCCTCCCACATCGTGTTGGCTACCTGGTTGTGCGCGTCAAGCTCGTGCCACCAAGACCCTCCATGAGGATCGATGTGGTGGGTACCTACGAAGTCCCACCACTCGCGGTACTGGTCCGCAAAACCGTCCTCGCGGGTACGCCGCCAAAGCACCGCGGCGGCGGCGATGGCCTCGGCGCTCACCCAGTGCATGCGCTCGCGCACCACGGGTGTGCCGTCGAAGTCCACGGTGTAGGTGAAGCCTGGAGCGCCATCGACCGCCCATCCCTCCGTGACTGCCGCGTTGAACCAAGCCGTAGCATCGGTCGCCATCCACTCTGGGGCCGCGAGCCCGCTCTGCTCCAGCGAGACGGCCAGCTGCAGCGTCAGCCGAGACCATTCGAACCAGTGGCCGATGGTCGCGCCGTAGGGCCTGAAGCGGTGGGCGGGAGTGTCCTCGTTGTATCCGAGCAGGGGTTCCCAGGTGGCGGTGTAATGCTCGGGCAGGCGCCACGAGTTTTCCCGCGCGAAAGTGTGAACCGTACGCTCCGTGATGCGCAGCGCCCGGTGCAACAACTCGCTGCCACTGGTGACATCGGAAGCCGCCAGGTACGCCTCGACAGTGTGCATGTTCGAGTTGATGCCCCGATAGTCCTCCTCCTCGGACCAGTCGCGGTTGAACGACTCACGGCTCATGCCCGCTTGGTCGTCCCAGAAGTGCTTGGTGTGAATGTCAATCGCGTCAACGAGTAACGCATTGGCGCCATCCCGCCCCGCCGCTTTCGCGCTAGATGCAGCCAGAATCACGAATGCGTGGCCGTACGCCTCCTTGGCCGTCTCGCTAGGTCCATCGGAGTTCACCGCCGCGAACCAGCCACCGTTCACGTCGTCATGCAGCCGGCCGCGAAGCGCGTCGAGCCCGTGATCCACAAGCGCCGCCGCGCCGGGGCGGCCCATCAGCGCCGCGAGCGCGAACACATGAGTCATGCGGCAGGTGATCCACAGTTCTACGTCGCGGCTCTCGTCGAGCGTGCCGTCGTTGCGCATAAAGCCGAAGCCGCCCTCGGGGTGCTTGGAGGACTCTGCGAAGTCGATCAGCCGGTTGGCCTCCGCCTCGAGCCAGCGGTGATGGGCGGGGGTAATAAGCCAGTTCATGAATTCACCCTAGCGACAAGACCCCGCCACGCACGGTTACGGCCCGCTGGAGATTGATGATGGCTGAGACTCAGCGTTGAGCGACTGCCGCCGGGTCACGGCGAGCAAGGCTGCGAGCGGGATTAGGAGACCGATTCCTACCATCGACAGCCCGCCGTAACCGACCAGGGCGAGCACCAGTCCTGATCCAGCACCAGCGATCGCCCCCGCCAGGCCCATGATCAGGTCCGACGTACCTTGCACGTCCGTGTTGCTCACTCGCGCGTCTCCCAGATGTGCGCCCGCGGAGAGCAACGTTGACCCGGCAATGATGCACGCCGACCATCCCAACCCAATGACAAACAGCCCCCCGGTGATCCACTGTTGCGCAAGGCTATGTGCCGAGCGATCATCCGCGAATCCGGCCATCATGGTGGCCAGGGCACCGGCGGCGAGGAGCGCGGCACCTAACGTGATGACCCTAATGGCACCCCACCGGTCCGTCGCGATGCCAAATACCGGACTCAACGCGTACATTCCCGCCACGTGGATGCTGATCACGAGGCCGATGAAGGTGAAACTCGAGCCCTGGCTGTGCAGGTGTACCGCGCTCATCGCCATGATCCCCACCATGACCGCGTGTCCGGTAGCGAGCGCGACCAGCCCGATCAACCCCTCTCGGCGCTTCAGAACGGCAGCCAGCGTGACACGAATCGACGCTGGAGCGCGAGCCTGGCCAACGGGCCGCGTGCGGCGCAGGCCAACGCCAAGAATCACGGACGCTACCGCCAACGCGACCACGGTCAACACCCAGGGCCCCGCGAGATCGGGAATGCCCAAGCGGCCGGCGATGGTGGCGCCGACCTCGATTAAGTTGGGGCCCAACACAGCTCCGGCGGTGGATGCCCACACGACGATGGAAAGGCTGCGACCGCGGTGGCGCGCCTCGACGTCGTCAGTCGCGGCGTAACGCGCCTGGAACCCAACGGCCGTTCCGCCTCCCACGAGCAATGCCCCGATCAGCAACACCGGGAAACTTGAGTACACCGCGGCGCCGATGATTGTTGCTGCCCCCGTAGCGGCGATGAGCAGCCCCGCGATCAACGCGACACGCCTGCCCGCGCGTGCGGCAAGCCGTGCGAGCGGTACAGCGAGCACCGCTGCGCCCAACACCATCGCCGTCGTGGGCAGTCCGCTGAGCGAAGTGCGTCCGGTGATGTTCTCGGCGAGCAACCCGCCCACGGCAAGCCCCGCGGCGACGCCAACCGAGGTGAAGAGTTGCGACGTTCCCAGCACGGACGTCCTTCGCCGCCTGGACGCCTCGTCAACGAACAGGGGCACGCCGGCGGCCTCGTCGGTCACAGTATCGCGAGGCGGTTCGGGTCGATCATGGGCAGAAGGACGTCGAGCACGCCGTCGTCCTCGACGCTGGGAAGAACCCGGTCCGCGACCTCGCGCACACGCTCGAGCGCGTTTCCCATGGCAGCCGACCGCCCCGCCCACTTCAGCATCTCAATGTCGTTGTTGCCGTCCCCCACCGCGAGGGTGTGATCCGGGTAAACGCCGAGTTGGCGGCGCAGCATCTCGAGGGCCGACGCCTTGCTCACGCCGGGAGGAGTCAGGTCCAGCCACGCGCTGTAGCCCACGGCATATGTGACATCACTGAGGCCAATACGGTGGACCAGGCTGTCGAAATGGCTCACGTCTGCGCCAGGTGCGCGGATCACGACCCTGGTGCATTCCTCCTCGTAAAGCTCCTCAAAACTACTCACGACGCGCTGGCGCCCCGCCAGCTCCCCCATAGGGAACTCGCGGCTCACGCGGAACCCCACCCCCAGGTCCTCGACCGCAAAAAACGCGTCAGGCATTTCTTCGCGGATCAACTCGAGCGCGGCGCGGGGATTGAACGTGACCTTCTCCACGATGTCGTAGCCGCCCGGCGTCGCAGGGTTGAGCCGAATGGTGACCGCGCCGTTAGAACAGACGGCCCACCCGCGCCGGATTCCCAGTGTCTGTGCAACGGGAAGCGTCGCGATGATGTTGCGTCCGGTCGCGAGGATGACGTGGTTGCGGCACAAGCGGACCTTCTCCACCGCCTCCACGACGGCGGGCGAGATGTCGCCTCCCCAGTGCATCAGGGTGCCGTCGATGTCGAGTCCGATCAGTTGCCACAAATCGTCATCGAGTGGCGGATTCATGGCAAGGTTTGCGTCGGTCATGCCACGACTTTACGACGATGCGGTGGCACAAGGAACCATCGCTCGCTCACTCATCAGGCATACCTCGCGGGGTTGAGCGCGGCGAGGAGGTCCTCAAGCACCGCCGCAAGGCCATCTTCCTGGATCGAGCCCGTGACGTGGTCCGCTGCGGCCTTCACATCATCGGGCGCGTGGCCCATGGCTATACCCACGTCGGCCCACCGCAGCAACTCGATGTCGTTATAGAAGTCGCCGACCGCCAACGAGAAGTCTCTGTCTAGGGCGGCGATCTTCGCAAGCGATGCGACCCCGCCGCCCTTGGACAGGCCGGGTGCGGCAACATCAATCCAGCCCATGCCGTGCTCGTCCCAGCCGGTGCAGGACACCCCCCTTGCCCCGGCGGTGTCTGCGAGCTCTACCCCCGTCAGCAACGTGGAGCCCGCAGTAAACATCGTGGCCTCGCCAGGGAACTCATGGACGATGCGCTGGCGGTGGTCGCGGGGGATCATCTTGTCGAAGCGCCGGTTGACCAGGTACCCGACTCCCAAGTCCTCGGCTCCCACGATGATGTGGGCGTCGAGCGCGAGCAACGCCGCAGCCAGCGGCCGCGGGTCAAACATTTGCGTGGCGAGCATGGCCTGCTTCGTGCCCGCGTAGCGAGCGACAATCGCTCCGTCTGACGCGACCACCCATGTGTCTGGCAGGCCCAATTCGACGACCACTGGTGTGGTGCCGTGCAACTGCCGCCCCGTGGCAAGCACAATCATTACACCGGCGTCTGCCAGCAGCTTCACGGCGGTCCGCACCCGGACCGAAGGACGGTCACCGTTCTCGACCAGAGTGCCGTCAATGTCGAGAGCAACCAGCACCCGCGCACTCGGATCGACCCCGGCAAAGATTCCGAGGGCGCTCATGCTGCGGTCTCGGTCGGGTCGAGTGTCCAATAAGTAAGATCCGGTTGAAGATCTAACGTTTGCGCCGGGATCTTACTTATTGGAGAAGCCTGGTGCCGGGGTAACCCAGGGTGCGCGGCCGACAGGGACCGAGCTGCGGCGCTTGCCGTTTTCAATGCATGTCCGCGCAGCGACGCAACGCCGCCCAGCCATTGGTCGCCGCTCACTCGACGGGCTCGAGCACCTCAAGCCCACCCAGGTACGGGCGGAGCACGGGCGGTACGTAAACGGAGCCATCGGCCTGTTGGTGGTTTTCGAGCAGCGCCACTATCCATCGGGTGGTGCCAATGGTGCCGTTCACCGTCGCGACCGCCTGCGTACCACCCTCCCCGCGTTCGCGGATTCCCAGTCGACGTGCCTGATAGGTAGTGCAGTTCGAGGTCGAGGTGACTTCCATCCAGCGCTCCTGGCTGGGTAGCCAAGCCTCGCAGTCGAACTTGCGGGCCGCGCTCTGCCCCAGGTCGCCCGCCGCGGTGTCGATCACGCGGTATGGCAACTCGAGCGCCTGCAACATCTGCTCCTCAATGCGGAGGAAGCGCGCGTGCTCGACCGCCGCATCGGCCGCCGTGACGTAACTAAACATCTCAATCTTGTGGAACTGGTGGACGCGGATGATGCCGCGCGTGTCCTTGCCTGCGGAGCCCGCCTCGCGCCGATAGCAGGTGCTCCAGCCGGCGTAGCGCAAAGGACCATCGCTCAAGTCAATAATTTCGTCCGAGTGATAACCCGCGAGCGCCACCTCTGACGTGCCCACCAGGTAAAGTTCATCTTTTTCCAAGTAGTAGATCTCATCAGCGTGATCGCCCAGGAATCCCGTGCCGGCCATCGTCTCTGGACGCACCAGCGTGGGGGTGATCATGGGGCTGAAGCCGGCGTCCTGAGCCGCCGCCATTGCCGCGTTGAGGATCGCAAGTTCGAGCCGCGCCCCAATCCCAGTCAGGAAGTAGAAGCGCGCGCCGGAGACCTTGGCGCCGCGCTCCATGTCAATGGCTTTGAGGCCCTCGCCGAGCTCCAGGTGGTCTTTTACCTCGATGCCCTCACTCACGAAGTCGCGTGCCTTGCCCTCGTGGCGCAGCACCGTGAAGTTGTCCTCGCCACCCGCGGGAACGCCGTCTTCGGGAATGTTGCCCAATAGTCGGGCGAGCTCGACCGCGCGGGCCGCCGCGGCATCGGCCGCAGCCTGAAGTTCCTTGACCTCGCCCGCGAGAACCTTGGCCGTGGCGAGAACCGTTTGCTTCTCCGCGCCTTGAGCCTGCGCGACTGTCTTGCCCAGCACCTTTTGCTCGGCGCGCTTGGCCTCGAAGGACGCGAGAGCGGACCGATTCTCTGCGTCCGCGGCGAGCACGGCATCAACGACCCCGGGGTCCTCACCGCGCGAAATCTGACTTGCTCTCACTACGTCGGGGTCATGGCGGAGCAGTTTCAGGTCGATCATGCCGAACAGTCTAACGTTCGCACCCTAGGCTATTGAGATGCTCGCAATCATCCTTGGTTCGGTAGGGATCTTACTCGGTCTGTTCGCGCTCATTATTGGGGTCACGACGACCCGCCACATCGGCAAGCGAGATCCCGTCGCGGTGCCCAACATCTGGCGCAAAGTGCTACGCATCAAGTCGCGCCCGGTCCACCACCTGTCGCAGGACTCCGTGCATACCGAACGGCGCGAACGCATTGCCTTTATCGCCAACCCGACCAAGGACGGCATCGCCGAGCTCCGGGAACTGTCGATGCGGGCGTGCTCCATTCGGTACATGCCGGAACCCCTGTGGTATTTCACTACCGTCGAGGACTCAGGTGAAGGTCAAGCCCGCCAGGCAATATCGGACGGCGCCGATGTGGTGGTCGCCGTGGGTGGAGATGGCACGGTGCGTGGGGTGGCCGCGGCGGTTGCGGGAACCGGCACCGCCATGGGCATTCTACCGATGGGTACCGGCAACCTCTTTGCACGGAACCTCGATCTGTCGCTCAGCGATGCCCCGGCGCAGATGCGCACCATCATTGAGGGCGAAGAGGCAGAAATCGACGTGGTGTGGTTGTACGTGGAACGCCACCACAAGGCCCAGACAGAGCGCGAGCGCCACCTTTGTTTGGTGATCGCTGGTGCTGGTTTCGACGCGGAGATGGTCGCCGGAACAGACGACAAGCTCAAGCACCGAATCGGGTGGTTCGCCTACTTCCTCGCCGCGATTAAGTTCACGAGCGACGCCCGCATGGAAGCGTCGGTGTCGGTCGACGACTCGAAGCCAGTCATGAGCCAGATGCGCACGGTGATGATTGCGAACGTAGGAAACCTTCCCGGCGGCATCAAGTTGATTCCCGATGCGTCAGTCACCGACGGCGAGCTCGATGTCGCCACGCTCGACGCCCGGGCTGGAGTCGTCGGCTGGACAGACCTGTTCGGCACCGTCATGGCACAAGGCGCGGGCGTCAAGCAGCCCGAGGTTTTCAAGGCGTACAGGACCTCGCGAATCGACCTCGCGCGCGGCAAGAGCGTCGATATCGAAATGAAGCAACCCCAGAAGATTCAGGTAGACGGAGAGTTCCTAGGTACCGGTACGGCGATTCGGGCCGAGGTGGCACCCGGTGCACTCAAGATGCGCGTGCCCAAAGCCAACAAGGCGTCTGGTCCCGCGACAGAAGCCGCAATCGTCGAAGTTTACGGTGCTGATGGCGCGGTCTCGGGAGAGTCACCGGAAGTGAGTGCGTCGAAAGTCGTCGACGCCTAGCCCTACCCGCGCTACCTTTACCCGGCGGCGTCTAACCGGCCGCGCTTAGTCCGCGGACCCAGTCGCGGGCCGCCTCGAAGTCCGCGTTCGACATGCCCGCGGCGACGGGCGTAAGTGACGCATTCGTCGCGGGATACGACCCTAAGAAGACCACGTGACGACACGTGCGCTTGAGCCCCATGAGTACCTCTGCCATACGGTGCTCCGTGACGTGTCCGAGCGCGTCTATGGAGAACGAGTATTCGCCGGGCCGGTCGCCAATGGGACGGGACTCAATGCGTGACAGGTTCACCCCCCGCGCCGCGAACTGTTCCAGCATCTCTAGCAGGGCTCCCGAGCGATCCGTGGGGAGGTGCACGACGAGCGTCGTTTTGTCAGCCCCCGTCGGCTCAGGGAGGGCCGTCGGGCGTCCCACGCGCACGAACCTCGTCGCGGAGTGCGAATTGTCGGCCACACGCTCCGCGAGTACCTCAAGTCCAAAACGATCTCCGGTGCCAGGAGGCGCCAGAGCCGCCTCAAAACCCACCTCTTCAAGCGAGAGGGAGTCATCGGCAAGACGCGTCGGCGCGGCGGCGTTCGACGAGGCAGGAACAAACGTGACCTCGGGAAGCTCGCGGTGAGCCCATCGGCGGCACTGCGCCCACCCATGCGAGTGGCAGCTGATCCGCGTGATGTCACTGACTTGGGTGCCCGCCCGCGCGACCAACTCGAACTCGACTGGGAGCACCACTTCGCCCAAGATCACCAGCGGTGAACCAGACGCGAGCGTGTCCAGTGTGGCAGTGACCCCACCTTCAACGGTGTTTTCGATCGCCACCACGGCGAAGTCAGCACGGCCGTCGCGCACCGAACCGAGCGCGGTGAGCACGTCGACGCAGGGCACGTCCTCCACGGGTGTCGCGCCCACGATCGTGCGCAATGCGAGTTCCGTAAATGTCCCCGCTGGACCAAGGTACGCGTAGCGGGGCAGGCCGGTCACTGATGCTCCTTGGACGGTGCGGACTTGTTTTTAGAAGTTGGCTTCTTGCTCGCCGGCACTGCCTTCTTCTTGGCAGGCGCTGCCTTCTTCTTGGCAGGCGCTGCCTTCTTCCTGGCAGGCGCTGCCGTCTTCCTGGCAGGCGCTGCCGTCTTCCTGGCAGGCGCTGCCGTCTTCTTGGCCTCGGGAACCTCTCCCGCCGGCGGAGCCGCCCTGGTGTCACTGGGCTCAGTCGCCGCAGTCTGCGCCGGTTCTCCGTCTTCGCTCACGGGCCCCCCGAAGGAGAGTCGATTCGTGACCGCACCGGTGGTGGTGGAAATTATGCTTCGCACCTTGCGCGCACCAATCGCCATCTGCACGTCGCGTAGCCGCCCAATCCGCTGCGTCACGGTGCGCTTCGCTCGCCGAATTGGCTTGTGCTGAATCTCGCACTCGACTTCCGAGACGAGCAGCCCGGCCTGCAGGACGTCAAGCGTCATACCGACGTCGAGTCCGTCACCGCGCGCAAGCGGAATGGCCGCCTCGAGCGCCTCGCGCGTCATGCACCGGATGCGGCTCAGCGGTTGGCGCGGCACCCAGTTCGACGCTCTCTCGATGGCCTTGCGCGCGGCCGATGACGACACGCCTTCAGCCGTCTTGCCTCCCGCGTTCAGCCCAATCGCAAGATCCGCGACCGACTCTGTGACCGCGGGCACCAGCGGAGCAGCCCCGATCGCGTAATTTCCCAGGCCCCCGTCGAGCAACAATATCGCGCGCGGTGTCTTCCCCGGCTCGTCGCGCATCGCGATCACTGATGCGCCCGTTTCGACGGCCACTGTCCGTCCACGATGGTGCGAGTGGCGCACCACCACCGCGCCCGCCTTGCGCGCCAAATCCTGAGTGTTGTCCGTCGACCCGTCATCCACTACCAGCACTAGATCTATCCCGGGGATCGCGCGCGCTGCTCGAACTGTCGCCGCTATGCGCCGTGCCTGGTCGTGTGCGACGATGAGCGCCGCGACTGCTATCTCAGAGGGCGCTTCCGCGGACTTTGGGTGCGCGTTGGCAGACTTGCGGCGGCGCTTAGAGGTCGCGGATTTGCCCGCGCGGGCGGAGCCGTCTTGCGGCGCATCGGGGTTGGGGGACGTGTCCACATGCCAACCCTATCGACCGCCGATGCCTGGTCAACTACGGTTTTGCCAGTTCCTTACGTATTCGTGACCTTATCCCAAGCGATCCTCACGAAAAGGACGGTCCGGCATTGCCGCAGTCGGGTCTGAGGTGGAAGAGTATGGCTATGCACCCTCGCGCCGGAACCGTTGCCCTCCCTGAAGACCTGATCGACGCCGATGCCCTTATCGGCCAGTACTACGACGTGGTACCCGACCCCAGCATCGCGAGCCAACGCGTCGTCTTTGGAACGTCTGGGCATCGCGGTAGCGCGTTCGATGCTGCGTTCAACGAGGCGCACATCGTCGCCACGACTGCGGCGATCGTCGAATACCGGCGTGGGCAAGGCATCGACGGTCCCCTCTACATTGGCAAGGACACCCACGCCCTGTCGGGACCGGCACAGGAAACGGCGCTCGAGGTGCTTGCGGCGGCCGAGGTGCGCGTGCGGATTGACAGCCGCGACGGGTTTACGCCTACGCCAGCGGTGTCGCTCGCGATATTGGTCGCGAACGGTTCAGTAGACGAGCACGGCCTTCGCACCTCGGGGAAGGGTCTCGCGGACGGCATCGTCGTCACGCCTTCGCACAATCCCCCGCGGGACGGCGGCTTCAAGTACAACGCGCCGCACGGTGGTCCTGCCGATACCGACGCGACCACGTGGATAGCGAACCGCGCCAACGACATCCTCGCAAAAGGTTGGCGCCAGGTGCCGCGCATGCAATACGCGAAGGCGCGCACGGCGGACACCACCGAGGGTTTTGACTTTCTCAAGCTGTACCTCGAGCACCTCCCATCCGTGGTCGACCTGGACGCGATCCGCCGCGCCGACGTGCGCATCGGCGCGGACCCACTCGGCGGTGCCTCCGTTGACTATTGGGGCGCGATCGGAGAGGAGCACAAGCTCAACCTCACCGTGGTCAACCCCAAGGTCGACCCGCGCTGGGCATTTATGACAGTGGACTGGGACGGCAAGATCCGCATGGACTGCTCCTCCCCCTACGCCATGGCCTCGCTACGTGAATTGATGGCCAGCGGCGACGCGCCCTACGACATCGCGACCGGCAACGACGCGGACAGCGATCGTCACGGCATCGTCACCCGCGACGGCGGGCTGATGAACCCCAACCACTTCCTGGCCGCCTCCATCGCCTACCTCTATGGCGGCGCGCGTCCCCAGTGGCCGGACGCCGCGAAGATTGGCAAGACCCTCGTGTCCTCGAGCCTGATCGACCGGGTGGGCAAGAGCATCGGCCGCACTGTCGTTGAAGTGCCCGTGGGCTTCAAGTGGTTCGTGCCCGGGCTGCTGTCCGGCGAGGTGGCTTTTGGCGGCGAGGAGTCCGCGGGTGCCAGCTTCCTGCGTCGCGACGGCCGGGTCTGGACCACCGACAAGGATGGCCTGATCCTGGCGCTCCTGGCGTCGGAGATCACCGCCACCACCGGAGCGTCCCCCTCGACGCTTCACCGCTCGCTCACCAACGAGCTGGGTGAGAGCTGGTACGCACGAGTCGATGCGCCGGCCACCCCTGCGCAAAAGGACACGCTGAAAAAACTCTCGCCAGAGCAGGTCAGCGCCACGACGCTAGCCGGTCAAAAGATCGAGGCGAAGCTGACGAGTGCCCCCGGCAACGGTGCCGCGATCGGCGGACTCAAGGTGACCACGGCGGACTCGTGGTTCGCCGCACGCCCCTCCGGCACTGAGGACGTCTACAAGATCTACGCGGAAAGCTTCCTGAGCGAGTCGCACCTGGCCGAGGTACAGGCAGAGGCGAAGGACATGGTGTCGGAGGCACTCGAGGGCTGACGGGCAGCTTGCCCCGCCCCGCAAGCGGGCTCACCGAGACCCAAAAGAAACGACGCATATGGGACAGTGGGGGCATGAGGACTTCGCTGCGACTCGCCGCAATCGCCACGCTCGTCGTGGTCGCACTGGCCGGCTGTGTCCAGGTCCAGATCGATCTCACGCTGACTCCCGATGACACCGTGAACGGCACCATGGTGCTCGCGCTCCAAGAGGGCATCGGGGAACTACTCGACACCACCGATGCCGCTGCAGCGGAGCAGCTTTTCGGAGACACCACGGCGAACTTCGACGATGCGGCAGTCAGCAAGTACGCGCAAGACGGCTACGAGGGGCAAAAGGTGACGTTCGAGGGCCAATCCATCGGTGATTTTGCGCTCGTCGCGGGCGACTTTACGATCTCTCGTGACGACGAGAACTACGTGGTGAACGGTCCCGTCGACCCCAAGGTAGCGGCCAACGGAGCGGACATTCCCGAGTCCGCGCAAATGTCGCTGAGTGTGACCTTTCCCGGTCCGGTGTACGAGCACAACGGGTCTCTCGAGGGGAACACGGTGACGTGGGACCTTACTCGGGCGCCCGCGGAGATCCATGCGGTAGGCGCCGCACAGGCGACCAGCGAAAAGCCCGCATGGCTGTTCCCGGTCATCGGCGCAGCGTTACTACTCGCAGTCGCGGTAGTGCTGGTGTTCGTGATGCGCCAGCGTAGCGCGCCCACCGCCAAGTCCGGTCACGCCGCCACCTCAATGTCGCCGAGCGAGCCCATCCCCGTGCGGCCACCAGTGAGTCCCCGACCTACAATTACCTCTCCCCCAGAAGAATCGAAGCGACCATGAAGAGTTCCACCGGTGCGCGCCTTGCCGCCATCGCGCTCACCGCACTCCTGCTCACCGGCTGCGTGCGCATCCACGCGGACACCAGCATCGGCTCGAATGACACCTTTTCTCAAGCCGTAATCATCGCCTTCACCGATGCGGCGGCCTCGCAGGTGAGCCAGCAGGCCGGGGTCAATCTGGACGACCTGACCGGCGGACTCCGCGACAGCGCGGAACTCAAAGGGCTGCAGGCTAAGTATCCCGACCAGATCTCCATTGAGGACTACACAGACGAAGACCTGCATGGCATCGAGGTGACGATTACGGACCTACCCCTGAGCGAGTTCAACGGGGCGGCCTCGCAATTGACGTCGGGCATCGGGGCATCGGCCAGCATCGAACGTGTGGGTGACGAGTACGTGGTCAATATGGCGGCTCCAGACGCGGGCGGCGGCCAAGAGTCCGGCTCTGGCGACGACCCGCTGGGCGGACTCGACCTCGGCTCGCTGGGGTTGAGCGGTGCAAACCTGGCCGCACTGGGTAGTTCGATCGACGTTGAGGTCACGTACACCTTCCCTGGATTGGTCACGGAGGCGAGCGCGGGCGACATCGACGGAAATACTGTGACGCTGGGCGTGAGCGACATCGTGGGCGGGGACGACATCCGCATCGTCGGCGGCGCCAGCGACCAGATCGACTGGTGGCCCTTCGTCAAGTGGGCGCTGATCATCGCCGCCTTCGCATCGGTGATCGGCGGTGCCAACCTGCTGGTGCGCCAGGACAAGCGACGTCAGCGCTCCAACACGCTTCCCGCACCGGTCGTCGGTGAGCCTACCGCGGGCGAAGAGAGCCCTAAGCCGCCGCAACAATAAAGGTGAGAGCATAAGCGGGTGCTATCTACCTATTCTGCGATCCTGAACCTTCCCGGTGCGAAGGCGTTCGCCTTTGCGGGATTGCTGTCGCGCCTGCCTATCTCGATGTTCAACATCTCGGTCATCCTGATGGTCCAGATTCAGTACAACAGCTACGAGATGGCAGGCCGCGTGGCCGCAATCGGTGTACTCGTATGGGCCGCGCAAACCATCCCGACCGCGCGCCTGACCGACCGCTTTGGCCAGGCCGCCGTCATGTGGCCACTTACCGTTCTGCACGTCACGGGCGCCGCGCTCGTGATCTGGACCGCAATGACGCAAGGCCCAGAGTGGATGCTGTGGGTTGCGGTGACGCTGGCCTCGCTGTCCGGACCGCTGGGCTCGCTGACGCGCGCAAGGTGGTCCCACATCCTGGAGTCGGATGACGACATCCATACGGCCTTTGCGCTCGAGGGCGTCCTAGACGAGATCCTGTTCATCGCCGGCCCTGCGCTTGCGACTATCCTCGCCACCGCCGTCTGGCCGCCACTGGGCATCATTGTTGCCGCGACCGCGATGCTTGTCGGCATCTCGATTCTGCTCCCTCAGCGCTCCACCCAGCCCCCCACCCGCAAGGAAACGGGCGGCAACGGTCTAGGAATTCGAATCCCGCCCGCGATCGTGGCAGTCACACTCATCGCACTCGGCATCGGCGCGATGTTCGGGTCTTTCGACATTTCTACGGTCGCCTTCGCCGACGAGCAAGGGCATAAGGCGTGGGCGGGGCTGCTCCTCGCTTTCGTGTCCGCCGGATCGTTGATGGGTGGCCTGTTCTATGGGTCGCGACACTGGAAGACGCCGCTATGGAAACGCACCGTCATCGGGGCCCTGTTTCTGGGCCTTGGATTCAGCGCAATGAGTCTGGCGCCCAACCTGATCGTCTTCTCCATCATCGGCTTCTTCGCAGGCGCGACGATCGCGCCCTCCCTGACCAATACCGACACCGTGGTGCAACGCGTGGTGAAGCGTGACCAGATTACGGAGGGCATGGCGTGGGTGCGGATTGGCATGGGCGCCGGGGTGGCGCTCGGCGCCTGGATCGCCGGAGTCCTTATCGAGAACAACAACGCCCACGCGGGTCTCTACACGTCTGCCGGCGCTGGGCTCGCCGCGTTCGGCATCGCTGCGCTCACCATCCCGATGCTGCGCAACGGTACCGAGCGGCTCGACCACGACCCCACCGCCACGGACGCGCCGCCGCCTCATGACGCGCACGCGATCGACGAGTTCGCCGAGCAGCCCCCGCTAATGCCGAAGGTCTAATGGAACCGTATCGCTTCAACGTACTCCTCACCGTGATGGCTACGGCGGCGCTGATTCCCCTCGCGATCCTGCCGTTGCTGGCGCGAGTGGTACGGCGGTACGGGCGACTGCGCGGGTGGCCACTTTTCTCCGCGCTCGGCCTGCTCGCTTCGGCGGTCGCGCTCGGCGCGTTCACCATGTTCCCGATGCCGCGGCCGGGCGCGGTCATTTGTCCCTACCCGAATCTGCGTGACTATTGGCAAACAGAGCCGTTCGCGTCGATCCACCCCATCGCGCAACAGGCGTCTGTGATCGGATGGCAAGCGACGCTCACTTCCCAAATCTTCCTGCAGGTGGCGTTCAACGTGCTGCTGTTCGTGCCGTTCGGCTTCTTTTTCCACCAAGTAACGCGGTGGAACGGGTTCGGCGTCATCATCGCTGCCTCCCTCACGTCTGCACTCATCGAAGCCACGCAGGGTACGGGGTTCTGGGGCGCGTACCCATGCCCTTACCGCCTGCTCCAGACCGACGACCTGCTCGCTAATTCCCTTGGCGGCGCGGTGGGCGTCGTGGCGTCGTACGTCGCCATAGAACTCTTTCGTTTCACCACCCCCACGCGGGTGCCCGACCTGGCGCCGCCGTCGATCGGGCGTCGCAGCCTGGCCGGGTTGATCGACCTATCGCTGATCGCTGTACTGACTGTCGCAGTGCAGAGCACGCACGTGTTGGCCGTCGCACTGCGCGATGGCCGTGCGGCCGCAGAGACCCTCCTCAGGTCAGGCGAGGTGCCTGTCCTGTACATAGTCGGCGCCGCATTGGCTATCGCGTGGCTGTTCCCCGTCCTACGCCGCGACCGCTCGACTCCCGGGCAAGTCACCGTCAACATTGCTCCCACACCCCTAAACTCGACCCGCGGGTACGCGGCAGTGTGGCAGGTCACGGTCAGGTTTGTAGTCCGGTGGCTGCCAATGGCGTTCCTGCCCGTTCTGTACGTGCTGGTGGTACCCATGATCGAGTTTGCGTGTGCCACCGTGCGCCGAGACGACCGCACTGTCGCGGAACTGGCCTCCGTCACCGTGACCCGTACGCGACCGTCAATCAATGCTGACTGGGCGATGTACACCGCTGAGACAGCGGAGCTGCCGCGGATACAGTGACGTCGTGACATCGGTCCCAATCCCCCTCCCCGGCGGAAACGTGAACAATGCCGTGGTGCGTATTGCGGACACGGTGCGCCGCGATGCGAGCCCCCAAAGCGCGACCGTTCAGCGCCTACTGGCGCACGTGCGGGCCCGCGGGCTCACTTGGGTGCCCGAGCCACGGGGATTCGACGAGCGGGGACGCGAGGTCTTGTGCTTCATCGAGGGCGAGGTCGCGCACGGTGAGCCGGACTTCCGCGCCAACACCTCGGTGCTGACGGACGTCGCACGTGCACTAAGGCAATGGCACGATGCCACTGCTGACTTTCCCCGCCGCGACAGCGACGCTTGGTTCCCCCACAAACAGATCATCGACCCAAGCGCGACCGCCCAAGGGGCTGTCGCTTCCGACGGCATCGCTCCCGGCATCATCGCTCACAATGACTTCGCGCCGTACAACCATGTGTTTAGCGACGGCGGGTTTGTGGGCGCGATCGACTTCGACACCTGCTACCCCGCAAGCCGCGAATGGGACCTCGCGTGGACGCTTTACCGGTATGTCTACCTCCCAGGTTTCGCATCTCTAGCCCCCGCCAAGGACGAGTACTGGTCCATCCTCTCGCCCTCGCAAGCTCGGCGCATTGCGGAGGACTGCACTTCAGCTGCCGCTACCTTCATGGCGGCGTACGGTTCCGCGACCCTGCCCGACGTGCTGCGCGAAATGCCCGCCCGCCTGCTGTCCATGGCCGCCTGGTGTGCACAACAAGACTCCTCGGAGCATCGGGCGTGGGGGCATATGTACTCGGCGCACTCCCACTGGGCGCACACCGTGGCCGCTGCGTGAGCAACGCTAGGCTCACCCCATGACTGCTCGTATCGCGCTCGTGACCACCGTCGACCTCACAATCCCTGATGCAGACGAGGTAATGCTGTTGCCTCACCTTCCGGAGGCAGAACTGGTGTGCTGGGACAACCCCAATGTGGACTGGGCCACCTACGACGCGGTGATCATCAGGTCGACGTGGAATTATCACGATCACCTGGACGCCTTCCTCGAATGGGCGGCGCACGTGTCCAGAGTCACGGTTCTGCAAAACCCACTCGAGACCATCGAATGGAACACCGACAAGCGTTATCTATCCGACCTCGCGGCGCGTGGATTTCCAGTGGTGCCTACGACCTTCGTGGATCCGGGGGAGGCCATGCCGGTGGACCTGGTCGCTCCACTGGATGGTCACCTCGTGGTCAAGCCATCCGTGGGAGCAGGCGCCAGGGGCGCCAAGCTGTTCAACGGCGACGCGGCCGGCGCAGGGAATCACATCGCGATGCTGCACGGCTCTGGCAAGACGGCCATGATCCAGCCCTACCTCGCACAAGTCGACGACGTGGGTGAGACCGCACTGATATATCTGGGTAGCGAGTTCTCACACGCAGCGCGCAAGGCCGCCATCCTGTCTCGCGACATGAGCTGGGAGACGGGCATCTACGCCGACGAGAAGGTCGTCCCAACCCACCCCACAGCGGCCGAGCGCGACCTCGGTGATCGGCTAGTCGCGTCGTTGCCATCTCTTGCGTACACACGCGTGGACCTACTGCCCACCGCGGACGGGCCGGTGGTGCTAGAACTCGAACTCACCGAGCCCAGCCTGTTCCTGGGGCTCAGCGAGGGCGCTCCCGAACGCGCTGCGTCGGCCTTTCGCGCTCTTCTCAACTGAGCGCCGAGCCGCCTCTGCAAAAGATAGTTAGTAATCTAACTTTATTGCGATTTGCGTCTGAAGCACGACGTGCCCATCCATAAGTTCGCGGCGCTCGCGGGTCGCCCGCGTCCAGCCCTGGCTCATAAAGAACGCGACTGCGGAATCATTGCCGTCAACTACCCACGCTCGCACTTCAGTGCAATCTTCTACGGCCAGGCGCCTCATGACCCGGCGTAGAAGTTTGCGGCCAACCCCTTGCCGCCAGTGTGTCGGGGCAACGTAGAGGACAGCGATTTCGGCAGCGCGTTGCGGTTCAGCCAGCGCGTCCGCGGCGTCGTCAGTGGGAGGCACCATGCCCGCATTCGCGAAGCCGATGATCACCCCGTGCTGCTGTGCCACCAGGCGCACCGCGCCTGGTGGCGTGGGCGCCGCGAACGCACCCTCAAGTTGCCGCTGCCTGTCGGTCACCGACATTCCCGCCAGCAGCTTATCCGGTAGCAGTCCGGCGTACGCAGCGAGCCATGACTCCACTAACACCTGAGCGATGCCGTGTGCGTCCTGCGCGGTGGGCTCGCGGACCACGACGCGCGAACGGCGTGTAAATTTCATGGGTCCAGCGTAGGGTCTACCCATGACTGAGGGCGACGGCGCCACGGAGTACGTGGGCGTCTACGACGCGGACGGCGCCGTGCATCGTGCGCTGTGCGACATCACCCACTCCCCAGTGCGACGCAAGCCCGCATGGGACGCGATGGTCGCGAGGTTGGGGGTACCTTTCCGCCTCCTGCACCGGGGCGAAATGCCTCCAGACGTCAAAGAGGCGGTGGTCGGACACGACTTGTCGCTCGTCATCGCGAAGGTGAATGGCGTCTGGGACTTAGCCCTGTCCGCGCGTGACCTGGATGCAGTCAACGGCGACGTCGGGCGGCTTGAGGAGGCTCTGCGCAAGAGCGTCGGCCCCTGGGTGCACACCAGACCCGTCACCTAAAACCGGGACAAGTGACCTGGCCAAGTTGAAATTCGTCACGTAGAATTTTAATTACTCCTCGCAAATCTGCGAAATTTCTGCACGCGCCACCACCCGCGGCCCGTGCACCCTTCCTCGATGGTTGTGCTTACCCGCGCGACCGCCCCGAAAGGCTTTCTTTATGCCGTCGCACGACCAGACGCCCGACAAGGGTGTCCCCTTCAGCCTGTCGCGCCACCGCGTCGACTCCCCAGAGCTCTACGGAACATGGCGCGAATATGCGTTCTCCAACGAGAACGACCAGGATGGGGCCGAGGCTGCTGACGAGTAGCCCTCATGGTTCCGCGTCCTCGCTGCTAGCCCAAGGAAATGGGCGCTGTCTCTACGCGAGTACCAAAGCCCAACACCACCCGCTTGGCCGCCGCTGCCGCGTCCTTGACGTGACTCAACTCCAATGACGATGACTGCGCCTGCCCACTCTCCCAGGCCTCGGTGACCCATACCAGGCTGGGGTCCTCCGCATCGGCCGCAATCACGTAACTTACGCACCCAGGCAAGTCCGACGCGCCGCTCGCTAGAGCGCTCAGCAGCACCTCTCGATTCTCCGGCATTACCAACATGCTCGTGATCAGTCCGTACATTCGTGCCTCCGTCGTGAGTTTTGCCATGGTGACTCAACGATAGCCAGCCGGCGCGCCGCCGTCACCCTCGTCACCACCGGGGGCCGCCGATGCGGCACAGGTGCCACACTGGAGCCATGACCGTGCCCGCCCCGCCCCGCCCTAATCCGCTCACCATTCCCACGCTCGCCGCGCTCCAGGCGCGCAAGAGCGCAAAGTGGGGCCGGTTCGAGCCCGACGTGCTGCCGCTCTACGTCGCGGAGATGGACGTCGAGCTCGCTCCGCCTGTGCGCGACGCGATGGCTCACGCGATTGACACGGGGGACGTGGGTTACCGCACCGGGACGGCGTACGAGGAGTCCTTCATCACCTTCGCACGCGAGCGCTGGGACTGGCCGACGCTCGCGATCGAACACATCGTCGCCGTGCCAGACGTCATCACCGGGTACACCGACGCCATCACGCTGGTCACCGAACCCGGGGATGCGGTGGTCGTCAACCCTCCCGCCTATCCACCGTTCTTCGCGTTCGTCGAGGGCGCGGGCCGCCGCATCGAGGAGGCGCCATTGACAGCGGACTTCCGGATCGACCTCGAGAGCCTGGAAGTCGCTTTTCAGCGTGCCACTGCCGGCGGCCATCCTGCCGCCTATCTACTCTGCAATCCCCACAACCCGACCGGAACGCTGCACACGCGCGAAGAGCTGGAGTCGGTCGCCGCCCTTGCCTCGGCGCACGGCGTGCGCGTGATCGCCGACGAGATTCACGCCCCCCTGGTCTACGCCGATGCCGAATTCACTCCGTATTTGACGGTGGCCTCCGAACGTGGCGATGCGTTCTCGATTATGTCCGCGTCCAAGGCCTGGAACCTAGCGGGCGTTCCCGCCGCGTTGCTCGTCGCGGGGGCAGACGCCGCGGCTGACCTCGCGCTATACACGTCCGTCCCGCGCCACGGCCCGAGCCAATTGGGTGCCCTCGCGCAGGCCGCCGCGTACTCGCAGGGCGGTCCGTGGCTAGACGACCTCCTGGCGGGGCTCGACGCGAACCGCCACCTGTTGGGCGCGTTGCTCACCGAACACCTTCCCGATGTTGTCTACACCTGGCCGGAGGCGACATACCTGGCGTGGTTGGACCTCAGCGCGTACGACTTTGACGGCGAGGAGCCGTCGGAGTTTTTGCACCGCGAGGCGCGCGTGAAGCTGAACCCCGGGCCCACCTTCGGCACGGGAGGGGCGGGCCACGTCAGAATCAACTTCGCGACGTCGCCTGCGATTCTCACTGAGGCCGTGGAACGGATCGCCCGCGCGTTGAGTTAGAGCGCGCGGTCAACCAGGCGCAAAGCCTCCGGTGGGTACGCACCCTGCTCGTACCGCGAGGGACTCTAGGCGAGGCGACGAATGGCTCGGTCGACCCTCT
>Ga0314772_1000376_pt1 | contig 24448 bp, 25 predicted proteins | sample MetaGCBIW2018_FD_204520 | JGI IMG/M metagenome (GOLD analysis project Ga0314772, IMG submission 204520) | Cryopeg brine microbial communities from Beaufort Sea near Barrow, Alaska, United States - CBIW 2018 | ecosystem: Environmental > Aquatic > Marine > Coastal | place: USA: Alaska | collected... | reverse complement strand
AGCGGCGCATCCTGCTGCGTACCGTCAATTCCGGATCGTTTCGGTACCCTCTGCCCGCTCACAGCGCGGGCGGCCGTGACGGTCGTTGGAGGAAGTCTTGTTCACTAAGCGCACCCTCGCCGCCGTTGCACTCGTTGCAGCTTCGGCGATCTCACTCAGTGCCTGCAGCACCACTGGGGCAGCAGCCGGCGATGTTGACGCATCGACCGCAACCACCGTTGAAGACTTCGGTGGAATGGACGCTCTTATCGCAGCCGCGCAGGCTGAGGGCGAACTCAACGTCATCGCTTTGCCAGACAACTGGGCAAACTATGGCGAGATCAAGGCTCTCTTTGAAGAGAAGTACGACATCATCGTCAACTCGGCTGACCCCGACGTGTCCAGCGCCGAAGAAATCGCCGCTGCCGACAACCTCAAGGGCCAAGACACCGCCCCTGACGTCTTCGACCTCGGCACCGCCGTTGCTCTCGACAGCCTCGACTACTTCGCTCCTTACATGGTCGCCAACTGGGATGAGATCCCTGAGGGCAACAAGGAAGCGACCGGCCTCTGGTACAACGACTACACCGGCAGCATGTCGATTGGTTACGACTCCAACTCGGTTCCCGAGCCCACGAGCCTCGACGACCTGCTCAAGCCTGAATACCGCGGCGCCGTTGCGCTGAACGGTGACCCCACGCAGGCCGGAGCCGCATTCGCTGCTGTTGGACTCGCCACGGTTCACGAGGGCGGAACGCTCGACGACTTCACCCCCGGCATCGAGTTCTTTGAGAAGCTCAACGACGCAGGCAACTTCATCCCGGTCAACGTCACGGGAGCAACCATTGCTGCCGGCGAGACCAAGGTTGCTTTCGACTGGAGCTACAACAACCTCGCTGCAGCAGCAACGGTTGATGGCTGGAAGGTCACCACTCTTCCCGGTGCCGTCTACACGAGCTTCTACAACCAGGCCGTCAGCAAGGATGCCCCGCACCCGGCTGCTGCTCGCCTCTGGCAAGAATTCCTCTACAGCCCCGAAGCGCAAAACCTCTTCATTGTTGGTGGCGCCTACCCCGTCACGATTCAGGCCCTGCAGGATGCCGGAACCGTTGACACCGACGCACTCGACGCCCTCGGTGCCCTCGAGGGTGAACTGGTCACGCCGACCCCCGAGCAGGCCGAAAAGAATGCGACCATCTTGGCCGAGAAGTGGGCGGCGGCAATCGGCTAATGCCCATCCCGCTGACGCTCATGCCACTAAGATTCATCCGATTGAATACACCGTGTCGTTAGCAACTGAGCCAGCGCCCGAACAGGATGGTGTCGAGCTCACGGCTCGGCACCATCCTCGGGTGGCCCTGGCCAAGCCGTCCAACCGACGTCGTCGCCTCGCTTATGCGGGGCTAACGCCGTTTGCGGCTTACGTTCTCATTTTTCTCGCCCTCCCCACCATCCTCGCGGTGGTTACGGGCTTCTTCTCCGACGACGGTTCGCTGACGTTCGAGAACATCACGGGACTGTTTACTCCGACCATCCTCGCCACCTTCGGTAGCTCGTTTTGGCTCTCGGGAGTCACCGCCGTCATCGGTGCCGTTGTTGGCGCCCTCATTTGCTACGCCATGCTCGGCACCAAGGTCGGCGGATTGCTCCGCACCATTATCGAATCGGCGGCCAGCGTGCTCGCCCAATTCGGTGGTGTGATGCTCGCTTTCGCGTTCATCGCCACGATCGGTGTTCAGGGGCTCGTCACGGTCATCCTGCGTGACACCTTCGGCATCGATATCTTTGCGGATGGCGTGTGGCTCTATCAGGTGCCCGGCCTCATCCTTCCCTACGTCTACTTTCAGGTTCCCCTCATGGTGATCACCTTTTTACCCGCCCTCACGGCGCTCCGCCCGCAATGGGCCGAAGCCAGCGCGACTCTCGGCGGCACCCGCTTTGCGTATTGGCGCCACATCGCGGCCCCTGTGCTCGCACCCGCGTTCCTTGGCTCGCTGCTGCTGCTCTTCGCCAACGCCTTTTCGTCGTTCGCTACGGCCGCAGCACTCATCAGTCAGGGCTCACAAATCGTGCCCCTGCAGATCCGCGCAGCGCTCGTCAGCGAGACCGTGCTTGGCCGGGAAAACATGGCGGGCGCACTCGCGCTCGGGATGATCGTGGTCATGGTCGTCGTCATGTGGGCCTACTCGGTGCTGCAGTCGCGCACCTCGCGGTGGCAACGATGAGCGCGAACGTCGCAGCACCCGTGCAGCCTGTCGAGACGGTGAGCAAGCGAGCCAAGCCTGCGAATCAGGCCGTGCGCATCGGCGCCGAGCCAAGTGCTCTCACGCGTCGTCTCATTCTCGGCATTATTGGTGCGATCTTCCTGATCCCCGTGATCGCGATGATCGAGTTCACGTTCCGCAACGGACTCGCCGGTGACTACACGGTCAATCATTGGACGGGTCTCTTCAGCGAAGATAGCGCCCGCACCTACCGCGGCCTCTACCAAGCGATCGGAAACTCGCTCGTTCTCGCCGCAGTCACCGTCGGCATCGTGCTCGTGCTGTTGCTGCCGACCATGGTGCTCGTGCACATGCAGTTTCCACGGCTCAAGCGCACGCTCGAGTTCATCTGCATCATCCCCATTACGGTGCCCGCCATCGTGCTCGTCGTCGGGCTTGCCCCCATTTACTCGGTGGTCGTGCAAGTGCTCGGTGGTTCCACCTGGACTCTCGCCTTTGCCTACGGCATCACCGTGCTGCCCTACGCCTACCGCGCAATCCAGTCGAACCTCGACGCCATCCCGGTGAAGACCCTCAGCGAAGCGGCCAGCACTCTCGGTGCCGGTTGGATGACCGTGCTGTGGACGATCTTGCTGCCGAACCTGCGCAGGGGAGTGCTTGCGGCATCTTTCATCTCGATCGCGGTGGTGCTTGGCGAGTTCACGATCGCCAGCCTGCTGAACCGCCGCAACCTGCAGACTGCGCTGCTTCAGGTCTCGCAGTCTGACCCCTGGGTTGCGGTGATCTTTGCGCTCTTTGCCCTTGCCCTTGCTTTTGTTTTGCTACTGATTATTGGTCGACTCGGATCAGCGACGCCCTCTAGGAGAAAATCATGACCGCAGCGCTTACCGAGATCCGCCCCACCGCGACGCCCACGACCGGAGCGACCGTTCAGCTCAGTGCTGTCGTGAAGGCCTTCGCCGGGCACGCCGCCCTCAACAGCATTGATCTCGAAGTCGCACCGGGCGAACTCGTCGCGCTGCTCGGGCCTTCGGGGTGCGGAAAGACCACCGCGCTCCGCAGCATCTCGGGGCTCGAGAGCATCGACAGCGGTCGCATCCTGATAGATGGGGCGGATGTCGCGGACACTCCCACGAACAAGCGCGACATCGGAATGGTGTTTCAGGCTTACTCGCTATTCCCGCACATGACGGTTCTTGAGAACGTCGAGTTCGGCCTTAAAATGCGCAAGGTTGCCGCCGCTCGTCGACGAGAACGTGCCCTCGAAACCTTGGACATGGTCGGCCTCACGAAGCACCGCGAACGGTTCGCCCACCAGCTCTCGGGCGGCCAACAGCAGCGCGTTGCCCTCGCTCGTGCGCTCGTCACGCGCCCCCGCGTGCTTCTGCTCGATGAGCCGCTCAGCGCGCTCGACGCCAAGGTGCGCGTGCAGCTGCGCGAAGAGATCCGCCGCATCCAGACTGAGCTCGGCATCACGACAGTCTTCGTTACACACGACCAAGAAGAGGCTCTGGCCGTCGCCGACCGCGTCGCCGTCATGCGCGACGGGCGCATCGAACAAATCGGCACCCCAGAAGAGCTCTACGCGACCCCCACCAATGCCTTCGTCGCCGACTTCGTTGGTCTCAGCAACCGGATGCCCGCTGAGCTGATCGACGGACAAGTGCACCTCCACGGCTGCACTCTCACCCTTCTCGGTGGCCCAATGCCCGATGGTCCCGTCCTCGCGCTCGTTCGGCCGGAGGACATCGCCCTCGCCACCGCCGGCATCGCCGGCACCGTCATCTCGTCGAGCTTCTTGGGCTCCCTGCGCCGCACGCGCGTGCGACTCAACGATGGCGCTGTCGTAGCTGTTCAGCATGAGGTTGAACGGCGTCCACTGCCCGGTGACGTAGTCACGGTGCAGCTCAAGGGTGCACCAGTGAGCGCATTGCCGTCTAAGCAGAAAAAGTAGTCTCGTGCGCTCTGCCAGTAACGCGCAGCAGGAGCACGCTCAAGCACAACTAGGATAGGCACGTGCTATTCGGACGACGGACAAAACCAGCCAGTCGAGTAGAGTCACGCGTGAATACGCCGGAGTTGGCTGTGGTCCCTAGGGGGCTGTCGGTTGCCGCAGCGTACTCATGGCGACTGCTCGTTATCTTGGGGCTGATCGCGGTTCTGATTTATTTGATCATCACCTTGAAGTACATCGTGATTCCGTTCCTTATCGCGACTCTCATTGGCGCACTTCTTGTGCCCATTGTTGCTTTTCTTCAGCGGCATCGCTGGCCAAAGTGGCTCGCCGTCACCGTGACTCTCATTGGGTTCTTTGCGGTTGTTTCCGGGCTCGTTGTGGTCGTCGTCAGCCAAGTGCGTTTGGGGCTGCCGTCGTTGCAGCAGCAGTCAGTAGCGGCCTTCGAAGGCTTCCGAAACTTTCTGAGTGAATCACCGTTGCAGCTCAGCGATAGCGACATCGATGGATACCTTTCACAATTTGGTGATGTGATTCAGCGCGACAGTGAGGCACTCGTCTCGGGCATCCTCTCCTTTGGCTCAACCGCAGGACATGTGCTGACCGGTGCCTTGCTCAGCGTCTTCGCCACCATCTTTGTTCTCATCGATGGCAAGCGCATTTGGGCGTGGACCGTGCGCCTCTTTCCGCGTCGTGCTCGCGCCGCGATCGATGGTTCTGGTCGCACCGGCTGGATTACCCTCACGACGTTCGTCAAAGTTCAAATCTTTGTAGCGGCCGTCGATGCAATCGGTATCGGCGTCGGTGCTTGGATCCTGGGATTGTTCTACGGTGGTTTTCCGCTCGTCATCCCGATCGCTGTCGCAGTCTTCTTGGGTTCATTCATCCCGGTGGTTGGTGCACTGATAACTGGTGCCCTTGCGATCTTTATTGCGCTCGTCTTCTTGGGCCCCATTCCGGCGGTGATCATGCTCGGTATCGTGTTGCTGGTTCAGCAACTTGAGGGCCACATCCTTCAGCCGCTCGTCATGGGCACGGCCGTCAAAGTTCACCCGCTTGCTGTGGTGTTTGCGGTGGCAGCAGGCTCGTTCGTTGCCGGAATCCCCGGTGCGCTTTTCGCAGTGCCGCTGGTCGCCGTCGTCAACGTCATGACGAATTACATTTCCAGTGGCGATTGGCGTGTCAACAGCAACCCAACGAATAGTGATGTTCTCGGTAATGGTAAATAACCGGATGCCGGGCCCCACGCTCGCTGACTATCAAAAAGCGCGTGTACGGGTCGCCGAAGTTGCCGACGTCACGCCCATGCAAACTTCACGGTTTCTCGCGGAGATTCTGGGCTCGCCTGTCTTCTTGAAGTGCGAGAACTTGCAACGCACCGGTTCGTTCAAGATTCGTGGTGCGTACAACCGCCTTGCGGGACTCACCGATGAAGAAAAGGCGCGCGGAGTTGTGGCGGCTTCGGCCGGCAACCATGCTCAGGGTGTCGCATTTGCGGCCCGCGAGTTGGGGATCAAATCCACAATCTTCATGCCGGTTGGCGTTCCGTTGCCCAAGCTTCAGGCCACCCGCGACTATGGTGCCGACGTGATCCTTCGCGGCCACACGGTGGATGAGCCACTGCGTGCAGCTGCACGGTTCGCGGAAGACACCGGTGCCGTCCTCATCCATCCCTTTGATCACTTCGATGTTGTTGCCGGTCAGGGCACGCTTGCGCTGGAAGTGTTCGATCAGGTTCCGCAGATTGACACCGTGATCGTTCCCATTGGGGGCGGCGGGCTGATCTCAGGAGTCGCCGGAGCGCTCAAGCAGCGTGCCCGCGAAGAGGGTCGAAACGTTCGAGTGATTGGGGTGCAAGCAGCGAACGCCGCTGCCTACCCGCCCTCCCTGGAGCAGGGCGAGATCGTTGAAATCAGGACCACGCCAACGATCGCCGACGGTATTGCGGTCAGCAAGCCGGGTGAAATCAACTTCCCGATGGTGCGTGATCTTGTGGATGAGGTCATCACCGTCAGCGACGATCAAACCGCGTACGCACTGCTCGTTCTCCTTGAGCGCGCCAAGCTCGTAGTAGAGCCTGCCGGTGCTGTCGGTGTCGCGGCGATCCTCGCTGGCAAGATTGCGCCGAGCGGAAACACTGTCGTGCTGCTGAGCGGTGGCAACATCGACCCCATGATGATGGAACGCATCATCAGTCACGGGCTATCGGCATCCGAACGGTATTTGCGGTTGCGGATTCCGCTGCCTGACCGTCCAGGTCAGCTCGCACGAATCTCAGGAATTGTGGCTGAAGCCAGCGCGAACGTTGTCGAGGTGCTGCACAGCAGGCACAACAACAAAGTGCAGTTCAGCCAGGTTCAGCTCGAACTGCACATTGAAACCCGCGGCCCTGAGCACGCGGAGTCTGTGCTCGCGCGGCTCAGGGACGAAGGTTTTGACCCTCAGGTCGATTTCTAGGCGCCAGGACAGCGCCTCGGCGCAACAGGCGTTATCCCGAGTAGGTTGCGACCTTCAGGATTTCGACGGTGATCTCATTGCCATTTGGCGCGGTGTATGTCGTGGATGAGCCAACCTTGAGACCGTTGATCGCAAGACCGAGCGGGCTCTTCTCGCTGAAAACATCGAGATCACTGCCATCGGCGACGATCTCGCGGCTTCCGAGCAAGAACACGCTCTCGTCGCCCATAATTTTGGCCGTTACAAGAATGCCGGGCTCAACGAGACCGTCTGCGTCTTGCACGTCGCCAACGACGGCATGACGCAAGAGTTCGGTGAGAACGCGGATGCGGGCCTCAATCTTGCCCTGTTCTTCCTTGGCGGCATGGTAGCCACCGTTCTCTTTGAGGTCGCCTTCTTCGCGGGCGGCTTCAATCTTTTTGGCAATGTCGTACCGTGCTTCGCCAGTCAGCTGTTCCAGTTCGGCGGTGCGACGATCGAACGCCTCCTGGGTCAACCACGTGACGTTTTCTTGAGCAGCCACTGTGTTTCTCCCTAAACAAAAGAGAAACCGGCCGCTATTGGCCGGTTTCGTGATGATTTGCTACAGCCTAGGTGAGCCAGCACCGGTAGATCAAGCCTGACACTGCTTGTTCTGTTGTGCGGATTGTCTCGCTGAGCGCCCGGTTGCGTCGATCACTGGCAGGAACGTCAACAACTTTCCAACCCACGATGGCGAAAGTCGAGTTGAGTGCTTGAACCGCGCAGCGTGCATCAGTGTTTTCGGGCACGTTGAAACTCCAACGCACAGTGACGGTGGAGTCATCGATCAGGTCAAACCCGGTGTCTTTGGTTTCGAACTGGGCGGGTGCTTCGAGCAGACCACCCCAGACAAGCCACGCTGTAAAGACGGCGACGAATCCGATTGCCACCGTTGCGACAATCAGGCGATTATTGCGCTTAGCTCGAGGGTTGCGACCGTAGCGGGAGTCGAGGTCGGTGCCAGCATTTGCGGTACTGCCTGCGGTACTACGAGTGCCAGTGTTGCTACTGGATGCTTCGGGCACGCGTGGCTCCTCTTCGCGACGGTATTCTGGTGAGTACAAGGCTATTCGCAAACTCGCATGCTGAAATCATCGGGTGAACATTCCAGAGGACAAAAGTTGATTTCTTTCACTACGCTCGCTACCAACGCGATTCTCTGGATGGCGACCCCGAGCCCCGAGCCGACCATCTACCCGGAGTTCGAAGGCGACCCCAATGCTGTGACACCCGGGGTTATCGGATTTCTCGCGACCCTGTTTATCGCGCTTGCCACTCTGCTCATCATCTTGGACATGAATCGTCGGGTTCGTCGGGTGCGCTATCGCGATCTGGCTCAAGAGGCGATCCGTGAAGAACAGGCTCTGGCCGACGAGCAGGCGCTTAGTGGAGGAACCGCGAGCGACGCCGACGCCGACGCTGCAGCTGACTCTGACGCCGCTGACGACACGGTCGCTGATGGTCGAGGCGATGATGACGTTCCGCCTACAAAACGGGCGGATTAGTCGCCACGAGGAAGATGCCGACCCAGTGGCAGAGGAACGCCAGTAGCGTCAGGGTGTGAAAAATCTCGTGGAACCCAAATACTCCGGGTACGGGGTTGGGGCGTTTGAGGCCATAAATGACGGCGCCAACGGTGTAGAAGAGTCCACCGACCATGATCAGGGTCATCATGATCCAGTTGGCTTGGAAGAAGTCGACGATGAACATCATCGCGCCCCATCCCAGAAGAATGTACAGCGGCACGTAGAGCCAGCGTGGGGCGCCCACCCAGAAAATGCGGAAGCCAATGCCGAGAGCGGCTCCGGTCCAGACGATCCACAGCAAAATTGTTGCCTTCTCGGGTGGCAGAGCGAGAACGGTGATGGGCGTATACGAGCCGGCGATCAGCAAGAAAATGTTTGAGTGATCGAAACGCTTCAGCAGCATCCGGGTTCTTTCGCTCCAGTTGAAGCGGTGATAGAGCGCTGAGATGCCAAACAGCATGAGCGACGAGGCTACAAAGACTGCCGAGCTGACCGTGGCGGCAACTCCGTCAGCCATCACGAGCAGGATGATGCCCAACACAATTGCGACCGGGAACGTGCCAGCATGAATCCATCCACGCCACGTTGGCTTCTTATCGATCGCATCGAAAGCAATTGCGTCGTCAACGAGAGGAAGCTGGGGGAGCCCGGCGGCATCCTCCGAGTCAACAGCCTCGACCGCGGCTGATTCTGGGGCATCGTGAGTCATGCGCACAGTTTACGCCCGCAGTTCGGTGACTCACTGAACGCCGGATTGGTCTAACGTAGTCCCGTGAGTCAGCGACAATTTCCACTCGGTCGCGGTTTTCTCTACGGTCTTTACCAGAAGAAACTGCGGCGCCAACTAGAGGGCCAGCAATTGCCGCGCCACGTAGCCATGATCATCGATGGCAACAGGCGTTGGGCGAAGCTGAAAGACCTCGAGACTGCTGCGCACGGCCACCGTGCTGGCGCGGCCAAGTATCGAGAGTTTCTGGTCTGGTGTGATGACCTCGACATCTCCGTAGCAACGCTCTACCTGCTGTCGACAGACAACCTCACGGGTCGTTCACCCGAAGAACTCGGCGAACTCTTCACGATCATTGGTGATCTTGCCGAAGATCTTTCGCACTTCCGCGACTGGCGTGTGCAACACGTCGGATCGGATGCTGGCCTCCCCGAACAACTCAAAGCACAACTTACGGGCGCCCGCGATCGCACGGCAACCAATACCGGACTCCACGTCAATCTCGCGATTGGCTACGGCGGACGCCACGAGATCGCCGAAGCCATGCGCCGCATCGTGCGCAACCATAGCGACGAAGGCCACAGCCTTGACGCGCTTGCTGAATTGTTGACACCCGAACTGATCGGCGAGCACCTCTACACGACGGGTCAACCCGACCCCGACTTGGTCATCCGCACCTCGGGTGAGCAACGCATTAGCGACTTCATGCTGTGGCAGACCGCTCACAGCGAGCTGTATTTCGTTGAGGCGCTCGGTCCTGACCTGCGAGAAGTGGACTTCTTGCGCGCGCTGCGCGACTTCGCGCGCCGCCACCGGCGCTACGGGCACTAGTCGCTACAGGCACTAGGCGACTTCAACCCGCATCGATGACGCAATGGTGAATTATGGCGTGTCGCAGCATCTAGAGTGCGCGACAGGATTAGCGTTCAAACATCAGGTATGGCGCCTGATCGAGACGGCCACGTAAGTTCGTTTCGTAAAGTACTGGCCGTCTTCGCAGACTGGATCCGAGTGCTCGCGCACTCGGGGATGGAGTGCACGTTGGCCGACACAACTACCCCCAAGACCACGATCACCACGTCGAAGGCAGGAGGGAGGGCCAAACGACAAGCCGAGCGCACCTACGTGCTCGACACGTCCGTTTTGCTCTCCGACCCGAGTTCGATTCACCGCTTCGCGGAACACAGCGTTGTTCTGCCTGTCGTGGTCATCGCCGAGCTCGAAGCCAAACGAAATGATCCCGAGATCGGGTACTTCGCGCGGCAAGCGTTGCGGAATCTCGATGAGATGCGGGTCAAGCACGAACGACTCGACTTTCCGATCGCCGTCGGTGACAACGGCGGAACGTTGCGTGTCGAGCTCAACCACTCCAATATGTCGGTGCTGCCCTCCGGCCTACAACTCGGCGACAACGACTCGCGAATTCTCGCCGTCGCGCTGAATCTGGCCAACGAGGGACTGGACGTAACCGTTGTCTCGAAGGATCTTCCCCTAAGAGTGAAGGCGGCATCCATCGGTCTCGCGGCCGAGGAATACCGTGCAGAACTCGCGGTTGACTCTGGCTGGACTGGGCAGGCCGAGATTGAGCTCAGTGGCGACCAGGTTTCGGAGTTGTACGACAAAGAAGAGCTTCACTCGCGCACGGTAGGCGACTTGCCAGTCAATACGGGACTCATCGTGCACTCCGAGCGGGGCTCGGCCCTTGCGAGAGTGACAGCCCGCGGCAAGATGTCGCTCGTGCGTGGCGACCGCGACATCTTTGGACTGCACGGTCGCAGTGCCGAGCAACGGTTGGCAATCGACATGCTGCTCGACCCGGAACTCGGCATCGTCTCGCTGGGCGGACGAGCAGGAACCGGCAAGTCTGCTTTGGCTCTCTGCGCTGGGCTTGAAGCAGTGTTGGAGAAGCAGCAGCACCGCAAGATCATGGTATTCCGCCCGCTTTACGCGGTAGGAGGCCAGGAGCTTGGCTATCTCCCCGGTGATGCCGCCGAGAAGATGAATCCGTGGGCGCAAGCGGTATTCGACACCCTCGGGTCTGTCGTTTCCGAGAATGTTCTCGAAGAGGTGATCGAGCGGGGGCTGCTCGAAGTTCTGCCGCTCACCCACATCCGCGGTCGTTCGCTGCATGATGCGTTTGTGATTGTGGATGAGGCGCAGTCGCTTGAACGTAACGTCCTGTTGACGGTCTTGAGTCGCATCGGTCAGAACTCTCGTGTTGTGCTCACTCACGATGTGGCACAGCGAGACAACCTGCGGGTGGGACGCCACGACGGGGTCGCCTCGGTGATTGAAACGCTGAAGGGACACTCGCTGTTCGGGCACATCACGTTGACGCGCTCCGAGCGCTCAGCGATCGCCGCGCTCGTCACCGAGCTCCTGGAGTCGAACGAACTCGCCTGACAATCGCCTCCAGAAGTCTGAGCGCGCCATGAGAGTGTCAGCATGGCGCGCTCAGACAACGTAAAGTTTTCTCGTGGACTGGGTTTGGTGGTTTCTTGCGGTGCCCCTTGGGGTAGTCGCTGTGTGGGCGATTCTTGCTCCCCGAAACCAGTGGCGAAGCCTTTTTGCGTGGTCGGTGTCGAACGCCCATAACGCTGAGCCTGGCGGTGCTGCCTTCGCTATCCGCCAGATCATTGCGGCAGTTGCTGTTGGTGTTGCGCTGCTCGCAGTCGTGTTGGCCATCGTGAATTCTGCTGCGCGTGAGCCAGTTGACGCACCTCGCGCGAACGAGATTGAGCAGACCTGGGGAACCCCAGAACCTTTGCTGGTGTATCGCACGTTCCAAACCAGCACCAAGCCAGACGCGACGCTAGTTGACGTGCCCATCGTCGGCTACTTGCCTGTCAACGATGTCGCGCGAGCTCCAATGTATTTGCTCAACCTCGAACCATTCTCTCGGCTCGGAACCACCAACATCCCTGGCTACATCGGCACCCATCCCAGCGAAACGGACTCCGTAATCGGGCGAGCGGATGTTGTTGTGAAGGTGAATGGCCCGCTGCTGTGCATCCCGCGACGCGTCACTGTGATCGAAACGCCGGAGCGAGTACAGCTCGCGGTGTATTACGGCCTGCCAACGCCGAGTGACGGCGCAGTCCCCGACAATGTGGCCGGGTGCCCGCTGGAGGATGACGTTACCGGTTCGGTGCTCGTTCCGATCGCCCTCAGCGATCCCATAGGAAAGCGCACCGTCGAAAGTCTCGACGGTGCGCCCCTCACGCTGGTGGATCGCGACGACTAGCCGGGCGTTGTCATCGACAGAACGTCGAGTGCAGCATCCAACTGTTCGATGGTTAGTTCGCCTCGTTCGACAAACCCGAGGTCAATCACTGCTTCGCGGACGGTCATTGACTGCGCAACCGAATGCTTGGCAATCTTGGCGGCTGCTTCGTAGCCGATGATCTTGTTGAGCGGGGTCACGATCGACGGTGACGACTCAGCGAGGGCGAGTGCGCGGGGCAGGTTAGCCTCGAGTCCCTCGACGGTCTTGTCGGCGAGTGCCCGCAGCGAGTTCGAGAGCAGTCGGCTCGACTCGAGCAAGGATGTTCCCATCACTGGAATGGCTACGTTCAGTTCGAATGCGCCTGATGCTCCACCCCACGCGATCGTCGCATCGTTTCCGATTACGCGAGCGCACACCATCAGGACGGCTTCAGGGATGACGGGGTTGACCTTGCCTGGCATGATCGACGAGCCTGGCTGCAGGTCGGGAATGCGCAATTCGCCAAGACCGGTGTTGGGGCCGGAGCCCATCCACCGAAGGTCGTTACAAATTTTGGTGACCGAGACGGCGATCACGCGAAGAGCGCCGGATGCTTCAACGAGTGCGTCGCGCGCACCCTGAGCTTCAAAGTGATCTTCGGCTTCAGTAATCGGCAGGCCGGAGTCCTCCGCAAGGATCGCGATCACGCGCTGTGGGAATCCAAGCGGTGTGTTGATTCCGGTGCCGACCGCTGTACCGCCAAGGGGAACTTCAGCAACGCGGGGGATGCTCGATTGCACTCGCGCAACACCGAGACGAATCTGGCGGGCGTAGCCAGCAAACTCTTGACCGAGCGTGACCGGAGTGGCATCCATGAGGTGGGTGCGGCCAGCCTTGACTGCGCCCTTCCACAGCTCAGCCTTCACATCGAGCGCGGCGGCGAGGTGCTCAAGTGCGGGGATGAGATCGCCGAGTAGAGCACCGGTGACCGCGAGGTGAACCGAGGTGGGGAAGACGTCATTCGATGATTGCGACGCGTTCACGTGGTCGTTGGGGTGAACTGGGCTACCGAGGGAATCGGTCGCAAGACGAGCAAGAACTTCGTTCATGTTCATGTTCGACGAGGTGCCGCTGCCGGTCTGGTACGTGTCAACAGGGAAGTGGCTGTGGTGCTGCCCGTCGATGATTTGGTCTGCAGCACCGACGATGGCATCCGCAATGTCTGAATCAAGCTTGCCGAGCTCGCTGTTGGCAATCGCTGCTGCACGCTTGACGCGCGCCAGGGCGACGATTTGGGCTGGCTCTAGGCCAGTGCCCGAGATGGGAAAGTTCTCTACTGCGCGCTGCGTTTGAGCGCCGTAGAGGGCATCCTTGGGCACGCGTACCTCGCCCATGGTGTCGTGTTCGATGCGGTATTCGGTAGAACTCGTCACAGCGTTGTAATCCTTTGTTTGCGAGTGAGCTGGTGAAAAAACGTGGTGGAGAGCGCTAGACAGTGCCGACGACAACGTCGGGAACAGCTCTACCCTCAAGCAAACGGTAGTTCGCGCCCACTACGGCAAGCGTACCCGCGGCGATTGCGTCACTAATGAGTTCGGATGAGCTCACCAGCTCGGCGATAGTTTCGCGCAGATGCTCGCGGCCAACATCCGTAGAGCTAATAGTTTCGATATCGATCGCGCCAGTCTCATTGCCGGCAACGCGGCGCACAGCGGGCACAATCTTAGAAATCAGCGACTCGATGTGCGGGGGAAGAGCGGGGGCGTCTGCAGCCTGCGACTCAATTGCTGCAGCAACGGCGCCGCACTCGTCATGACCAAGCACCAGAATGAGCGGCACATTGAGCACACTGACGGCGTATTCGAGCGAGCCAATCACGGAGTCAGAAATGATCTGGCCAGCATTTCGCACGACGAAGAGATCTCCGAGACCTTTGTCGAAAATGATCTCCGCGGCAAGACGCGAATCACTGCACCCGAACAGTGCGGCATGAGGGGCTTGAGCCATCGCAAGTTCGGTGCGTCGCTCGACATCCTGGCGAGGATGATTGGGCTCACCGGAAACGAATCGCTCGTTTCCGCGCACCATTTCATTCCATACTTTTGCCGGTGTCTTGGTGGGGTTCGTCACTGCGCCTCCGCCTCGGCAGCGATGAGCGCTGCCAATAGTTGAAACTCGTCGTTGGTAGCCGTTCCGTGCAACACCACAGTGCTGCCCGAAATCTTTGCCGACATTGAGTATGCGTAGTTTCCGGTGTCTGCGGAAGAGCGGCGGTCATAAATCGTCCACTCAATGCCATCAATCGCGGTAGTTCCTGTCGCGAGCGCACCGTCAGTGACAATGGACAGCCACGTCTCGTTTGCGTCGATGCCCTGTTCAAGCGCGATGAACTGTGCTGCAGACTCTGGCGGAGTCACAAATCCGATGTACCACGACTGAACCGATGAGTTCGTGCCGAGTCGTGCGGCATTGGCGTACCAATCCTCGGGAATTGGTGGCGCGATTAGCGGTTCGCTGGAATTTGTTTGAGCATCAGCCGCAATGGACTGGTAATCGGCGGTGACCGGTGCCTGGTTTGCGGGTCGAACGACGACAAGCACAAGAAAGAGAACGAGGCCGAGCGAGGCGACGGTCGCGATAACCAAATTGAAGAGCGTTTGATTTGCGCGATGTTTGCGCGAGTTCTCTGCTTTGCGAGCGAAGGTCTCTTCAGGAGTTTCCGGGCGCCCCAGCTCGGCAACCACGCGCGGTTCGGTGCGCTTGGGCATTACTGATCAGCGCTCGCGTCACCCGCGGCCTGTGAGCCGGCAGTTGACGGACCGTCGGCTGAACTTGCGCCACGTGCTGCATCAAGTCGCGCACGTGCGCCAATCAGCCACTCTTCGCAGCGCTGAGCAAGAGCTTCGCCGCGCTCCCACAGGGCAAGCGACTGCTCGAGAGTTGCTGAACCCTGCTCAAGCTCATTGACAACGGCGATGAGCTCATCGCGAGCTTGTTCATAACTGAGGTCACTGACGGAAGTCTTGTTGGGGGTAGCCACGATGTAATTCTACTGTTCTCTAGGTGTCAGCCGGCTGGCCGGTGACAGTGGTGGAAATCTTGCCATCGGCAACAGTGAGCAGCAGCTCGCTGCCGGTCGGAGCGTCAGACGTGGAGCGCACCGCGGTGCCGTCAGGCAACTGCGCAATGGCGTAGCCGCGCTGCAGAGTTCGCTGCGGTGAGAGGGCGCGCAACTGGCCCGTGAGCTCAGTCACTCCAGCATGAGCTTTCTCGATCGCGCGCTCGACTAGCTCATTGCTGCGCGAAACGTAACGAGAGAGCTCATCAGCATGAGAGTCGATGAGGGAGACCGGGTTCGCCAACACCGGTCGGGTGCGCAACGACTCCAAGCGGTCGCCCTCGTTGCCCAAACGTTGAGTGATGCGCAGTCGCATTCCCGCGCGCGCCTGCTGCACACGGCTCAACTCTTCTGCAACATCGGGAACGACCCGTTTGGCGGCATCCGTGGGGGTGGATGCCCGCAAGTCGGCAACCTCGTCGAGCAGCGGCCGATCGTTCTCATGCCCAATCGCCGAAACTAGGGGAGTGACGCACTCTGCGGCAGTGCGCACGAGGGATTCATCGCTAAACACGAGCAGGTTCTGAAAGTCTCCGCCGCCTCGGGCGACAATGATTACATCAACCTCGGGGTCGGCATCCAGCAGTCGGATCGCTTTCGAGACTTCGCTGACCGCACGCTCGCCCTGAACGGCCGCATGGGCGGTGTGGAACTTCACGGCTGGCCAACGCAATTGGGCGTTACGCAGCACGTCTTTCTCGGCGTCACTGTCTTTGCCGGTAACCAGACCAATGCAATTGGGCAAAAACGGCAGCGACTTCTTGTGCTCAAAAAGACCCTCGGCGCGCAACTTTTGGCGCAACAGTTCGAGCTTCTCGAGCAGGTCGCCAAGCCCAACGTGGCGCATCTCCAGCACTTGCATTGTTAGCGTTCCGCCCTTGACCCAATAATTGGGTTTGACGAGGGCAACAACGCGATCGCCCTGCTTGAGATCGTTGGGCAGCTTGGTGCGAACCGATGACCAAATCGTGAACGAAATGGTGGCATCCACTTCAAGATCTTTGAGCTTGCCGTAGATGTTTCCACCGGAACCACCCCACTGAGTGATCTCGCCTTCGACCCATGCGTTGCCGAGCCGTTCGATCCAGCCGCGAATCTTTTGCGACAGCACCGACACCGGCCACGGAGTGTCAACGGTGGGCGGGCCCTCTGTAAACGTCACCTAGCCTCCTCAAGCTCGTGTTATCAGGGTAGAGGATGCCACTGATGCTGCCGTGCGCTCGGTGTTCGTGCAGCAGTCTTCGGTAGAATCTTTTCTGTGAGAACCATTTCGAACGGAAGCGCCCAAACGCTGGCGATGCCCCCGATGCCCGCACGCCGTGAACGGTTGAAAGATCTGCCGGTTGCTGGGCACAAACGAGTACTGCTGGCAGCCCCGCGCGGGTATTGCGCTGGCGTCGACCGGGCCGTCATTGCTGTCGAAAAAGCTATCGCCAACTACGGCGCCCCCGTATACGTGCGCAAGCAGATCGTGCACAACATTCACGTCGTCACAACGCTCGAAGCGATGGGCGCAATTTTTGTGGATGACGTCGAAGAAGTGCCCCAGGGATCAAACATTGTGTTTTCCGCCCATGGTGTCTCTCCAGCGGTTGTCAAGGGCGCAGCCGACCGTGACCTTCACGCGATCGATGCCACGTGTCCTCTCGTAACGAAGGTTCATCGCGAAGCGACTCGCTTCGCCCGCGACAACTACCAAATCTTGCTCATCGGTCACGAAGGCCACGAAGAGGTCGAAGGCACGATGGGGCACGCTCCTGAGCGCACCATCCTCGTCAATAGCCCCGCCGATGTGCCCAACATTCATGTCGAGAACACCGACAATCTCGTCTGGCTTTCCCAAACCACGCTCAGCGTTGACGAAACCATGGAGACCGTTCGCCTGCTGCGCGAACGCTTCCCCACGCTGCAAGACCCCCCAAGTGACGACATTTGTTACGCCACCCAAAACCGTCAGGTTGCGATCAAGAAGGTGGCAGAAGATGCCGAACTTGTGATCGTCGTCGGAAGTGCGAACAGTTCCAACACGGTGCGACTAGTGGATGTGTCGCTCGAGTATGGAGCCAAGGCCGCCTACCGCGTTGACTATGCCAGCGAAATCAAGCAGGAGTGGCTTGATGGAATCGCGACGGTTGGTGTGACGAGTGGAGCATCCGTACCCGAGGTGCTCGTACAAGAAGTTCTCGCCGACCTTGCTGAAGCAGGTTATGGCGATGTATCCAGCGTGGTGACCGCCGAAGAAGATCTCATGTTCTCGCTGCCGAAAGAACTGCGCACCGATGCCGCAGGCAACCCCGACGAACGCGGCCTCGGCGGTCGCAATCGCAAACTCGATTGGCAACAAGGCTCATGACTGACCCACGACCGCGACCACAGTACGGCGAATATGCGCCGTTGCCCCCTGCCGCGCCCGAGGGCGAGACGCAACCCGCAACGCAATCCGTACCGCAACCCCCAGCCCAGCCGGCTGGGCCCCAATATCCGGCACCACACTCCAGTGAGATCGCGACTGTTGACGCTAATGGTCAACCTGCCAAACCCGAGCGCAAGCGCCGTATGTGGGACGTTATGCTCACTTCGACCCTGCTCTTTCTCGGCGTTTTCGAAGTCATCAATGGCTTCTCTGCTTTCGCCAATTTCGGAACGATACTGAGCGAGGGACTCGCTGCGCAGGGCTTCGACGGCTTCTCCTCCGTAGAGGCGGCAACCGAAGCCGGAGCGATTCTGAATATTGTGCGCGTAAGCATTCTGGTAGTCACCATCGCCTTGGCTCTACTCCAGATTCAGCGCAAACGCATCGCATTCTGGATTCCGCTCGCCGGTGCGATTCTCGCCGGCGTCGCGGTCGTTGGAGTACTCGTCGCGGTGCTGATGGGCGACCCCGCATTCCTTGCCTACGCAGAAGGCCAGCGCTAGTTCGAGACCCTGCGCTACGGCTAGAAAGCGTGCTGCGCTTCGATGCATTACCGTCGCGCCGTGTTAACGAAGAAACGGGGCCGACCCGAAGGCCGACCCCGTTGCGTCAATAGTTACTTTGCGGAGTGACCGGCAGAACCGAGCTGCTGAGTTGCCTCAACAACGCGCTTCGCGACGGCGGATTCAGCGATCTTGCCCCAGGCGCGGGGGTCGTAAACCTTCTTGTTTCCGACCTCACCATCAACCTTGAGGAAACCATCGTAATTGCGCAGAACGCTGTCAGCGATTGAGCGGCTGTAGGCGTACTGGGTATCGGTGTCGATGTTCATCTTGATGACACCGTTGGCGACGGCGGTTGCAATTTCTGCATCCGTCGAACCTGATCCACCGTGGAACACGAGATCGAGCGGGTTCGCTCCGGTGCCGTACTTGGCAGCGATGCCTGCCTGAATTTCTCCGAGCAGTTCTGGGCGCAGCTGCACGTTGCCTGGCTTGTAGACGCCGTGCACGTTGCCAAAGGTGAGGGCTGCGATGTAGCGGCCCTGGTCGCCGAGGCCGAGTGCCTCAACAGTGGCGATGACGTCATCCAGTGTCGTGTAGAGGCTGTCGTTGATGTCGTGGCTTACACCGTCTTCTTCTCCACCAACAACACCGATTTCAACCTCGAGAATCGAGTTGATTGCCTTCATGCGGGGGAGAATTTCGCGAGCGATGGCGAGGTTCTCGTCGAGCGGAACAGCAGAACCGTCCCACATGTGCGACTGGAAGATGGGATTGCGGCCAGCTTTGACCTCAGCCTCGGATGCCGCGATGAGCGGGTAGACGAAGTCATCGAGGGCATTCTTGGGGCAGTGGTCGGTGTGCAGCGCAACGGTGACCGGGTAGTTCTTGGCGACCTCGGTGGCGAACGCAGCGAATGCGAGAGCTCCGGAGGCGCGGGCCTTGACCGACTGGCCGGCGAAGTAGTCAGCGCCACCCGTGGTGACTTGGATGATGCCGTCAGAACCGGCATCGCTGAGTCCCTGCAGGACAGCGTTGATCGTCGACGACGATGACACGTTGATGGCGGGGTAGGCAAAAGAATTCTTCTTTGCCTTGTCGAGCATTTCTGCGTACTGGTCTGGGGTTGCGACGGGCATAGTTGACTCTCCTCGTACGGTACCGATTACCGCTCTGGTCCGGCTCGGGTCGATTCTATCCACCCCTTCTGCGCGGGCGCGAACTGTTGCGCGCTCGGTCGTCGCAAGCGGCGACGCGCAGACTGCGAACGGCGATTCCGATAGAGTGGGGAACGCGCTGACCACCACCGGCGCGTCCCCAGTCGACCACTATCAACGAAGGATGCCTCAGGTGAGTTCAGAAACCGGCACGCTATTCCTCCACCCCGATCGCAACCTCGCTCTCGAGCTTGTGCGGGCAACAGAAGCGGCAGCGATTCGCGCCGTTCCCTTCATCGGCAAGGGTGACAAGCTCGGCGCCGACGGCGCTGCAGTCGATGCGATGCGCAAATTCTTGGGCACGGTCGATTTTGATGGCCTCGTTGTTATTGGTGAGGGTGAAAAAGACAACGCCCCGATGCTGTTCAACGGTGAGAATGTCGGCACCGGTCGCGGCCCCGCCTGCGACATCGCGGTAGACCCCATCGATGGCACGTCGTTGACTGCCGCTGGGCGACAAAACGCGATCTCGATGATTGCTGTCTCGGACCGCGGCACCATGCTCGACGCCTCAACAGTTTTCTACATGGACAAGATCGTTACCGGTGCTGAGGGCGTTGGCGTCGTCGACATCCACAAGCCCATCGGTGAGAACATCCGCGCTTTAGCCAAGGCTAAGAACAAGCTTCCCGAAGACATTGTGGTTGCCGTGCTTGACCGTCCGCGGCACGCTCAGCTGATCGACGACATCCGGGCCGTTGGTGCCGGTACGCGCCTCATGCTTGACGGCGATGTTGCTGGTGGAATCAACGCTGCGCTCTACGGAACCCGCATCGACATGTGTGTTGGTGTCGGCGGCAGCCCTGAAGGTGTTGCTACGGCGTGTGCCATCAAGGCGATTGGCGGCGAGATTCAGACAATCTTGTATCCGCAGACTGATGAAGAGCGTCAACGCGGTATGGATGCCGGTCTCAAGTTTGACCACGTCTACACGGCCGACGAGATGGTCGCCAGCGACAACACATTCTTTGTGGCGACCGGCGTCACCGACGGTGGACTTGTGAAGGGTGTGCGTCGCTATGGCCCCATCATTCGCACGGAGTCGATTGTCTTGCGGTCACACTCGGGCACGATCCGCCGCATTACGGCAGACCACCTCGCCGAGAAGTGGCTCGACCACTAAGTCGACTGTTCTGACACACGGAGCGACCGGCGCGAGGCCTAGTCGTTCTCGGCGGGCGGTTCGAGGTCCATTTCGGCTGCCGTGATGTGTTTCGGCGTGCCCTCGACGGTGTTCGTTTCGCCAATAATCTTCGACTCGTCTAGAGCGTTGAGCTTGCGGGCTGTCACGAGCACGCGGGTCTCTAAGGAGTTCGCGAACTGGTTGTAACTGTTCACGGTGGAGTCGATCGAGCGACGCAGTTTGTCCGCATGATCGGCAAGGGTAGCCAGTCGTTGGTAGAGCTCCTTGCTGAGATCGAACAGGGTCTTGGCCTGGTCTGTGAGCACGTCTTGCTGCCACGAGAACGCGACAGTTTTGAGCACCGACCACAGGGTTACGGGGGAGGCGAGCGCCACGCGCTTACCGAAGGCGTAATCCATGATCGACGGGTCGGCTTCCATCGCCGACGACACGAGTGATTCGCTCGGGATGAATGCGATGACAAGTTCGGGGGAGGCATCGAGCCCGGCCCAGTACGCCTTGCTCGCGAGGGTGTCGATGTGGCCCCGCATTACCTTCACGTGCTGCTTGATGAGCGCTTCGCGTCGCGCCCCCTCCTCGCCGGTAGCGGTGACCGAGATTTGGCTCGCCTCCAAGAACGCGCTGAAAGGGACCTTTGCATCGACGGCGATGTTCTTGCCGCCGGGAAGGTGAACGACCATGTCGGGGCGGCCGGCACCGGCATCCGAATTGATGCTCGACTGAACGTCGAAGTCGACGCGTTCGATGAGCCCTGCAGCCTGCACAACGTTGCGCAACTGGGTCTCGCCCCACACTCCACGGGTCGAATTGTTGCGCAGGGCAGACGCCAGCGACTCTGCGGTGCTGCGCAAACGCTCCTCAGATTCGGTGGCCGACTTCAACTGTTGGCTCAGTTCGCCGTGCTGAAGGCTGCGCTGCGACTCCAACTCGGTGACCTTGTTTTGCATCGTGCGCAGAGTTTCCTGCACCGGAGTGAGCGCCTGCAGTACTTTCGACTCGCGGCGCTCCCGCTCGGCCAAAGCCTGAGCTTCGTCACGCTGGCGGTCGACAGTTTCTTTGTACTGCTGCTGCAGCGAAGTGACCTGCTCGCCAAGAGCACCCGCGCGGGCTGTGATGGATGCCAACTCGGCCGAAAGCCGAGACTGCTGTTCTTTCTCCGTAGCCGTCACTTGCGCGATTGCGGCCTGGTGGCGAGCCTCAAGCACCTCGGGGTCAACACGATCAGCCGGTGCTGTAGCGCGCACGCGGGCGACAAGCAGCCCAATAACGACGCCGAGAATTGCGCCGACAAGAAGACCGATGATGAGAGCGAGGATGGGATCCATCCCGCCAGTGTGCCAGCACGGGCAGACATTTCGGGGAGCAATGCGGGCCGGTGGTCCGTTCCCGGCCGTAGGGTTAGGGAATGGCCAGCGAATCCGTGCATCCACTCGATGTGAGCACCGACGACCTCCGCTATCTCATCGCTGTCGCCCGGGCCGGTCGGATGGTGTCTGCCGCAACTTTGCTCGGTGTCGACCACACCACTGTGCGCCGACGCATCGACCGCCTCGAAGTCGCGCTCGGCGTACGCCTGCTCGACCGGGGCGCCGACGGGTGGGAGCTCACTGCGATCGGCCGCGAAGTCGCTACGCGCGCCGCAGGCCTCGAGAACATTGTTGAAAACGTGGTTGGGGCTGCCAGCGGCAGCGCCGACGAAGTGCAGGGAACCGTGCGAATCGTGGCACCCGATGGATTCGGGGCCACCTTCGTCACCGCGGCACTCGCGGCAGTGCAGGCGGAGCATCCGGCCATCACCGTCGAGTTGGTCACCTCGACCCGCCCGCTTAGTCTTCGTGGCGCCGGGTTCGATCTCGCGATTACGATCGGTTCGGCCGCCACCTCTCGGCTGGCTTCTGAGCCTCTCGCCGCCTACGCGCTACGGCTTTATGCCTCGCCTGACTATGTCGCCGCGCATTCGCCCATCCGTTCGCTCGCGGACCTCGATAGCCACTCGCTTGTCTTCTATGTGGATGCTCTGCTCACGGTTCGCGAGCTCGACCTTGCCCCGGTGCTCGGCGGCATGCGGGTGGGCTTCGGTTCCACGAGTGTGTTTGCGCAGCTCGAGGCCACGCGAAGAGGAGCCGGGGTTGGGCTGCTGCACGCGTTCATGGCCGAGGACGATCCTGGACTGGTTCCGGTGTTGCCCCACGAGGTCGACTTCCGTCTGGAGTTCGCGCTGTCGGTGCGCAAAGAAGCCGCGGATGTTGAGGCAGTGCAGTTGGTGCGGGCGGCTCTGCACCGTGAGGTTTCCCGACGCAGTGGAGAGTTGCTGCCGCCGCTGTAGTCGGAGTGCTCCCGCGCTCAAGGGGGAGACAGCAGTTGTGCATTTTCGCAGATTGCCCGTGCATGAATAGGTCTTGATTGCAGATCGCTGCGGCCACAGACTGGGGCTAACTTCGAAAGAAAGCAGGCCTATGTATTCCACGATTCCGCATTGGATCAACGGCTCCGCGACCGAGGGCGACTCGTCCGCGCGCGGCGATGTCTTCAACCCCGCAACCGGTGCTGTTGCTCGCACCGTGCCACTGGCATCCGCAAACGATGTCAACGCTGGCGTAGCCGCAGCAAAAGCTGCATTCGCTGGCTGGGGCACGACGTCGATTGCCAAGCGCACGGCGGTCATGTTTGCATTCCGTGAACTGTTCAACGCTCGCAAGGATGAGCTTGCCGCGATCATCACGGCCGAGCACGGCAAAGTACTGTCGGATGCCGCTGGCGAGATTGCCCGTGGCCTTGACGTTGTCGACTACGCCTGTGGCATCGCGCAGCTGAGCAAGGGTGAGTACAGCGAGAACGTGTCGACAGGTGTTGACGTGTATTCGTTGCAGCAGCCCCTCGGCGTGACGGCGATCATCAGCCCGTTCAACTTCCCTGCGATGGTTCCCCTGTGGTTCTTCCCGATGGCAATCGCTGCGGGCAATACTGTTGTGCTCAAGCCAAGCGAGAAGGACCCGTCTGCCGCACTCTGGCTCGCCGAGATCTTCTCCGAGGCTGGACTGCCCGACGGTGTCTTGAACGTTGTGCACGGTGACAAGCTCGCCGTAGACACTCTGCTCGAGCATCCAGATGTTGCCAGCGTTTCGTTTGTTGGCTCCACTCCGATCGCCAAGTACATTTACGAAACTGCTGCGCACCACGGCAAGCGCGTTCAGGCTCTCGGTGGCGCCAAGAACCACATGCTTGTGTTGCCGGATGCTGACCTCAACCTTGTTGCAGACTCTGCCGTCAACGCTGGCTTCGGTTCTGCCGGAGAGCGCTGCATGGCAATCTCGGTCATCGTTGCCGTCGAACCTGTGGCTGACGATCTCATTGCAAAGATCAGCGAGCGGATGTCGACGCTCACGGTCGGCGATGGAACGCGCGAATCCGACATGGGTCCGCTCATCACGCAGCAGCACCGCGACAAGGTCGCAAGCTACATCGAGTTGGCCGAGACCGACGGTGCGACAGTTGTCGTTGACGGTCGCGGCGTCGAGGTCGATGGTGACGCGAGCGGTTTCTGGCTTGGCCCGACGCTGATCGACGGAGTCTCCGTCGAGTCCGACGTCTACAAGCATGAGATCTTCGGCCCGGTACTCGCCGTGATTCGCGTGGCCAGCTACGACGAGGGTCTCGAACTGATCAACTCGTCGCAGTACGGAAATGGCACGGCGATTTTCACGAGCGATGGGGGAGCGGCTCGCCGTTTCCAGCGCGAAGTGCAGGTCGGCATGGTCGGCATCAACGTGCCGATCCCCGTTCCCGTTGCGTACTTCTCCTTCGGTGGCTGGAAAGACTCCATGTTCGGCGACGCTAAGGCGTACGGTCCTGACGCGATTCGTTTCTTCACCCGCCAGAAGGCTGTGACGAGTCGTTGGCTCGACCCCAGCCACGGTGGAATCAACCTGGGCTTCCCGCAAAATAACGGTTAGCTTCTG
>Ga0314772_1000374_pt1 | contig 24516 bp, 35 predicted proteins | sample MetaGCBIW2018_FD_204520 | JGI IMG/M metagenome (GOLD analysis project Ga0314772, IMG submission 204520) | Cryopeg brine microbial communities from Beaufort Sea near Barrow, Alaska, United States - CBIW 2018 | ecosystem: Environmental > Aquatic > Marine > Coastal | place: USA: Alaska | collected... | reverse complement strand
AATAACACTATGAGTTTAGTCATATATCCAAAAATAAGCCTGGTGAAATTGAGCCACCATGACCTTGCTGTATTATCAAATGCCTGCAGCCAATATTCGGAAGATTTGCAGCATTTGAAGGAGAAAGAGAACCGCTCCCAGCAGCATATCCACACTTCCATATTGCAGGTATTCCGCTTTGAACTTTTGAAAAAGATCACCGCGAGGGCTTCCAATAATAAACCATCGAAGATCAATATGGAGGTTTTTACCGCATTTGTCTGTTTTGATGCCCTGCAGCATTATTCAAATCATTGTGACAGTGTGTTGGACCAGGCAATTATAAGAAGGATCTCCTTTGTGCTGCACCGGGAATTGCCAACTACCAGTGATAATACGCTTTCTGTAATGAGTGAATTGAATTTTAACTAACCCCTCAAAATAAAATAATAACATGAAAAACGCACTTAAGGCCATCATTTTTGTGGCGCTAATTATGGCCATTGCCTTTTTAGCCGGGTATTAAACTTAAACCATTAACGCTTAAATTATAATAACTATGATCAACTTATACAACACTGAAATTGAGAGCCTTCACATTCATAAAGTGGGCAATAAATCGAGAAAAGAGGAGCTGTTCCTTTCGCAGGATCCTTACAATGTAGATGATGAGATCCGCCCGATATTGAAGGAGTTTTTCTTTAAGCCTTTCAGGGAAAAGGAGGAACAATTCTTTAGATTTTCGGAAGATGCTGCATTGAGCTCTATTTTAAATATTAATCATGCAGATTTTTCAGATGTTCATATTGATATTGCCAGGCACTTGTATAACCAGGGGAACCATCCGCATATCAAGGCCGGGGAAGTTTATATATGCCAGCTAAAAAATATTATCACCGATGAAGGATCCTTTGATGGGATTGGAATTTTCAAGAGCGAGATCCGGTACGACTTTCTGGAATTCAGCAAAAATGAAAGTCGGTTGGATTTGATTTTGAAGCAAGGCGTGAGCCTGGACAAACTGGATAAAGGCGCCATCATCATCCAAGGCAAGACCGGGTATAAGGTTCTTTACATAGATTCCAATAAATACGATTCAAAATACTGGCTGGACAATTTTCTGCAGCTGGAGGAGATGGAGGATTCCAATTTTCAAACTAAAAAATACCTGCAATTCTGCGAGGGTTTTGGAAAAGAGGTGGTAAAAGCCGCTGAAGGAAAACAAGCCGAAATGGAATTTGTGAACGATACTTACAACCACTTCGCTTCCCGGGATGAATTCAACGAGCCTGAATATATGAACGAGGTTTTGAATGAGGAGCTGCACAATGAATTTTCCAATTATAAAAAGGACCAAGGTCCCAAATATTCCATTGAAGACCTAACCGATTTTGAAATCTCGAACGAAACGGTGAACGATTGCATGAAAAAGGTGAAAGGAGAGATTGTCCTGGACACCGGGATTTCCATAAAAGTGGCCAAAGGTTCCAACGCTGCCTCCAAATATCTGGAGAAAGGTTGGGATGAAGATAAGCAGATGTATTATTATCTATCATATTTTAATAAGGAAGTCTAAGCCCCCTAGCCCCCAAAGGGGGAGTAAAAATAAAAACTAACGCTAAAAATTTATAAAAATGAGTATTTCAAAAATTATTATCGAAAAATATGAATGGAAAGATGGTCAGAGGTTCTTAAGGGAAAAAGAATATTCAAGGGATGAACACATAGGAGATTTTGACGAATTTATCCTGGAAGAACTGGATGATTCTGATATTAAAGACTACGCCAGGGAAGAGTTTGGATTAATAAGAAGTTCTGACTGTCCAAAAAGCTATGTAGATGATTATCCAACCGAAGAGTTGATTGAAGAATTAAAGTCCAGGGGATTTGATATTATAGAATGTCAAACCCTATCCGACACATTTAAGCTGCAGAAGGTGAAAGAATTAATGGAGTTATGAAAAACGAACTTCTCCAGATAGTTCAGGAATATAACCAGGGCACTGGTGGATCCTGCGGGATTTCAATCGTTCAGCTTTCAGTAAAGGCAGAAGTTGGAATGAACACTATAAAACTATTACTAAAAGAACTGCATACGGACGGGAAAATAAAAGTCCGGGAAGGCATTAATTCAAAATTAATATTCCCCCTAACCCCCAAAGGGGGAATAAAAAAAACTAACGCTAAATAATATGGAACAGTACTTTTTTAAAATCACGGCCTCTTACACCAGCAAGAATAAGTTGTATGAGGAATTCAATGCGTACATACATTCCTTAGATGGGACCCTGATCAAAGATGAAGGTTCACTTGCTAATTTTATCTTCCTGATAAGAATGAAGCTGCAGGATCTCAACGAGAAATATTCCAGGTGCAAGCCTGTTTGCTTATTGGAGAACAGGTATGGAGGGATCGGACTTAGGGTTGAGGGTTCCTGGAGCGCCAGCTTCTATAAAGTAGAACAAGCCGTGGAAATGGTGGATGGATTTTTACAGACTTTTATAAAGTAGAGGCCCCCTAACCCCCGAAGGGGGAATAACCCATAAATTTATTAAGATGAAAATATTAAAGAAACCTGATTGTGTAATTTTTGACACTTTAAACGTAAATAAAATCGAGCAAAATCCTTATCCAAATTATGGAAGACCAATCCCATTACATCATTTTTCTGATAAAATAGACTTTGAGTTTTTGAAAGAACATTTTAAAGAAGACCACCGAATTTTAAAAGATTTTGGAAACTCTTACTATTTCTACCTATCAGTTTAATTGCCGCTAAATATGGGAAATTATTTAAATGGATATGCAAAAGAAACCTGCGGACATTGCGGGATCAAAAGAACCCCGGAAGGACACGATGGATGTATTGGAACGCTGCCAAATATAATGAACGCCTGTTGTGGACACGGAGAAAATAAAGCCGCTTATGTCCAGTTTTTGGGTAAGGAACGATTGGAAGGAAAAGAAGCGTTGGATTACATTAAAGATAATAAAAGTGGCAGCTGTTAAAATCAGAGTGTAAATAATAAAAAACAATTAAAAATGAAAAATCAGACTTATTTTAAAAAGCAAAGAGAAGCTATCTTAACTGATACTCACAGAAAACAGTTATTTAAAAAATTATTTGAATTGTACGCAAATTCTTTGCCTATGGTACTAAAAAAAGAAAATGGTGATGTTATATGTAGTTACTCTGATGAAGTAGAAGAAAATGCCGAAAAGATTAGAGAACTAATTAGGTTAAGAGATAACCAAATATTTAATGCGGTGGCTAATTAATTGTGGGCAACGGAATGTATAAACGCTTTTTTAATTGCGTTTATGCGGTGTTAGGGATATACTACGAATATTTAATAAAATAATTTTTTAAAATGACAAAACAAGAAAAAATAAAAGAAGCCTGGGGTGATAAGTACGAATATTGGAAACCACAAGAAGAAGGGTGGAGTACCATTTATCATTCTGATTTTAAAGATAATAAATTTAAGTTTATTGATTATAATAAATTTAGTACCCAAGCTGTAGGACACGGGGTTTATTCTATTCGCCCTAAATCACTTAACGGGTTGGAAAATAACAACGGATGGAACTCAATTGAAGATTTAGATATTGATGATGATGAATATGTATTATTTTTAAGATATTATGAAGGTGAAGGTGAACCGCCTATTTTTACTTGCCCTTTAGGTGAAGATTTTCAAATAGGATATTTTACTCATTGGAAAAGAATTGATTTTGAAAAACCACCACTTTTCAGTTAGCGGTTATCCCTAACTACGGGATAACAGCAACTGGCAATTGCTGTTATCCCGTTAATTTTAACCTAAATGCTGATAAAAATAGAAAGCAGTCCTAGTTTTAAACAATTAAATTGTAAAATTCTATCAATAACAAGCCTCAGTCCCTTTTTTGTCGTTGGATTTTAACATATATTTACGTTAAATACAACGATATATGATACAACTCTCCCCCTCTAAGTTTGTAGATTATTCCATTACCCAAAACATCCCAGTTGCAGATCACGTGTACAAATACCTAATTAAGCGGTGCGGGAGCGATGAACTTCGCGCCACCAGGAACAGTGTATTTGGATCCCTTGTTCTCTCACTACAAGGAAGGAACGGTGATGTGAAGCCCAAAAAATCCTCCTATACCAAAATTTTTAAAGCTAATATTTCTGAAGATGGCCATCAAAGATTGGGAATGTTCATCTCTTCAGAAAATGCACAATTGTTTAATGACCAAGTGGACAAGATGTTTCGAGAAGAATTGTTTTTTCACGTGGTGATCAATAAAGGCATCGATGCCCGCATGTATATGGACAGCATCCGTTGCTTCCTGAAAGTGTACGATATCACTGAGGAAGATATAAAACTGGATACCATTTACCGGGATTTCAAACGCCGAAAGGAAAATTTTGACCTTCAAATCAACCCTATTTCCTCTGCGGGATAATTTTCCCAAAGATTCTTTTTGTCCCTAATTAAAGGACAGCACTCCCAATCGGGAAAATTATCCCTAAAAAAGGGACAATTTTCACATTCGGGAATTATGTCCGTAAAATAACCGCTATGATATACAATTTATGCAACCTGGTAGATGATTCCAATCTGGATAATTTCTACAAAATTTTAATTTGTGAAGCTTCCCAACTTCCGCCCTTTAATGACCTCACTTCAAAAGCCGAAGTCCTGGGCATCATGAACTCCCTCCCGGAAGAGTTTCAGGCGATGGTAATCCCGTTCATTCGGGAGAAGCACAGCCTCTCAAGCTCTCCCAACAGCAACAATGGAAACATCAACTGGCGCCACAGCATCTCCTTCCCGTTGGTTCCACAGGATGAAGCAATTCAGGATTTGCTGGAGACCTTTCACAATAAGCAGGTGGTTGCTTTTTTAGTGCGGGTCACCCACTCCCATTTATATGGTACGCAACAGCAGCCGCTGTTATTTTCCTACAGCGAATTGCACGCGGCAAATAAAACCGGGCTTAAGGGGTTCAGCTTGTCATTGCAAGGAGAGACTTACGGCAAGGCTTTTTACTTTGCCGGCAACGAGGCAGAATTTCCGGTGATCAATCGCGGCCTTGCCTTCCAGTTGGCCGGATCCCTTTAAACCTCAGATACTTCCTGATTACTGCTCCGGGGGCCTGTCCTTTTTTAAGGTTGGCCCTCTATTTAATATTGTTCTTCCGATAATACTGAACGAACAACATTAAGTTAATGGCTGAACAAAAACCTTTCCTCAACGTAATCAGGAACAAAGCAACCCGCGAGGCAACCATATATATTTATGGCGCGATCGGGGGTTTTGACATGGAGACATTTCAGGAAAAGAATACTGCCGAAAAATTCAATGCTGAATTCAATGCTATTGAGGCTGATGCCGATACGATCCACGTCAGGATCAATTCCCCAGGCGGTTATGTTTTTGAAGGATTGGCGATTTACAACGCTTTATTCGCTTCAGAAAAGAGGATCATTACCTACAACGATGGGGTTTGTGCCTCTATGGCTGCAGATATACTTATGACAGGTGATGAAATTCACGCTTTTCCCAATGCACTTTTAATGATCCATAATTCTTCTTCCAGTTATTACGGAAATAAAAAAGAGGTGGAGGAGCAGTTGAAAGCTTCAGAAAAAATTGACAAGGCCCGTGGAACTGCTATTGAGTTACGCCTTGGAATTTCTGCAGAAGAAGTTGCCGAAAAATATTTGAATTACAAAGATAACTGGTACACGGCCAAAGAAGCTGAAGAAATCGGTTTTTACGATCACATCATCGAAAAAGGCAAAGCCGTTCTTCCAGATGCTGCCGCTTCACTTTCCACTTCAGAATTATTTAAACAATATGCTGCGATGAGTTTCAGCATTCCAAACCAAGAATCAAACCCTAATAAACCAATGAAAAAACCCAATTCCTATCCGAATTTGGAAGCTACCCTTGGATTGTCTGAGCCATTGGCCAGTACAGATGATGGCAGCTTTTTGAACGAGGACCAAAAGGCAAACATTGAAACAAAGTTGACAGCTTCTGCCAATGATGTTCAGGCCGCCAATGAAGCCAAAACCACTGCCGAGGCAGCTTTGGCAACTGAAAAAGAAACTGCCAAAACAGCACTTGCCGCTGCAACTGCAGCCGGTACAGGTGTCACCGCTCAATTGAGGGCCGCTGCAACCTTGGCCGGGGTTGAAGATTTACCTGAAGCAGCTACTGCCGAAGAGATCAACACTGCCCTTACTGCACAAATTGAAGCGCTTAATGCTAAACCTGGAGCAGCGCATACTGCCGGAGCCTCTAATGGAGAAGTTCCTGCCGGAACTTTTGCCATCGACAAAAATAATTCAATCTATTCCCAACTTAAATAATTATGCCAAACAGCACTATTTTAATCGATGATGTTGTCAGGGAGTTAAACACCTTCCTGACAAGCAACCCCACGCTTATTTCTACAGCGATCAACCGCGCAGAGATCACCCTGGACAAGCACACCAAACCTCTTACAAAAGTAAAAGGGAACTATCCACAGGCACACACCCTTTTGGGAGATGTGGTTCAAGGATTTGGAACTGTTTGGAACGAGCTTGGCGCTCTTCAAATAGAACACAAAATTTTAAAGGATTATCACCAGAAGGTGAATTTTGCCATTATCCCGGCAGAGATCCTGAACTCTTATTTTGCGGAGCTTTATGCTGAAGACAAAAAGCCGGAAGAGATGCCAATCTCAAAGTACATTATTGAGAATGAATTGCTTCCGAAGGTAATTGACAACATGGCGACACTTTCTGTGAACGGTGCTTTTGATGCGGCCAAGCTTGATCAATTTGGTTTCTCCATGGACGGGATCCAAACGATCCTTGCGACATTGACAAATATTGTAACTCCTCCTGCCCACACGCCTTTTAAAATTCCATTGAACGCATTGACAGACACAAATATCGTGGATGAATTGACGGCGTGGGAAAGAGCCTTGCCTTCCAAATTGAAAGGGAAGATCAAAAAGGTTTTTATGAGCGAGAACAATGTCGAGAGATATATTCTTCAATATGAAGATCAATTTGGACAAAACAAATTCCAGAGCGATGTTTTGAAAACCCGCCTTGGAAAACGTGAGATCATTGGAATTGAAGGTCTGGAGACAGATGATATTTTTGCGACCACTGAAAATAACTTCAGAAGGTTGATGGATGTATTTGATGCTCCAAAAATCACCGATATCCAGAAACAGGATTACAAAGTGAAAATCTTTTTGGAATTCTGGAAAGGTTATGACTTCCTGATCAATGAACTGGTTGTGGTTGCTAACTACGCCGATGTAACCTATGGTCTTGGATCTACGGTCAAGAACCAGAAATACTTCGGATTTGACGGTGTGACCGCAATCTAAAAATTTAAAAGATGACTAAAAAACAATTGATAGCTAAGTGTACAGACCTGGGGATAGATTCCTCTGGTCTGGACACCAATACTCAACTGGAAGCTGCAATTGCTACCAAGGAGACAGAACTTGCCGCAATGGATGTAAAAGCCGAAGCTGACAAGGTTGAAGCTGACAAAGCGGAAGCAGGGAAAGCGGAAACTGCAAAAGTTGAAGCAGACAAAGTCGAAGCGGAAAAGGTTGCTGCCAACGCAAAGAAAGCGGAAACTGCAAAAGTTGAAGCAGACAAAGTCGAAGCGGAAAAGGTTGCTGCCAACGCAAAGAAAGCGGAAGCCAAAAAAGCTGCAGCCGAAGCAAAAAAAGAACCCGCATTTTATGAAGATAAGCGCGGCAGGAAGTGGATTTTTAAACCCACCGCTCCAAAGAAACTGAATATTGATGGCCACCCAATGAGCCAGGAAGAGATCCTTGAAACCGAGGAAGTAGTCTCTGAACTGGTTTATGGAAACTGCGCTTTCTTAACCCAAAAATTATAAAGCCATGCCAGATTGCGAAGATGTAATCCCAATTGAAAATTTAGATTCCTGCCCTTCAGATGAAGTAGTTGCAGGAATAAGCGAGGTAGGTGTTTATGCATCTCCCGTAAAGGATTTCTTAACGATAGAAAAACCTGCAGATCTTAAAACCGCTTTGACCAATGATGAGTTGGCAACAATTGTTGCAGCTCACGTATTCAAGGCTGATAAAGGATTCCATAAAATAGATTTCATTCCTTTCTCAGGATCGGTTGAATCTACCCATGTTGGGGAAGTTGGAAACCTTTCTGTTGAAAACAGTCTATCGGCTGCGATCAAAGGAACCAACGCGCGTATTGCCGGTTATTTAAGGCGTTACAGCAACGTGCCAATGATTTACATCGTGAAGGAGAAAAACGGCGACGTGAAGCAGATAGGAAGTGAATTAAGCCCTGCTTACATTTCTGAAATAGCAGCTACTTCCGGTAAAAAAGCCGGAGACGTGAAGAGCACCACGGTAAAAATTATAGACATACAGTCTCACATGGCACCTAATTATGGCGGGACCATTCAGGAATTCCCTGCACCTATACCAGTATAGTAAATTATGAAGAAAGCATTTATAATAGCACCCGGCAAATTTGATATACCAGGCATTGGCAAGGTAAATTCCAACCAGGAAGTAAGTGACGAGAAAGCATTCTCCATTTACAAACTGGACCGCCGGGTCTTTCCCTGGATAAAACCGGGACCAGGTGCTGCTTCATTTTTGAAAAAACAAAAGCTTACCGTAAAGGAAATAGCTTCCCTGGTGCACCATGCGAGGACTTTAGAAGAACTGGAGCTCCTTGCTGAATTAAGTGATTCAAAACCACTTCAAGGAATCATTGAAACACGTTTAAAAGCGCTAGAAAATGTTAAAAATTAATATGAAAGCGAAAGCAGGTTTATTAATGTTGATCATCGGAATGATGGTCTTCACGGGATTCGGTTTTACTACATCCGACCCGGACCAAAATTCGACAACCGAAGCCTTTCAAGGTGATGACCTAAAGGTCTCCACTGTGGATTTGGTAATTGTAGCACCGGTAGTTTTTCAGGATCTCCATGTGAGATGCGATAAAGCTTCCAATAAATACACCGCTGCAGCACAAATCGCTGCGCAAAAAACGGATCTATATTTTGCGACCCGATGTCAGGATGTTTTTCTAAAGGTCGAGATGCTCAATCCACAAACCCAAATTAAACAGAGGGACGTAGGTTGGTATAGTCAAGCGAATGAAAATGATCTACCCCACACTATAAATTATATTTTGAATCTTCCTGATCCCGTTCCGAGACAGGCTGATTATAAAGACAATCTTTTTCTTTCCTGATTTGTTTTTTTTTTTGATGTTAGTTAGAAATAGCTCCTGATGATTCGGGAGCTATTTTTTTATGTCCTTTTTTATCCTTCGCTCAAGTATCAAATTTGAGGTATGGATGAAATTAACGACTGGCTTAAAGACAAGCACAAGGATTATGGGACGGGTTTAAAACTCTACTCCTCGTCTTCGGTCGCACGCAACAGGACACTTGCCGCTTTGCAGCGAGGCAGCACCCCCAAAAATTTATCGATCCTTATCAAGGAACTCAGGCAGTTGAAAAATTCGACACGACCGGTCGTGGTTCCCAGGACAAAACCCGCTCCTGTTATTGAAGTTAAAACCGTGCAATCGGAACTGGAGAAGGCCAGCCTGATCCATAACAGCACCCAGAACCAATTAAAAAAGATTCGGCTTGGCGATCTTCCAAAAGAATTACGCCCTAAGTATAAGAAGCTCTCAGACCTCTGGTACCAGATGTGCGAATTGAAGTTTGTATTTAATGAACTCCCGCCAAAAAACGAGAAGCAAGCGCTCCAGATCATCTTAAAAATTGAAGCCTTGGATCAGGAGAAAGATATGATTTGGAAGGAACTGGACCACTGGCAGAAGTTCAAGACCATACTTCCACAAGAAACCGAGGAGGATTTTTCCAAGCTAAGCCCGCAGGAGCTGTTTCTGAAGAAGGCGAATTTGGGGAACTACATCCACAAAAAAAACACTCGAATAGATAAATGGAAGGAAGAGCTCTTGAAGGAAACGAAAAAACCTGAGCGGGTAAAGATCCAGGAACAGATAAACAGAACCTTAAAATCTATACACGAACACGAATTGAATTTAAATAAAATCGGGGAGCTGATTTAAAAAAGTCCCCCAGCTTAATAAATATCTCTTACCACATTTAATAACACGCCCGAACAGGCTACTGGAGGACCAAGTCCTTTCAGTCTGTTCGGGCAAATTTGTTAATAATTAAATGTGATAAGAGATGACAAAAGTAAACAATTTAAATGAAACCACGCTGCTCGAACCGCTCGAGTGGCACAATGAAAAAAGAAAAGTTAAGGACCTGGTTCCCTACGAATTCAACCCTCGGATTTTAACCGAGGACAAAAAACAGAAGCTCATAAGGAGCCTTGAAAAATTCAACCTGGCGGAAGTCCCTGCCATTAATACGGACAATAAGATCATTGCCGGGCATCAGCGTGTAAAGATACTGATGCACCTGGAACGAGGAGAGGAGATAATTGATGTCAGGATCCCCAACCGTTCCCTTACCGATGAGGAATTCAAGGAATACAATATCACCTCCAATGTTCCTGCGGGTTTTTGGGACATCGATGTATTGGAAGAGCACTTTGCAGATATAGACCTGGCATCGCTAGGACTGAATGTTGGTGATCTGGATTTTATTGATGACCTTATTTCAGAAGAGTTCAAGGAAGAAGAGGAAAAAGAATTTGACCCAGAACCGCCTGCAGATCCCATTACCCAGACCGGGGATGTTTATGAGCTGCGAAGCGTAAAGAAGGACTTGCTGCATAGAATTATATGCGGAGACAGTACGTTGCCGGAATCATTTAAAGAGGTCTTAAAAGGGGAGAAAATCAACCTGACCGTGACAGATCCACCTTATAATGTAGATTATGAAGGTGGTCCCAATGCCAAAAAGCGTGATAAAATTGCAAATGATAAGATGAACACCAATTCTTTTTATGATTTTCTGTTTGCATTCTACGGTCAGGCACTAGAAAATTCAAATGAAGGCGCTCCGATTTATGTTTTTCATGCAGATACCGAAGGCGTAAACTTTAGAAGTGCCTTCGTCAATGCCGGATTTAAACTTTCACAATGCCTTATCTGGAAGAAAAACTCGCTTGTGATGGGCCGTAACGATTATCATTGGATACATGAACCTTGCCTTTATGGTTGGAAATTAGGAGCAGCTCATACCTGGTACAGTGACCGGAAGCAAACAACCGTTCTGGAATTTGACAGGCCATCCAGAAGCGCAGACCATCCGACAATGAAGCCGGTGGAGCTTTTAAGTTATTTCATCACCACCAGTTCAAAGCAGCGGGATATTGTGTTCGATGGTTTCCTGGGTTCTGGCAGCACTTTGATTTCCTGCGAGAAAAATTGGAGATACTGCAGGGGCATAGAACTGGATCCAAAATATACAGATGTTGAAGTCAAGCGCTGGGTAAAATATATGCAGGAAAACGAACTACAGTTCGAAGTCTTAAAGAACGGCGATAGATTATCGGAGGAACAATTAAAAAAATATTTAGAATAAATATCTTTCCATAATTCACCCCAAACGGCCAGCTTAATAGTTGGCCGTTTTTTTATCCAAAAAATAAAGGATTGTGTTCTCACCCTTCACCAGGGTTTCATCTGTCTCAAAGTCTTTTATATCTTCTCCAGCGCAAAAGAAACTTTTAAAGCCAAGGATTTGCAAAGCTTCATAAACATCTGATTCATCAAACCATAAGGAAGGTAAAATCCCAGATAATTCTTTGTAAATATCGTTCAAGGATTTTTTTAAGGTGTACTCACTTTCCTCAGATTGTAAGAGAACAGGATCGTAATTGTGAGCAATTAGATCCCTAATTTCCTGAGTGTAGTCTGTTTTCATTTTATCATTTATTTGTATATTCTCAAAAGTAAAAGTTTAAATTATTGATTTTAAGTATTTTAACCCCTCAACCACTAAAAATTTTTCTCAAATGTTAAGCCGTGGTAAACGCCGTAACCTATATGGATATGACAAATGCCACCGATAAAATCGACCGAAATATGAATTGGCCTGCTTAAAAAGTGGATATTGGCATATCGCCTGCTTCAACCTTGGACCCGTTGAATTTGCGCCAAAACATTGAATAAAAAGGATAATCAAACGTATCACTCAAGTGGGTCGCATGTTCCTGGTCCACTCCCTTCCTTCGCTCTGAACGCTTATCCTTCTCAATACCATTCCTGCCCTCCAGAACTTCGGCATTCTCCATCGACACAATTAGGTTCGGACAATTAGACTCATTGATCCGTATCTTCGGTATTGCCCTCATCTTCCCATCCTCCTTAAGTGCCGAGTTGATTAGCGTAAACTTATCGGTATAAGATGGATTGGTTCCGGTGGTCATCGTGAATACCTTCCATTTGTGAGACTTCATAATTGCCCGCGCCTGGTCCGCAAACGTGAGCTTAGAGTTAGCGGTCGCACTGTTCCCTGTCCTGTCATAATAGAAGTACACTTCCTTGCATTGATGTGCATCATAGTAAGGAAGGAACTCCTCGATCCATAAGTGATCGAGGATCTTGGGAGACTTGACATAGAACTCCTTCAGTACCCTATACACCCCGTCCTGCATCTGTGAGATAGTCATTGAGTTGATGCTTGCACCCCAGTCAACAGACATAATCAGCGGCTTATTCTTCTGCAGGTCCCTGTCCTGGTTGCAGTTGAATGAGTTGCCGCTTAGATCCTTCAGCGGTGGCACGGTCTCTAGATAGCCAAGGTTGTGGTCGGTATAGTAATGATTGGCTGTAAGTTGTGCGTAAAACCCATCGGTGATTTCCTTTGGCCTGATATTCAACATCTCCGCCTCATAGATCATATCATTACGATAAGCCTGCCGCATATACTCAAAGTAATCAGATCTCAGGTTCTGCATGTTCACCTTTGCCGTGGCCTTCAGGAAGTAGATATCCTTGGGGTTCTTATATGCTTCAGCTTCCATATCGGTAAACCATCGGCCCTTCTTGGTCAAAGGAGTGGAGCTCGTGAACACTTCCGAATGCAATAATGACGCTTTCTTGTACACATCCTTCAATGCCCTGTTGGTATTCTTCACGTTGATGGCCAGCTTCTCATCATCCAGAAGCCCCGCTTCATCACCTCGAATGGCATAAGAGTTCAGTCCCCGGCCACTATCCTTGTGATCCAGGCTCACGAACTGAAATATGCACCCATTACTCCAGTGCCATATATTATTGAAAGCATCGGGGGATTGCCAGGGCATTTTAAAGCCCATCTTTTTCCCTGCCATACTTCCCACAACATAATCGACGTTCTCATAAACCCCGAATAATTCGAGGCCTTCTTTAATTGCCGGCATAAATCGCGACAGGATTTGACTGTAAGTAGACCCAACCATGGCAAATGATGCCCTTGGCATTTGCTTTACCAATTGCAGCGCGTCAAATCCTAAGAATGTGGTCTTACCGGTTCCCCTCCCCCATTCCAGGTACTTTTGCTTCTGTTTTGCAATATACGCGTGAAATTGAGCGACATTTAGTTGGATATTCTTAGGCTTCATCCTCGCCTCCTTCTACTTCTGTAAAATCGATATCTTCAGCTTCAAAATTGTTGAGATCTACAACCCCGCGCTCATTTAGCGCAATAATGGATTTTTCGGCTTTTTTCCCGATGGTGATGGTGATATCCATATTTGCCAATTTTTCGAGGTTCACCAGGTTCTCTTCTTTGTCCAGTTCTGCCAACTTGATCATTCTGTCCAGGGCTTTTCCAGCCTCCGGCAGGTTCTTTGCTTTGAACGCCAATTGCAGGAGTTTTTGATTGTACTCAAAAATGATATATCGCATCCCCTCCTTACTGGCCTTATTGATATCCCCGTAAATCTTGAGCGCATTGGAAATATCCCGGTAAGCAGTGGCCGGGGAAATATCGAATTGTTCCTCCATTACTTTCACTGCCTGTTCCCGGCTATGCCAGTTTAAAAGCAGCGAAAATGCCGTTTTTATTCTACTCTTCATTTCCTCCTGGAACGGGGATAATTTCACATCATCACTTAAATAGGAGGCGAGGACCTTTTCAAAATGAGATTCTTGTACAGCAACTTGTTTCAAATTCTATGGTTTTAAGATAAAATTGCGGGTTCTTTTTTCGCCAAAAAAGGACATCACACTGCCTGTCCTTTTTTATAATCTGCTCCTTGGCCAACTTAGCAGAATGGCCGAAGAAACTATTTACATAAATGAAGTCCTGGAGATCATGCGCACACCTAATTTAGAAGGCCGTGCAATTCCATTTCATATTACATACAGGACCTTCAACAGGAATAGCAAGACCGGCGGAAAGTGGAAATCCCATAAAAATGCAAAGTTGGTAATGAAGGAGAAGGGAATCGATCCCTATAGTGTTCAGGCCCTTTTGCATTTCAAGCCTTCAGAAAAAAAGAAGGTAACCAGGAAGAACCCAAATCACTACGAACATAAAACCCGAAATATCCGCCTTGAGAATGGGGAAATGACCAAGATCCATTATAAGTACATCGAGACATTCAACGGAAAAAACGTCCTCTACTAATGACACACATAATTCACCAAAATAAGCATCTGAGTTTTGGACTAGGGAAAGCAGCTGCTTTCAGAATCGACTCCAAAGAAACCCACACCACTATTCCCATTGAACAACAGGATTCCGGTTCAGGGAAAATCGCTCCCTGGGGACCAGATAACCAGTATCCGAACAATTTTATGAAGGAGCTGAAGAAAAACGGTGCCGGCGGATCCAGTTACCGGTTCAACCGTGCTGCTCATTACGGACAGGGTTTTCGATTGTACAGAACAGATACTTCCGATGATGGCAAAGAGGACCGACAGGTTGTACCCTTAAATGCCATTCCTGATATTGCCGAATTTTTCAAAAACAACAGGATCCACAGGGTTTTTACAGAGGTGATTGCAGACCTTGAAATCTGGTCCCTTGGATGGCCAGAATATATCCTGAGCAATGACTATTCTAAAATCACCAGCGTTAGGAGATATCAAACCTATAAAATGAGGTACGAAGCAATTAATCCCAGTACGGGATTGATTGAAAATGCCTACTTCTGCCACAACTGGACTCCCGGCCTGACCGCAGAAAGTAAATTTGTTCAAACAATCCCGGTGGTGGACAGTTATTGCAGTGCAGAACAGGTGAAAGAGTATTGCAAAAAGAAGAAGATCCACAAGTTCATGATGCCTATTTTTTACCCGCTCATTCACGAAACTTACTATCCGGAACCTGAGCATCATTCTGTTTACAGGAACGGCTGGATGGCTGTTGTAAATGCCATCCCTGAATACAAAAAGCACTTTTCCGAAAATCAGCTGAACGTAAAATACATGGTTTATATCTCCGAAGAGTATTTCATCCGGACGTATGAAGATGATTGGCAGAATTTCACTCCAGACAAAAAGCAGCAAATCCGGAAGGATCTCACCAATGCTATTGATGAGCATTTAGCGGGCAATAAAAATGCCGGCAAATCAATCCAGTCCACGGTCTTTAAAGATCCTACAGGCGAATGGATAAAAGGAATCGAAGTGGTGCCGCTCAAGGATGAGAACAGCAGCGAAGGAAAAGGCCTCCTGGACTCTTCTGCCGGTAACTCTGAAATTATGAGCGCCATCGGTGTTGACCCCAGCCTTATGGGTGTAGGTATTCCCGGGGGCAAAATGAACAGCGGCGGCGGCAGCGATAAACGTGAAGCCTTTTCCATAGTGAATTCCCTCTTCAAAACAAAACGGGAAACCACACTCGAGATGTGGAGGCTCCTGCGGGATTATAACGAATGGCCGGCAGATCTCGAAGGCGATTTTGCAATAACCGAACTTACCACACTGGACAAAAATCCAACCGGTACCGAAAATAAATTTTAAGATGAGCCTCCTTGTAAAGTCAATCGAAATCTTCAAAAAGCACATCACGGTAAACGATAATTTTACCTATGAGCAAATGTTGCCATATCTGCGTGCCGTAGAGCGCAGCCAGATCAAACCCGTAATTGGCAGGGCAATGTACGCAAGCCTGATCGCTGCAGATCCTACAGAACCCATTCCATTGGAAGTCCTTGATTTGTTGCACGAGGCCAGTTCAAACCTCGCCATGTTGGATGCCAGTAAAGTGCTGGCCGTTCAAATTTCAGATGCCGGGATCTTTGTGCATTCCACAAATACCGCCACTCCGGCCGATTGGGCCACAAAGCGCGATATGCGCCGATATTTATTGCAGACCGGTCAAAAGGCACTTGATGAAGCCCTGGAGATCATGGAAGAAAACGAAGGGGAGTTCCCTGAGTGGACAGCCTCTTCCGGCTTCACCCATTTTACCGAGTTTTTCGTCAGGCAAACAAAAGAATTTCAAAAATATTTCAATATAAATAAAAGCCGTCTCACCTTCCTAAGGTTAAAACCACACCTACTTAAAGTTGAGAATAAGTACTTCCAGAGCCTTTTAGGGGCCGAGACGGTTTTTCAAATAAAGCACGGTTCCTTGCCCGAAGAAAAAAAGGCATTGGAATTATGCCAGGCTGCCCAGGTCTCCTTATGCGTTTCTGAATTGGCCAGGGAAGGCGCTTTTAATCTTTCTGCAGATGGCTTCTTTGTCTCAATTGATGAAATCCCCGGAGAAAAGAAAATTTTCCTTGGCGAAAATGAGCGGATGAACCTACAGCGTGTAAAACAAAATGACGGCATAGAACAGTTGAAGGTATTAACGGAATACCTCCGTAACAATCCTACAAAATTCAGCCTCTTTGAAGCAAAAGAGGAAATCACCATCACCGTGCCGGTTCAAAATACCGGTTCTATTGTAAGTTTTTAAAAAAATAAGAAATGGCATTAGCATTACGACCCAGCATCCCACTTGCAGATAAAACCAACGTCAACCCGTCCATCAATAGGCAGACGGAAGTCACGGCTGAGGATTTTACGGAATTGGCCTTTATCCTGAATTCCTATGCCGACCGTTTTGATGCCCTGCTGCAGCCAGCCTTGTTTTACTTTTTCCACTCCAGCCTTGCCGTGCTGCAGGCCACATACCCCAATGCCGAAGAAAATGGCTGGGCAGTCATTGTCCCCACCAACGGAAATCAGCAATTCATCGCAACCTTCAGTGCAGGCGTTTGGACGGCCACAGCAGTTGTAGCCCCCATCCAACTCTTCAACACAAAATTAGACCGTCCCGATCCCGGAGCTGAAGGAATATTTTACGTGGTAAAAGACGAAAAAATCCTGAGCTTATGGTATGATGGCGCATATCATCCGTTTGGAAAAGATGGCAATAATGGGATCTCTGCCTATGAGGTTGCGGTTGCCTTCGGATTTGTGGGAACCGAGCCGGAATGGATCGCGAATTTGGAGGGAAAAGACAATTACCAGCTCTGGCTCGATGCCGGAAATGTGGGAACCTATAATGATTTCTTTGAAGCCTCCAGAGGACCGGAGGGAGTGGAAGGTCCTGCAGCACCAGTTTATGATGATACCCAGATAAGGACCGATTTTGCCGATGCGGATGCTTTAAAAGTAGATAAGGTGGCTGGTAAAGGTTTATCAGACGAAAACTACACCCTTTCAGAAAAAAATAAATTAACATCAATAGACGCTGCTCATTACGGACAGCCTTTACAATCAACAATAGAATTATCGGCAATTCTGGAAGCTAATGCTTCAGATAAAGAAAGAAGGTATGTTGAAGATGATCTCAGCGATTATTTTTACGATGTAACCGCAGTAGCTGGAGATATTGCTCCAGACGATCAAACCGGGGGTACTGGATTTTGGAGGAAGGTCGCAGTTGGAGGGGAAACCGCAGCCAGTGTTAAAGCAAAATACGAATCCAATGCCGACACCAATGCTTTTACCGATGCCTTATTGGCTAAAATAAACAGTATTACTGCCATTTTTACCGCAGCGCTAAAAACTGCCTATGATACGGCTTCGAGTTGGGTGAGTACTAATGGGGCGAATGTACTGGCTCACGTTACCAAATTCACTGTTCCTTTAGTTCTTGGTAAAATTCCAGTTTCACAGGCTGATGGATCAATAGTTTGGGAGCCGAAACCAACGGGCGGGGCGGATTTAAGTGGAGACTTAAATTTTCCCGCATATCCCAACACCCGGAACGACGGTCAAATTCCAATGAATCGCGTGTTAAGTACGGACGCGAGTGGGAACCTAAAAATGTATAGTATTGCAACCGCCCCCGCGCCATTTTTGAACATCGTCATCCCGGATTCAACATTGCCAAACACCACCGGAAATTTCAAATTGAAAGGGGCGTTTTTCACCCCAACAATGACCGTTGTTTTTGAAGGACAAATCGTGAATTATTTCACGTTTATTTCAGATAATGAAATCGATGTGAACGTCACAACGGGCGCAACCGAAGGAAATTTCGATATCACATTGAATAACGGCTTGTCCGCTATTTTTCCAAATACTTTTTTAATTGTTTTGGGGACGGTTTACACACCCGCGACGAATGAATGGACTTTGACGGAACCGGTCAATGTAGATAAAGGGGACATTTTAGTGCAAACTTTTGGATTAGAAGGAAAGGCCGAATGGTCAAAAGTTTTTGATTATACAATTGATTGGTCGTTAAGATTTATGGTAAAAAGCACACCGTTGGGCAGTACATACGCTAACAATTATACACAAAAAAATATTGGTCTTTATAATATGTCAAATGTTTTAAGGGGATATTTCGGGTTTTATACACAAAACGCGAATAATATTTTTATGACATTAGGCAACGCGACAGGTTCGCCAACTGCCTTATATCCTACCCTAACAGATACGGATTCCATAGGATATTTTAACAACAATAATGACACCTTTGAATTAAGATGTGTAAGCCGTATTTTATACCTATACAAAAATAACGTCCTAAAAGGGAATATTGGGACGTTGACGGAAAATTTAAAATTGGTTTCTACTATATCCAGATTTGACATTATAAATATAAAATTCATTGAATTAGCTTAAAACAGAAACAAAATGGAACAAAGCACCGCATCAATAGTATTGGATTATTTTTTGGAAAAGTACCAAATGAGTGGAAATATGGTCAACGATATTTCCATAGACGAATTAGAATTTTTGACAGAAACCGAACCTGTTTATAATTTAAAAGGGGAGAAAATAAGCAAATCATATTTCGCACCAAACGGAAAAGAATGCATCAGGATAGTCTATGAAAAGGAAATCGGCATTCATACCTATAATGGTGTTGAATATCCTGATGTTTGGGTTGGTCTAAAGAAGTCTTTTCATTATATACGATGGGATGGCACACAACCGAGGGTTAAATATAAACAGCCTTATAGGTTTGACTTAAACCCTATTTTTTTAGGTGATGGGACTGAAACTGTTATAGGATTTTCAAGTCAGAAGCAACGTCAGGTTCTAAAAGTAGAACGGTATAGCGCTGATGATTATCTTCAAGCGAAGAATCCCGATTTATATGCGCTATTATACGGTAGGTACTCAGATAAATATGAGTATTACCTAAAGACAGGTAAGAAAACAACTCTAGTAGATGCTATGAACGCTGAAACGGATGAAAATATAAATGCGGTATTTGATACTATTGTTTTCGGAACAGAAATAACTACACGTGCCTTAATTATAATGAATTTGCAATAATGAAAGCAGCCGCCACCCACATCTGGAGATTCCTATTAGGATTTATCCTTATGCTTACAGGAATTGTGTTATTCCCATTCGTTTCCCTTGCAGCCATTGTTTTCTATTTCGCCACACTTAAAAGAAAACGCCAAAACGCTGGGGAGATCCTGGAAGGAAATGGGGAATCCTTCAAACAAACCGGTGTTGGTTATGACATCCTTGGCAATATCGTTGGCGGGGAGTTCTTCAACTGGTTGTTGTTAAAAAAACCTTCCAAGTTCCCTTTTGGAATTGCTGGCGAAAAGATAAGCACGGTCCTGGAACTTAATTTCAAGTTGGAAAATTTGGATTATTGGGGATCCGTGTTGAGAAACCTCCTTGGAGAATTGGAATTTGACCACTGCGAAAAATCCCTTGAGCATGATATGAACCGTGCCTTGAATTTTATCGACAAATACAAAAGGATCCAGACTCATTATGAAACCATTGAGCGGACCAAAGAGTTCCTTGCCAAATACAACTAGAAACCCTGGTAATTCCCCCTTTGGGGGTTAGGGGCTTTAACTCCCCCTTTGGGGGCCGGGGGGCTGTCCTTTTTTTAAAAACTTCAAATAAAGACTTTTATCATTCAATAATTTGTGATGAAAAAGTTTTTATTTTTAGCTGCCCTCTTTGCTTTTTGGCACAGTCCGGGACAAAATATTCACACCAACGCTCCAGACCTTGTCTTCCCGATATTGGAAGAGTTCATTGCAGAAAATTTCAAACTGGACACCAGGACACTCTATAAAATAAATTATATAGATAGTATCGTGGTCAGGGACCTTCCTTTAATAATCGTGGAACCGGGCATAATTACAAAAGTATATGGCTACCGTCACAAGCGCGGACTCTACTCCTGGATAGAGATAGATTCTTCTTTATTGGGCAATAAGCAAAAGTTTGAAAAAACGCTCAATCACGAGCTCGGCCATCTTTTTGATCTCCCGCACATCACCCCTATCCCGGGAACGCCTATTTCAGATACTATATACAATGAGATTATGTGCGTGCCTTCCCTGCCATATTACATAGAACCCGAAGCCTTTATTACGGCAAAAAACAATTTTTATAAATCTTTAATCCCCCATAAATGAAAAAATTTCTACTCCTATTGATTTTCAGTATTTGCTTATCCGGTTGCGGCATCGCCCAGGTAAGCCAAAAACCGCTGATAAAAGTACGGGCAACCGTGAGCACCATCGTCAATGACATTGCCGTGCTGGACACATCTTATGATTTCGATTACCAGGCATTTGCCGGGGAACTGGAAATGTACAAGGAATATTTGTTCCTGCTTGAAATTGTGGATTGTGGCCAATGCCAAATGAGGAAGGCTGTAGTAGTGTGGTATGCCAAAACGCCTATGCAGGCGCAAAAAGATATGAATGCCATCCCGGAGGAATTGAGAAAACGGATAATAAAATAATGGAAAATCAAGACAATGCCATTGTGCTGGCCATTATAGGATCCGCGGGAACAATTCTCCTGGCTCTTGGCGCGAACAAATGGGGCTCGACCTTTATGGAATGGGTCAAAGAAAAGAACCGTCTAAAATCAGATAGAGCCTCCTACAAACATTCCCAAATACAAAAACTGAACAATCGTATTGATGAGCTGGAGAGATCAGTTCAGGAAGAGCGAAGCAGGCTGTTGAGAACCCATACCATCCTAAACGCAATGCTTCCCCTAATGCGCATTATTATGAAGGATTATCCGGAACATGTGTATTTACTGGACAGCCTTCAAAAAGAAATTTTTGAATACAGGACTTCAGCAGATGGAAATCCAGAAAATAAATAAAAATTATGAACCAGAACTTTGAGAAAGCCTTTATCGAATTAATCGGGATTGAAGGCGGTTATGTCAACGACCCCACAGATCGTGGCGGAGAAACCAAATACGGGATTTCCAAACGTTCTTACCCAAATTTGGATATTAAGAATTTAACGCTTGAAAAAGCCAAGGAGATTTATCTGGAAGATTACTGGAAAGGTTCCGGGTCCCATCACATGCTGAAATATGAACTCGCACTGGAGCTTTTTGACACCGGAGTGAATATGGGACAATCAATGTCCAGGATATTCCTGCAGGAAGCTTTGAACCTCATGAACAGAAATGGTCAGGACTTCCCAGATCTTGACGTAGATGGAAAATTAGGCCCGATCACGATTACTGCTTATAAAAAAGTAGATGATAAAATATTGCTCAAGGTTTTGAACGGACTTCAATTCTCCAGATATGTATGGATTTGTAAAGAAAGACCTGATCAGGAGAAATATTTCAACGGCTGGATGAAACGGGTGTAAAATGAAAAAGCTGATATTCAGGACGTATGTAGTTGTAATGGCTTTGATTGTTCTGATTTTTGCTGCTTTGATGATTTATAAAATAATAAATATAAACCCTTAAAAATAAAAACTATGGAATGGTACTGGATTGTTTTGATAACTGCAGGTATTTGTGCTGCAATTGGTTTACTAATATTAAATAAAATCTTTGGAAAAGGATGGTGATTATGAAACTAAAAATTCTCCTTCTTCTTTTCCTTCTTATTCTATTAGCTGCCTGCCTGGTGGAACTTTCATATACTGTTTATTCATTAATAAGAATCTTATGAAACTAAAATTCCTCTTAATAATCGCCATTCTTCTCCTTGCCGGATGCCGCTCCAAAAAGGCCACCCTGGACAAAAAACAGGAGAAGGCCATCGAGCTTGTTCACAACGACATCAAAAAAACCGAAACCGGAAGGATCGAGACTTCCATCCTGAAGCTTACCAACTCAGACAATTTTAGCATCGAGCCTATAAATGGACAAAATTTGTCCAAAGTAATCTATAAAGGAGATACGCTCTCGTTCCTGAACGCAAAGATCAAATACGGAAAAACGAGTATTTCCGAAGATGCTTCCCAAATTGCCGAAACCCAAAAAACCGAACAAGACAACTCCACCAGCAAAAAAGAAACCGAATCTTCCGAAAAACACAAAGCCAAACAAGTAAAGTCTTCCTCCTGGGGAGTGAATATTGGGATTATTGTTGGCATTATTGTCCTGCTCATCCTTGTGTTTCTATACTTCAAAACATCAAATTCCCCCTTTGGGGGTTAGGGGGCTGGTTAGGGGGCTGCCCTGTCCTTTTTTTACTTCCCTCATTGCATCAAATTTGATGTATGAAGGAATCAAGGATCATTACCAAATTAAAAGACCTCGTGCTTTGGCTGGCATTGCGCATTTTTGGAAGGAACATTAACCTGGCAACCAAATGGAACCAACTCACAGAGCTTCAGCTTTGCGAGATCTCCGCTGCCCTGGACCACTTTCATAAATTCAGGGATTGCCATCCACCCGAATTTCAACCCGCTCATTACTCCCGGCTCTACGTTAACCTGGTCAAGAACCTGCTACGTACCAATAATTTCATCAAGGTTTGGATCGCGCTCAGGCAAATCCCACCGGACACTTATAAGGAACATGTAGGCTTTTTGATAAGCGAAATTGCACGCACAAAATTCCTTCCTGAATTCGAATTCAAGAACAAACTGTATTTCCCTCCTGCAGACAGGCTTCAGAACCTGACCATAAAAGAATTTTCCTTTGTGGATTCCTTGTATTTCAACTGGAGAAAAACCAACGACAACCGATATCTCGATATGCTGTTCGCTAGCCTCTACCGTCCTGCCGGCACATCATCAAAAGAGAACGATCCCAGGCGCAGCTTCGACAAGTATTTTATCGAGCAGGATGTGCTCAATTTAATGGATATCCCAACCAAAAAGAAAATAGCGGTTGCTTATTGCTATGAAGGTTCCCGGAACTACATCGTAAAACAATATCCGCACGTTTTCCCGAAACCGCCAAAACAGGATCCAAAAGACAAAGTGAAGCCGGCACAATACACCCCCTTCGGAAAATTACTGCATTTCAAGATTCAGTTTGATCCTTCAAAATTGGAGAGCACCCAAAACCTGAATGTCCACGACTTCTTTGGGCCATACGAAAATGAACTCATCGAAATGAAAAACAAAAAATAATGGAACCAACCCACAAACCAATAGTCGATTATTTTCAGGGCCTCAATACCAAACTCAATGACTTTCCTGCAGACTCCTTCTTCAGGCAGGATCTGGATGAAATTTACGGCGCTTTCAGGAAAGGGATCAATTTCCCGTGTATGGCCGTGGAATCCCCGGAAGGGGATGCAGAGGAGTCTTCAATGAATAACTCTGTAATAGGCAGGATGTTCGCCTTTGTGGTTTATATGAATCCAAAGTCGGGAAATTTTGAACAGCAAAACGATATGCTGGACCAGTGTGAACGCATTGGCAAAAAATTGATTTCCAGAATGAGATATGATGCCAGGATTGAAGACAATATTCTCCACGATCGATTTGAAGCCTCCAGTGTAAGTTGGGTAAAAGTAGGTCCGGTGTTCAATGAAATGTTGTACGGCTACAGGTTTTCAGGATTTATTAAAGGCAGCGAATCCCTGAAAGTTGATGCTGCAGACTGGGAAGATCTCGATTTAATCTGCTAAGCCATGGAGAAAGATAATACAAAAGCAAAAGAACGCGTCATTGGGAGAAAAGCGGCAAAGATGGCACAAAACTATGTGCACGCCGTCATTCGCCAAAAAATCCACGTTCGCGGCAAAGGCTCCGGAAAAATGAAACCCATCCTTGAAGCTACCAAAGTAAAATCCAAAATGGGGGATTACCGGTTGATGGGTTTGAACTTCACCACTAGTAAGGTTGGGTTTATCCTCAATTACGGATTTATGGGTGTGCGAAATGCAACTACTGTTTATTACGATGCCGCAA
>Ga0314772_1000373_pt1 | contig 24516 bp, 15 predicted proteins | sample MetaGCBIW2018_FD_204520 | JGI IMG/M metagenome (GOLD analysis project Ga0314772, IMG submission 204520) | Cryopeg brine microbial communities from Beaufort Sea near Barrow, Alaska, United States - CBIW 2018 | ecosystem: Environmental > Aquatic > Marine > Coastal | place: USA: Alaska | collected... | reverse complement strand
CACTAAGCATGAAAGGAGTTTAGATCCGGCGGACTCAGTCAAGAAAGTACTTCCCGGAGTGGATCGGTTCCGCTCCCGAGTTTTTTCGGGATTCGCGGATTAGCGCAACGAAAGGGTTCACTTTTTTTCCTGTGTCCAAGACCTTTTCAACGAAGCGCTTTCCCCGCAATACGGAGCGACTCATTGGGGAATAACGAGATAAAGGGGAATGTGCTGAGGGGTTGGGTAGTTCAGAATTTAATTTTACCTGGGATGCAGTTGGGAACTAATTTTAAATGCGAATAAAATGCCCAATACGCTACTCTTTCTTTCAATTCTTCTTCTACCAACAATTGTAATTCGACAAAAGACATAATTGTTGTATTGGCATCCAAAACTTTTTTTAGTTATGAAGCTTTGGGTTTTGTCGGAAAATTGTACAGGTATTATTCCCGCCGCTTTTTACTTCTAAAAGTGTAGAGAGTCCAATCTTTACATATTCTTGAATCCAATCCCGAATGGTTTTCTCAGTTCTCTCCAGTTTTTTTCCAATATCACTTTGAAAGTGATATTTTTCCTGTTTATTATATAGCAAGATTTTTATCCGGTTATCCTTATGGATTCCTTTTGCTATGGAGTGTTCTTTTTGTAAAAATTCAACACTCGCTTTTATCTCTTTGGTTATCTTTTTTGGCATTTCTGCACACACGAAATATTCAAATAAATTTAAATGGTATCAATTTCAATTCAGGATTAGAAAAAAAGAGAAATAATAAGCGTAGTACTTACGCTTATATCAATTAATATTTTATATTTAACAAAATTTTATAAGTTACTTTTATCAGATGGATTTTATCATTTGTAGATATTACAACTATAGGGGTATTGTAAGGTGAAGAAAAATCAGGAATAAATTTTATATAAAATATGATGACAACAAATTTTGAATTTTGGGATTACTTCGTTTTTATCACATATGCTCTACTGATCTTAGGGGTGGGTTTATGGGTTTCCAGAGAGAAAAAAGGCCACCAGAAAAATGCCGAAGATTATTTTCTGGCAAGTAAGTCATTGCCTTGGTGGGCAATTGGGGCATCATTGATCGCGGCAAACATATCGGCCGAACAGTTTGTAGGAATGTCGGGTTCCGGATTCGCATTGGGACTGGCAATCGCTTCTTATGAATGGATGGCTGCAATTACCTTATTAATAGTAGGAAAGTATTTTTTACCCATTTTCATAGAAAAAGGATTATATACCATTCCTGAATTTGTGGAACAGCGATTTTCCACCAATTTAAAAACCATTTTAGCCGTATTCTGGATCGCACTTTACGTGTTTGTGAACCTGACTTCGGTTTTATATCTGGGGTCTTTGGCTTTGGAAACTATTATGGGGATTCCCATGATATACGGAGTTATTGGCCTTGCGCTCTTTGCTTCTGCCTATTCTTTATACGGAGGTCTTAAAGCGGTGGCGTGGACAGATGTTATACAGGTGGTATTTTTAGTTTTTGGTGGTTTTGTCACCTCTTATCTGGCATTGGATATGGTTTCCGGAGGGCACGGATTTATTGCCGGCCTAAAAACAGTTTATGAAGCTGCTCCCGATAAATTTGCAATGATCCTGGATAAATCCAATCCTGAATATGATAATTTACCGGGAATTGGCGTACTGGTTGGTGGTTTATGGGTTGCCAATCTATACTATTGGGGATTTAATCAATATATTATTCAAAGGACTTTGGCGGCAGAATCCTTAAAAGAAGCTCAAAAAGGGATTGTGCTCGCAGCTTTTTTAAAGTTGATAATTCCTTTAATTGTTGTTATTCCGGGGATTGCAGCCTATGTAATGGTACATGATCCCGAGATATTAGCAAGTTTGGGTGATGCCGGACTTAATAATTTACCTTCTTTAGCAGAGGCAGATAAGGCTTATCCGTGGTTGTTACAATTTTTGCCCGCCGGATTAAAAGGATTGGCTTTTGCAGCATTAACTGCCGCTATCGTATCCTCTTTGGCCTCTATGCTGAATTCAACTTCTACCATTTTTACAATGGATATTTATAAGCAGTATATCAATAAAAACGCAAGCGATAAAAGCACTGTGAATATGGGGAGGATCTCTGCAGCCGTTGCTTTGGTCATTGCCTGTGTCATGGCGCCTCTACTGGGTGGAATTGATCAGGCCTTTCAATATATACAGGAATATACCGGGGTTGTAAGCCCGGGGATCCTGGCCATATTTATCCTTGGATTATTCTGGAAAAAAACCACCAATAAAGCTGCAATCGTTGGGGCTTTGGTTTCCATTCCAATAGCAATGTATTTTAAGGCAGCTCCAAAAGGATGGACTACAAGTCCGTTTTTTGTAGATGTTCCTTTCCTAGATCAAATGGGATATACAGCGGTTCTTACCATGATAATTATTGTAATTGCCAGTTTACTGGAGAATAAGGGGAAAGACGATAAAAAGGGAATTCCGCTTTCCGGAAAACTGTTTAAAACAAGTCCGGCATTTAATATCGGGGCATTTGCCGTAATGATCATTGTTGCAGCGCTTTATGCCGTGTTCTGGAAATAACAGGGGTTTTTTGTGTTTAGGAAAGGAGATGATGTAAATCACTCCTTTTTTTTGACACTTCTTATTCCATAAATCTATTGTAATCAAGTTCCAAATAAGCTTTCGGGTGGGATAAGGTTATTCATAGAAAATATGGAAACAAGGGGGGAGTCGATAATATTATTAATTATTACAAGCAAGTAAAAATAACGTTCTGGGAATAAGTGAAGTCTTTGAGGGTAGCTATTTTTTTTGTTCGTTTTATTAGTATTTGATTATTTCGGTTGATAATGGAAATGTGGATTGCCTCTGGATTATGGAAGTTTTTAGAGTGTGATGTACTGGTTCAATAGGAATTTTTCTCTCCAGTCGTTTAATGAGCGTACTTGCAGCTATAGTTCCTTGTTCTGTAGCTTGCTGGTCTACTACGGTAAGGGAGGGCACATAATTTTCAGCTAAAACTCCGTTGGTAAACCCAATGACAGAGATATCCTCAGGGATCTTAAAGGAGTTTTTAAGCGCATACTTTATGGTGGAAATTGCTGATAATTCATCCGCTGCCACGATTCCGTCTACTGTAATATTTTGTAATTGCTGCAGCAACAATTTTTCAAAGGAATTGTAATTTTCTATATTCAGAATACAGCTTTGTATCCCTGTATTTCTAAGGCCATCCACATACCCCATCTTTCTTTTTTCTCCCACGCTGGTCCCGGAAATTGTAGAAAGAAAAATAATATTTTGGCAACCTGTTTTTAGCAAATGTTCTGTAGCTTCTTTTGCTGCAAGTTGATCGTTTATGCTTATTTTATCGCAGATTATCCTCTCAAAAGTGCGGTCAAACAGAACAATTGGAAAATTATATTTAAGGGCTTCTTCAAAGTGCCCGTAATCCCCGGTAATTTGGGTTTCTTTAGATAAAGAAATAATTAGCCCATCTACACTTCCATTGATCAACGTCTTAATGCTCTCCGATTCCTTTTCCCTTGACTCGTTTGATAAACAAATTATTATTTTGTAACCTTTTGAGTTAGCTTCAGTTTCAATTCCATGAATAGTCATTGCAAAAAAATGAGAAAGTAGGTCGGGAATAATGACTCCTATTGTTTTGGTTTTTTTTGATTTTAAGTTTTGAGCAGATTTATTGGGGGTATAATTATATAATCGGGCAGTATTTTGCACCTTGATCTTGGTTAATTTGCTAATTTCCGGACTATTGTTTATTGCCTTGGAAACAGTGGAAACTGCAAGGTTCAATATCTTGGCAAGGTCTTTTAAGGTGCATCTTTTCTCCATAATCAATGATTGGTATAATGAATACCTGATTGATCCCGAATCGTCTCAGCAGCCTGTTCCGCAGTGATGTCCCTTTGTGGACTTGCGAATAATTCGTATCCCACCATAAATTTCTTGATGGTTTTGGAACGCAATAAAGGCGGATAAAAAGACATGTGAAAATGCCATTCGGGATGCATTTCCCCGTCTGTGGGTTGTTGATGGATCCCCGAGGAATAGGGGAAAGAGGTTTCAAAAATATTGTCGTATTTAATACATAATTTTTTGATGATCTCTGCAAAAGCCTGCTCTTCCTCCAAATTTAATTGGCCTATATGCTGATAATGTTTCCGGGGAACAATCATCACTTCATAAGGCCAGACCGCCCAGTAAGGGACCAAAGCTACAAAATGTTCGTTTTCCAACACAATTCGCTCCTTCAGTTCCAGTTCCTGCTCTAAATAAGCCTGTAACAAACTCCTTTTCTCAGTTTCCCAATAGTTTTTAAAATGAGCCGATTTTTTAAGGATTTCTGGCGGAATGGACCTTTGTGACCAAATTTGCCCGTGCGGATGCGGATTGCTGCAACCCATAATTTCTCCTTTGTTTTCAAAGATCTGCACGTAATTGATATTTGAATGCGCACCCAATTCTACATATTCCTTCTTCCAGGTTTGCACCACTTTTACAATATCTCCTACTTCCATAACCGGAAGTGTAAGGGAATGATTTGGAGAAAAACAAACCACCTTGCAAATCCCGGTTTCAGGTTCCGCGATTAAAAGTCCGTTTTCAATTTTCTCTTCATTTACATCTGGCAAAAGGGCCGGAAAATCATTTACAAATGAAAAAGGCTCTTTATAATCGGGGTTCACTTCTCCGCTGGAACGTTTATTTCCCGGGCATAAATAACAATCGCTTTCATATTCCAGATTTTTTCCCTCATTGTGTTTTTCCGTTTTTCCCTGCCAGGGACGCTTGGTTCGGTGTGGAGAAACCAGGATCCATTCCCCGGTTAAAATATTATATCTTCTGTGAGGAGTTTTATTTATGTTGTTCATTTTCTGGATATTTATTATGTTTTTTGACCCTGATTTTTTTAGCCTTGCACCTGCCTACCGGCAGTCAGGTGCACGAATATTCTTTTTTAACTTCTAATTTTTATCCTGAAACCTAACAGGTTTTTAAAACCTGTTAGGTTTAGTCTTAATTCACGCAAGGAAGCAAAGGCTTATAATAAACTTTAGAGAATAAACATTTAAAACGATAAACCACAAACACTATTTTCCTCTTGTCTTTACTCTTGGCTCTTAGTCCTTTATTCTACAATCGTCCCTTCAACCGGAACCACCGTGATCATCTCCGGTATAATATTAAATTCTTTTTGATAGGCAGTTTTTACTTCGGCACTAAAATTGGCAATATCCGCCTCTTCAATTAAATTGATGGTACAACCACCAAATCCGCCACCCATCATCCGGGAGCCGTAGATAAATTCTTTTTCTTCTGAAAATTTCACCAAGAAATCCAGCTCCTTACAACTCACTTCATATAGATCCCGAAGTCCGTAATGGGATTGATACATCAGTTTTCCGAATGCTTGTAGTTTTCCTGTTTTTAAAAAATCGGCAGCGGCAAGCACCCGCTTATTTTCCTGCAACACATATAAAACACGGTTGGTTTGTTTTTCCGAAAGTCGCAATTTGCAGGAATCCAGCAATTCCAAAGTCACGTCCCGCAGGGTTTTGACTTCTTTGTTTCGATCCCGGATAATTTCCAGGGCAGATTCGCATTCCTTTCGCCTTGTGTTATATTCGCTATCGGCGATGCTATGGGACACTTTGGAATTTATCAGAAGGATCTTACAGGATTTGAAATTTGCTGGAATAAATTCAGCTTCAAGCGAAAGGCAATCCAGCAATATAAGATGACCCTTTATGCTCATTACCGATGCGTACTGATCCATAATTCCGCATTGAGAACCCACGAAATTATTTTCCGCGGCCTGTGATAAATTCACGATTTCCAGTTTTGATAAATTCAGTTCAAACAATTTGTTCAAACCTGAGGCCAATCCGCATTCCAGCGCGGCAGAAGAACTGATACCCGCACCAATGGGAAGTTCGCTTTGAATAAAGCAATCAAAACCTTCCAATCTTTTCCCTCTTTTTTGAAGCTCATTTACCACTCCTAAAATATAATTTCCCCAGGTGGAACTGCTTTTTTTAATTATCTTTAAATCAAAATTTAACAGTGTGTTGAAGGTTTCGCTATAAATTGAACAGGCAGTAGAAGTATTGTTTTTTCTTAGTTCAAAATAGATTTTTTTATCGATCGCCGTTGGCATCACAAATCCGTGATTATAATCTGTATGTTCTCCAATCAAATTGATACGCCCAGGAGATTCTACAAAAACCCCGGGGTTATCTGTTTTAAAAAATTTATTGATAGACATTTTTTTGTAAAAATTTGTATTTTGAATTGACATTGCGCTTATAGTTATAATGTAAAACCTTCAAAGGTAATAAACGTATCTTATACATTAATTTTTTATTACAAAAAAAAATCGTTTTTTTGTATCTACTTAACAAATCCATAAACATGGCTGCCGAAATAAAAGATTATTACGTACAAGATAAGATTTATGTTGCCACAGATTGTATAATTTTCGGGTTCGATGCCGGAAAACTGAAACTGTTGATTTTTAAAAGAAGGGTTGAGCCTTTAATGGGGGAGTGGTCTTTAATTGGAAGCTTTGTGAAAATTGATGAGGATGCGGATAATGCTGCCAAACGGGTTTTAACCGAAATTACAGGGCTGGAAAACGTGTTCATGGAAGAACTCAGAACTTATGGCAAGGCAGATAGGGATCCGGGTTATCGTTGTATTTCTATCGCACAGTATGCCTTAATCAGAATTGAGGATTACGATAAGGAACTGGTTGAAAAACATGGTGCAATTTGGTATGATTTGAACGAAATTCCCGATTTGGTACTGGATCACAACCAGATGGTGCAGGATGCCCTGGGGCGTTTAAGGCGAAAAGCGCGTTACCAGCCTATTGGTTTTGAATTGTTGCCGGAAAAATTCACCATTCCCCAACTTCAGCAGTTGTACGAGGTTATTTATCAGAATGAGGTGGATCCGCGTAACTTCAGAAAAAAGGTGCTTTCTTATAACGTATTGATAAAGTTGGAAGAAAAAGATAAATCCTCATCTAAGCGCGGTGCATTTCTTTATAAATTTGACGATATCAAATACCAAAAGTTGCTTAAATCTGGGTATAATTTCGAGATCTCATAATATAATAACGGGCCTTTAGTTTTTAATTTGTATTAATTCAGATTAAACCTATCTCAGGCAAAAAAGAAACGAGTCATCACTAGGAAATATGAAGGAAGTCCTGATAAATATTGTTAGGACTCCTTGGATTTAGAGTTTTAAGTGGGAATACAATTATTTTTCACCATTTATATCTGATGAAGTTTATTCTCAGCACATTACCTCCAAGATAGAGTTAACTAAAATACGTTTTCGGGTAAGATAACACCATATTGTCAGTTATTGATGGTCAATAATAATCTTAGTGAGTGTAAATTTTTCTGCATATGTGAGATTGAGGCGTAAATGAATTACCTACCATAACAGATAATAAAATAATTTCATTGGAAGAACGAATTATTTTAAATCAAAAATTGATGGATTAAAACCCGAAAGTCGTTATTACGCCAGGGGTTATGTCATTAATGCTTACGCAAGAACCTATGGAAATAAGGTTGAGATTAAAACCATATAGAACAGGAATGTGACTTATACCTACAAATCATCCGATTCCACAGAAGAAATTGAGGAAATTTATGAAAGATTTGAAAAGGCTTTCCAAATGCAACCTATTACTACAATAATTTCACTTCTATTGAAAAATAGTTGAATGTTTATTACAGGCCGGATATACCAAAGGCAGATGGAAACATTAATGGAAGTATCCGCATGGGGGGCGAATCTTAGTTATCAAAGAATCGGTAAAGGGATGCATGAAATTATGCACACTCTAGAGGTGGACAATACAGTCGTTGGAGTGAATTAATTTCAGGAGGTACATGGAAAGGTTTCCGTGCAAATGAAATACTACAAATGATGACCGATACATCAGAATCATTAATAAACGGGGATTCCTAGCATTTTTGGCCTTAAGGAATTAATGGAGCTCCTGAGGACCAGAAATGAGATGCTATATATTGTACACGCTAATTGTTCAGGGAATGAAAACAGATGGCTTGCCAAGCAGTTACTAAACATCTCATCAAAAATATTTTAAAGCTGTTGGTGTTATTAAAAGAGAACAAATTATTATTTAAAGATTAACATCTTTAAATAATATATGTATATTGTACATTTATTATTTCATTCATATTTACCAATGTAGTTGTTGAAATTGATTTCGGTAAAAATATAACCCCAAACGATTTAAATTAATGTTCCAAAGTAGTCTGCCTAAAAAAAATAATAGCCTGCTTCTGATTTTCATTTGGATTTTAGGAACCTTTTTATTTTTCACCGGTTGTATTTCCTCCAAAGTTGAAGAAACAGTGGTTGGATCCGGTTGGGCAAATAATTCTGTGAATACCGTGATTTTCCGGCAAAATGCTGTTACCACTTATCAGGATTATCAGTTTACCGCCTATTATGATGAAAAAAGTAATCTCACCATTGGAAAACGTAAACTAAAATCCGATCATTGGGAGATTTATAAAACCCAATATAAAGGTAATACAAAAGACGCCCACAATGCGATAAGTATTGCAGTAGATGGTAACGGATTTTTACACGTGAGTTGGGATCACCACGACACTCAATTGCGTTATGCAATTAGCAGGAATCCTTTGACATTAAAATTAGGGGAAGAACAAATTATGACTGGAAAGGAAGAAGATAAAGTTTCTTATCCTCAATTTTATAATTTACCCGATGGAAATTTACTATTCCTCTATCGATCCGGACAATCCGGAAGGGGAAGTTTGGTTGCCAATCGCTTTAATACTAAAAACAGGAAATGGAAAATACTTCATCAAAACCTAATAGATGGGGAAAATAAGCGCAATGCATATTGGCAGGCTTGTGTAGACAAACGAGGAACTATCCATCTTTCCTGGGTTTGGCGGGAATCCTGGGATGTTGCCACTAATCACGATATAGCATACGCACGTTCAAAGGACGATGGTTTAACCTGGGAAAAATCAACCGGCGAAAAATATTTGCTGCCAATAACTGCTGAAACCGCTGAGTATTCCTGGAAGGTTCCTGAAAAAAGCAGTTTAATTAATCAGACCTCTATGACAGCTGATGACGAGGGTAATCCATATATTGCCAGTTACTGGAATGAAAAGGGAACTACCCAATTTCAGATAGTTTACCTTCAAAATGGAGAATGGAAAAAAGAGAATACAGCCTTTAGAAAATCTTCCTTCAATCTTGGGGGAGGCGGCACAAAAAGTATCCCTATCTCCCGCCCCGAGATATTAGTGAGTTCAGGAAAGAATTCCATTGTAGCCTATCTGTTATTCAGGGATGAAGAAAGAGGAAATAAGATTTCTTTAGCTTACAAAAATTTATTGGAAGCCACTACCTGGAAAATTATGGACCTCACTGAAAATTCCGTTGGTCAGTGGGAACCAAATTATGATAAAGAATTATTTAAACAGAATAATCAACTCCACATTTTTGTTCAAAAAGTGACGCAAATCGATGGAGAGGGTGTTGCAGAGAAAACCTCAACACCCGTCAAAATTTTAGAATTAAATAAATTACCCAATTAATGAAATTAACTACATGAGAAGAAAAAGATTATCCCAAACCTTACTTCCAGGATTAATAGCAAATGTTCGATTTTCGTTTTTAATACTGATTTCAATATTGTTCTCATCTTGTGCAGGTCAAAAAGAAATTTCCGAAAACAAAATCAATTCCACCCTGGAATTAGCTGCGGAACAGTATAAATATATGAAAGAGCTTTTACCAGATGATAAGTTTCCGAAAACCTATTATGCAGTTGATGACAGGTTTGAAACTAGTGGCTCCGGATGGTGGGTAAGCGGGTTTTATCCCGGGACACTTCTGTATTTATATGAAGATTTAAAGGATCCTGAACTAAAACAAGAAGCAGATAGGATTCTTAAGGATTTAAAAAAGGAGCAGTACAACAAATCCACCCATGACCTTGGCTTTATGATGTATTGCAGTTTTGGAAATGCCAATAGGGTAAGCCCGAAAGAAGAGTATCAGGAAATTTTAATGAACAGTGCGAAATCTTTATCTACAAGGTTCAATGAAAAGGTAGGTGCTATCCGCTCCTGGGATTCTTCAGATGATAGTTTTTTGGTAATAATTGATAATATGATGAACCTGGAACTTCTTTTTTGGGCATCTGAACATAGTGGGGATAACAGGTATATTGCTATAACTCATGCCAATACCACCATGGAGAATCATTTTAGGAAGGATAATAGCTCATATCACGTGATTAATTATAATGTAAACACGGGTGAGGTAAAACAAAAGCGCACGGCACAAGGAGCTGCAGATGAATCGGCCTGGGCAAGGGGACAGGCTTGGGGATTATATGGTTACACAGTGATGTATCGGGAAACGAAAGACAAGAAATATCTGGACCAGGCCATAAAAATTGCAGAACTTATGCTAAACCATCCAAATATGCCAGAAAACAAAGTCCCTTACTGGGATTATAATGCAGATGATATTCCAGATGCATTAAGGGATTCATCGGCAGGTGCCATTATGGCCGCTGCCCTTCTTGAATTGAGTGAATATGTAGATAAGGAAAAAAGCAAAAAGTTCTTTAAAATTGCTGAAACAGCGTTAAGCACCCTTATGAGTGATGAATATTTAGCTAAAAAAAGGAACCAATGGTGGATTTATCTTAAAACACGGGGTAGGAAACCTTCCTGAGAATTCAGAAGTAGATGTTCCTCTTACCTATGGGGATTACTATTTTATTGAAGCACTATTGAGATATAAGGATATATAAAATAATACAGTCTATATTAAAAATAAATAATTCCAACAATAAAAAAGAATATAAATGAGAAAGATATTAATAATTACATTGAGCATTCTAAGTACCCTGATTAGCCTGGCTCAGGACACAAAAAATGAATGGGAAAATCCGGAAGTATTGGACCGGAACAAGGAAGATGGGCGCAGCTTTTTCATTTTATATCAAGATGAAGCCAGTGCCAAAGAAAACACTCCGGAGAAATCAACTTTGTACAAAAGTCTCAACGGGACATGGAAGTTCAATATCGTAAAAAAGCCTTCAGAAAGACCTTTAGATTTCTTTAAAATAGATCTTCAGGATAATAATTGGAATGAAATCCCGGTACCTTCCAACTGGGAGCTGGAAGGTTACGATATTCCTATATATACCAATATAACCTATCCCTTTCCAAAAAACCCGCCTTACATAGATGAAGGTTACAACCCTGTGGGAAGCTACAGAAAAAGCTTTACAGTTCCTGAGGATTGGGATAATAAGGAGATAATACTTCATTTTGGTTCAATATCAGGTTATGCAAGGGTTTTTCTGAATGGGGAAGAAGTTGGAATGACGAAAGCCTCGAAAACGCCGGCTGAATTTAATGTAACTTCTTTTATCCAGGATGGAGAGAATTTATTGGCCGTGCAGGTTTTTAGATGGCATGATGGGAGTTACCTGGAAGATCAGGATTTCTGGAGGTTAAGTGGAATTGAGCGTGATGTTTACCTTCAGGCAATGCCAAAAACCACCATTTGGGATTTTTTCGTTAAAAGTAGTTTGGATGAGCAATATGAGAATGGATTATTCAATATAGATGTGAACTTAAGACAGTTTGACGGAAAGAAAATAAGTAGGCCAAGGCTTTCTGTAGAATTGTTGGATACTAATGGGAATACGGTTTTTTCAGAAGAAAAAAGGATTTCAGATGTTAAAAATATTGTTTTTGAAGGAGCAATAAAAAATGTTGAAAAATGGAGCGGTGAAAAGCCCAATTTATACCGATACATTTTAAAGCTTTCCGACAACAGTGGAAATAATCTTGCTGTTGTATCTGGTAAAACAGGGTTTAGAAGCGTTGAAATTAAAAACGCCCAAATTTTGGTTAATGGAGTTCCTATTGCAGTTAAAGGAGTTAACCTACATGAACATCATGGCGAAAAAGGCCATGTTCCTGATAAAGAAATTACACGAAAGGATCTTGAATTAATGGCACAAAACAACATTAATGCCATTAGAATGAGTCACTACCCGCACGGCCAATATATTTACGATCTTGCCGATGAATATGGGTTTTATATAGTTGATGAGGCTAATATTGAAACCCACGCAATGGGTGCCGAATGGCAAAATAATTTTGACAAATCGAAACATCCTGCATATTTGCCTCAATGGGCACCTGCACATTTGGACAGGATGAAAAGAATGGTTGAATTAAATAAAAATCACTCTTCAATAATTACTTGGTCCCTGGGGAATGAATGCGGAAACGGCCCTGTTTTCTATGATGGGTATGACTGGATCAAAAAAAAGGACACAACAAGACTTGTTCAATTCGAGCAGGCAGGTCAAAACAGGAATACAGATATAGTTGCTCCTATGTATCCGGGATTAGACAGTATGAGAGAATACGCTCAACGAGATGATGTTGAAAGGCCATTTATCATGTGTGAATATTCACACGCTATGGGTAACAGTAGCGGAAACTTTCAGGAATATTGGGATATTATCGATAGTAGCCCACATATGCAGGGAGGTTTTATCTGGGATTGGGTGGACCAGGGACTTAAAACTGAAACCGAAGATGGAAGAATGTTCTGGGCGTATGGAGGAGACCTTGGAGGTAAAGACCTTCAGAATGATGAAAATTTTAATGCCAACGGTTTAGTAAGTGCAGACAGGACACCTCATCCTGGGTTGATGGAAACAAAAAAAGTCCATCAGAATATTAAATTTGAACTTGACGGTGAAAGGAACCTAAATATCACCAATAAATTTAACTTCACCAATCTTGATAATTACAGTTTCAAGTGGGAATTAATTGCCGATGGAACTGAAGTGAAAACCGGGGTTTTTGAGGTGTCTATTGCGCCAGGCAAGAATCAACAAATCAGCATAGAACTGCCACAATTGGCAGATGCTGAATACTTTCTTAACGTTTTTGCCTATACAAAAGAAGCAACAGATCTGATGCCGGCAGGACACGAGATTGCACGTGAGCAGTTTAAAATTGGAGGCAACAGCTATTTTGCTTCTCAAAACGGTTCCGCATCAATGGAAAGCATGAAACACTCGGTTAAAAATGGGGTGCTCAGCTTTAGTGGCGGGGAAGTAAAGGGCGAGATTAATCTTGAAACGGGAAAGCTTCAGAAATATAATTTTAAGGATGCTGAATCCGAAATGATTTCACAATTCCCCGAACCTTACTTCTGGCGGGCCCCAACCGACAATGATTTTGGAAATAAAATGCCGGAAAAACTTGTTTTCTGGAAAGAAGCACATAAAAATCCTGAGGTAAAAAATGTTGAAGTTGGCAAAAAGACTTATAAAGGACTTCCTGTAGCAGTTACTTATCAATTGACTGAAGCGGAAGTACCTTATTCCCTAACTTATCTTATTCAGAATAATGGGAACATTCAGGTTACTGCTAATATCGATATGAAAGGTAAAGATTTACCCGAACTTCCAAGATTCGGAATGCGATTGGTACTTCCGGGGGAATATGAGAACCTGGAATATTATGGGCGTGGACCCTGGGAAAATTATTCTGATAGAAATACTTCAGCTTTTTTAGGAACCTATGAAGATAAGGTGGCCAATCAATTTACATGGGAATATATTCGTCCGCAGGAGTCAGGATATAAAACCGATGTACGTTGGATCACTTTAAAAAATAACCAGGGCAATGGCCTTAGAATTGAAGGAGAACAACCTTTGGGATTTAGTGCTTTAAATATTTCCACAGAGAATATAGACCCCGGAAAGTGGAAAGCACAAAAGCATCCCACAGATTTAAAAGTTGAGGACAAAGTATTTCTACACATTGATCTAAAACAACGTGGACTTGGAGGTCTTAACAGTTGGGGCACCTTTCCTCTTGATAAATACAGGTTGTTGGATGACCAATACAGCTATAGTTATACCATTTCCCTGATAAAATAAGGGTTAAACAAAAGCCAAAAAAATGAAAAATGTATTTTTAAATTTTCTTTTCTTTTTACTAACAATTTCACTTTTCGCCCAGGAAAACCTAATCACAAATATCAGCGGAAGAAATACAGTTTCCTTAAACGGTACCTGGCACTATATTGTAGATCCATACGAGACAGGTTTTTATAACTATCGCTATACTGAAAGAAACGAAAACGACGGCGAGGCTTATTGGAATAAACCTGTGATCAAGAACAAAACCGACAGGATAGAACATGGTTATAAAGATCCTTACACCATCCAGGTACCGGGAGACTGGAATTCCCAGGATGATATTTTTAAATATTATGAAGGTACTGTTTGGTATCAGCGGGATTTTGATTTGAGCCAGCTTAAGGAAGGTGAAAGGGTTTTTCTTTATTTCGGTGCAGTTAATTATGAGACACATGTTTATTTAAATGGAAAAAAATTAGGGTCTCATAAAGGCGGGTTTACTCCTTTCAATTTTGAAATTCCTAAAGATATTTTAAAAGAAAAAGACAATTTTCTTGTTGTTAAGGTGGACAATAAAAGGCATATTGATGAAATTCCAACCGTTAATACCGATTGGTGGAATTATGGGGGTATTACAAGGGTTGTCCAATTGCTCATTATGCCAGAAAATTTCATTCAGCAGTATTCCCTTCAATTAGACCAAAATCAGGATATAAAAGCAGCGAAAAAGAATCGGAAATTCAATCTTACCGGAGGTATTAAATTGAATAAAGGTGTTAATGAATCTGAGATAACGATTGAAATTTCTGAATTGAAATTCAAAAAGAAATTCCGGGTCACAGGAGGAAAGTTGGATTTTGATTTTCCGGTCAAGAATCTAAACCTGTGGTCTCCGGATGACCCTAAACTTTATGATATAAAATTCACCTTCAATGGTGAAGAATTAACCGATAAAATTGGGTTTAGAAAGATTGAAACCTCGGGGAAAAAAATACTGCTCAACGGGGAAAAAATTTTTCTAAGGGGTATAAGTATTCATGAGGAAATTCCTCAGGATCAAAGGAGAGCTCACAGTAAAGAAGATGCCGTTCAATTATTTGGTTGGGTTAAGGATCTTCATGCAAATATGGTTAGGTTGGCTCATTATCCTCATAACGAGAATATGACCAGAATGGCAGATTCCCTGGGAGTAATGGTATGGTCTGAAATCCCGGTTTACTGGACTATAGATTTTGACAATAAAAATGTACTGGAGAAAGCAAAAATTCAACTGGAGGAGATGATTCTTAGGGATCAGAACAAAGCTTCAGTCATTATTTGGTCCGTAGGTAACGAAACTCCAGTAAGTCCTGTGCGTACTGATTTTATGAAATCTTTAATTACGAAGGCAAGGTCTTTGGACAATTCCCGCCTTATCTCGGCGGCATTAGAGGTAGGATACAATGAAGGTGTAAATCGAATTGATGATCCATTAGGTGAATTTACCGATATAGTTTCTGTGAATGAGTATTTGGGATGGTATGGCGGCTTACCTAACGTTGCCAAAACAGCACAATGGGAGGTAGCTTACGATAAGCCGCTCTTCATAAGTGAAACCGGTGCCGGTGCAAAAGGAGGGTATCATGCTGATAAGGAAAACAGATGGAGCGAAGAATACCAGGAATGGTTTTATGAAGAACAGGTGGATATGATGAAACGTATGCCCGAAAACTACAGTGGACTTTCTCCATGGATTTTAGCCGATTTCAGGTCGCCCAGAAGAAATCATCCGAAATATCAGGAGGGCTGGAACAGAAAAGGCTTGATAGATAATGAAGGGAGAAAAAAGAAGGCTTTTCATGTTCTTAAGGAATATTACAAAGAAATTGAAAATCAGAGACGGAAATAATTAACAATTACAGTCCAACCAGGGAAAAATAGATTCCCAGTATTTAACATATTGCAAGGAGCAGCTAAAAAGCATAAAAAATTATGGTAAAAATGATAAACCTATTAATGTTTTTATCAATCTTCTCCCAGTACGATTGTAAAGCACAAGACTCATATAGTGCGGTAACAGATTCTCCTGTCCCTCCGGAAGGCTACACATTGATGTGGGCAGACGAATTTAATATTGATGGTAAACCTGACCGTGAAAACTGGTCCTATGAAAGCGGTTTTAAACGCAACAATGAACTACAATGGTACCAACCACAAAATGCCAATATTAAAGATGGGGTTCTTGTGATTGAAGGTAAAAGGGAACATGTAAAAAACGACAATTATGATCCTGAAAGCGGGGATTGGAGGAAAAATAGGGAATTTGCCGAATATACAGCATCAAGCATAAATACCCGAAATAAAAAACACTTTCAATACGGGATTGTGGAAGTAAGGGCGAAGATAGATACTGCCAGGGGTATGTGGCCTGCCATTTGGACTTTGGGCATTTCTAAAGGTTGGCCTGCAAATGGAGAGATAGATCTTATGGAATATTACCTTGTTAAGGATGAGCCTACGATCCTAGCTAATGCAGCTTGGGCAAACCCAGACCGCGGAGCAGCATGGGATGGAGCCAAGGTGCACTTCTCAGACTTCCTTGAAAAAGATCCTGACTGGCCCAATAAATTCCATATCTGGAAGATGGAATGGACCGAAGACTACATCAAACTGCACCTGGATGGAGAATTGCTTAATGAAGTAGATTTAAGTAAAACCACTAATCCCGATGGATTCAACCCTTTTCAGCAGCCTCACTATATCCTGCTCAATCTGGCAATAGGATCCAACGGCGGTAATCCATCTTCAACGGAATTTCCAAGAAAATACAAGGTTGATTATGTTCGTATTTATCAAAGAAAACAACATTTTTAGCAATAATTTTATATGAAAAAAAAACTAAAAATCATTTTATCACTAGCCTTTGTTTTGGCGGTTATTTCCTGCAACTCTAAAGTCAAAACTGCAGATGAAGAGAATTGGCAGACACTTTTCAATGGTAAAAACCTTGACAATTGGATCGTAAAAATCCATCACCATGAAGTGGGGGATAATTACGCAAATACTTTTATGGTAAAAGATGGTGCTATACAGGTAAATTATGATGGCTATGATGATTTTGATGAGAGTTACGGACATTTATTTTACAAAGAACCTTTTTCTTCATATCACCTAAAATTTGAATATAGGTTTACTAATCAATGGCTCGGGGATGCTCCCAGTTATACATTCAGAAACAGTGGAGTAATGTTCCATTCCCAGGATCCAAATACAATCTTGAAAGAACAGGATTGGCCAATTTCTGTAGAATTCCAAATGCTGGCCGGTGCAGGGGATGGAAAACCCAGGCCTACAGGAAATATGTGTTCTCCAGGTACTGAGGTGTTTTATGAGGGGAAAATGGATCCAAGACATTGTATCAATTCTTCTTCCGAAACCTATAATTGGGACGAATGGATAAAGGCTGAACTGGTTGTGTATAAGGATTCTTTGGTCATACATAAGGTAAATGGAGTGAAAGTGCTGGAATACACCAAGCCCCAAATAGAAGGTGGAGTTGTTAATGGTTATGATCCTGCAATCAAAATTGATGGTAAACCTTTGACAGGTGGTTATATTGCCTTGCAAGCAGAAGGGCAGGGTGTGGAGTTTAAAGAAATCAAAATCAAGAAGCTCAACTAAGATATAGAAAGTGGAATGGGAAATTTTTCGATATGGAGATTTAACTAAGTGTAAAATCGGCTTGGGATTGCCATGAATTACTAACTCGGAATTATTTGCAGTGTTGGTGGCTGGGATCCAAATGCAGCACGTTCGTTTAAAGCCAAATCGGTAATGGGACCATGGGAGGCCCTCGGTAATCCAGCTAATGGTAAAGATAGCCTTCTTACTTTTCATTCCCAAAGTACTTTTGTGCTTCCCGTGCAGGGGAAAAAAATGCTTTTATTTTTATGGCTGACCGCTGGAGACCAAAAAAACCAATTGATGGAAGGTATATATGGCTGCCTGTTGAGATGGAGAACGGAATACCTGTTCTGAAGTGGAAGGAAGAGTGGGATTTATCCATATTCGAAATGTAACGATGACGAAAACTATTAATTAAACTACCAAATATTCATTATGAAATTTAGATTTATTTCAATTTTATTTTTAACAGCCACGCTTTTTTCCTGTGGAGTTTCCAAAGAAAATGAAGAGTACTCTTCTTATTTATTTACCTACTTTACAGGGAATGGTGAAGGTGAGGAGGCCATCCGTTATGCCGTTAGCCCTGATGGATATAATTACTATGCCCTAAACAATAACCAACCTATTTTAAGCTCAGATAAAATAAGTAATACCAGGGGTGTTAGAGATCCCCATATATTAAGGAGCAATGACGGAAAAACTTTTTATATGGTTGTCACAGACCTTTTGACCCAAAAAGGCTGGAGCAACCAGGCAATGGTGCTTCTTAAATCAGACGATCTTGTGAATTGGACTTCCACAGTGGTCAATATTCCTGAAACCTTTCCAGAATTTTCCCAAGTGAATAGAGTGTGGGCGCCCCAGACAATTTATGATGAGGATAAGGATAAATACATGATTTATTTCTCCATGCTCGAACCTGGAGGGTATGACATTATATATTATGCTTATGCAAACGACGAATTTACAGGTCTGGAATCTGCGCCAAAGCAATTATTTTTTAGTCCCACAAAGAATGCTACCATTGATGGTGACATTATTAAAAAGGATGGCAAATATCATTTGTTTTATAAGACCGAAGGAGAAAGGGATAAGGGAATTAAAGTTGCTATTTCAGATAAACTCACCTCGGGTTATATAGCATTAGACGGAAATGTAGATCAAACCGATCAGGCTGTTGAAGGCTCCAGTGTTTTTAAACTTATAAATTCTGAAACATATATACTTATGTACGACGTATATATGGATGGAAGATACCAATTTACCGAAAGTAATGATCTTGAAAATTTTAAAGTTGTTGACCAACAAGTTTCTATGAATTTTCATCCGCGACACGGAACGGTTATTCCCATAACCAAATCTGAAACAGAAAGATTGTTAAAGGCATTTCCATCAGATGGCCTGCCTTCTATTTTAGGTTCAAACTCTCAGGAAGTTAAAATCAATAATATTATTATTGAGGAGGAGAATTCCCTGATTTATCTTCCGGTCAAGGCAGGAACCGATTTAAGTAATTTTGATCCCGATTTCAAATTATTCCCCGGGGCATCTATAAAACAGGAAGGACCCAGGAATTTTGAAAATAAAGTCCTTGATTATACTATAAATCTTGCAGGGGCTAACGATAAAACATATAAAGTCACAGCTGAAATTGCTAATAACCCTGTTTTGAATGGGTATTATGCCGATCCTGAAATATTATATTCCAATAAAACGAAAAAATATTACCTATATCCCACTAGTGATGGTTTTACGGGTTGGTCCGGCACGTATTTTAAGACTTTTTCTTCTGATGATTTAATAAATTGGAAAGATGAAGGGATTATCCTGGATTTGGAAAAAGATGTTAGCTGGGCCGATAGAAATGCCTGGGCTCCCTGTATTACCGAAAAGAAGATAAATGGAGAATATAAATACTTTTACTATTTCACGGCAGCTCAAAAGATTGGGGTTGCAGTTTCTGATAATCCTACAGGGCCTTTTCGTGACATTGGTAGTCCTTTATTAGCTAACAGACCTGAAGGAATAAATCACGGCCAGGTGATAGATCCAGACGTTTTTACAGATCCTGAAACCGGAAAAAGTTATTTGTATTGGGGCAACGGTTTTATGGCAGTTGCTGAATTAAATGAAGATATGGTTTCCCTGAAAGAAGGAACTACAAAGATTATTACCCCCAATGCGAGTTTTAGGGAAGGAACAGAGGTTTTTTATAGAAATGGGGTTTACTATTTTCTCTGGTCTGAAGATGATACAAGGAGTCCGGATTACAAGGTGCGTTATGCAACTTCTACAACCCCCACGGGACCACTTGAAATTCCTGAAAATAACCTGGTAATTGAGAAATCTCCTGAGAATGAAATTTATGGCACCGGTCATAATTCAATTCTTAATATTCCTGAAACCGATGAATGGTATATCATTTACCACAGGTTCACAAGGCCTAAAGGAATTGATATGGGAAGAGCGGCCGGTTATAACCGGGAAGTATGTATAGATAGAATATATTTTAATAATCAAAAAGGAATTATCACGGTAAGCCCTACAGTAGAAGGAATACCAGGGTTGTAAAAGCTTTATCACTTCATCAATACCAAACGCATTACAGGAGCTTCCTCACACGATAGAAGTTAAAGAGATGTTGAAGAATTTGATTATGAAGTTTGGGCCATTATTTTCAGGGTATTGGGTTATCTTTTTATGAGACTCTCCTAAATTTTAGTTCAATTTCTATTTTCAAAAATGGTTATTCACAAAATATTATAAAAACCTTAAAAAAAATGACTAAGTCTGTTAAACTATTAACAGTTTTAAAAGTCCAATCTTTAAATAATTATCATTATTTAAATTTTTAAATATGAGAATGCTCAGCTTCCCGTTTCTTTTTATTTTCATTCAAACCCTCACTGCACAAAATTTTGAAATTAAGGGGAAGGTCCTGGATCAGGAAGGCAGACCTTTGGAATCTGCCACAGTGTTTGTGGAAAAAATCACCGATAGCAGCCTTGTAACCTATACGGTTTCAGAAAATGACGGAAGCTTTTTAATATCGGGAAAAACCGAAGCTGAAAAATTAAATTTTATAATTTCTTTTTCGGGTTTTAAACCCTACTACCGGCAAATTAAAATTGTGGAGGAGATTAAAATGGGCGAAATTTCCATGGAAACTGAAACCAACGATTTAAGCGAAGTAATTGTTACAGCCAATCGTGCACCCATTACCATAAAAAAAGATACTTTAGAGTTTAATGCCGATTCTTTTAACACACGACCGGATGCAAATCTTGAAGAACTATTGAAAAAACTTCCAGGAGTAGAAGTGGATACTGAGGGAAATGTTACCGTAAACGGAAGGCCTGTATCCAGATTTCTGGTGAATGGAGAGGAATTTTTTGGGGATGATCATCGAATTGCCACTAAAAACCTTCCAAAAGAAATTATAGATAAAATTCAGGTAATGGATACTAAAACCAAAGCCCAGGAATTTACGGGGCGCCCCGGTGATCCCGATAATAAAACGGTGAATGTCACCATAAAGAAAGACAAAAACAAAGGTTATTTTGCACGTGCAACGGCCGGTGGCGGCACAGATGGAAGGTATGAACTTAGCGGGATTGGAAATTATTTTAAAAATGATCTTCGGGTAAGCGTATTAGGCAGCTCCAATAATATTAACAGCTCGGGATTTAGTTATGATGAGGTTTATGGGATGATGGGCAGGAGTGCTGCCCGAAACATTTCCGGTGGTAACGGAGGGGGAATTACAAAGGCTGAAACCGGCGGCATAAATTTCGTGAATAAATGGGATGATGATATTAAATTAAGTTCCGATTATTTCTTTGGAAGGAACGATACGGAACGGAGTACAACAGTTGCAAGGGAAAATATACTTCCCGATTCCCGATATTTTACGAATTCTGACGACAAAAGTAACCTTTTGAATGATAGTCATCGGGCTCATGCCCGATTTGAAGTAGAATTTGATACCCTCACGAGGCTTTCAGTTAGGCCCAGATTTAATTCTAATTACGGGACTTCCTATCGAAGCAGGTTTTCTGAATCATTAGACGAAAATCGAAATCTTATTAATAATTCCACATCTTTAAGCAATGAACAACTTGAAAGTGAAAATTTCAGCAATGATATTGATTTTATAAAACGTTTTGGGAGTAGGGGTGCATACTTACAACTGGAATTTTCCAATGATCACAGCAGGCAAAGAAATGATAACTTTTATTATTCTGAAAGTATGTTTTTTAAGGAATCAGATGTAGTTACAGAAATTCAGGATCAGTACATAGATGAAGACGAGAATAAGAATGAGTACTCTTTTGAGGTGAGTAAACGTAGCGTTCTGGCTCCCCAATTTTTTCTTGATGTTTCCTACGATTTTAATTATTCCAATTCAACAAATAAAAGATTTGTATATGAAGCTGAAAATGGAGATGGTGCTTATAATATCCTGAATAGTGTTTTAAGCAACGATTTCGATGTGACCAGTAAGCGCCATACCCCAAAACTGGGTTTAAATTATGAAGGTGATAATTGGAGAATCAACACAGATGTCGGATTACTTCACACAAGCCTTGAAAATGAAAATTTTCTTGAAGAAACTTCTTTTGATAACGCTTATAACAATCTTTTTATAAGGGCACGAGTTAGATATGAGATAGAAAGGTCCAAAAGTCTTTCCCTTCGCTATTATACCAATGCTGACATCCCCTCTATTAGACAGTTACAGCCAGTTGTGGATTGCACCAATCCCTTGCACATTGTTGTGGGAAATCCTGAACTTAGACCATCCTACAGGCAAAGAATAAATTTCGATTACCGCAATTTTGATTTTGCTACCAGGAGCGGATTTTCAAGTTGGATAAACATGAGTTTTACAGATAATAACGTTGTTTCGGTCACAATTGTAGACGAAGATTTGGTTCGAAATACTACCTATGCTAATGTCAACGGATCTAAAAGCGCCAATGTTGGGGCATCATTTAACAAGCAAATTAAAGATGAGAAAACGGAATTTCGATATTCAATAAGATTAAATACTTCTTACAACAAAAATGTTGGTTTCATTAATGCTGTTAAATACAACGCTGAGAGTTATTCCATTAGTCCAAACATCGGGTTCACGTATGCCATAGAAGGACTTTTTGAAATTAACCCTAATTACGGTTTATCGTATAACAACATAAGTTATGATATAAATCCTGACCGGGATGAAGAGGTCATTAATCATCGCCTAGGTTTGGGAGTTACATCCTACTGGCCAAAAAATGTGGTTTTTGGTAATGATATTTCCTACAATTACTTCGGGAATGTCTCCCCGGGCTTTGATAATACTTCAATTTTATGGAATTTGAGCCTTGGTTACAAATTCCTGAATGACGATGCAACGATAAAAGTTAACGTGTACGATTTACTGGATCAAAATGTAGATACCCGTCGAATTATCGGTGATGATTACATTCAGGACACCCGAAGCTTAATTCTGAAACGATATGCAATGCTTAGTTTTACTTATAAATTAGGTAATTTTGGTGGGAGTCCTCACGGGGAAGGCAGGCGAGGAAGATCAAGATAGAAATTTAGAAAGGTTCTCCATTTTGGAGCCCCTTAAATATTCGCTTAAAACGATGGTGCAAACGTTAAACTTATCTTAAAGGTGCGTAATTCGGTGCTTGTGAAAAGCAGGGCTCAGGAGGTGCCAATTTATATAGGGTTTTGGCGGTTGGTTCGAGTCTCGTCCAGACCGCAATGCTGAAGCAGGAATTGCTACTATTTTGCTGAGAACTGAAACTAAAAATTCCTCGATCATAATTGAAGCAAACAGTGAAGGCTTGAAATCTGCTAAGTTGAAATTATAAAATAAAAAGAATCCTTTACACACTATACAGAGGTCCGGTTTGGTTTTACTAATCTGCCATACAAATTTTGTGTCCTATGTTCAAAGTATTCAGTGAAAATAAGAATTTGTTTAGATGAACAAGGAGCGCATTCACGGGTTATTGAAGCAATGCTTTAAAAAACTATTCAATGAAATTTGCATATTCCTATCGGAACCTTGGAAAATTTGAAATTATCCAATTGCTGTTTGGAGGAATTGTTAGCCTGCTATCCCTAGAAGGAACATAAAACGATAATTGATGGTTCTATTGTGGAGCTGTTATGGTCAAAAACACCTGTTTGTTGGAGAATAGATTTTAGAAAGGGAAAAGTGATTGAAAAATCTAAAAATCAGGTGGAAGAAAAGATTATTTGTGACAGAAACCAAGCACCTATTATCATCTTGAGAATTAGTAAAAAAACGCAGTAAATTTCCTATCAACAAGGTGAAATCAAGGGATGATACCTGTAGTTTTGAAGGTCAGCTATAACGATGGTGTAAAGACTTTAATTGGTCTGTTTAATGAATATGTCGATATTGTTTTGGCATATAAATATATTCGATCTGCCTATAACAGACCAATCAGCGGAAAAGGGTTGGAATAGGACAAATTCTTATTTTTAAGTAGAAATAGGCCCAACTGCAATAAAGCCATTGCCAGATTCATAAAAAAACCTTTGAGTGGAAATACCATGAGTAGGTTAAGAAAGAAGATCGGAATTGATGAAACTGATCTCAGAAAATTTTAGTGGTAATTCTCCCTGAATTTTAATCGGTTAAGGGTCTTCAAAAGATAAATCATCCTAAATATCAGAAGGCCTGAAATAGAAACGGATTAAGTGATTTATCAAATAAAATAAAATCTCCATAACAAAAACTAATATTAAGAAGAAACTAAAAATCATTTTATCACTAGCCTTTGTTTTAGCGGTTATTTCCTGCAACTCTA
>Ga0314772_1000369_pt1 | contig 24623 bp, 18 predicted proteins | sample MetaGCBIW2018_FD_204520 | JGI IMG/M metagenome (GOLD analysis project Ga0314772, IMG submission 204520) | Cryopeg brine microbial communities from Beaufort Sea near Barrow, Alaska, United States - CBIW 2018 | ecosystem: Environmental > Aquatic > Marine > Coastal | place: USA: Alaska | collected... | reverse complement strand
CAGTCTCCTCCAGTGGCGTGGTGGCGTCGAACCGGTGGCTGTAAAAGATGTCGACGTAGTCGAGCCCCATGCGGCTGAGCGACTGGTCCAGGCTCGCGGTCAGGTACTTGCGGCCTCCCCCGCCCTGACCGTATGGTCCGGGCCACATGTCCCACCCCGCTTTGGTGGAGATGACGAGCTCGTCTCGGTACGGCTTGAAGTCGGTGGCCATCACACGGCCAAAGTTTTCCTCGGCGGAGCCGAACGGCGGGCCGTAGTTGTTGGCAAGGTCGAAGTGCGTGATGCCAAGGTCGAACGCTCGCGTCAGAATTTGACCCTGCGTCTCGAAAGGCCGACCGCCACCGAAGTTGTGCCACAGCCCCAGCGAAAGTAGCGGCAGGTCCAAGCCCGAACGCCCAGTGCGGCGGTACTGCATGCGTCCGTCGTATCGATTGTCATCTGCAATGTAAGTCATCGGTGAGCCTCTCGTAGGGAATAACGTCTACGAACTCCAACATCGATTCGTCCGGAACTATGCCCGGGCTCACGCAGCCATATTCAGGCATCATTGAGGCACGAGAATAGTTGTCTTGGAAATCGCATCAGCATTGACCTGCGCCTCTTGCGCGGGCAATGGAGGCGTTCGCAGAAGGCAACCTCGCATTGATCTATGGGGATTCCCGAGGCATGCGAGCCCGACTCGGTCGGTAACGTCATGCTCCTGTAAGTCACAACTCTCGCGCCTATGGATGAGCGCGGTTATGCGCGGTCCTTGGTAAGCCAAGGCGACTGCCCCACGCCTATATTGCGAACACGTTCAGCACAAGCCATTCCAGCATGGGCCCGACGCTCTGAGTCGCCCGCTACTCAGAACGCGCCGCAGCATCTGCGTACGGCTTCAGCAAATCAACCGATAGAACAGAGCCGAACTGGAGCGTCATCACGCCGAGTAGGTCGCCCAGAGTTGATTCCCGTCGGCGCGCCATGGCGTCCAGCTCGACAGCAGCGTGGGCCGGGTTGGTGTCGATCGTTGTGTTGAGAAACTCAGTACCCGAAAGCGCGTGAAGCTCACCGGGCAACTTGTGTTCTGGGAAGTCGCGCAAGTTGTCTGTCACAATCACGCCAGCGTGCGCGTGCATTGCTAAGGCCGCGACATGTTCGTCGTCAGCGTCGGGCAGCCCAAAGGTCCCCTCGAGATGCTCCCAACCGGTGGTGCTCGCGTCGGGAAAATTTTTCTGCATCTCGGAGAGCAGTCGTGAAATGTATCGATCCGTGTCGTCGCCATCGAGCTTTCTCTCACGACGCAGCATCCGGATAGCCCGCTCCGTCTCGTCAAGGATGACTGGCGACCACAACGGTTGGTACATGCCCCCAGCGCCAAGTGTGAGGAGCACGTCGCGAAGCAGACTCGGCACCAAAACATTGGCGTCAAGCACAGCTCCAAACATGGCCTACTCCCCTCGGCGCTCTTTCGCGACGTTACGGCGTGCCGCGCGCACGGCGGAACGAATTTCTTCCTGCGTACCCAGGTCGTCGTCCGCCGATGCTGCGAGCATGTCTTGCACAGCCGCTCGCCGGTTGCCACGAACGCGTTGGACGTCGAGAAATGGGATACGCCGATGCGTGCCGACGCGTTCGCACGCGAGGGCCCCCGAGTCGATCATTTTGATCACGGTTGGCCTGCTCATCCCTAGAAGGTCCGCTGCCTCTTGCGTGGTGAGGGTCGTATCCTGCGGCACGACCGTGATGGACTGCCCTGTATGCAGGGCGGTCACGACAGCGACGAATAGGTCCGCGACTCCGGAAGGCATTATCGCGAAAGTGTCGCCATCGCTGGAGCTCGCGAGCGACACCAGCAGGTCCTCACCCGCAGCGTCATCCCGGGTGAGCAACGTATACAGACGGGAAATCGCGTCAGCATCATTACTTGCTGGGACTACGGTGTTCCAGTCCTTGATTGCGCTCATAGTGGCCCTCCTCGTCAAGTGCAATAAACGTAACACATTTCGTTTATTGCGACTACGAACCGGCGCGTGTCATTTCTGCGTAGAGCTCGAACAGCCGAGCCAACCGTTCCTCATCGCTCGGGCGCGTGCGGAACCCAAACGCCGCGTCGACGGCCTTGTCCAGCACGGCGTGGGCATCGTGAAGGGTCTTGGGCATGGCGAGCGGGTCGTAGAGGTCCGCGAGTGACTGGCCGGGGTGCGTGGAGCGCGCGGCCTCGACGGACTTGCCAGCATCGATGACAGCGGCACGATGCGCGGCCGAAAGTTCAGGGAGCGGAAAGTTGTTCCACACGATGGTGTTGGAGAAGCGGTAGTCCGACTTGATCTTCCCGCCGACGGTCCGTTGCCATGCAAGGAACATCGATGACGAAATCAGTCCGAACAGAAGCCCATCTGGGTCGATCGCTGAGAAGTTCGCGTTCGAGTTGACGACCAATGCATCAAAGCGCGCGACTGTTGCGAAGTGTCTGTGCTCGCTAAAATGGGCTGGAATGCAAAGCCATGGCTCCTCAAACTGCCGATCTTCAGCGAACAGCGTGGGCGTGTCTGCCAGTTCACGCGTTCCTGTCTTCGAGCTCGCCTCGCGGAAGTCCTTGACACACCTCAGCCGCTCCATGACAAACGGTGAGCGTCTAAGTTCGGACGCCGGAGCATCCTTGAGCCACAAGCACCAACGTGGCGCATCATGAATCAACTCCCTCGCCCCTACATACCGACGTAGGTACTTCCTCGCGACTTCGTCGGCGTTAGCGATTTTGAAGTCACGAGCCTCAACGACAAGTCCGCCGCCGTCAGTTGGCTTTGATCCGTAATCGACACGGGGCATCGATCGTGACAGCGGCATGGATCGCTTGGTCACCAATACCGTCTGCCCGGCCACGAGGTAAGCATTCACAGTGGTCGCTTCAAGTTCGACGGGGTGGTCAACTTCGCCCGCATAACTCCAGAGCCGCGGTGCCGGTTCGACTTCGCGATCAAATCCGACAATCACGCAATGCACGGCGGCCTTGCCGGCGGCCTCTGACTGCCAGGGGAACGTCTGATGGGCAAAACGGATTCGCCAGCCGTCACGATAGATCGGGCCAAACAACGCGGGAACAGGCTGACCTTGTGCAATCGAGTTCGTCGTGACGAAGGCGAATCGCGAACCTGGGAATGCACGGAGGTAGGCCAGCGCCTTGGCATGCCAGCCCGTGACGTAGTCGAGGTATCCGTCGTAATCGTCACCCCACACCAGCTTCATGTCCGAGGTTTGGTCCGAGGTCTTGGTGTACTGGCCGATGAATGGCGGATTTCCAAACACGTACGTCGTGTCCGACGCAGGGACGGCATCATTCCAGTCCACACGCAGTGCGTTCGCGTGGACGATGGTCGCCGCGTGGCGGATGGGCAAGATCGACGGCGGATCGCCAAGCTCACCGAGCTGCTGCGTCACTGTGTGTTCGGTGAGGAACATTGCGGTCTCCGCGATCTTGGCCGGCCACCAGTTGATCTCAATGCCAGCAAAATGATCGGGCGTCACCCGCAGGTCCCACGTGGGATCGAGAGTGTAGCCAGCACTCCCCAGCAGCTCGCGCACTCGTTTGAGGATCCGAAACTCCATGCTCGCCACCTCGCGGTAGGCGACGATCAGGAAGTTGCCGCATCCACATGCCGGGTCCAGGAAGCGCAGCAGGCCGAGGTGGTCACGAAGTTTCTCGAGATCGGTACGCGAGTTCCACACACTCTGGAGACGCTCTTCCAGTTCATCCAAGAACAGCGGACGGATGGTTTTGAGGATGTTCTTCTCGGTCGTGTAGTGCTCTCCAGCCTCACGGCGTTCTTCGCGCGTCGACAGTCCCTGGAAGAGCGATCCGAAGATTGCGGGCGAGATGCCGGACCAGTCGATCTCGATCGCCCGGAGCAGAGCTTCGCGCATCTCACGCGTGAAGTACGGAATGTCGATTCGCTGGGAAAACAGGTGCCCGTTGACGTAAGGGAACGCGTTGAGGTCGTCGGGCAGGTTGGGCGAGCGCTTGTCGCGAGGAGTGTCCAGAATCTGGAACAGCGTCTGGAGTGCCGAGCCGGTGTCGGACCCGTCCACGACGGTATGTGCGCGAACGTAGCGGTCGAGGTCCTTGTTCTCCCACAGTCCGACGACGTCGTCGGCATAGAGCAGGAAGAGGAGCCGAGTCATGAAGACTGCGCGCTCCATCTCCCCGCGCTCGTCGTCCTCGAGACTGTGTGGGAAGAGTGCCTCCTGAAGCTTCGCCATTTCCTTGGCCGCCTTGACGGAAACGTGTTCGGCCTCGGGCGCCACGCGGCGCGGCGCCTCGTAGCCACCCAGAAAGGCAAATCGCTGCACGTGCTTGGCCAGGTCCTTCAATGGAAAGCGCAACGCGGGGTCATCGGACTCGAGGTCTCGCAATTCGATCTCGTTGAAGTCACAACTGACGATGTAGCGCGGGAACTCCGCCTGAGTGATGTCCCCACCGTTGAGGTAGTCGAGCGCCTGCTCGTGAGCGTTGCCCTGGTCCTTCCCCAGCGACTTGTGCTCGACAATCATGACGCGCGGCATGAATACGTCGATGCGCCCCTTGTTTCCCGTGGACGCACGAGTGGCCCAGCGTTCGAACGTCGCCACCTGGCGTCGTTCCACCCCAAAGATGTTGAAGAAGTCGTTCCACCACGACTGCGCCTCGGCGTTCTCCCGGCTCTCGTCCTTCCAGTCGGAGGCGAACTTTCGCGCACGGTTCTGCATCTCGGTGCGGCTGAGCGGCTTGAACTTCTCGAGTGGCGGCACGGTGCAGGCTCCTTTGATGGCGACTGGAAACAGGCTAGTGGAGACCTCCGACGTCCCGCCGCAATCGATTCATGTCAGACGGCTGCGCGATCATTGAAGAACACGAAAGGGGGCCATCATGGCCACGTTGGAAGAGAAGCTCGACACTCTATGGGAACTACTCCCCGAAGCCAGCCGGGTTGCGATTGCAAGGGGTGAACACCCAGAAATGCCTGCGGCAATTTCAGACACGACTGGGATTCGTGAACCAGGCACCCCGATTGCCGCTGAGAACTTCGAGACCCTTTTCGAGTACGTGCGTAAACGCGCCGAGCGCGAGGGTCTCGTTTAGACGACCCGCTTCGCCACGGTCGCCTGCGCAATGACCCGTGTGCCCTGGTAAACCACGAGTGACTGCCCAGCAGCCACCCCGCGCATCGGCTCAAGGAGCGACACCATCATGCGGTCACGACCCTCGTCGTCGGTCACGCGCTGCACGGTCGCGGGAACCGCGTCGCCGTGCGCGCGCACCTGTGCGGTGCACTCGGTCGACTCCGTCGCAGGCACATCGGCCGCAAGCCACACCACGTCCTCGCCCGTCAGCTCGTAAACGCTAAGCAACGTCTCCGACCCCACCACGATGGTGTTCGTCGTCGTGTTCACTTCCGTCACATAGCGCGGCTTGCCATCAGCTGCGGGGCGGCCGAGACCGAGTCCCTTGCGCTGTCCCACGGTGTACGCGTAGGCACCCGTATGGTCGCCCACCTTGGCGCCGGTCTGATCCACGATCTGTCCGTCTTCGCTGCCGAGCGCGCGCTCAAGGAAGCCCTTGGTGTCGCCATCGGCCACAAAGCAAATGTCGTACGAGTCCGGCTTGTTGGACACCCCTAGCCCGCGCGCGTCGGCCTCGGCTCGCACTTCAGATTTGGAGGGAATCTCGCCGAGCGGGAACATCGCCTTCGCCAACTTGTCCGGCCCCATCACGGCGAGCACGTACGACTGGTCCTTGGCCATGTCCGCGGCCCGGTGCAACTCGCGCAAACCGTCCTCACGGATGTCGATCCGCGCGTAGTGCCCCGTAGCCACTGCGTCAAACCCAAGCGCGTCGGCACGCTCCAGCAGGGTGTCGAACTTGATGTGTTCGTTGCAACGCACGCAAGGGTTAGGGGTGCGCCCCTGCGCGTACTCGCTGAGGAAGTCCTTCACCACCAGGTCGTGGAACTCGCCGCTCAGGTCCCACACGTAGTACGGGATTCCTAAGATGTCGGCGGCGCGGCGCGCGTCGTTGCTGTCCTCGATCGAGCAGCAGCCGCGCGATCCGGAGCGGTACTCGTCGCGGTTGCGTGACAGCGCCATGTGCACGCCCACCACGTCGTGGCCGGCATCGACTGCGCGCGCAGCGGCGACTGCGGAATCGACTCCGCCGGATAGTGCGGCCAGGACACGCATGAGGACCTCCAGATTGAATGACCCGTCAAGTGTAAACGGGTTGAGCAATTCCGCGTCCGATGCCGTGGTCACCGCCGCCACCGCGCCTGCAACCGATGCGCGTACCGTCGCCCGCAACTCTCAGCTCCCAGCGCTTAACTCTCAGCACGCTACCGCGCCGAAACGTGCACGGTTGCAAGCGCAGGAGACGTGAACCCGGGAAGTGCGCGCGGGTGAAGCGGGCCCGGCTCGGTGGGAGTTAGCCGAAGGCCTCCGTGTGGAACGTGCCCGCAACCTTGCGGGCACGCACCACGGCATCGGGAAGTACCGCAAGTAGTGCGTCGACGTCAGCCCCGGTGGAGGTGTGGCCCAGGGAGAACCGCATCGTAGAGGCGGCGTCGTTCTGCGAGCGCCCCATCGCGATCAGTACGTGGGAGGGCTGCGCGATTCCGGCCGTGCACGCCGACCCATTGGAGGCCTCCACGCCGTGCGAGTCGAGCACGAACATCAGTGCCTCCGCGGCGCAACCCGGAAACACAAAGTGGACATTGCCTGGGAGCCGCTGCGGGCCGGGCTCGGGACCCGACAGCACTGCTTCGGGAATCGCCTGGCGGATGCGCAAAATCATGTCGCGTTGCAATGCTGCTAGGCGCTCCGCCTCCGACTCCGACTGAGCTACGGCTGCCTCCGCGGCAACGGAAGCCGCGTGGAAGCCAGCGGAGTTGAGCGTGCCCGGCCGCACCTTGCGCTCCTGTCCACCGCCGTGAGTGAGCGGCGTGATGGTGAGTTCGCGGCGCGCGAGCAGGACGCCCACCCCCACGGGGCCGCCGAGCTTGTGCGCACTCACGGCCATCGTCGCCAGCCCGCTGCCCCGAAAGTCAACGGGGACGTGGCCCACCGCCTGGACGGCATCGGCGTGAACAGGGATGCCGTGCTCGGTCGCGATGTTCACGATGTCTGCGATGGGTTGAATCGCGCCCATCTCGTTGTTAGCCCACATCACTGAGATGACGGCGATCTCGTCGAAGTGAGCGGCTACCTCAACGCGTAGCGCGGCGAGGTCGACTATCCCCAAGCGGTCCACAGGCAAGATAGCCGTCGTAGCACCGTGCTCGTTCTCGAGCCACGTCGCGGGGTCGATGCCGGCGTGGTGCTCAATCGAAGTAGTGACAATGCGGGTGTGCCGGGGGTCAGCCGAGTGGCGCGCCCAGAACAGTCCCTTAAGCGCGATGTTGTCAGCCTCGGTACCGCCGGAGGTCCAAATCACCTCGGTCGGGTGCGCGCCGAGCGCCTTGGCCATGCGCTCCCGGGAATCCTCCACCATCGCGCGGGCCAGTCTTCCCGACTTGTGCAAGGCGGAAGGGTTGCCCACCCGAGCCAACTCCTCGAAGTACGCCATCCGCGCCGACTCCAGCATGGGAGTCGTCGCTGCGTGGTCGAGGTAGTGGGTGGTCATCCTCACGATTTTAGGGCAGTGCGGGGTTGGCCGCTACGCGCATGGCTGACCTCAACTCGCCTAGCACGCGCGCAGCTGTTCCGCCCATGCGACCACGTCCGCGTCGCGGAGGGACTCGGCAACCCAAGCCGCATCGTCGATGGTCCCGGGCACGGTAGGTACGGCAATCACGCGGAGCCCTGCCGCCATCGCAGACGCCGCGCCGGTAGCCGAGTCCTCGAACGCGACTGCATCCCTGGGGTCGACACCAAGCCGCTTGCACGCGAGCAGGTACGGGTCTGGAGCAGGCTTGAGCCGTTCCACCGACTCTCCGTTGACCCGCACGCGCAGAACGTCTCCGAGCCCCAGGCTTTCCACGTTGCTGTCCAGGTGACGCGGATCAGCGCTGGACGCGACCGCTACCGGAACCACGGCCGCGCAACGACGCACCATAGCGATTGCGCCAGGCATCTCGGCGTGACCCCGCTCAGCCTCTTTCTCGAAGAGCTTGGTAACTTCACCCCACAGCGCCGCGCCGTCGCCACGGCGGTCAAGATGGCCCTCAATAGCGGCCAGCGCCGCGGAGGCCGAGCGGCCCAGTATCTCGCGCTTGTGTTGCTGAGTGAACTCCACTCCGAAGCCTGCGTAGAGTTCCGTCTGTACGCGCGTCCACGCTGACTCGCTGTCCACGAGCAGCCCGTCGCAGTCGAAAACGACGGCCCGGATGGTCGCGGGCGGGATGGCATCAAAAATTGTGTGAGGCATGGCCCCACGGTAGCGAACGAAGCTCGGCGTTCACGCCCCTTCGTCCCGCCACCACACGAATCACCGATGCGGCGAAGCGCTCTGCTTGGTCGTCGCCGTCACCGTCGCCGTCACCGCAGGCGACCAACGAGTCGGAGTCCCGAAGTGCCGCCACGCGAGCCGTTTTCACCTTCAACGACAGTTCCCGTGCGCCGTGCTGATCGATGCGTATCTCCGCGCTCTGACCTTAGGTGGCGCACCCGAATCGTGCCACCTGAAAGCGCTGGCAGATCAATCAGTGGGAGAAGGTGCCAGCTAAGAAGCGCGGTGCGCCTTCACTGCTTCTATGGCCTGCGGAAGCACGTCAAACAGCGAGCCGACCACGCCGAAGTCGCAGATCTCAAAGATGGGCGCGTCAGGGTCCATGTTGATGGCCACGATGGTGCCGGAGGCTTGCATGCCGCCCCGGTGGTGCACGGCACCCGAGATACCGCACGCAACATACAGCGCGGGGGTGACCGTAGTACCGGTCTGACCGATCATGTGTTCGTGGCTGATCCAACCCTCGTCGGTCGCGTCGCGACTCGCTCCCACGGCGCCGCCCAGTAGATCCGCGAACTCGGTGATGAGCGCGTAGTCGCCGCCCGTGCCGCGACCGCCCGCGACTACTACCGGAGCGTCGGACAACGGCACGCCTGCGACGGCAGCAATGGGCTCGACCGCGATGATGGTCTCGCGCGTCGCTGGCAGCGCGGCCACAATCGGGACCACGGTTGCCTCGCCCGGCGCATCGGCGGCCGATGCGGTGGTCGTGTTGGGGCGGATGCCAACTATCGCTTTGCTCCCCTCAATACGGGTGCGGACGTTCCACGTCGCGGCGAATACGGTCTGGAAAGCCTCGACGGCACTGTCTGCACCCGGGCTTTCGACGAACTCGACCCCGGCTGCGTCGACGACGACTCCCGCGCCGGTCGTCACCGCGAGGCGCGTGACGATCTCCTTGTTGAGGAACGTGGACACCACGAGCAGCAGTTTCGCGTCTTCAGTCGAGGCGGCGATCGCGGCGGCCGCCTTCGCGGGGTAGCGGGCCTCAGCGCCGATCGCAGCGACCCGCACCTCGGCTGCTCCGTACTGAGCTAACTGGGCCACCGCTTCGGCGCCGGGGTCGGTGCCCAGCCACACCGCGACGGGAGTGCCGAGCGATCGGGCGAGGGTCAACGCCTCGAACGTGGGGTGCGCGACGGCGCCGTCGCGAAGCTCGACGAGCACCGCGACCGGGTTGGAGATGACCGAGGTCATACGAGTCCCCTTTCGATGAGGAAGTCGGCCAAGATCTTGCCGCCCTCCCCAGTGTCAGTCACGATTTTCTGGTTGGCGCGCGGCGGGCGTGGCGAGGCATCCACCACAATGGTGCGGGCTGCTCCGGCGCCTACAGAGGCCGGGTCGACGCCCAGGTCGGCGAGCGACCACACGGTCACCTCTGCCTTGCGCGCGGCCATGATGAGCTTGAAGTTGGGGAAGCGCGGCTTGTTGAGTTCGTCGGTCACGGACACGACTGCGGGAAGCGGCGCGGTCACGGTTTCGTGCGCGTCTGCCAGGTGGCGAACGATGGTCGCACTGCCGTCTGCAACTTCGAGCGACGAGGCCAGCGTGAGCTGCGACCAGTCGAGCTCGGCCGCGAGCGCGGTGGGCAACATCGATGTCAGCCCGTCGAGCGCCGCCATTCCGGTAATCACCAGGTCGAGCGGTGACGCATTACGGACTTTGCGGATTGCGGCGGCGAGTACTGCGGCGGTCCCGAACACATCTGAGCCGGCTACTGCATCGTCCTGCACGTGGATCGCGTGGTTCGCACCCAATTGAAGCGCCTTGCGCACGGCCGCCACGGCATCGGCGCCTCCGACGGTGAGCGCGAAGACCTCTCCCTCGCCCGCGGCTTCGACCAGCTGCAGGGCAGCCTCAACAGCGTGCTCGTCGAGCTCGTTCATGGAGCCGTCGTCTGCCGTGCGGGTGACGGTGCCCTCGGCAAAGGATCGGTTCGACTGGAGGTCGGGGGTGAACTTCACTGTGACCAGAATTCGCATGCGTACAGACTATCGGCGCGGTGCGCCACGCCATCACCGCGGTAACCGCGGGGAACAAGTCGGCACAGTGATGCGTTGGCACTCTGCCCCACAAGTCGCAAGGAGCGCCATGACGGCCGCCGCCAGCACGGAATCCTCACCCCCCGAATCGCCGCGCATCATCAACTCAGTTACCGAACTCGCGCGGCAAGTAGACGCATATGTCGCGAGGGGGTACCCCACGCTCGCCGGGCTCGACGAGGCTGCGTTTCGCGCGCTGTTCGTGACGCTACAAGCCCCACTCTCAAAGGCAGAGGCCGCGGGACTTGACTTATCCGTCACTGAGAATCGAGTGCCATTTGTCGCCGTGGTCTCAGATGTGCTGGTCTCCCCCGAATCACGCGTGCCGATGCTGCGGGCTGGCTGGGGAAAGAAGGAGGGCATCCTGGACAGGAACTTTGGCGAGAACGGGCTCGCGCTGTACCGCCCCGTTGACGGCCTTGAGGTCCCACCCGCACCCGTCTACCTGCTGCTCGGCGTCGAGCGCGGCGACGAGTTCAAGAACGTCAAGCCCCTGAACGCCATCCCCGTGATCGCCCAGCGCGACCGGACGGCGCTGACCATTGCAGAAGGTCTCTCGTTCAATGCCGCCTACCCAGGCATGCTCATCAAGAATCACTGCTTTATGCTGGCCGGCTCGCATGAGGGGAACCGCCGCGTGCCCGCGATCTGGATCTCGCAAGGTGTGCCCAAGCTGGGCTGGTGCTTCCAGGGCGTCGAGCACACCTGGCTGGGCATCGCATCGGCCCACGGGCGCGCGACATAAAAAAACTGGATGAAAGATGAAATCCGCGGCACCACGCGGCGTTAGCGCGTACACAATCGCCGTCCTGCACAATAGGGGCATGACAATCGAGCACACCACGCGGCCCTCCCCCACCCCGCATCGCCTCGGGGTACATCTCGTGGACGGCGGTGTGACCGTCGGGGTTTATGCCGCCCACGCAAGCCGGGTCGAGTTGTGCATGTTCGACGAGGGTGGCGACGAGACACGCATCGCCCTCGTGGGGCCGGAAATGGGGAACTGGCACGCGTTCATTCCGGACGTACAGGCGGGTCAGCGTTACGGGTTGCGCGCGCACGGGCCGTGGCGACCTAAGCACGGCCACCGCTACAACCCAGCGAAGCTGCTGCTCGACCCCTATGGCCGGGGAATCGACGGCACGGTTGCTCACATGACCGATCCCGCTTCAAAGGCGCTGCTGAGCAACCGGGACGACACGGACTCCGCCCCGCAGATGCCGCGCTCGGTCATCACCACCAAGACCGGTCACGACTGGAAGCACCCCCGGCCCCGCGTGCCGTGGGTCGACTCCGTGGTCTACGAGATTCACGTCAAGGGCTTCACGCAGCTCATGCCAGGCGTGCCTGAGCACCTCCGCGGCACCTATGCCGGTCTCGCTCACCCCGCATCGGTCGAATACCTGACCAACCTGGGTGTGACCGCCGTGGAGCTGCTCCCCATCCACGCTTTCGCGAACGAGCCTCACCTTGAGCACTCGGAACTCACCAACTACTGGGGCTATTCGACGCTCGGATTCTTTGCCCCGCACGCGGCATACGCGACCGCAGAAGCCCGCGAAGCTGGCGCGCAAGCGGTGCAAGAAGAGTTTGCCGGCATGGTCGACCTGCTCCACCAGGCGGGCCTGGAGGTCATCCTCGATGTGGTTTACAACCACACGTGCGAGGGGTCGTCCACTGACCGCGTGCTGAGCTGGAAGGGCCTCGACAACCTCACGTACTACCGCAATCAGCGTCACGCGCCTCAGCATTACGACGACACCACCGGTACGGGAAACACGCTCGACTTCGCTCACCCGCGCGTCACTCAGATGGCTCTCGACTCTCTGCGCCACTGGGTGACGGAGATGGGCGTGGACGGCTTCCGTTTCGACCTCGCGGCGACTCTGGGGCGCACCGGACAGGGCTACTCGCCCAACCACCCGTTTTTGGTGGCACTCGTCACCGATCCCGTGCTGAGCGGCGTCAAACTGATTGCCGAGCCTTGGGACCTCGGCCTCGGTGGCTGGCAGGTCGGCAACTTCCCACAGCCCATGTCCGAGTGGAACGACCGGTTCCGCGACTACACACGCTCGTTCTGGCTACCGAACGGCGTGGGCAAGGTGGGCAGCCGCAATCACCCCACCGCGCCGGAGCTCGCCACGCGTCTCGCCGGCTCGTCCGACCTCTTTGGGCACTCCGAGCCGTGGGGCATGCGCGGCCCGGTGGCGTCCGTCAACTTTGTGACGGCGCACGACGGCTTCACCGGCTACGACCTGACGGCCTACTCAAACAAGCACAACGAGGCCAACGGCGAGGACAACCGCGACGGCACGGACAACAACCGATCGTTCAACCACGGCGCCGAAGGCCCCACGGATGACCGTGAGATTCTTGCGGCACGCCGCAAGTCGCTGCGCAACCTGCTCGGGACCATGCTGCTGAGCGCCGGAACGCCGATGCTACTGGGAGGCGACGAGATAGGTCGCACCCAGGGCGGCAACAACAACGCGTACTGCCAGGACAACGAGATCTCGTGGGTCAACTGGGAACTCGAGGAGTGGCAGCACAACCTTCGCGACTCGATCGCCCACCTCACCAAACTGCGACGCAATCACCGCGTCCTGCGACCCCGCAAGTTCTACGACGGAGTCGACGAGGACCCGACGGACGGTAAGTTCCGCGCCGACTCAGCCTGGTTCAAGGCGGACGGCTCGCATGAGGACGAGGGCTGGTGGGACGACGCATCGACGCGCGCACTGCAGTTCATGCGCTCGCTTGCTGAGGACGACCAGCCCGACGCACTTGTCGTAGTCAACGGCTCGCGCGAAGCGACAACGGTCACTATTCCTGACGATGCTGGCACGCCGTGGCGTCTGGCGTGGGACAGCGCATGGGAGTCACCAAGCGAGGCCACCGACGAACTCGTCAACCCCGGCCAGACACAGAACCTTGTCGCGGCCAGCATGCGGCTGTACCTCAGCTAGTAGCGCCAAGTGAATCTCCCAGGGTATGGCCTGCCACCAGCCAACGTCGGGCGCGTGGCGGCCATCAGGGACACCTTTGTGCTCGCGCCCGCCAGTGGGCTACACGCCAGCGCCAATGACCGGTAAGTTCGGTGCATGGAGCACTCAAGCCACCTGTCCGTTGGACGCATTCCGATCGTAGATGTCCAGCCCTCACTCGAGGAAGGACGGTGGCCCGCGAAAGCGGTCGTGGGCGAGGCCGTCCCGGTGACGGCCACCATCTTCCGCGAGGGCCACGACGCGGAGGGCGCGACGGTCGTCGTCACCACTCCCGACGGCGCAGAGCTGACGCTGCCAATGCCGGTGGAGAACTTCGGTAAGAGCCTCTACCAGGTGTCATTCATTCCCACGGTCGAGGGCCTACACCACTTCAGGGTCGAGGCATGGTCCGACCCCTACGCAACCTGGGCACACGCGGCTGAACTCAAAATACCCGCCGGCGTCGACGTGCAACTGATGCTCGAGGAGGGCGTGGCCGTGCTCGCCCGCGCCGTCGACGAGGTCGCCCGGCCCATTTCCCAGCAGCAGCTCCTCAAGGATGCAGCCACAGCGCTCGGAAACAAAAAGCTGGCGCCCGATGCCCGCCTCGCCGCCGCCGTTTCCGCATCAGTAAAGTCCGCCCTCACCGTCGCTCCCCTCAGGGACTGGGTGACAAGTTCGCGCGACTACCCCCTCATGGTCGAGCGCGAACTGGCTCTGGCATCGGCGTGGTACGAGATTTTTCCGCGCTCCGAGGGTGCGCGGCAGAATAAGCGCACACTCGAATGGACCTCGGGCACCTTCACTACCGCGGCCAAGCGCCTGCCCGGAATCGCCGCGATGGGGTTCGACGTTGTCTACCTCACCCCGATCCATCCCATCGGCACCACGCATCGTAAGGGACGGAACAATTCGCTTAGCTGCGAGCCGGGAGACCCCGGCAGTCCCTATGCGATCGGAACCGCGGAGGGCGGACACGATGCCATTCACCCGGACCTTGGCACCATGCGTACCTTCAAATCCTTTGTGAAGAAGGCGCGCGAGCTGGACCTCGAGGTAGCGCTGGACATCGCCCTCAACGCGTCCCCCGACCACCCTTGGGTTACTGAACACCCCGAATGGTTCACCACGCAGTTGGACGGCACCATCGCGTACGCGGAGAACCCACCCAAGAAGTACCAGGACATCTACCCCTTCAACTTTGATAACGACCCCGACGGCTCGTATCGCGCGTGGCGCGGCATCTTCCAGGTGTGGATCGACGCTGGGGTAACCCTGTTCCGCATCGACAACCCGCACACCAAGGCAGTGGGGTTCTGGGAGTGGCTGCTCGCGGACATCGCCAAGGACCACCCGGACGTCATTTTCTTGGCCGAGGCGTTCACCCGCCCCGCGATGATGCACACGCTCGCCAAGGTCGGCTTCCACCAGAGTTACACGTACTTCACCTGGCGTCAGAGTGCCGAGGAGATGGCGGAGTACCTCGAGGAACTTAACGGCGAAAGTTCGTTCTATATGAGGCCAAACTTCTGGCCGACAACGCACGACATCTTGACGCTGGACATGCAGCGCGGCGGCGCTGCGATGTTCAAGATGCGCGCCGTCTTAGCCGCGACCGGGTCCCCGTCCTACGGGATATACACCGGCTACGAATTCGTGGAGAACGTCCCCCGGCCTGGAGCGGAAGAGCAGATCGATAACGAGAAGTACGAGTACAAGCCGCGCGACTGGTCGCGCGCAGACGAGTACGGAATCGAGACGCTGCTGACGACGCTGAATGCTGCGCGGGCGGCGCACCCGGCGTTGCGCAGGCTGCGTGGGCTACATGTTCACCCCACCAGTAACCCGAATATTTTGTGCTTCAGCCGGTACGTTTGTGCCGCCGATTCACCTACCGGAAAGGCCGATGCCGTCATCACCGTGGTGAGCTTCGATGTTGACGTGGTGCACGACGCCATGGTCACCTTTGACATGACCGCCATCGGTTTAGCTGAGGATAAATACATGAACGTTAAGGATGCCCTGACCGGCGCAAACTACACCTGGGGTCGCGAGTTTTATGTGCGACTAGACCCAGCGGGTACCCCCGCGCACGTCGCGGAGGTGAAGTAGCTGATGAAGGAATTGCTCAGGTCACTTCCCAAGCGCGAACGCGATCTCACCGATGACCCGCTCTGGTACCGGACCGCGGTCTTTTATGAGGTGATGGTGCGGTCATTCCACGACAGCGACGGCGACGGCATCGGCGATCTTCGCGGGCTCATCAAGCAACTGGATTACTTGGCGTGGCTCGGCGTCGACGCGCTGTGGCTACCCCCGTTTTACCCCTCTCCCATGCTCGACGGTGGCTACGACGTGGCCGACTATCGCGGCATCGACCCGCGGTACGGCACGATGCGCGACTTCGAGAAACTCATCAGCGAGGTCCACAACCGCGGGATGCGCATCACGATCGACCTCGTCATGAACCACACGTCTGACCAGCACCCCTGGTTCCAGGCGTCACGCACCGACCCAGACGGTCCCTATGGCGACTATTACGTGTGGTCTGACACGGATCAGAAATGGACCGATGCGCGGATCATCTTCACCGATGTGGAGACCTCCAACTGGGCGTGGGACGCGCGCCGGGGGAAGTACTACTGGCACCGCTTCTACTCGCACCAGCCAGACCTCAACTTTGAGAATCCCGCGGTGCAGCAGGAGATGTTCGATATCGCTCGCTTTTGGCTAGGGAAGGGTATCGACGGCTTCCGCCTGGACGCAGTGCCTTACCTGTTCGAGGACGACGACAACGCGGGCGAGAACGACCCGCGGACCCATCAGTTCCTGCGAGCTATGCGCAAGATGGTAGATACGGAGTTTCCGGGCGCCGTCATGCTGGCGGAGGCGAACCAGCCGCCCGACCAGGCCGCTGAGTATTTTGGCACCGAGGAGGAGCCGGAATGCCACATGTGCTTCCATTTCCCGGTCATGCCGCGGATATTCCACTCCCTCAAGGCCGAGGACGCCACCCGGTTGCGTGAGGTGCTACACAACACCCCGGTGCCACCCGCCAAGGGGCAGTGGTCCACGTTCCTGCGCAACCACGACGAACTCACGCTTGAAATGGTGTCCGCAGATGAGCGCCACCAGATGCTCGACTGGTACTCCCCACACCCCCAGATGAGGGCCCACACGGGAATTCGACGCCGACTCGCCCCGCTGCTGGACAACTCCGAGCAGGCACTGCAACTCGCGCACGCACTCATCTTGTCTCTGCCCGGCACGCCGTGTCTGTACTACGGCGACGAGATCGCGATGGGCGACAACGTGTGGCTGCCCGACCGCGATGCGGTGCGCACCCCGATGCAGTGGACACCGGATCGCAACGCGGGATTCTCCGATGCGGACCCAGGCGCGCTCTACCTACCCACCGTGCAGTCGCTACTTTTCAACTACAGCGGCGTCAACGTAGAGCGTTCGCTTTCTCAACCCACGTCGTTGCTGTACTGGCTCAGACGGTTCCTGCAGGCCCGCCACGAACACCCTGCATTCTCGGACGGCGGCTACAAAGACGTGCCATCCGACAACCCGGCAGTTTTCTCGTTTTTGCGCACTCTCCCCGGAGAGTCTGTCCTGGTCGCGATGAACTTCTCCACGCACCAGTCCTCCGCCCTGCTCACGCTTGAGGACTACGCCGGCGGTAAAGTCAGAACTATCGTCTCAAACACTCCGTTCCAGGGAGTCGGCGACGATGGCACATTGCGTCTTACGTTCGGTCCGCAGTCCTTCTATTGGTTGGTGGTCAAGCATGCCTAACGGCGTCGACAACACAATCCTGCACGATATTGCGAATGGTACGCACCATGAGCCCCACTCGGTGCTCGGCCCGCACCTTGGCCCCGATGGCGTGACTGTAAGGGTGCTACGCCCCATGGCAACCGCGGTCGAGATCGAGACGCTTGAGGGCACCTTCACCGCGGAGCACGAGCGGGAGGGCGTGTGGGTGGCGGGCCTGCCCGGGACCGTGGCGCCCGACTACCGGATACATGTCACCTACGACGGCGCGCCCGTTGTCACGGACGACCCCTACCGGTTCTTACCTTCGACGGGCGAGCTCGACCTGCACCTCATCCGCGAGGGACGCCACGAGCGCTTATGGGACGTGCTGGGCGCGAACGTCAAGACCTACCCCTCGGTGCTTGGTGAGGTGCACGGCACCGCGTTCGCGGTGTGGGCGCCCAACGCCCGGGCAGTACGCATTGTGGGCGACTTCAACATGTGGCAGGGAGCAACCCACGCCATGCGATCGCTGGGCGCATCGGGAATCTGGGAACTGTTCGTCCCCGGCATCGGCGACGGCACCGCGTACAAGTACGAGGTGCTCGGCAAGGACGGTCGCTGGATGCAGAAGGCCGATCCCATGGCACGACGCACCGAACTCCCCCCGCAGACCGCGTCCATCGTGACTGACAGCGCGTACGCCTGGAAGGACGACGCGTGGATGCAGGCACGCGCGGACAGCCAGCCTCACCGCGAGGCAATGAGCGTGTACGAGGTGCACCTCGGATCGTGGCGTCAGGGGTTGGGCTATCGCGACCTCGCGACGAAACTAGTCAAGTACGTCAAGGAGCTCGGGTTCACTCACGTTGAGCTCATGCCCGTGATGGAGCACCCGTTCGGCGGCTCGTGGGGCTACCAAGTCACCTCGTACTACGCCCCCACGTCGCGCTTTGGCACCCCAGACGAGTTTCGATACCTGGTGGACGCGTTCCACGAAGCCGGAATCGGCGTCATCCTGGACTGGGTCCCTGGTCACTTCCCCAAGGACGAGTGGGCGCTCGGACGATTCGACGGCACACCGCTGTACGAACACCCGGATCCGTTGCGAGGCGAACAGCCCGACTGGGGTACTTACATCTTCGACTTCGGGCGACCCGAGGTACGCAACTTCCTCGTGGCAAACGCCGTCTACTGGCTCAAGGAGTTCCACGCCGACGGTCTGCGCGTGGATGCCGTCGCATCAATCCTTTACCTGGACTACTCGCGCCAGCCGGGTCAGTGGCGGCCGAATGTTCACGGCGGGCGCGAGAACCTTGATGCCATCGCGTTCCTGCAGGAGGCGAACGCCACTGCTTATCGCAACTGCCCCGGCATCGTCATGGTGGCCGAGGAGTCGACTGCTTGGCCGGGCGTCACGCAGGCAACGAGCACGGGCGGCCTGGGCTTTGGCCTGAAGTGGAACATGGGATGGATGAACGACACTCTCAAATACGTGGCCGAGAACCCAATAAATCGCTCACACCACCACCATTCCGTCACCTTTTCGCTGATGTACGCCTTCTCCGAGCAGTTCATGCTGCCGATCAGTCACGATGAAGTGGTGCACGGGAAGGGATCCATCTGGGAACGAATGCCCGGTGATGACTGGCAAAAAGCGGCCGGAGCGCGCGCCCTCTTTGCTTATCAGTGGACCCACCCTGGCAAGCAGCTCATCTTCATGGGGTGCGAGATTGGCCAAGAAGCGGAGTGGTCAGAGGGCCGGTCACTGGACTGGTGGCAGCTCGAAGACCACCTGCACAGCGGCATGAGGGACCTGGTGCGCGACCTCAATAGCACTTACAAGCATTACCCCTCTTTGTGGCAGGACGACTCGAGCGCTGACGGTTTCCAGTGGATCGACGCTGACGACACTCAGCACTGCGTGCTGTCTTTCATCCGTTACGACGACGACCGGTCGCCCGTGGTGGTCGTGGTCAACTTCGCTGGCGTGCCACACGAGAACTACAAGTTGCCTATGCCCATCGCGGGCGACTGGGACGAAGTTCTCAATACTGACGCCGAGGTCTACGGCGGCTCTGGAGTAGGGAATTTGGGTCGCGTGACCGCAAAGGGTAAGGCGATGGGCGGCTTCCCTGCTTCCGCCACCGTGCGTTTGCCTCCGCTTGGTGCCGTCATATTCGCACCCAAGAAAGGTGACGGGCGCTAAAACGCGTCGGCGCTAGTTCAGCGCCGACGCAAGGGCTTTGCGTGCCGTAAGCACGCGGGCGTCAGCTGCTCCCACCACGTCGAAGAGCTCAAGCAGCCGCTGTCGCAAAGTTTCGCGATCGTCCCCTTGGGTAATCCGCACGGTGTCGAGCAACCGAACGAAGGCGTCCTCGACCTGACCTCCCGTCACGTCCAAGTCGGCCACGGCCAGCTGTGCGGCCGGATCGTTGGGGTTCTGCGCCGCAGCGGCGCGTACTGCGCCCAGGTCCGCCTTTAGCGTCCGCGCCATGAGCCGCACTTGTGCGCGCCCTGCCCGAGCATCGGCGTCCTTGGGGTTTTCTATTAGAGCGCGGTCGTACGCCGCCTCGGCGGCTACGTAGTCCCCAAGCTCGATGGCGTCGTACGCCGCCTGATGCAGCGGTGGCAACGGCTCGGGCTCGGGTTCAACATCTGCAGTTGGCTCGGGAACAGTACCGGAGCCAGTCACGCCGGCCTGCGCCGCGACCTCCAACACCTGGTCCAGCACCTCTCTAAACTGCTCGTCCGGCGCGCTACCTTGGAACAGCGGCGCGGGGCGCGCGCCGATCAGCGCCATCACGCTGGGCACGGCCGTGATCTGGAACGCCTGTGCCACGCCGGGCTGGGCGTCAACGTCGCACTGCGCCGCGACGAACCGACCACCGTACTCGGCCGCGAGCACGTCAAGACGTGCGGCCATGTCGGAACTCGCGCTCGACGTCGCGGACACAAATACGATCACGACTGGAACCTGGGCCGATTTCTCTGCAACCTCCTGGAGATTCGCCTCGGTCAGCTCCATGGACGGGGAATCGGCGGGCTTAGCCGCGGCGCGCTTCTGCTGCGCCGCGAGCGCGGCAAGATCTACGGCGCCGCGCATGGACGCGGGCTCGGGAGGGTAGGACATTACTTGGCTCCATCTGGGCTTATTCGAATTGCATGGTGCTCAGCTGCCACCACGCCGGGAAGGTCAGTGCTACCTGCAGGCGGCACGTACATGACGATCATGTCGCGGTATTCGTACGTGGCCTTGTCGACAATCTTGCCGTCCACCAGTGGGGCATCGGCAGGCGGGATGGTGACTTTTGCGTCCTTGACCGACACAGACGACGTCTGGCGCACAGGAGCAAAGATGAGCGCACCGCCGTCCGCTGTCGCGAGGGCGTAGGAACCGTCCTGGACGGGCTGCACCGTGTCGACATATTTGCCGTCTGCGGTCTTCGCGACCTTGGTCAGCACATCCCGGTTCGCGAATAGCTGATTGCGGTAGCTGTCCTCAGCGAAGGTAGCGTTGAGGTCGCTCTTTTTGCCTGTTCGGATGAGTTCGAGGTAGTTATCCATGACCGTCTGCAAGGTCGTGTCCCCGATCGAACTATCCAAGGCCAGTTGTTCCGCGCCCACAGTCGGACCGGGCATGGCGGGCAAGGTGGCGCCTGGGACCATGTGCGCCCAGTTGCGAAGTTGATACGGAGTGTCGACGTCGTCTTGCACCCATACCGACACCACCGGAGTGGTGTCCTTACTGGGTTGCGTCGAGATGCCCACCATCACGCGAGGCCACGTCTCGTCGCTCGTGACATAGACGGCCTGCATGTCCGCGGGCAGCACGTCGGGCGCGGGGCCCTTCTTCGCCGACTCTTGCTTGTATTCGGCGGCGCGAATCACCTTGGCGTCGCCCCCCACTCGCACGGTGAGGTCGTCGGTGGACTTCGCGCCATCAGCAGCAGCCAACTCGGCAAACGTCTCAGACTGGATACGGCCGCTCTGATCGGTAGTCGTGGCAGCCGTCACCTCAGGCGGTGATGCGGCACCCGCTACCGGGACAGCGGGCGTACAGCCGGCCAGGATGGCAGCTACGCCAAATGCGGATGCGACAACTACTGCGATGCGTTTCATGAGCGATCCCCCGTTCCATCGGAGCCCGGGTCATGATCGGGCCCACCATCCAAAGCGTCTGACGAACTTTCCTGGGCATCGTCCAGGCTCGCAGTTGGAATGGCTGCACCCGCGGCCCTGCGTGAACGTCGCGAGCCATCTTTGATGTCGCCCTTGCGACCCAACGATCGCGAAGCCATCCAGGATTCCCCCCGCGCCTGCGCAGGACGGAGGTCAATGAACAGTACGACTAGCGCGATGAGGCCCACGAGTACGAGGATTGCGCCCCACCACAGAAGTGGGGTAATCCAGTCGTCGTTGACCACGCGGGTGAGGGAAATGTCGGTGCCGGTCAGCGCGGTACCGTCCGCGCTCATGACCACGAGGGTCAGGCCAGCAGGCACGCTGTCGACAGCAATGTCGAGCTGATCCGTCCCGGTGTACGCGTCTCGCCACTGGTCCGTGGTGCGGCCCTCCATCGCGACGAAGGGGTCATTCAGAGAGGGCGCCATCACAGGGGCGGGGGTGGCCGACACACTCGGAGAGGCGCTCGAAGACGGACTGGAGGAGGCTTTTTTCGACGGCGAGGGGGACGCCGATGCGCTGGCCGAACTAGACGGCTCCGGCGACGCAGAGGGGGATGGCTTTGCAACGTCGCGAGTGCCGAGCACTTCCCAGTCGGGCAGACTCGTCACCTCGGTGTAATTGACATCAGCAAGCCATGCGACTGCGTCCACTGGACGGGCGGTGTACGCCACAATCTCGCCGTTACCCTCGACGGAAACTTGACCTCCGGGCGAGATTGTCAAGAAGTCTGGTTCGTAAACCACCACAGAGGTCGCTACGTCGGCGTGAGCCACCACGTCCTCGGGCGGTCGGACCGAGTCGGCCACGAATCCCACTATCAGCAAGACCACGCCGATTACTCCGGCGATCAGTCCAGTTGTGCGCAAAGACACTAAAATCTCCATTCCTTCGACAACACTCTACGAGTAAACGCGCGACAAACGCGAAATGTCGCTTTGTCACTCCCTCGCGGGCACACTACCCTGGGTAAGACTGCGCGGAAAGCGCCAAAGGAGAAGATATGCCGGAAGAGAACCTCCCGTTTCCCGTGACACTGCGCGGTTTTGATCGTGAGGCGGTCGCTGCGCACATTGCACGACTAGAGGATTCGGTTCGCGAGGCGCAGCAGTCTACGCAGGACGCGCGCGGCGAGGCTCAGCAGGCCCGCACATCCCTCGACGAGGCTCAGAAGTCTCTGCGCGAAAACGATCAGCCCACCTACAAGGGGTTGGGTTCTCGGGTAGAGCAGTTGCTACGTTCCGCGGAGGAGCAGTCCTCGGACGTCGTCGCGCGGGCTAACACGCACGCGCAGGACACCGTGGCTCGAGCAACGGTCGCTGCCCAACAGCTCCGCGCTCGTGCGGACAATGAAGTTGCCGAGATCCTCGCCCAGAGCCGCCGCAGCGCGGAGACCGTCAAGACCGAGGCAGAGGGCTCCGCCGCAGCTGTGCGGGAATCCGCCGAGCGCCAGAGCGCGGAACTACTCGACAAGGCTCGGCGCGAGTCGGAGCGAGGCCGCGGCTCGATCGAAGCTGACGTTGCCGAGATCCGGGCAGGGGCAGAGCGCGACGTACACACGATGCGCGCGACGGCCGAGCGGGAGACCACCGAGATACGGGTCAAGAGCCAACGAGAGGCGTCAGAACTCACCGAGGCGGCCCGGGTAGACGCGGACAAGATCGCCGAAGACGCCGCCGCGGAGGACGCGCGGATCCGCGAGGAGGCCGACGCGCTGCTCTTGGCTGCGAAGGAAGAGTCGACGCGAATCAAGGAAAGCGCGCGCAGCGACTCCGCAGACATGAAGTCGAAGGCCGCAAGCCGCCTTGAGGCGGCAACCGCCGAGGCGGCGCGCCTGCGCAAAGAGGCGGACAGCGACATCGCACGCTTGCGCGAGATCGGTGAGGCGGAGGCTTCCGACCTGCGCACCACTGCGGAGAGCGACGCTGCTTCGCTCCGCGAGGAGGCCGAGGCCGCGCTGATCAAAGCACGCACGGACGTGGGACGGCTTCGAGAAGATGCCGAGGTTGAGGTCACCGGCTGGCGCACCGAGGCGGGCGACGAGGTGGCGAAACTTCGTGCCACGGCGAAGGCCGAAACGGATGCCTTGCGTGGCGCCGCGAAGCGCGAGACCGACGAACTTCGCAACGTCGCAGACCACGAGACGAGCGAATTACGTGCTGTCGCCGGACGCGAAGTCGCCGAGCTACGCGCCGTAGCCAAGCGTGAGACAGACGAACTGCGGGCGGTCACGGACGAGCAGACCCAAGCACTACAGGCAACAGTCGAGGCCGAGGTCGCAGATCAGCGTGCAGTCGCCCGCGACGAGGTGGCGGAACTACGCGCCGTCGCCAAGCGTGAGACCGATCACCTGCGCGGGAAGGCGGACGGCGACACCACGACGCTGCGCCGCATGGTTGACGCCGAGGTGTCCCAGTTGCGCGCGACGGCCGAGGCAGAAACCAACGACCTGCGCGCCGCGACAGATGCGGACGTCACGGCCCACCGCGAGCAAGCCGAGGAGCAGGCTCAGCAGTTCACGAGCGAGGCGCAGAACACACTTGCCATTGCTCGCCAGCAGTCCACCGAGTTGCGCGCCGCCGCAGAGCGGGACGCGAAAGCCACCGTCGCCCGCGCAGATTCGACTGCCAAGGAGACCACTGACACCGCATCGGCCGTAGCCTCCCAAGAGCGGGCGGATGCTCACCGCGAGGCTGAGTCCACCCGCGACGATGCGCGCCGCACGCGCGAGGATCTGCAGGTGGAGATCGCTCAGCGCCGCGAGAACGCCGAGCATGAGCTCGCGCAGCGTTACGAGGACGCGAAGAATGAAAGCACGGCAATGATGACGGATGCCGAGCAGCGGGCGGGCGAGGCCGAGGATCGCCTTTCCGCGGCGCTCGAGCGTGCCGAGACCGTCCGTTCAGAGGCGGAGGGACACTCACAAACGCTGCTAGGCAACGCCCGCAACAATGCAGACGAAATCGTGTCTGAAGCCCGCGAACATGCGGAAACCATCATCTCCGAGGCGGTCAGCGACGCCGAGCGCGAGCGCAACATGGCGTCGCGCGAGGTCGACGAACTCAACCGCCAGCGCGAGTCGATCACGGGATACCTTGACGACCTGCGTTCATTGCTGGGCACTGACCCGGTGTCCAACCTCGCAGCCGCCGTCAAACTGCAGGACGAGCACCAGTCATCCGAAGATTCTGACCC